>ERZ827512.119-NODE-119-length-123394-cov-11.158725_pt1 | contig 123394 bp, 113 predicted proteins | sample MGYA00519916_ERZ827512 | MGnify/ENA primary metagenome ERZ827512 (study PRJEB31778, sample SAMEA3449335) | human gut metagenome | biome: human gut; feature: human-associated habitat; material: faeces | place: United Kingdom | collected 2010/2012 ...
ACCCGCATAGCCAGCTTGGAAGGCTGGAATTCTACCATTGAACTACACCTGCATTAGCTCCTGACAAGTATAGATTATAATTGTTTTTGCTTTTTTTGTCAATATCTTTTTTCACTTTTTTAGAAAAAATTATATATGATTGGATTTTCTCTAGAAATTTCAATAGATTTTGAATATAAAAAACAAATTTAATAAAATTAAAACAATTTATTGAAAAAAGTTTAAAAAATAAGTATATTAAAATAGAATAAAAAATAGGAGGAAAATTTATGCAAGTAGATTCAAAGGCTAGAAAAGATTATTTAAGTTGGGATGAGTATTTTATGGCAGTAGCAAAATTATCAGCAATGAGGAGTAAAGACCCACATACTCAAGTAGGAGCTTGTATAGTAAGTAATGATAACAGAATTTTATCAATAGGATATAATGGAGCTCCAAATGGATTTAATGATGAAAAATTCCCATGGGGAAGGGAAGGAAATCCATTAGAGACAAAATATTTATATGTTGTACATGCAGAAAGAAATGCTATATTAAATTATAGAGGATCAAGAAAAGACTTAGAAAATTCTAAGATATATGTGGATTTGTTTCCTTGCAATGAATGTGCAAAAGAGATTATTCAAGCTGGAATAAAAGAAGTAGTTTATTTATCAGATAAATACGCAGATACCGACGAAACAATAGCGTCCAAGAAATTATTAGACTCATGTAACGTGCAATACAGAAAAATTGACTTGAAAGATAGTAAAGAGTTTGTAATAAAACTGTAATTAAAAAGAAAAAAACATGTTATATAAAACTATAGGCTTATATGTTATTATATAAATATAAGGGGAGAATGCGGTTATGAAAAAAATAATAAAACTTATACCAATACTAATTATTATTACAATAGTTTTCGAATTAAGTAATATATCTTTCGCAACAACAGATGAAAAGAAATCTACTATTTCGATAAATTTATCAGAAGATTTTAAAAACTGGAACAAGCTTTCAGAAGAAGAAAAAGATAATGTAATTATGCCAATGGCTACATCAACAAATATTAATGAAGAAGATAAGAATAACGCTAATTCTTTTTTATTTGGAGTTCAGAACTTATTTGCAAAAGCTTCAATTCCAACCAAATATAGTTTAACAGAAGATATTAATGTTCCTGTAAAGCATCAAGGAACTACAGGAGAGTGTTGGGCTTTTTCTATGACAAGTGTGCTAGAGTCATATTTAGCATTATCTGAACAAAAAGCAGTTATACCAAGATATTCTGCAAGACATATGGATTATGCTACTTCAGAGACTTTTTTGGATGGAAAGAATCCAATAGGATATAGTAGAGAAGTTGGAACTGGTGGTAATTCAACAATGGCATTAGGATATCTTACAAATGGAACAGGAGCAGTTTTAGAAGAAGATATGCCTTTTGAAGATAATGAAGATAAAATAAATTTGTCAGAAATTCAAGATAAAGAAGCTGTTTTAAGAGTAACAGACGCGAAAGTATTTCCAAATATAAATAAATATATAGACGATGAAGGAAATGTAACATATAGAGATGATTCTTATAAAGAATATACAGATGAAGAAGTTACATTAATAAGAAATGATATAAAACAATATATTATGAAATATGGTGCTTTAGCTGCAACAACAGTTGGAAATAATAAAAATTATTATAGCAATCCAGAAGATCCAATGCATTCAGCAGCATATTTCTGTGATAATAATTTTTATAACATAGACCATGCAATTACAATAGTAGGGTGGGATGATAATTATTCTGTAGATAATTTTAATCCAGAAAATAAGCCAAAGAATCCAGGAGCATATATTTGTTTAAACTCATATGGAACAGAAAGTTTTGCTGATGGATATACATATGTATCATACGATGATGTTAATATAGAAAAAAATTTGACTGGTGTAATGGGAACAGAAGATATTTCAGATGACCAAAACATTTATCAAAATGATTTTTATGGTGCAACAATATATTTAACAGTCAATCCACAAGGGGCAATTGGTATGGCTAATGTATTCACTAAAGAAGGTAATGAGGATGAATATATAGATCAAGTACAAGTTGCTGCAAGCGGAAATGTTACAGCAGAAGTATATGTTAATCCAGCAGATTCTAGTTTAGATTCAGCTAAGCTACAGAAAGTTGAAGTAGATTCATCAACGTTAGATGCAACATATAATACTTTAAAGTTAAAAAATCCGGTAAAAATAACTGGAGAAAAATTTGCGGTTATGGTAAAATTAACTGCTACAGAACAATTTAATATTGGTATTGAATGTAATTATGCAGATAGTAAATTAACTACAGCGCCAACAATGTTTGACAATGTAAGTGCAAACCCAGGAGAGAGTTATATATCTTTGGATAGTTTACAATCTTGGAATGATTTTACTACTTTACAATTAGATGATACAACTTTCGCAGAATCTAATTTATGTGTTAAGGCAATAACAACAAAGGACGCTTCAAGTGAGCCAGAACAACCAAATACAAACACAAATAATAACAATCAGAATGCAAACACAAATACTGGTAATAATAATCAAAACACAAATACAGGTAATGAAAACCAAAACTCTAATGTAAATAATAATAACCAAAACACAAATACAAATACTGATAACAATAACCAAAATACAAATACAAACACAGATAATAACAACCAAAATACCAATACCAATACAAATAACAATAATGACAATATAAATACGAATAATCCAAATACCAATAGTAATTCAAATTCTGGAACAGGTACAACCAATAGTAATAATAATTCAAATAATAATTCTGCGTATTACTATAATGGAACTGTAAATAAGACATTAGCAGATGAACTTTTGCCAAAGACAGGAACAGAAATGGCAAGGTGGCTATTACCAGTAGTTATAGGAATATTTATTATTTCATATTTTAATTATAGAAGATATAGAGATATAAAAATTAAATAAAACAATAAAAGGGGCAATAAGTTAATTCTATCTTATTGCCTATTTATAAATAAAGTCTAATACAATTTGGTGAGGAGATAATATGGAAAATAATTTAGAAGAAGTAGCAAATAAAATAAGAATTAATACTGTAAAAGAAGTATATTATGCTAAATCTGGACATCCAGGTGGTTCTTTATCTATAGCAGATATTTTAGCGGTACTTTATTTTAAAGAAATGAAAATAAATCCTAAAAATCCAAAGGACGAAAATAGAGATAGATTTGTATTATCTAAAGGTCATTGCTCTCCAGCTTTATATGCTACTTTAGCCTTAAAAGGATTTTTCAGTATGGATGAATTAAAAAACTTTAGAAATATAAATTCAATTCTTCAAGGACATCCAGATATGAAGAAAATACCAGGAGTGGATATGTCTACAGGTTCATTAGGTCAAGGATTATCAGCAGCTAATGGAATGGCGTTAGCAGGAAAATTAGATAATAAGGATTATAGAGTTTATGCAATATTAGGTGACGGAGAAATAGAGGAAGGACAAGTATGGGAAGCAGCAATGGCTTCAGCAAGATATAAATTAGATAATTTATGCATTTTTGTAGATAATAATAATCTACAAATTGATGGAAATATAGATAAAATAATAAATCCATATCCAATAGATAAAAAATTCGAAAGTTTTGGATTTTATGTAATAAATATAAATGGTAATGACACTAAAGAAATAGAAGAAGCTTTAAATAAAGCTAAACAAATAAAAGGAAGGCCTATAGCAATTATTGCTAAAACAATAAAAGGTAAGGGAGTTTCTTTTATGGAAGACAATGTTGGATGGCACGGAAAAGCACCAAACGAAGAAGAATATAAGTTGGCATTAAAAGAGTTAGGAGGCGAAGCTGATGAATAAGGACGAAAAAAAGGCAACAAGACAAAGTTATGGAGAAGAATTAGCAAATTTAGGAGAGAAAAATAATAAAGTAGTTGTATTAGATGCTGATTTGTCAGCTGCAACCAAAACGAGTATTTTTGCTAAAAAATTTCCAGACAGGTTTTTCGATATGGGAATAGCAGAGCAAAATATGATAGGAACTGCAGCTGGACTTGCTACATGTGGTAAGATTCCATTTGCAAGTACATTTGCTATGTTTGCTGCTGGAAGAGCATATGACCAAATAAGGAACAGTATTTGCTATCCTAAATTAAATGTTAAAATTTGTGCAACTCATGCAGGAATAACAGTAGGAGAAGATGGAGCTACTCATCAAATGATAGAGGATATATCTTTGATGAGAACAATTCCTAATATGACTGTTATTTGTACATCAGATGATACACAAACAAGATGGGCAGTAAATGAAATTGCCAAATTTGAAGGACCTGTATATTTAAGGCTATGTAGATTAGCAACACCAAAAATATACGAAGATGAAAAATTTGAAATAGGTAAAGGAATTCAAATAGGAGAAGGAACAGATGCTACAATAATAGCTACAGGAGTTGTAGTATCAGAAGCTATAGAAGCAATGGGAGAATTAAAAAATATGGGGATTGATGTAAGAGTAATAGATATGCATACAATAAAACCTATAGACAAAGATATTATCATAAAATCTGCAAAAGAAACAAAGAAAATCATAACTGTAGAAGATCATAATATAATAGGCGGACTAGGTTCAGCGGTATGCGAGGTATTAGCAGAAAATTATCCTACTAAGGTATATAGAATGGGAATAAAAGATGAATTTGGAAAGTCAGGAAAAGCAGAAGAACTATTAAAATATTTCAAAATTGATAAAAACGCCATAATAGAGGCAGTTACGTCAAATTACTAATGTAAATTTTTATGTACCCTATTGCAATAAATCTTATTTATTGTTATTATATCTTGTAGATATAAACAAAAATATATCGAATTAAGGAGCAATTAAGATGATAGAATTTAGAAATGTTTGCAAAAGATACGAAACAGGAACAGAAGCTGTAAAAAATGCTAATTTTGTTATAGAAAAAGGTGAATTTGCATTTTTAGTAGGAGCTTCTGGTTCAGGAAAATCAACGTTAATTAAATTAATTTTAAAAGAAGAAGAACCTACATCAGGAAATATTATAATAAATGGAAAAGATACTACATTTTTAAAACCAAACAGGATTCCATACTTAAGAAGAAGTATGGGAGTTGTATTTCAAGACTTCAGATTATTACCAGACAAAACTGTTTATGAAAATGTAGCTTTTGCTATGTATATTGTAAAAGCTACACCAAGACACATTAGAAGACAGGTACCAATGGTATTATCATTGGTTGGATTAAGTGCAAAAGCTAAAATGTATCCAAACGAATTATCAGGAGGAGAGCAACAAAGAGTAGCACTTGCTAGAGCTTTAGTTAACAATCCTTCAATGTTAATTGCTGACGAGCCTACAGGAAACTTAGATCCAGACACAGCTTGGGATATTATGACTCTTTTAAATGATATTAATTTAAGAGGAACAACAGTAGTTGTTGCAACTCATGCAAAGGATATTGTAGACCAAATGAATAAGAGAGTTATTCATATTCGTAAAGGCTCTATAGTAAAAGATGATGAAAAAGGTGGGTATGAATTGTGAGATATAATGTTATAACTTATCTATTAGGAGAAGGAATAAGGAATGTTTTTAAAAATAAAAAATCAACAAGTGCTTCAATAATTATAATGAGTCTTACAATGTTAATATTTGGAGTATTTTTCGTAATAACTCAAAATATTAACAGTATAATGAAACAAATAGAAAGTGAACAAGGAATAGAAGTATTCCTTTATGATATTTCAGAAGATCAAACAAAAGCGCTAGAAGATTACATAAGAAATATAGATGGTATAAATACAGTAGAATATAAGTCAAAAGAAGATGCGTTAAATCAATTAAAAAGTCAGTTTAAAGATAGGGAAGATTTATTATCTGGATATGATGAGAATAATATATTTCCAGCATCTTATGTTGTAACATTAACAGACTTAACTAAAAATAATGAAGTAAAACAAAAGATAGATGAGTATGATAAAGATAAGCCTGACACCGAAAAGGTAATAAAGAAAATAACAAGTAGTGATGAAACAATAACTACATTAATTAATCTAGCAAATGGAATTAGGATAATAACAGGAGTAATACTTGTAATTTTAATTATTATTTCAATATTTATAATATCAAATACAATAAAGCTTACAGTACATGCAAGAAGAAAAGAAATATCTATAATGAAATATGTAGGTGCAACTAATAGCTTCATAAGATGGCCTTTTATTGTAGAAGGTATAATAATCGGAATAATATCAGGAGCAATATCAATAATTATTCTAGGAATAAATTATAATTTAATTGCAAATAAAATATTAGAATCACAAGTTGTATCTGCAATGAGTATCAACTTATTAACTTTTGCAGATATGTTCGGATTAATAGTGCTTGTTTATACAATATTAGGTGTTGGAATAGGTATTTTAGGAAGTTGTATTTCTATGCGTAGATATTTAAAAGTATAGAAAAGGAGTTTGATATGAAAAGATTTCTAAGAATATTAATAATAGTAACATTGTTAATATCAACTTTAGGGGTTTCAACTTTTGCAGCTGAATTATCAGATTTACAAGAACAACAAACACAAGTACAAGCAAATCAAGATATGGCAACATCACAACTTCAAGCAGTACAAGAAGAACTAACAGAGAATTTACAACAAATTCAAGAACTAAATACTAATATTACACAATATGAAACAGAAATAAATGAGTATAATACTCAAATTGTAACCTTACAAGATGATATTACAAAAACCGAAGAGGAGATAAAAAAAGCAGAGGATAATTATAATAGTCAGAAAAAATTATTAGATGATAGATTAGTAACTATGTACCAAGCTGGCACAACAGAATATTTAGATGTTGTGCTAAGTTCAAAAACAATAACAGAATTTTTGTCTAATTACTATTTGTTATCGATTTTAGCAGATTCAAATGTAGATTTTTTGGATACGATAGAACAGCAAAAACAAATAATAGAAGATGAAAAGAAAAAATTAGAAGAGCAAAAGAAACAAATTGATACAGCAAAAGAAGAAAAAGAAAAAGCATCTATAATATTACAAAACACAAAAGTTATGAAAGATACTTACACATCTCAATTAACTGACCAAGAAAAGCAGATTCAATCAGAGATAGATGCTTATCAAACTCAATTAAATCAGATAGAGACAGAGATTCAAGCAATAACAGCAAATAGTTTAATAATTAATCCAAATTATATTGGAGGAGAAATGCTTTGGCCATTGCCTGGCTATACTAAATTAAGTTCTACATTTAAGATGAGAGTTCATCCTATAACTGGGGTATATAAATTACATAGTGGAATTGATATACCAGCGCCTACAGGAACTAATTTCCTTGCCGCAAATGATGGAGTGGTAGTAAAAGCAGGATATAATACTGCTTATGGAAACATGGTTATGATAGACCATGGTGGTGGAGTATCAACATTGTATGCACATGGTAGTGCAATAGAAGTAACTTTAGGACAAACTGTAAAAAAGGGAGATGTAGTTTTACTAGTAGGAAGTACTGGAAATTCGACAGGACCACATGGACATTTTGAAGTTAGAATAAATGGAACTCCTGTAGATCCATTACCATATGTAACAAACCAAAATGGAGTAAACTAACTTAAAAATAACGGAGGATAAAAATGAAAAAGATGTACTTAAAGGTTGTAACAATATTAGTGATTGCAACAGTAATATTAAATACAGTATCAATATCGTATGCAGCATCAAGCATTAGTAGTCAAAAAAATGAATTAAATCAAAAAATACAGGAAACGAAAGACAATTTAGAAGAAGTAAATAGTAAAAAAGAAGAATCACAAAACAAAGTTAATGATTTGTCTAGTCAAATAGATTCATATGAATCACAAATTAATTCTTTAAAAAGTGAGATAGAAACAAAAACAAACGAAGTTAAAGAATTACAGAAAAAACTAGATGAGTTAGAAGCAGAAAGAGAAAAGAATCAAAGTTTATTAGATGAAAGATTAGTTACATTATATGAATCTGGAGAAGTTTCATATTTAGATATGTTATTATCTTCTGCTGATTTAACAGAATTTATATCTAGTTATTATATGATAGAAACTTTAACAGCTGCAGATAAAGAATTAATTCAAAATTTAGAGAATGATAAGAAAGAGATAGCTGAGACGCAAGAAAAAGTAAATGCTAGTTTAAGTGAAATAGAAACAAAGAAAACAGAATTAGAGGGTATACAAACAGAGTTAAACAAAGCAAAAAATCAAGAACAAACAAAAGTTGATAAATTAACAGAGCAATCACATGACTTAGAAAGTGATGTAGAAGAATACGAGAAGAAAATGAAAGAGCTTGATGCAAAGGAGAAAGCTCAAGAAGCAGCTTTACAAAAAAAATACGAAGAAGCTAAAAAGAAAGCTGAACAAGGAAATTCCTCAGGTTCAAGTTCTTCTAGTACAGGAGGTTCTGTAAGTTCACAAGGATTTATAAGACCAGTTAAGAGTGGAAGCATTACAGCTACAATGTATTATTCTAGTGGAAAATATCATGGTGCTGTAGACTTTGGTGTATCAACTGGAACACCAGTTTATGCAGCAGCAGATGGAATTGTTGTTACATCAACTTGGGGTGGTTCTGATAGTTATGGATATTACATAAAAATTAAACATTATAATGGCTTATATACTTTATATGCTCATGGTTCATCATTAGTGGCAAGCGTAGGACAAGAAGTAAAGCGAGGACAATTAATAATGTATTCAGGAAATACAGGAAATTCAACAGGACCTCATTTACATTTTGAGGTAAGAAAATCACCAGGAGGATATAGCAATAGAGTCAATCCGCTAAATTATTTACCATAATGAAATAGGGAGTTGTTAGGAATTTTGGAGACGGTCCTAAAATCCCTTTTAATTAAGTTTAAACATAAAAACCGCTACATAAGAATAAAAACTTAAGTAGCGGTTATATTAAATATTAAAGAACAAGGGGGACTTGGTATGAAAAAATCAACAATAGCAATTATCGTAGTTGTTGTTATATTAATAGCAATAATTGCTGGTTTAGTGTCTAGTTATAATGGGGTAGTTAGCTTATCAGAAGAAGTTGATAATAAATTTGCTACAATTGATACTATGTTACAAAGAAGAGCAGATTTAATACCAAATTTAGTAAATACAGTAAAAGGGTACACAAACCAAGAACAAGCTGTTATAGATTCAGTAACAGATGCAAGAGCAAAATTAGCAGGAGCAAATTCTGTAGGGGAAAAAGCCAATGCTGACCAAGAATTGAGTACTGCATTAAGTAATTTACTAGTAGTTGTAGAAAATTATCCAGATCTAAAATCATCACAAAACTTTATTAATTTATCAGATGAATTGGCTGGTACAGAAAATCGTATAGCAACAGCAAGAAAAGATTATAATGATGCTGTAAGAGAATATAATACAAAAATAAAAAGATTTCCTACAAATATAGTATCTGGAATGTTCGGATATGGTGAAAGAGAATACTTCCAAGCATCAGAAGGAAGTGAGGAGGTACCAACTGTTGACTTCAATACTGTACAATAAAAAAATTAAATATATATTAATTTTAGCCATTTTTTCTATAGTGTTATTTACTAATAGCTCATATGCTATTGTTTCACCAACAAGAGACTTTTATGTTAATGATTCAGCGAATTTATTGTCTGATGAAACTGAAGACTATATAATCAATATGAATAAAACATTAGAAAAACAAACTGGTGCACAAATAGTAGTTGTTACGGTTCAAAATTTAGAAGGACAATCTTTAGAAGAATATGCTACAGAATTATTTAGAAATTATGGAATTGGAGACAAAGAAAAGAATAATGGAGTTCTTTTATTGTGTGCATATGAAGAAAGGCAATTTAGAATAGAAGTAGGATATGGCCTTGAAGGAACTTTAACAGATGGAAAAACTGGTAGAATTCAAGATGAATATATAATTCCATACCTTAAAGAAAATAATTTTAATGATGGAATAAGAAATGGATTTAATGCTGTATTAAAAGAAGTAGAAAATGAGTATGGCATTACAATTGAAGGTGCAGAAGAAGGAAATGTAGTAGGAACAACAACTACAAGAACAAATGTAGCTAGCAATGTAGCACCACATATAATTATGATGGTAATATTTATATTAGTAGTAATATTTTTTAGCAGACGTGGAATCTTCTTTATAGGAGGTTTTGGCGGTGGCCATTTTGGTGGGCGGAGGCTCATTTGGTGGCGGTGGTTCCTTTGGCGGAGGAGGCTCTTCCGGTGGAGGAGGCTCATCAAGAAGTTTTTAAAAACAAATGTAGGGACATTCTTGGGGGATTTTGGGACGTTCCTTAAATCTCGATTATATATAAAGCCCGTATTAATATATTTTATTAATACGGGTTTTAGTAAATCTGGTTATAAATTTTGAAATGGATTAATTATATAAATTTTTTTCATATAAATCTTCTATATGGACATTTTTTTCTTCAAAATTATCGATAAATCCTATTTTGGCGATATCATTATTTACTTCTTGTATCCACACAGGTCTTTCATTATAAAAGATATCTACTTTTTGTTTATTTCTTAAAATTTCATGTATTTTGGCAGCTTTCATACAAATCATCTCCTTAAAAAACTTGTACTATTAATATATCCAAAATATAGAAAAATATTCCAAAAATATTTATAAAAGGGAAAATCCCCCAGGTGACAAGCACCATAGGGGACTCCTTACCAAAACCAGAAGAAGAGCAGTATAAAAATTATGCCTTTCAGCACCACAACCATTGCTCTCTCACGGTCTCCGACCATCTCATCTAGTTTTAACAGCTTATTAATTAGCCAATTCACAAAGAACAATAATAGTCCAAAAATGGCCAAATAAAAGCTCCACTCTCCAAGCTTAAAGAATGCCCAGAGGATTAGTAAAACAATGAAAAACCACATAGTCATGCTCCTTTCATTTATCAACGGTGAATAAAATTCATATATATTATAACATATTAATTAACATAAAGCAAAATTGCAATATAAAATATTACTGTGTTAAAAGTGTGTTAATTAAGAAAAGAGTACCAAGTAAAATTAATTAATTACTTGGTACTCTAAGTAAAATACGCTTTGGTGACCCGTACGGGAATCGAACCCATGATTCAGCCTTGAGAGGGCTGCGTCTTAACCGCTTGACCAACGGGCCATAAACAAACTTCATTATTTATATCATAAAAATAAAATATAGTCAATAGGAACAAAAATTCGTAAAAATCTATTGACAAAAAAATAAAATCATATATAATAATAAGCGAACAAAAGTTTTAAAGAAAGGCAGAAAAATGTTAGAAGAAAAAGATAGAATAGATGTTGTTTTAGTAAAAAAACACTATTTTCAAACAAGACAAAAAGCTAAATATGAAATAGAACAAGGAAATGTATATGTAAATGGAAAGCAAATTACTAAAACCAGTAAAATAATAAATTATCAAGATAATATAGAAATAAAAGGAAAAACACTAAAATATGTAAGCAGAGGTGGCTTAAAATTAGAAAAAGCTATTAATTCGTTTGGGATTTCATTAACTAATAAGATATGTGCAGATATAGGGGCATCAACAGGAGGTTTTACAGATTGCATGTTACAAAATGGTGCACAAAAAGTTTATGCAATAGATGTTGGTCATTCACAACTAGCAGAAGAATTATTAAATAATGAAAAAGTAGTAAATTTGGAAGGAACCAATATTAAAGAATTAGATACTAACGGTATAGAGAAGTTAGATTTTATTAGTTCAGATGTGTCTTTTATTTCGGAAATACATGTATTACCAAAAATATATGAATTACTAAAAATAAAAGGAAAAGCAGTTGTGTTAATAAAACCACAATTCGAGGCTGGAAGCCAACATTTAAATAAGAATGGAGTTGTAAAAAATATAAAAATACATCAAAAAGTAATTCAAAATATAGTAATGTTTGCAAATAAACTTGGTTTTAGAATTATAGATGTAACATATTCTCCAATTAAAGGTCCAGCAGGGAATATAGAATATTTATTATATGTTGAAAAAAATGAAAACAATTTATTAGATTTATATAAAATGAAAAATAATGCATTAGAAATTACTGCAGAGGCATTTAAAGAATTAAAATAAAGAGGTGTACATATGATATCTACATTGCATATAAAAAACATAGGAATAATCGATGAGATCATGATAGATTTTTCAAAAGGATTTAATATATTAACTGGAGAAACGGGAGCAGGAAAAACTTTAATTATAGGAGCATTAGGAATAGTAGCTGGTGGAAGGTTTTCGAAAGAAATGATTAGAAAAGGTGAGAATCATTCATTTGTAGAAGTTAGTATATATTTGCCAAATCATCCAAAAGCAGTAGATGGAAATATCATAATTTCTAGAGAAATATTTGAGAATGGTAGAAACACTTGCAAAATAAATGGTCGTTTAGTAACTGTAAATGAATTAAAAGAATTTATGAATAATATCATAAATATACATGGGCAAAACGATAATCAAAATTTATTAAATAAAGAAAATCACATAAAATACTTAGACAAGTTTTTAGGAAAAGAATTCTTAAGTAAGAAAAATGAGTATACTGAGTTATATAATAAATATGTAGATATTAATAGAAAACTAAAAGAAAACTATGGAGATGAAAAAGAAAAACAACGTAAGTTAGATTTGCTTAATTACCAAGTAAACGAAATAAAAAATGCAAATTTAAAAATAAATGAAGATGAAGAATTAGAAGAACAAAGAAATCTTATAATAAATGCTGAGAAAATATCTAAATCATTAAATGAGGCAGATATGCAAATAAACGAAAATGCATTAAATTCAATAAGTATAGCAATTAAAAACTTAGAGAAAATAGAAGATATAAATATAAAATACCAAAAAACACTAAGTTCATTAAAAAGTAATTATTATGATTTACAAGAAATTGCAATAGATTTAAATCATTATAATTCTGATACATCTTTCGAAGAAGAAGAAAGAGATGAGATAGAAAATAGAATAGATGAGATAAACGAATTAAAAAGAAAATATGGAAATACAATAGAAGAAATATTAAATTATAAAAAAGAAGTAGAAGAAGAAATCGATAACATAGAAAATTTAGAAGAGAAAAATAACGAGTTAAAAACTGAGTTAACAAAGATAACAGCAGAATTAGAAAAAAGAGCTATAGAATTACACGAAACAAGACAAAAGCATGGAATAGAATTAGAAACTAAAATAAATAGTGAACTTGTAGATTTAGAAATGCCTAATGCAAAATTTAAGATAAACATAGAGAATACAACTTTTAATAAAGATGGAACTGATGAAATAGAATTTATGATAACAACTAATAAAGGAGAAGATTTTAAACCATTAATAAAAACTGCATCTGGTGGTGAGATGTCTAGAATAATGTTAGCTATAAAAACAGTGTTGTCAGATGTAGATGAAGTGCCTATTTTAATATTTGATGAAATAGATACAGGTATTAGTGGAAAAGCAGGAAATGCAGTTGGAGAAAAATTAAAAACAATTTCAAAAAATCATCAAGTTATAATAGTTACACATTTAGCTAGTATTGCAGCTAAAGGAGACTCTAATTATTATATTTATAAAGAAGTAGAGGGAGATAATACTAAAACAAGAATAAAAAATTTAAACGAACAAGAAGTTATAGAAGAAATAGCAAGAATTGCGAGTGGAATTGTATCAGAGATATCATTAAAACATGCAATGGAATTAAGAGCAGCAGTTTAAATAAATGGACTAATATATGTAAAAAGAAGTGGACTAAATTAAATTTATCCACTTCTTTTATATAATAATATTATTTTAATTCTACAATTGTAACACCCATTTCACCTTCTCCGAAAGTACCAAGTCTAAATGATTTAACATGAGGATGTTTTTTTAAAAAAGCATGAATACCAGTACGTAATTTACCAGTACCTTTTCCATGTACAATTCTAACAGTTTTTAATTTTGCTAAACTGCAATCATCCAAATATTTATCAATAACGAAAATTGCTTCATCAACTGTTTGTCCTATTACATTAATTTCTGGAGATATATTTTTTGATTTTGACATACCAGAGAAAGCTTTAGAAGGTGTTTTATTTGTACTCTGCTTTTTATTTGCAATAGAAATATCTGTAACAGGAACAAATGATTTTATATTACCACATTGTACTTGTACTTCATTATTTTTGTTTGGTAATGATAGTAAAGTACCATTATTCATAAATTTATTTATATATATATCCATTCCAACTTTTAGTTGGTTTACATCTAAGTTACTAGAAGATGAGTTGCTTATTTTATTAGAAGAAACCTTTTTTATAGAATCTGTTAATTTATTTCTATAATTATCTAAATCTTTTAAAGAATTAGAAGTGTTTTCGATTTTTCTCATTTGACGTATTATATTAGTTGCTTCATCTTTTGCTGAATATAATATTTCACGAGCTTCCAACTTAGCCTTATTGATAATTTCGTTTTGTTTGTTTTGAACATTAGAATAATCTTTTTCTAAATCTTCTTGTAATTGTGATATTTTAGCCAATCTTTGTTCAATTTCATTTTTCTCATTTTCAATTTTTTGTTTATTATCATAAATGTTTTTTAATAAATCTTCAACATGAATAGTATCAGTATCTAAGAACTCATTAGCTCTTTGTAATATATCATCAGAAAGACCAAGTTTTTTACTGATAGCAAAAGCATTACTTTTACCAGGCACACCGATTAAAAGTTTATAAGTAGGGGAAAGTGTGTCTATATCAAATTCTTGGCTTGCATTTTCAAAACCAGCGTGTGTTAAAGCATAGTTTTTTATTTCTGGATAATGTGTTGTAGCAAGTGTTAATATTCCTCTATTATATAGAGCTTCTAGTATACTGATTGCTAAGCTACTTCCTTCAATAGGATCAGTTCCAGAGCCAAGTTCATCAACTAAAACCAAACTATCTGATGTAGAATTTTTTAGTATTTCTATAATATTTAGCATATGTGAAGAAAAAGTACTTAAAGATTCTTGAATGCTTTGTTCGTCACCAATATCTGCAAAAACATTATCAAATACAAAAACACTACTATTTTCATTAGCTGGAATATTTAACCCAGACATAGCCATTAATGTTATTAAACCAACTGTTTTTAAAGTTACAGTTTTACCACCAGTATTAGGTCCAGTAATTACAAGTGTATTAAAATTAATTCCTAAATTTATATTAATTGGAACTACAGAAACCTTGTTTATTAAAGGATGTCTAGCTTTTATCAAATTTATTTGCTTATCAGCGTTCAAAATAGGTCTTGTAGCATCTAAAGATATAGAATAATTTGCTTTAGCAAAAATAAAATCAAGTAATCCTATAATTCTAAGGTTATTTTCTAATTGCTCTAAAATTTCAAAAAGTGAGTTTGTAAATTTTGCTAAAATTTTTTCTATCTCTACGTTTTCTTCTACAGTTAAATTGGCAATTTTACTATTTAATTCAAAAATAGAAACAGGTTCTATAAAAACAGTAGAACCACTATTTGACATATCATGAATAAATCCTTTTATATTATTTCTGTATTCTTCTTTTACAGGTATAACATATCTATCATTTTTTATAGTTATAACAGGTTCCTGAAGATATTTAGAATAACTTGAAGAAGATATATAGTGATTTAATTTGTTTTTTATTTCTTGTTCAATTTTTCTCTTAGTTGTTCTAATATTAAATAAATTAGTAGATGCTCTATCATCAACAGTATAATCATCAATAATTGCAGAAAAAATGCCATCTTCGATATCTTTATTAGTGTATAAATTATCAAAATAATTATATAAGCTATTAAATTCATTTAAGTCGATAAGTTCATCAGAAAAAAAGTAATCCTTTAAATCTTTTGCTAATCTTAAAAATTTACCAATATTTAGTACATTTGCAATTGATAATATCTTATTACTATTTAATGTTTTTAAACAAATTTCTATTTCTTCTGATAATTCATAAATAGGAATATTGCCTTTTTTATATTTTAAAATAACAGCTTCATTTGTTTCATTTAAAGCCTTTATAACTTTATTCTCATCATCAAAAGGATATAAATTATCACAGTATTTTTTTCCAATAAATGTTTTAGAAAAAGTTGCTAAATTTTCTGTAACTTTGTTAAATTCTAATTTCTCTAAATATTTGCTAAACATATGAAAACTCCTTTATATCAAATTGTATTTTTCAAAAATTGATTTAATCATATGTGTATCTAAGCCTACAATCGAATTATAATCACCATCATAACCTTTTAAATAAACTTTTCCTATACCCTGAACAGCATATGCTCCAGCTTTATCCATAGGTTCTTTTGTATCAACATATGAGCAAATGTCATAATAAGACATATTTTTAAAGTAAACGGTTGATTTATTAACTCTTGTTTCAAAAATTATTGAGTGTTCTTTTTTTATAATTACAGTTGTACCAGTATAGATATCATGAGAATTTCCCTGTAATAGTTTTAAAATACGAATAGCATCATCTCTATCTTTGGGTTTTCCTAGAATGATATTGCCAAAAGAAACTAATGTATCAGAACCGATTACAGTATATTCATTATTTTCTTTATATTTATCTGTAAAAATTGAATAAGCTTTTTCATATGATAATTTCTCTGCTAATTTTTGTGGATTAGGTTCAAGCTCTTTCAATTTGTTTTCATCAATATCACTTGGAATAATATCAAAGTTACTTATAATTGTTGATAATAACTGTTTTCTTCTAGGAGAAGAAGAAGCTAAAATAAATTCCATAACAAAACCTCCTATAATCCTACGTATTATAACATTTTTAGTTTTGAAAAATCAATATTGCGTTTAGAGTTTTGCTATGGTAAAATAAATAAAGTTATAAACGGAGGAATTGTATGGAAGATAGACAGCAAAACATAAGAAATTTCAGCATAATTGCACATATAGATCATGGTAAATCAACATTAGCAGATAGAATGATAGAAATGACAGGAGTTCTTTCAAAAAGAGAAATGGAATCTCAAGTATTAGATAATATGGAGATAGAAAGAGAACGTGGAATAACAATAAAATCACAATCTGTAAGAATGATTTATAAAGCCAAAGACGGGAAAGAATATATATTTAATTTAATAGATACACCAGGACATGTAGATTTTAATTATGAAGTGTCAAGAAGCTTAGCTGCATGCGAAGGTGCAATATTAGTTGTAGATAGCAGCCAAGGGGTGGAAGCACAAACCTTAGCAAATGTTTATTTAGCATTAGATAATAATTTGGAAATTTTACCAGTAATAAATAAAGTAGATTTACCAAATGCTAGACCTGATGAGGTAAAAAAAGAAATAGAGGATATAATAGGAATACCAGCAGAAGATGCACCTTGCATTTCTGCTAAAACAGGTTTAAATGTTGAAGAGGTTTTAGAAAGGATTGTAACAGATATTCCGGCACCATCTGGAGATAAAAATAAACCATTAAAATGTTTAATATTTGATTCTTTTTACGATAATTATAAAGGTGCTGTAAGCTATGTAAGAGTAAGAGATGGAAGTGTAAAAGTAGGTGACGAAATTTTACTAATGTCTTCTAATAAAACTTTTATAGTAACAGAAGTAGGATTTTTTGAACCAGGCAAATATTATCCTTGTGAAGAATTAGTTGCAGGTGATGTAGGATATATTGCTGCAAGTATAAAAAGTTTATCAGATATCAGAGTTGGAGATACAATAACATTAAAAGATAATAAAGCAGAAGAGCCTTTACCTGGATATAAAAAAGTAAATCCAATGGTGTATTGTGGATTATATCCAGTAGATGGTAGTGATTATGAAAATTTAAAAGTAGCGTTAGAAAAATTACAATTAAATGATGCAGCGCTTCAATATGAACCAGAAACTTCTAATGCACTTGGGTTTGGTTTTAGATGCGGATTCTTAGGTTTACTACATTTAGAGATAATAGAGGAAAGATTAGACAAAGAATTTGATTTAAGTTTAATTACAACATCACCTTCAGTTATTTATAAGATTCATAAGACAGACGGAGAAATAATTGAACTATATAACCCAGCAGATTTACCAAAACCACAAGAAATAAGTTATATGGAAGAACCTTTTGTGGAGGCAGAAATATTAACACCGAAAGAATTTGTGGGAAATATAATGGAAATCTGTCAAAATAGAAGAGGTATATATAAAGATATGAAATACCTTGACGAGAACAGGGTTACAATTATATATGAATTACCATTAAATGAAATAATATACGACTTTTTTGATACATTGAAATCAAAAACAAAAGGATATGCTTCATTTGATTATGAATTAAAAGAATACAGAAGATCTGAATTAGTAAAATTAGACATATATGTAAATGGTGAAAGTGTTGACGCATTAAGTTTTATAGTTCATAAAGATTCTGCCTATGATAGAGGTAGAAAGATGATAGAAAAATTAAAAACAGTTATACCACGCCACTTATTTACAATACCATTACAAGCTGTTATAGGAGGTAAAATAATAGCAAGAGAAACAATCTCAGCAATGAGAAAAGATGTATTGGCTAAATGCTATGGTGGAGATATAACACGTAAAAAGAAACTTCTAGAGAAGCAAAAAAGAGGTAAGAAAAAAATGCGTGAGATAGGTAATGTAGAAATACCACAAGAAGCTTTCTTATCAGTATTAAAATTAGATGAAGAAAAATAATAGGAAGTATAAAAATGAAAAGAATTGTATTATGTGGAAGTAGAACTTTTAAAGATTATATTATACAGATAGGATACAAATTAATAGAAGAAGGATATGAAGTTGTAATTCCTAAAGAGTTTTTTTGTACCAATGCCCAAAAGAGAACATTCAATGCTACATTTTTCGGAGATACAAAATGAAAGAACAGATTATGTTTTAGTAATAAATGAAGAGAAAAATGGACAACCAAATTATGTAGGTGCAAATAGTTTCGCAGAAATAGCAATGGGATTTTATTTTGGAAAAACAGTGTTTTTAAAAAATGATATATATGAGCCTTTTGCAGATGAATTAGTTGGGTGGGGAGTCATACCACTTAAAGGCAATTTAGATGCAATTAAAGAATACAAGTAGTAGGTAGTAATATGGAAATAACCAAAAAAGAATTTATAAATATAAATAATAAATTTGATGAGTATAAAATAAAAGAAGAAAAAGCTTTCGAATATATAGAAGGAAAAGAGAAAATAATTGTATCTGCACCACATAGTGTAAGACAAATCAGAAATGGAAATATAAAAGGCAAAGATTCTTGTACAGGGACAATAGCAATTTTGCTACAGAAACAATTAAATTGTTATTGTTTATACAAAACAAAAAATTGCAATGATGATGCAAATTATGATATAGAAAACAATCCATATAAGGATAAAATAATAGATTTAGTAGAAAAAAACAACATAAATTTTTTGTTGGATATTCATGGGGCAAAAGATGGACAAGGGTTTGATATAGATGTTGGAACAGCAAATTTAAAAAATTTAAACGGACAAAATAAATATCTAAAAGATTTTATAAAAATAGGAGAAAAATATAATTTAAATATCACTATAGATAAAGTTTTTAAAGCAGATACTTTACATACTGTAGCCAATACAATTGCTAGAAAAACAAAAATACCATGTATGCAAATAGAAATTGCAAAAAAATATAGAGATATTGAACAATTTAATAATATTAAAATAATGTTAAATTTTCTTGAGGAATATTTAAGAAATATTTTAGTAGGAGGGCAAAATGAGTGAAAAAGAATATGAAGATCAAGTAGAAGGAAGAAATAGTGTGTTAGAATTACTAGAATCTGGAAAAGATATAAATAAGATATTTATACAAATAGGAGAAAAGCACGGTTCTATCAATAAAATTATCTCAAAAGCTAAAGAGAATAGAATAGTTATAGTACAAGCCGAAAAATCTAAATTAGATAAGATGAGCCAAACTAATAATCATCAAGGAGTTATAGCAATAGTTCCTCCTTTCGAGTATAGCTCAGTAGAAGATATTGTAGAGGAAGCCAAGAAAAGAAATGAACAGCCATTTATTTTAATTTTAGATGGAATAGAAGATCCACACAATTTAGGTTCAATAATTAGAACAGCAGAAACAGCTGGAGTACATGGAATAATAATTCCAAAAAGAAGGGCTGCTGCAGTGAATAGTACAGTTAATAAAGTGTCTGCAGGTGCTGTACAATATATGAAGATTGCACGAGTAAACAACATAAATGAAACGATAAAATATTTAAAAAGTAATGATATATGGATTTGTGGAACAGATATGAATACTAACAAATATTATTACGAAGAAAACTATAATATTCCAATAGCTTTTGTAATTGGAAGCGAAGGGTTTGGAATAAGTAGATTAGTTAAAGAAAATTGTGACTTTTTAGTTAAGATTCCAATGAGCGGAAAAATAAGCTCGTTGAATGCTTCGGTATCAGCTGGAATTGTAATGTATGAAGCAGTTAAACAAAGAAAAAATAAATAAATAAAATACTAAAGATGGGAGGAAAAAGATATGATGGGGAGAAAGAAAAGAATTCTAATTATAGTGCTTTCTATCATAACAGTTTTAATTTTAATAATAGGAGGAGTTTTAATATATTTAAATGTTGCAACAGATGCATTTAAAAGTCCAGATGAATTATTTTATAAATATTTATATCAAAATGGATCTATAGCAGACGTTTTTGATACAGACTTATTAGATAGATATTATCAAAGAATAGAAAATAATGCGTACAATGGTACTGGAGAAGTAACAATAAAAACAGGAATGAATGATAACTCAGAAAGTGATACAAAAGAATTCGATACTTTAATGAATAATTTAAAACTTTCATATACAACAAAAAGCAATTTGGCAGAGAAAAAACAAGAAACAGAAGCTACTATTGCCTACAATGACCAAGAACAATTTAAGTTCAGTGTAGTGCAAGATAATAATAACTATGGAATAAAGTCCGATGAGGTAGTGTATAAATATTTAAAATTAAAAAATGAAAATTTACGTGATATTTATACAAAATTAGGAGTTCAAGATTTAGAAAGTATACCTAATCAATTTAATAAAATAGATTATAATATCTATAAAAATATGAATGCACAAGACAAAGCTACAATTTTATCAACATATCAAAATGTTTTAAACAAAGGAATCTTAAGCAATCATTATACAAAGCAAGCAAAGGTTAATTTGAACTTTAATGGACAAAGTGTTGTGGCTAATGCGTATTCATTAACTCTAACCGAAGAAGAAATTTCTTCTTTAAAAATAAGTTTATTAGAGACATTAATGACAGATGAATTAACATTAAAATATTTAGTACAATTTTTGCAATTAGATAGTTCATATACAGTACAAATAAAACAATTAATACAAGAAAAAATAGACGAGTTAAAAAGAGAACAAATAGAGACAAATAACAATGTTAGAATTACAGTATACGAAAGTAATATGCAACTTTTAACAACAATAGTTGAAACCCCTGAAGCTAATTATACAATAAACAATAATGTTTCTGAAACAAATCAAAAAGTAACTATAATTAAACAATCAAATGATGGAAATAATATAAATACTACTATAACATTAGAAAGAAATACAAGTGATAATAATAATTCTTTTAAAATAGAACAAATCTCAACAACAGGAGAAACAACTACAGATAGAAATGCAATAACAATTAACCTAAATGGTAATGTAGATAATGGAAATTTGGAACTAAATGTTAAATTGGAAAATCTTATTGGAAATAAACTAAATGAAATAAATTACACAGATAAAAAGGAATTTTCTTCTGGTGTTGAAATAGATGGATTAAATGATGATAATTCGGTAAGCTTAAATGATATGACATTAGAAGAAATAAATAGCTTGTATAAATCAATTATAGAAAGAATTCAATATCTATATAATGAAAAATTACCCAATATAGGGTTTGATTCAAATACAATTAATTACCAAGGTACTCTAAAATGGAGTAGGATTATAGATGCTTTTGATGAAGACGAATTTAAATCTCAAGTACAAAGAGCATTAAATTTGGCTAAAGATGATATGCAAAATAAAGAAGAATATAAAACATTGGTAGAGCAAGCAGAAGGTGATGCGAATAAAATAAAACAAATAAAAGGGCTAGTAACAGTAGAAAGATTAAGAGAAACCGGATTAGATGCAACACTTAATGAGGAGGATAATTCTATTTCGATAAAAACTAATAGTGAATCAGCTCATAAATACGAAATAGATTACGAAAACTTTAAAATATCAAAAATACAGTAATTTAAGTATTGACAAAAAGCAAAAATGCTAGTATACTTATACAGTAACTGAATTTATGCGAAAAATTAAATAGATATATAAATATCTTAAGTCAAAGGAGGGATAAGAATGGCACAACCAAAAAGAAGATGGTCAAAACAAAGAACACATAAAAGAAGATCAACATGGAAATTAGAAACTCCAAAATTTGCAACATGTGCACATTGCCATGAACCTGTAATGCCACACAGAGTTTGCCCAACATGTGGATATTATAATGGAGAAGAAGTTGTAGTTAAGGAAACAAATACAGCAAATAACTAATAAATTATAAAAAATATAAAAGAAGCTAAAGTATTAAGGAATTAATATTTTAGTTTTTTTTTGCCTAAAATGATAGCACTTAATACAGATTTTTACAAGGAAAAATGTGTTAAATGCTAATTTTTTACATATTGACTTGAAAAGTCAAATAGTATAAAATGGGGACGAGAGGTGAAATTGATGGCAAAACCAATAGTTGCAATAATAGGAAAACCAAATGTTGGAAAATCAACATTTTTTAATTATATAGTAGGGAAAAGAATATCAATTGTAGAAGATACTCCAGGAGTAACAAGAGATAGAGTATATGGAGAGGCAAATTGGAGAGGAAGAGAGTTTACATTAATAGATACAGGTGGAATTGAGCCAGAATCAAATGACGAAATTTTGGTTCAAATGAGAACACAGGCTAATATTGCTATAGATATAGCTGATGTAATTATTTTTATGACAGATATAAAACAAGGAGTAACAGCAGCAGATGAAGATATAGCTATAATGCTAAAAAAAGCTAGAAAGCCAGTAGTCTTAGTTTGTAACAAATCAGATTCTTTTGGAAAAGTAGAAGACGAAATATATGAATTTTATAATCTGGGCTTAGGAGATCCATATGCAATTTCTGCAACTAATGCAAAGGGGTTAGGAGATGTATTAGATGCTGTATACGAGAATTTACCAGAAGAAAAAGAAGAGGAAGATTTAGGACCAGAAATAAAAGTTGCAGTAATAGGAAAACCAAATGTTGGAAAATCATCACTTATAAACAAAATATTAGGTGAGAATAGAGTAATTGTAAGTAATATTGCAGGAACAACGAGAGATGCAGTAGACTCTTATTTTGAAAATGAATATGGAAAATACATATTCATAGATACAGCAGGAATTAGAAGAAAATCTAAGGTTAACGAAAATATAGAAAGATATAGTGTTATGCGTTCAAAACTTGCAATAGAAAGAGCTGATGTTTGTCTAATATTAATAGACGCAACAGAGGGCGTTACAGACCAAGATGCAAAAATTGCAGGAGAGGCGCATGAAGCCGGTAAAGGTGTAATAATCGTAGTAAATAAATGGGATGCACTAGAAAAAGAAAATGGTACATTAGAAAGATATAAGAAGGAAGTATATGAAAAACTATCATATTTATCTTATGCTCCAATATTATTTATTTCTGCTAAAACAGGTCAAAGAATAAACAAATTATTCGAGATGATTAATGTTGTAGCAAATCAAAATGCAATAAGGATACCGACAGCTACATTAAACCAAATAATAAATGAAGCAGTTGCAGTAAGGCAACCACCTACAGATAGAGGTCGTAGATTAAAAATATTATATGCTACACAAGCTTCTACAAAACCACCAACATTTGTAATCTTTGTAAATGTAAAAAATTTATTCCATTTTTCATATCAAAGATATTTAATGAATCAAATAAGAAATGAATTTGGGCTAATAGGTACGCCAATAAGAATAATTGTACGAGAAAAAGGTAACACAATAGAAACAAAATAGGAGGGAAAGTATATGGAATATATAATAATTGCTATAATAGCTTATCTAATAGGAAGTATTAATTTTTCAATTTTAATTAGTAAGAAAAAGGCTGGTTATGATATTAGACAAAAAGGTAGTGGTAATGCTGGAACTACTAATATGTTAAGAAATTTAGGAAAGAAATATGCTGCAATAACATTAATTTGTGATGTATTAAAAGGTGTTGTTGCAATTGGAATAGCTATAATTGTAGGAAATATTTTAGGAGATACAAATAAAGCTTTACTAGTTCAAATAGCTGGAGTTGCTGTTGTTATAGGTCACACATTCCCAATATTCTTTGGATTTAAGGGAGGAAAAGGTGTTGCAACATCACTTGGAATTTTGCTAATGACAAACTGGCAACTTGGATTAATCTGCTTAGTATTTGCATTAGTATTAATGGCCTTAACAAGAGTTGTTTCTATGGGCTCAATCGCTGCAGCGATATTATACCCTGTTTTAACATTATTTGTTGGAGGAGGACATTATATAGTAGAAAGTAGTGGATTAGGAAATGGATATTTTATATATAGTGTAATACTTGCTATAATAGTAATATTTAATCATAGAGAAAATATTAAGAGAATATTAAGCGGAACAGAAAATAAAATCAGTTTTAATAAATAGGAGTGAAACAAATGAAGAAAATTACAATAATAGGAAGTGGAAGCTGGGGAGTAGCTCTAGCAATCCATTTAGCAAAGTTAGGACATAAGATAAAGATATGGTCTTTTTCTAAAGAAGAGGCTGATTTAATAAATAATGAGAAAAAATGCAAATTTTTGCCAAAAGTAACATTACCAGAAGGAATTACATGTTGTATAGATTATAAAGAAGCAATAGAAGGAGCTGAAATAATCTTACATGTTACGCCTTCTAAATTTACTCGTAGTACAGTAAGTGAGTATAAAAAATATGTAACGAACCAACCAATAATTATTTGTTCAAAGGGATTTGAAAGAGAAACATTATTACCATTAGATGAAGTAATAAAACAAGAAATGCCAGAAGCTAAGATTGGAGTATTATCAGGTCCAAGTCATGCAGAAGAAGTTTCAATTGGAATACCAACAGTAATGGTTATAGCATCAAAGGATGATGAACTTTTATTTGATATTCAAAATGCTTTTATGAGTCCAGAATTTAGAATATACACATCACATGATGTTAGAGGTGTAGAAATAGGAGGAGCTTTTAAAAATATTATAGCTTTTTGTGCTGGTGTTGCTGCGGGAATTAATTTAGGAGATAATTCTTTTGCTGCACTTATAACAAGAGGGTTAGGTGAGATTACAAGATTAGGAGTCGCTTTAGGTGGAGAAAAAGACACTTTATATGGTTTAAGTGGCTTAGGAGACTTAATAGTAACTTGTTTAAGTGAACATAGTAGAAATAGGAAAGCTGGAAAACTAATAGGAGAAGGAAAGACAATAGAAGAAGCAAGGAAAGAAGTTGGAATGGTAATAGAAAGTATTGACAATATAGAGGCAGCATATGAACTTTCTAAAATTCATAATATAGAAATGCCAATTGTAGAAGGAGTATATGATATTTTATACAATAATTTAGATCCAAAAGAAGCTGTTACAATGCTTATGACTCGAGATAAGAAATTTGAGTAAAGGAGAATAAGTATGGATTTTTTTGATAAATTAAGTAAGAAAGCATCAGAGACATATAAGGTTACTGCAGAGAAAACAACCAAGATTGCTAAAGAAACAAAATTAAAACTAGAAATAAGCAATTATAAATCAAATATGGAAGACCTTTATAAAATAGTTGGTAAAAAAATATACCAAAAATATGCTGCTCAAGAAGAAATGCAATTAGAAGACATTCAAGATGAATTAAATAAATTAGATACTATTAGTGAAAAAATAGATATAGCTAATAAAGAAATAATGAGTTTAAAAGATAAAATTAAATGTCAAAATTGCAATTATGAAATGAGTGAAGAATACGAATATTGCCCAAAATGTGGAACAAAAATAAAATAGACAAATAATTGGGAGTGAAAAAATGAAATTAGTAATACAAAAAGTAAAAAAAGCAAAAGTAGAAGTTGAAGATAAAACTGTGGGGCAAATAGAAAAAGGTTATATGGTATTATTAGGAGTAAAAAAAGGTGATACCAAAGAAAATGCAGATTATTTAGCAAGAAAGCTTTGTAATTTAAGGATATTTGAAGACGCAAATGGAAAAATGAATTTATCAATAAAAGATGTTAATGGCGAATTACTTATTATTTCACAATTTACTTTATATGGAAACACAAAGGATGGTAATAGACCTAGTTTTATAGAAGCAGAGGAACCAGAAAAGGCGAATAGGTTATACGAGTATTTTATGGCAAAATGCAAAGAAAATGGAATAGAGAAAGTAGAAAAAGGCATTTTTGGAGCACATATGGATGTTTCATTAATAAATGATGGACCAAATACTATAATAATGGAAAAATAACTAATAAGGGAAACGCTCAAACATGTACTTTATTATTAAGTCAGCGTTATAATCTGTAATATTGATTAAAATACCGGGATCAAGAGAAACCCACATACCAATTTTATATTTATAATTATTATCAATAAAACTACCAATCATATCAACAATCTCTATGGGATTGTTGTATTTTTTTGTCCAATAAAGATTATCTTTTAAATATACAGGTTCATCGAAAAAACTTTCTAAAAAGTTTTTTATTTCACCAGTTTTTGTACTATATAAATTTACACTTGCAAACATAAAAACTCCTTTAAAAATAGTATTTGTATAAAAAATATATTTATACATTGTATATAAAAGCTATTTTTGGAAATAATATGAAAAAAGTTTATTTTGGAGGAAATATGTTAAAGAATATAATAAAAACTTTAAGTATTATTTTTTTGGTAGCTTTAGTAATCATTTCTTTTTCAGGGTGTTCTAAACAAAAAACAGATGAAGAACAACTTAGAGATAAAAATATATCAGAAATAGATTATTTAGATAATTATATAATGTTGATGTTAAATAGTATAAATGATATCGATTTAAAACAATATGATGCTAAAATAGAAAAAACAGAGAATTTAAATGAAATTTTACAAGAAAGTGAAGAAACATCAAGTGAAGATACAGGGAACAATGTTGTACAATATAGCATGGTTCCAAATACCATTTTAAATGCTAATAAAACAATAAATTGGGAAAATTTAAAATTAGAAATAGAAAATTTAAATAATACCTGGCCATCAATAATTGTAGATTTATATAAAGCAAATGTTGATAATAAAAAATTAACAGAATTTAGTGATTTAATTAATACTTGTATTGGAAATATAAAAAATGAAAATAGAACAGAAACTCTAAATAGTTTGGCAAAATTGTACGAATATATACCAGTATTTTTAGAAAAAATTGCATCTGATAATAAACAAATAGAATTAGCTAAAACAAAAGTAGAAGTAATAAAGGCATATGTAAATATAGATTTTGCAAATTGGGAAGAATTAAAAACTAGTTTAGATAGAGCTATTTCAAATTTTGAACCTATTGTAAATAATACAAATGAAGCAGAAAAAGAATACAATATAAGAAAAGCATATGTGTTATTACAGGAATTTAAAAACGCAGTAGATACAAATGATAAAGATTTATTATTTATGAAGTATAAAAATTTAATGGAGGAGCTTATAATATTATAAAATACTTTATTTATCTAAAAAATATGCTATAATGTTAATGCGAAATTAATAAAAAGGATGTTAAATATGTATAAAGGATATAATGAAGTAGAGAAATTTTATAAATTTTTATATGAAGAACCAAAATATATTGTTTTTGAATCAGATCACATAATTAATCGAAATAGCGGAAAGTACCCAAATGATGGATTAATTTATTATACAGAAGATATAGCAAGATTAATTAGAACACAACCATTTAGAAGGATGGGAAAAATTTTTCAACTAGGAACTAAATTTTTAGGAGATAGTAATCTTAAGCACTCTAGAGCGGACCATAGTAAGGGAACATATGCAAGAACAATGGAGCTTGTTATGCACTTGTTAGAAGATAAAAATATAAATGGCTTAGTAAAAAAATATCATTATGAAAAATTTATTATTGCAGAATTAATGAGAGGTTTAACACATGATATTGGACATGGTCCATTTTCTCATACCATGGAAACAATATGTAATCTGCCAAAAGGATTTCATGAAGATATAGGGAAAAGAATAATTAATGAAAATAAGGAAATAAATGATGCTTTAAATAAAATATGGCCTAATTTGCCAGAAATAATGGAAGAAGTAGAGAAGAGGGATTTTTTAGGTTTAAATACTTTATTTGAGGGGCAACTTGATGTTGACAGAGGAGACTTTTTACCTAGAGATAGCTGGGCGTTTGGGTTAGATGATGTGAATTCAAATGAAATTACAGATTTACTACAAAATGTAAGCATACAAAAAATTGTAGTAGATGGCAAAGGAAAGTTAGTTCCTGTATTTTCGAGTGAATGTTTACCAGAAATAGAAAAGTTTTTAGATGCGAGATTTGATAATTATCAAAAATATTACTATTCTTCATCTGGCAAATTATTTGAACATATATATAAAGAATTTGCGGAGGAACTGTTAAAATCTGATGAAGAATTTAGTTTGAAAACATTTTTAGAACATAATTATAATAAAAGACCGGAAGAAATTGATTTAGATGAATATATACACTACAACGATATAGAATTTTTAAAGGGAATATTTGAAGTATATGACAAAACAACAGATGAGAGATTAAAAGATTTAGCAAGAGTTTGTATTCCTGATTCTGAAAGTTATTATGCATTATATTATGGTTTAATGGTAACTAAAGAAGATATGAATGAAGATGGAAATATAAGACTTTCAGCCGAGAATGCAAAGTTTTTTGATAGAATAGCACAATTACCAGCAGGTTCTACACTTGAATTAATAAGAAAAAGATATGTAATGCAGAAATGTAATAACGAAAAAGATTTAAAACACAAATTGAAGGAAATAAAAAGAGAAATAAACCAAAATGAGGAATTCGATTTTAAAGATTGTGGTATTACATATGATGTTTCTAAAAACAATTTATATAAAAGTAAACCAGGAGAAGAAATTTATGTATCAGATGAAGATGGGAAGGTTTATACATTTGATAAACACCCTAAAAGAACAGTACCACTTAAAAAATTTACTAATGTAATACTTATAATAGATAGGGAAAAACTAAGAGATAAACTAAAAGATGAGACAACAGTAGATAGAATTATCGATATAGCTAGAAACAGAAGGAAAGAGGCCAGATAGCTTGACTTTTATTAAAAAAATGTTAAAATAAATAAGAGTAAATTAGACAGTCGCGTATAGCAAGGTCGAAAGACAGCGTACGAGGAAAGTCCGGGCTCCACAGAGCAATGATGCTGGATAACGTCCAGTGAGGGAAACCTTAAGGAAAGTGCAACAGAAAATAACCGCCTTGTAAAAGGTAAGGGTGAAAAGGTGAGGTAAGAGCTTACCGCAGGTATGGTGACATGGCTGGCCAATGTAAACCCCATCTGGAGCAACACCGAGCTTGAGGGTTAAGACTGCTCGTCGTCCTCTTATTGGTGGCTTGAGCCATATGGTAACATATGGACTAGATAAATGACTGTCCAAGACAGAACCCGGCTTACAGATTTACTTTTTAATTAAATAATTATAAGAAAATATAACTTTAAGTTTTGTATACTTAAAGTTTATTTTTTGCTCTAATAGAGGTGCTAATTTTAAGATATATATGAATGAAAAACACTATTATATAACTAATAGATACAATTCTTAAGAAAGTTGTTTTTTACACATTTTAATTGACATAAAATAAAGTTAATTATATAATATATAGGATGCAGTACTATAAAAAAATAGTCTGCATTAGTATTGAGCAATTTGCTTAAAGGAGGAGATTAATACATTAATTAATTTTCAAATGTGAAAAAGTTAATGTAAGAAAGAGAACTAATTTATGCTAAAAAATATGAATTTTAAGAAGGAGGACTGAGATGAAAAAGGTAGTATTGATGGGAGTACCACATCACAATAATTTAGGAGATAATGCAATAGCATTGGCAGAAAAGGAATTTATAAAGGATTTCTTTCCAGAGTATGATTATTACGAGATTTCAGAAGAAACGATTGATAAATGCGTATATAAAGTAATAGATTATATAGCTAAAGATAGTTTAATTTTCCTACATGGTGGTGGAAATTTTGGAGACGAATATCTATATGTAGAAGAGGGTCGAAGAAAAGTTATAGAGTTATTTCCAGAAAATACTATTATTCTGTTTCCGCAAACGATGTTTTTTAGTGAAACAAAGCAAGGAAAAGAAGAGTTAGAGAAAAGTAAAAAAATATATTCAAAACATAAAAAATTAATATTACTAGCAAGAGAAAGTGTTTCTTATGAACTTATGAAAAAAGAATTTCCAGATAATAAGGTAATCCAAACACCAGATATAGTAACTTATTTAAGTAAATCGGATAATGAAACAAAAAGAGAAGGTTTATTATTTATATTAAGAAATGATGTCGAAAGGGTTACAACTGATGAACAAACTGAATATGTGGAAAAAATTGCAAAAAAATATTTTTCAAAAATAGATTATAAAGATATAGCTAGAGGTGCACCTATATTGGCAAAAGATAGAGAACAAAAACTAGATGAAATGTTTTCTAGATGTAGACATGCTCAATTAATAATTACAGATAGGTTGCATGGTATGATTTTTGCTGCAATAACAAGTACACCTTGTATAGCACTAAAAAGTTATAATCATAAAATCACATCGTCAAAAGATAATTTTAAACACTTAGGATATATAAGATATATTGAAGATGTAAAAGACGTAGAAGAACAAATAAAATACTTATTAAATACAAAATTTGAACCATATGATAATGAATTTGCTAAAAAACGATTCATAAAGGTGATAAAGGAGGAAATTAAAATTGAATGAGGAAGGCATAAGATTTACTGTTGCAATTAGTACATATAATGTCGAAAAATATGTAGAGAGGGCAGTAAAAAGTGTTGTAAATCAAGAATTTGATAATTTTGAGATAATAATAGCAGATGATTCGTCAACAGATAACACAATGGAAATTGTAAACAAATTAAAAAATGATAAAATAAGGGTATTTAAAACAGAGAAAAATACAGGAACAGCAGGAGGAACAAGAAACATAGCAATAGAAAACGCGAAAGGAGAATATATAATCTTTTTAGATGGTGATGATACATTATATGATAACAAAACTCTAGCTAAAATAGATAAGATAATAGGAGAAGATACTCCAGAAATTGTTTACTTGGGATATGAAGACGTAGGACAAGGAAATAAAGAAAGAATTTCTGATGAAGAAAATTCAAGTAAAAAAGCCAGATTAATATGTGATGTTACATTTTCAGTTTCAAGTAGATGCTGGAGAAGAGAATTTTTAATTAACAATAATATGAAATTTAAAACAGGAATGTATTATGAAGATGAGTTGTATTGCCTAAAGGCTACAATTCTTTCTAAGAAAACAAAGAGTGCAAAAATTAAAGTATTTAAATATTATAGAAATAGAGAAGGTAGTGTTATGACAAAACCTTCAATAAAGAAATGTTCAGACTGGTATAGAATGCTTGCAGAAGTAGTTGATTTATACGAAATAACACCAGATGAATATAAACCATATTTATTAAGCTTTATAAAAAATGAAAATGATACTATACCACTAAGAATAAGAGGAATATTAATAGCATTAAAAAATAACGAGAAAATTAAATTATTCCCAAAAAGAAATTATGAATTTAGGAGCTTTTTTGAGGATGAAAACTAGAATTTTTATTGTTAGACATACAGAAACAGTTGGAAATATAGAAAAAAGACTAACTGGTAGACAGGATTATGCCTTAACAAAAAAAGGAGAAAAATTAGTAGTATATTTAACAAAGGAATTACAAAATATAAAATTTAACGCAATATATTCAAGTACATCAGGTAGAGCAGTGGCTACAGTTGAGCCACTTGCTAAACTTAATAATTTACAAGTAATACAATCAGAAAATTTATGTGAGATGTATTTTGGTGATTATGATGGCTGGAAATGGGAAGATGTAGACAAAATACAGCCAGAAATAAAGGCTAATCAAAATAGAATTAACGAGATTTATGGGATACCACACCAAGAAACTATGCAAGAAGTAGCAGAAAGAATGTATAAATACATTACGAAGATTTCTAAAGAAAATCAAGGAAATACTATTTTAATAGGCTCGCATGGTGTTGCAATCGAAGCTTTTCTAAGGAAGATTGTTAATTTACCATTTACATATGAACGCGAAAAGTTATGTCAACACAATGTTGCTATAAATGAATTAAACTTCGAAAATGATAAATTTGAGATTGTTAGGTTAGCAGATGTAGATTATCTAAATAAATATAAGGAAGAAGAAAGGGAATAGTAAATAATGGAGAAACCTTTAATATCTATAATTATTCCAGTATATAAAGTAGAAAAATATTTAGAAAAATGTATTAAAAGTGTATTAGATCAAACATATAAAAATCTACAAATTATTTTAGTAGATGATGGCTCACCAGATAATTGTGGGAACATTTGTGATGATTATGCAAGAGTGGATAATAGAATAGAAGTAATACATAAAGCAAATGGAGGCCTTTCTGATGCTAGAAACGTAGGTTTAAAAGCCGCTAGAGGTGAATATATAGGATTTGTTGATAGTGATGACTATGTAAGTAACGAAATGTTCGAAAACCTGTATAATACACTGATAAGTAATGATGTTGATGTTTCAATTTGTAATTTTTATATAGTAATAGACGATAAAAATATTATAAAAAATGTAGATAATGGTGTAGAGATATATAATAAATTAGAAATATTAAAAGAAATTTTATTAGATAAGAAAATCCAAAGTTATGCTTGGAATAAATTATATAAAAGAGAATTATTTAAAGATATAGAATATCCTGTTGGTAAGAAGTATGAAGATATCGGTACAACATTTTATATATTAGAAAAATGCAGCAAAATAGCAGTAAGTGGAAGTCCAGAGTATTATTATATAACTAGAGGAGACAGTATTGTTAATAATAATACGGAAGGAACAGTAATAGATTATATAAGCTTAATAAGCGATAGATATGATTATATTGACAAAAAATATAAGGAACTAAAAAAATATAATGATTTTTATATAACTAAAACATTAATAACAGCTTATACAGATGCATATCATTTAAAAAACAATAGTGAGGAATTTCTAAAAATATTAAATAATTTCTTTAATAAAGTAAAAGATATTTTCAAAAATAATGAGGAAGATATAATGTCATTATTTAATAATGAGCAAAAGATACAACTAGATATGTTGCTAAAAGATAAAAAATTATTTTATAAGCTATTAGAAGAAAAGAACGATGTAAAATAGAGTTGAAGTGAACCCAAATTATTAGACAAAATAAGTTTAATAACTTGGGTTCATTTTAGTTATTAATGATATTTTTTATATCATTAGGCAAAGGGGCTTCTAAACTTAAAACTTTTTTTGTTACTGGATGTATAAAAGTAAGTTTATAGCTATGTAAAGCTTGTCTATTAATTAATTCAGAAGGACTACCATATAAAGTATCTCCAAGTATAGGATGACCAATATGGCTAAAGTGAACCCTTATTTGATGAGTTCGCCCAGTTTCTAAAACAATGTGTACTAAAGAAAGATTATTAAATTCTTTTACTACATCATAATGTGTAATTGCACTATCTCCATCAGAAGTTACAGTTCTTTCTATAATACTTCCTTCTTTTCTAGCTATAGGAAAGTTTAGAGTACCAGATTTTGACTCTAAAATACCTTTGGCAATAGCTAAATATTCTTTTTTAAATTCATTAGTTTTCATTTGTTTTATTAAACATTCTTGAATATATTCGTTTTTAGCAAATATTACAATACCAGAGGTATTCCTATCTAATCTATTTACAATTCGAATTTTTTTCTTTAATCCTAATTTATCAAAATAAAATTTTACTCCATTGGATAAACTATTATCAAAATGTAAAATAGATGGATGAATAGCAATATTTGCAGGTTTATTAAGTACTAATAAATAATCATCCTCATAAATAATATTTAAAGGGATATTACTTGCAACTATATTAGAATTATCTTCCTCAAAATCAATTAACACAGAAACTGTATCGCCCATAGTTACAGATTTTTTTGTATATGTTGGAAGGGAATTTAAGTAAATTTTATTAGCCTTTTTTAATTTTGTTATCAATCTATCTGATAAAAAAAATTGTTCTTTTAAAACATGAAGAACATTATCATAATGCTCGTCTTTATCTATTTGATATGACAAATTCATAATTTCACCACTTTCGTTATAAGATAAGTAGCTGTGCAGATAGCTTCGCAATTGCACGGACATATGTAACCAAAAGCTGTAATACAGAGAAAATCTTTGATTATTTCTATATTATAAATAAATATTCAAATAATGGCAACAAACATAAGGAAATTACTTGATTTTTTGCCAAGAATATAGTAAAATACTTGAAGTGACCTTATACTTAGCTATAGGATATAACACACCTAACTTTAGCTCAGTTTAAGGAATAAGAAATATAGGAGGTGCAAATAATGACAAAGGAAAGAAAACAAGAAATTATTAATACTTATAAAAGAGATGAAAAAGATACTGGTTCTCCAGAAGTTCAAGTAGCTCTTTTAACAGAAAGAATTAATGAATTAACAGAACATTTAAAAGTTCACAAAAAAGACAACCATTCAAGAAGAGGACTTTTAAAAATGGTTGGTAAAAGAAGAAACTTATTAAACTACTTAGCTAAGAAAGATGTTCAAAGATATAGAGACATTATAGCAAAATTAGGTTTAAGAAAATAATATACAACTTTAGGGCGTTATCATACGCCCTAAAATGGTATATATAAATACTTATTTATTATTTTAGAAAGTAGCTTGTATTCTGAACTATGTATAATAATTTAGAATAGAGGTTACGTCTAATAATAAATAAGTAAATTAATTATTAGAGGAGAGATGAAAATGTTTAAAATTTATGAGACAGAATTAGCAGGAAGAAAACTTACTTTAGAAACTGGTAAGCTTGCAGGTTTAGCAAATGGAAGCGTATTAGTAAGATATGGTGATACAGTTGTATTAGTAGATGTTACAGCTTCAAAAGAACCAAGGGATGGAATAGACTTCTTCCCATTATCAGTAGATTACGAAGAAAAATTATATGCAGTAGGAAAAATACCAGGAAGCTATACAAAAAGAGAAGGAAAACCAAGTGACAAAGCAATCCTTACATCAAGAGCAATAGATAGACCACTAAGACCATTATTTCCAAAGGACTTCAGAAATGATGTATGTGTTGTAGCAACAGTATTATCTGTAGAACAAGATAATCAACCAGAAATATGTGCAATGATTGGTGCTTCAGCAGCATTATCTATATCTGATATTCCATTTGGTGGTCCAACAGCTGCTGTTGCAGTCGGATATGTTAATGATGAAATAGTAATTAACCCAACAGAAGAACAAAGAAAAAATAGCAGATTAACACTTACTGTTGCTGGGACAAAAGATAAAATAGCAATGATAGAAGCTGGAGCAGATGAAATACCAGATAATATCATGTTAGAGGCAATAAAGAAAGCTCATAAAGAAATAAAGAAATTATGTACTTTTATAAGCAAGATGCAAAAAGAGATAGGAAAACCAAAATTCGAATATAAATCATTTGCTGTAGATGAAGAAATCTATAACGAAGTAGAGGCAAATTATAAAGATAAAATGTATGAAGCAGTACAAGCTGTTGATAAAGAAGTAAGAGATGAAAATATAGATAAATTAACAGACGAAATTGTAGCATATTTTACAGAAAAAGTTGGAGAAGAAAAAACAGAAGAATTAATGTCAGACATCGCAACAAGTATACATGACTTAGAAAAGAAATGTGTAAGAGAAATGATTTATAATGAACATAAAAGACCAGATGGTAGAAAAATAGATGAAATAAGACCATTATCATGTGAAGTTGGTTTACTTCCAAGAGTACATGGAAGTGCATTATTCACAAGAGGACAAACACAAGTATTATCTGTTGCAACATTAGGAATGGTTTCAGAAGAACAATCATTAGATGGTATAGACACAGAAGAAAGTAAAAGATATATGCATCAATATAATTTCCCAAGCTATAGTGTTGGAGAGGCTAGACCATCAAGAGGACCAGGAAGAAGAGAAATTGGTCACGGAGCTTTAGCAGAAAAAGCATTAGTTCCAGTAATTCCAAGCGAAGAAGAATTCCCATATGCAATAAGAGTTGTTTCAGAAGTTTTATCTTCAAATGGTTCTACATCACAAGCAAGTATTTGTGCAAGTACACTAGCATTAATGGATGCAGGTGTTCCAATAAAAAGACCAGTTGCTGGTATTTCAACAGGTTTAGTAACAGCACCAGATGGTTCAGATGATTATGTAATGTTAACAGATATCCAAGGAATAGAAGATTTCTTTGGAGATATGGACTTTAAAGTTGGTGGAACAGAAAAAGGAATAACAGCAATTCAAGTAGATATAAAAGTAGATGGTTTATCATATAAAATCATTAAAGAAGCTTTTGAAAGAACAAGAAAAGCTCGTAAATATATCCTAGAAGAAGTTATGTTAAAACAATTAGATAAGCCAAGAGCAGAAATTTCAGAATATGCACCAAAAATTATTAATATGAAGATAAAAGTAGACAAAATTAAAGACGTAATTGGAACAGGTGGAAAAACAATAAATAAGATTATAGATGAAACTGGTGTAAAGATAGATATTAAAGAAGATGGACAAGTATTTATTTATTCTGAAGATGAAAAACAAGCTAAAAGAGCTAAAGAAATAATAGAAGAAATCGTAAGAGAAATAGAAGTAGGTCAAGTTTATGAAGGAACAGTAATAAAATTAATGAATTTCGGAGCTTTTGTAGATTTAGGTGCTGGAAAAGAAGGCTTGGTTCATATCTCAAAAATATCAAATGATAGAATAAAAAATATAGAAGATGTACTTCATGAAGGAGATAGAGTAAAGGTAAAAGTAATAGAGATAGATGACCAAGATAGAATTAATTTATCTATGAAAGATGTAGATGAAAGTAAGGAAAAATAGAAAATATTAAGATTTTATTAAATTTTGTCAAAAGTTGCAAAAATAGTATAAAGGTAGTATAATTGTAATTGTAGTGAATATTATAGAATAAATAATAAAAAGAGAGGGAAGAAATGGAATATTTATATATAGTTCAACAAGCACTAGTATGGATACTTACTATATTCTGGTTATACCAATTAATGATTAGTATTTGTTCGCTTGTTAAATTAAAAGAAAAACCTTTATTAATAGATAAAAATCATAAATTTATGGCTATTATTCCTGCACATAATGAAGAGGCTGTCGTTGGTAATTTGGTAGAAAGTTTAAAGAATCAAGATTATCCGAAAGACTTATATGATATTTATGTTATAGCAGATAATTGTACAGATAATACCGCAAAAATTGCTAGGGAAAAAGGTGCTATCGTATACGAAAGATTTGATAGCGAGAAGAAAACAAAGGGATATGCTTTACAATGGTTTTTACAACAAAAAATACAAGAAAATGCTCCATATGATGCTTTCTTTGTATTTGATGCTGATAACATTGTAGATAAAGGTTTTATAAAAGCAATGAATAAAAAACTATGTCAAGGTGAAGATGTGGTTCAAGGATATAGAGATATAAAAAATCCTACGGACAGTTGGGTAACAGCTGGATATGCGATATTTTATTGGACAATGCACCGTTTCTACCACTTAGCAAGATATAATTTAGGACTATCACCATTATTAAATGGTACAGGATTTATGGTAAAATTTGATGTAATAAAACCAAATGGATGGGATACCCAAACATTAACAGAAGATATAGAATTTTCATTAAAGAGAATTATAAAAGGAAGAAAATTAGGTTGGGCAACAGATGCAATAGTATATGATGAACAACCAGTAGGATTTAGACAATCTTGGTCACAAAGAACAAGATGGAGTGTTGGTCATATTCAATGTATTCAAAAATACACTAAGGAACTTGCAAAAGGAGTTAAAGAATACAAAACATTAATGAATTTTGATGGTTTATTATATATCTTAGGAAGTATACCAATGTTTATAATTGCAATTGTTCTATTATTAATAAATGCGATTATGTACTTAAATAATGGTATGACAACTTCAGATTTAATTTTAAATTATGCAAGATACATTATACCAACTTTCTTCTTACCAATATTAACAGGTATCTTAATATTAAAATTGGATAAAAGACCAATAAGACCTATGATTAAAGGATTATTATGCTATCCATTATTCTTAGGTTCATGGTTATTAATAAACTTTAAAGTGCTATTTAAAAGAGATACAAAATGGGAGAAAATTGACCACGTTAGAGATATTAAAATTAACGAAGTACAAGAAAATGCAGAACTTGAAAAAGTATAAAAATATATATGCAATAAAAAGACAAAGTAAATTAGTGATTATTTTTAGAGAGAATTAGTCATAGGCTGAAAGCTAATTTAAATGTAACTAATTGAAAAACTACCTTTTTAAGCACCTAGGCTAATAACCTATGGCGTTGATAACGATATAATCAAATTAAGTAAAAAATTAGGATGGAACCGTGTAAGCACTCCTATAGATGTAACAATCTATAGGAGTGCTTTTGGTATATAAAATAAGTTAATTATAAATTAGGAGGGATATATATGGTTAAATTAAAATTAAAAGATGGATCTATTATGGAGGTAGAGAAAGGTAGCTCAATACTAGATGTAGCAAAAAAAATAAGTGAAGGATTAGCAAGAATTGCAACTTGTGGGGAAATTAATGGAAAAGTAGAAGATTTAAGATATGAGATAAATGAAGATTGTGAGCTAGTAATTCATACATTTCAAGATGATGATTTAGAAGGAAAGAAAGCTTATTGGCATACAACATCTCATATTATGGCGCAAGCAATAAAAAGATTATATGGTGATGTAAAATTAACGATAGGACCAGCTATAGAAAATGGATTTTATTATGATTTTGATACAGAAAAACATTTTTCAGAAGAAGATTTTGAAAAAATAGAAGAAGAAATGAAAAAAATTATAAAAGAAGATTTACCAATCGAGAGATATTCACTATCAAGAGAAGAAGCTATAAAATTTATGAAAGAAAATGATGAGCCTTATAAAGTAGAATTAATAGAGGAACTACCAGAGGGAGAAGAAATATCTTTCTATAAACAAGGTGAATTTGTTGATTTATGTGCAGGCCCTCATTTAATGAGTACAGGAAAAGTAAAAGTAGTAAAATTATTATCAGCTTCAGGAGCTTATTGGAGAGGAAATGAAAACAATAAAATGCTTCAAAGAGTATATGGAATTTCTTTCCCTAAAAAATTACAATTAGAAGATTACTTAAATTTATTACAAGAAGCAAAAGAAAGAGATCATAGAAAAATAGGTAAAGAATTAGACTTATTTATGACACATGAACTTGTAGGTTCTGGACTTCCAATGTACTTACCAGATGGTGCAACAATAAGAAGAATTTTGGAAAGATATATTCAAGACAAAGAAATAGAACTTGGATATAAACATGTATATACACCATCACTTGCAAATGTAGAATTATATAAAACAAGTGGACATTGGGATCACTATAAAGAAGATATGTTCCCAGTAATGAAGATGGATAATGAAGAAATGGTATTAAGACCAATGAACTGTCCACATCATATGTTAATTTATAAAAATAAATTACATTCATATAGGGATTTACCAATAAGAATAGGTGAACTTGCACATGACTTTAGATATGAAGCAAGTGGAAGTGTTTGCGGACTAGAAAGAGTTAGAGAAATGTGCCAAAATGATGCTCACCTTTTTGTAAGACCTGACCAAATAAAAGATGAAGTTGGAAAAGTTATAAACTTAATATTTGAAGTATATCAAAAAGATTTTGGATTCCCAGCTTCAGCATTTAAATTTAGATTATCATTAAGAGATAAATCTAATAAAGAAAAATATATTGATAATGATGAAATGTGGGAGACAGCAGAAAGCCAATTAAGAGCAATATTAACAGAATTAAATATCGATTTTTATGAGGCAGAAGGAGAAGCTGCATTCTATGGACCAAAGATTGATATACAAATAAGAACTGCATTAAATCATGATGTTACAATTCCAACATGTCAATTAGATTTTGCATTACCAGAAAGATTTAATTTAGAATATATAGGTGAAGATGGAAAGGCTCATAGACCAGTTGTAATCCATAGAGCAATTTTAGGTTCTTCTGATAGATTTATTTCATTCTTATTAGAAGAAACAAAAGGAGCATTACCATTATGGATTGCACCAACACAAGCAAAAATTTTACCAATTTCTGATGCACAATTAGAATATGCTAGAAAGATAGAAGAAGAATATAGAAAAGCAGGAATTAGAATTGAAGTAGATGACAGAAACGAAAAAATAGGATATAAAATTCGTGAAGCACAACTACAAAAAATACCATATATGTTAGTTGTGGGTGATAAAGAAATAGAAGCAAATGCAGTTGCTGTAAGATCTAGAAAAGAGGGAGATTTAGGACAAGTAAATAAGGAAGAATTCCTAGAAAGAATGAAAGAAGAAATAAACAATAAAGTAAGATAAAATTTAAAACAAATTAAAGGTAAGGTTTTGTTATAAGACTTTGCCTTTTTTGGTGTGTTGGATTTAATAAAGAATAAAAATATTTTACATAAATAACCTTGACAGTATTGCATATTAAAGATAAAATTATATTGTGAGTAAAAATATATTTTTTAAGTTTTATATATATTTACACTGTACATTGAAAATTTAATAGAAAGAGGTAGAGGGGTTATGAATATAGGAATCATTATCGCTTCTATTGTAATCTCTGCTGTTATCTTCTTTTTTATAGGTGTTGCTTATAGAAAGAAAATAGCAGAATCTAAAATTCAAAGTGCTGAAGAAGAAGCAAAAAAAATATTAGAAAATGCTAATAAAGATGCAGAAAACAAGAAAAAAGAAGAAATTTTTAAAGCAAAAGAAGAAATTATGAATGCAAGAAATGAATTGGATAAAGAGATTAAAGAAAGAAGAGGCGAAATACAAAGTCAAGAAAAAAGATTATTCCAAAGAGAAGAAAATATAGACAAAAAGTCAGACAATTTGGAAAAGAAAGAAAAAGATTTAGAAGCAAAAAGACAAGAGCTAGAAAATGAAAAATTAAATTTGGAAAAACTTATTTCTAAACAAAGAGAAGAATTAGAAAGAATATCTAATTTAACTTCAGAAGAAGCTAAAAATCAATTATTAAAAGAAATTGATGAACAAATAACTAATGAAAAAGCCATATTAATAAAGGAGAAAGAACAACAATTTAAAGAACAGTCAGATAAAATGGCAAAAGAAATTATTGGATATTCTATTCAAAAATGTGCTGCAGACCATTCACAAGAAACTACTGTTTCAATAGTTTCACTTCCAAATGATGATATGAAAGGTAGAATTATAGGAAGAGAAGGAAGAAATATTAAAGCTATCGAAACATTAACAGGTGTAGATTTAATTATTGATGATACTCCAGAAGCTGTAGTACTTTCAGGTTTTGACCCATTAAGAAGAGAAGTTGCAAGGATTGCTCTAGAAAAATTAATTGATGATGGAAGAATACATCCTTCAAAAATAGAAGAAATGGTAGAAAAAGCTAAGGAAGAATTAGCAGAAACTATTAAAGAAGAAGGAGAAAGAGCAACTTTAGAAACAGGAGTTATGGGCTTACATCCAGATTTAATTAAACTAATAGGAAAATTAAAATATAGAACAAGTTATGGTCAAAATGTTTTAAATCACTCTATAGAAGTTTCAAACTTAGCACGTATCATGGCAGAAGAATTAGGCTTAGATCCAAAGCTTGCAAGAAGAGCTGGTTTATTGCATGATATTGGTAAAGCTTTAGACCATGATATGGAAGGTACTCATGTTGAAATAGGTGTTGAAGTATTAAAAAAATACAAAGAAAACCCTGCAGTAATAAATGCTGTAGAAGCACACCATGGAGATGTAGAGCCACAAACAATAGAGGCTGTTTTAGTACAAGCAGCAGATGCAATATCTGCATCAAGACCTGGTGCAAGACGTGAAACTTTAGAAGCATATATAAAGAGACTACAGGAATTAGAATCTATTGCAGATTCATTTGATGGTGTAGATAAATCTTATGCAATCCAAGCTGGTAGGGAGATAAGAATTATTGTTAAACCAGATAAAATTTCCGATAGTCAAATGGTATTATTAGGTAGAAATATTTCAGAAAAAATAGAAAAAGAAATGGATTATCCAGGACAAATAAAAGTTAACCTAGTAAGAGAAACAAGAGTTATAGATTATGCAAAATAATAAAAAAGTAGCAGAGATGCTACTTTTTTTGTGCGCCAAATAGGAGATATATTTTTGGTTTAGACTTTATATTATGTGAATAAAATATATATAAATATATTTACACTTAACATAATATGTGATATAATATATATGTATTTTTCTAGCGATGTAGCTAAGAGAAATAAAATAATGCCGAGGACTTCTAGGTTTTACATATAGCTTTATTTTATTTTTTAGAAAGGAAAAGTCCAAATGGAAGTCAATTTGGATAGAGGAGAAAGATGAAGAAGCAAAATAAAATATGTTTCGCCATATCTTTCGCAGGCATAGCAATTTTGATATTAGCTTTATTGGCTATGCACTGGACAGATTTGCAGCCGGTAGATGACGGATATCTGGAAAAGTATCGATTATTTTGCATCGGCTATGTAATCTTTACTTTTTTGGGAACACCCTTAGCGTTATATTGGGTGTTTAAAGGCTTCAAGGAGATTGAACAGGACAAGTTAAGCCCAAAAGGATTTGCAATTCTGGACATTTGCTTTTGCGAATTTATGGGCTGTATCACACTGACGGGCCTATTACTAGCAATAGAGATAATAACTCACATGCTAGGAGTATATTGCCCAGAAATGCTTATTAAATGCATTTCCACATCAGATGCAGCTATTATTCTAATGCTGTTTCTAGGTGCTGGAATGGTGCTTTTTCCGACATTAATTCAAATAAGTAGCATAATCGATGGCTACGACGAGTAATCTAATCCTCGGATTTTTCCTGAATATCCATGTACTATGGGACTTGAGGAAAAATTCATTTCACATGAAAATGTGAACAAAAGAGTATATTCTTTCAAAAGAAGAATTAGGCCACTCTTCCGAAAGGAGAGTGGCCCTTTTGTTTCTTTTAATATTAAAACTTGAAATAACATAAAACCTACTATATAATATAACGGAACAAGAAAGAAGGTAGATTATGAATATTTTAGCAATAGGCGATATTGTAGGAGAAATTGGCGTAAAGAAAATTGTAAAAGAGTTGCCAAAATTAAAAGAACAATATAATATAGATTTTTGCATAATAAATGGTGAGAATTCAGCCGGAGGAATGGGAATAACTAAAAAGATTTTTGATTCTTTAATAAATGCTGGAGCAGATGTAATAACAATGGGAAACCATACATGGGGAAAGAAAGATATTTTTTCTTTTATTGATGATAAAAGAATTGTAAGACCTGCTAATTATACAAAAGGATTGCCTGGCAATGATTACAGTATAGTTAATAAAAACAATAAAAGAATAGCTGTTATAAATTTAATAGGAAGAACATCTATGGGAATTTTATCAGAAAATCCATTTATAGTTGCAAATGATATATATAATAAATTAAAAAATCAAGCTGACATTTTTGTACTAGATTTTCATGCAGAAGCAACAGCGGAAAAAATTGCGATGGGATATTATATGGATGGAAAATATACTATAGTATATGGTACACATACACATGTTCAAACAGCAGATGAGCAGATGTTAGAAAAGGGAACAGCATATATAACAGATATTGGAATGACTGGACCTAAAAAATCAGTTATAGGAATGGATGTAGGTGTTTCTTTTAAGAGATTCGTAACATCTTTACCAGAGAGATATAAATTAGCTGATAGCGAAGCAATGATAAACGGATGTGTTTTTAAAATTAATGATGAAACAAATCGAACAGAAGAGATTATTAGAATAAATACTAAATAAATGTCGAAATGTGTTATATTGTGCGATATAAACCTCCTAAAATTTGGAAAAATATATTTACATTAATTACCAAATATAATATAAATATATCAGTCACAAGATGAACTAAAAAATAAATTATAGGAGGCAAGAAATGGAAGTTTTAAAAATCTCATCAAAATCAAATCCAAATTCAGTTGCAGGAGCAATTGCAGGTTTGGTAAAGGAAAATAACAAAGCAGAAATGCAAGCAATAGGTGCAGGAGCATTAAATCAAGCTGTAAAAGCAGTAGCAATTGCAAGAGGATTTGTAGCACCAGCAGGGGTAGATTTAGTTTGTATACCTGCATTTGCAGAGGTCCAAGTAGAAGGAGAAGACAGAACTGGCATGAAGCTAATAATAGAATCAAGAAAATAGAATAAATTAGGGGGCTTATATAGTCCTCTTTTTGTTTTCATATATACAAAAATATCTTGAAAAAAATACAAAAGTAATATATTATAAAGAAGTAAAAATACAAAGGTAAACGGAGAGAAAAAATGAAATCAAATGTTATTAAATATATATTTTTTATAGCTGTAATTATAATTGTTGGCGTAGCAATTTATATAATTTATGATGATAATAAGTCAAATTCAGAAAATTCGGAAAATCAAATAACAGTCCAAACTAATCAAACAATTACAGATCTAAGAATGGAAATTGTAAGTTATGATACAATTAATCCACTAATAAGTAATAATAGAAACGTACAAGAAATAACAAAATTAATATTTGAACCATTATTACAATTAGATGAGAATTATAAATTGCAACCATGTTTAGCTACAGAATGGGCAAAATCAGGAGATACTTCTTATATACTAAAATTAAGAAGCAATGTAAAATGGCAGGATGGAACCAGTTTTACAGCACAGGATGTAAAATTTACAATAGAAACATTAAAACAAATAAATTCAATATATAGTTATAATGTACAACATATTACAAGTGTAGATATAATTGATAATTATAGAATAAGAATAAACTTAGATACAATAATACCATTTTTTGAATATAATTTAATCTTTCCAATAGTTTCAAGTACGTATTTTGCAGGTCAAGATATACAAAATACAGAAAAAAATAATGCTCCAATTGGTACAGGTATGTATAAGATAGAGTCAAATTCTGCTAATACAGTCGTATTAAAAAAGAACACTAGATGGTGGAATATATCAGAAAAGAATGCAAAAGTAGATACAATAAATGTTAATAAATATTCATCAATGGGAGAAGCTTATAATGCTTTTAAACTAGGGAATATAGATATATTAACAACAGAGAATATTAATATAGAAGATAATATAGGAACAATTGGATATAACAAGAAGGAATATTATGGAAGAAGACACGATTTTATAGCATTAAATACTTCTGATAATTTTTTAAGTAGATGGGAAGTAAGAAAAGCAATATCATATGCAATAGATAAAAGTAGTATAGTAACAAGTGTATATGGTGGGAAATATTATACTGCAGATAATCCATTAGATTATGGAAATTGGACATTTGACCAAGGTAGCAGTAGTACAGGTTATAATCCAGACCAAGCTAAACAAGTTTTAATAGATGGTGGTTGGTCATATAAATATGGAAGTTGGCAAAAGGTTGAAAATTACAGAACAATAAGATTAAGTATAAATCTTACAGTAAATGCAGATAATAATTTGCAAGTTGCTGTAGCAGATATAATAAAAAGCAGTTTAGAAAATATTGGAATCAAAGTAAATGCTTCTAAATTAAATTCAGCAAGTTTTCAAACAGCTTTAAATAATAGAAACTACGGAATGATAATAACTGGAACAAATAGTTCATTATCACCTAGTTTAGTTACATATTTTGGATCAGGCAATTTAGCAAACTATCAGAATGAAGAAGCAAATAAGTTACTAAATGAACTATTAAGTGTAACAGATGAAAATAAGATAAAAGAAGATACAAATAGATTAATTGAAATATACAGAGAGGATACTCCATATATTAGTTTATATTTTAACAAAGTAAATGTTATTTACAGTACAAGCCTAGTAGGAGAAATTAAGCCAAACCAATATAATATATTTTATGGAATAGAAAATTGGTACAGAAGATAAAAAAAGTATTGACAAAAAAATAAATTAGTATATAATAAAACAAACATACGTTCATAGGAGGAAAAATAATGAGTGGAGAAAACTTAGAAAGAAAAAAAGCGTTAGAAATGGCGATGAGTCAAATAGAAAAACAATTTGGAAAAGGTTCAGTAATGAAATTAGGAGAATTTAAAGCAATGGAGGTAGAAGCTATACCAACAGGTGCTTTAAGTCTAGATATAGCATTAGGAATTGGTGGCGTACCAAGAGGAAGAATAATAGAAATATATGGTCCAGAATCTTCTGGTAAAACAACATTAGCATTACATATAATAGCAGAAGCGCAAAAACAAAATGGTGAAGCAGCTTTTATAGATGCTGAACATGCGTTAGACCCAGTATATGCAAAACATTTGGGTGTAGATATAGATAATTTATTAGTATCACAACCAGACACAGGAGAACAAGCTTTAGAAATAACAGAAGCATTAGTAAGAAGTGGAGCGTTAGATGTAGTTGTAGTAGACTCTGTTGCAGCATTAGTTCCAAAGGCAGAAATCGATGGAGATATGGGAGATTCTCATATGGGTCTGCAAGCAAGATTAATGTCACAAGCATTAAGAAAATTAGCAGGAGCAATAAATAAATCAAAAACAGTATTAATATTCATAAACCAATTAAGAGAAAAAATTGGTGTTATGTTTGGAAATCCAGAAACAACAACTGGTGGTAGAGCTTTAAAATTCTATGCTTCAGTTAGAATGGATATTAGAAAAATAGAAAACATAAAACAAGATGGTGAAATAACAGGAAGTAGAGCAAGAGTAAAAGTTGTAAAAAATAAAGTTGCACCACCATTTAGAGAAGCAGAATTTGATATAGTATATGGTAAGGGTATTTCTAAAGAAGGAAATATTTTAGATATGGCAGTAAACTTAGATATAATCGAAAAGAGTGGTTCTTGGTTCAGTTATGACGGAAATAGAATTGGACAAGGAAGGGAAAATGTTAAGAAATATTTAGCAGAAAATCCAGATATAATGGCAGAAGTAGAAAAGAAAGTAAGAGATAATTTCGAAAAAGCTTTTGAAAAAAGCTTAGGCGACGAAGAAGAAAATAATGATGATGACGTAGTAGTATTAGTAGAGGACGAAGAAGCAAAGCCAAAGAAAAAATAAAATGTAAGGAATAAAAATGTATAGTATAGAAGAATTTGACAAAGCAAAAACGAAAATTTTAAAATACATTATGTATAAAAAGAGAACAGAAAATGAAATAAGAACAAAATTTAAAGATATAGATGAAGAACTTTTAGAAGATAGTATAGAATATCTAAAAGAAGCAGGCTATATAAATGATAAAAATTATATAGAAAGAGCAGTTGCCGAATTCAAAAACTTAAAAAACATGTCAATAAAAGAAATAATATATAAACTTTATTCAAAAGGAATAAAAAGGAATGTGTTAGAAGATTATATTAGTGAACACATAGATGAATTAGAAGAATATGAAAAGCAATCTGCTCAGAATATAATAAATAAAAAAATACATAATACAGAAAAAGAAGATATAATAAATTATTTATTAAGAAAAGGATATAAAAGAGACAATATAAAGATTGAGGAGTAATTATGGCAAATATGTTGATGTTCGAGACAAATAAATATGCGATAAAAATAGATAATTTTGAAGGCCCATTAGATTTATTGTGTCATTTAATAGACAAAAATAAAATGGATATTTATGATATAAAAATAAACGAAATTGCAGATCAATACATAGAATATTTAAATCAAATGGAAGAAATGAATTTAGATATAGCAAGTGAATTTATAATAATGGCATCAACATTAATCTATTTAAAATCTAAGAGTTTACTTCCAAAGCAAGAAGAAGCAGAAGAAGAACTTACAGAAGAAGAACTTATACAAAGAATTATCGAGTATAAAAAATACAAAGAAATTATAAAGAAATTAAAGGTAAATTACGAGGAAAATTCAAAAATTTATTTAGGAACAAGAGAAAATATAGAATTGCCAAAACAAGAAATTGAAAAAGAATACGAAAAAGATTTAATTCCTAATTTATATAAAACACTTTTAGAGAAAAACGAAGAAAAAATAAATAAAAATGCAGAAAATATAGAGAAAATTGCGATAACAGATAATTATACAGTAGCAAGTAAAGTAAAAGAGATGTTTAAAGCATTAATAAAAAATAACAAATTTGTATTTAATAAATTATTTTCGTTAAAAGAACATAATAAGCAGGAAGTAGTAACTGCATTTAGTGGACTATTAGAAATGTCAAAAAGAGATAAAGTAAATACAAAGCAAGAAGATCTTTTTAAAGACATAATCGTAGAGAAAAAGAAAAAAATAGTATAAATTAATAAATATTGGAAAAAATACTAGCAGAGGAGGAAATATGCTAGTATTTTTTTTTATAATATTAATAATAGTAAGTAGTTTAATAGTATTACTAGCAGTCACTACAGCACAATTACAAATAAATAATTTAGAAATAAAAGATAATAAAAAGAAAGCTGGAGAAATAAAATTAGTATTTAAATTATTAAAGATAATACCTTATTTTGAAATAAATCTATTAGAGAGTAAATTTTTAAAAAAGAAAATTACATTAAAAAATTTGGAAAAAAGTATGAAAAAGACGAGTTTTAATTTATATAAAGGTAATATAACTCGTTTTTTAAAGGTGACAAGTATAGATGAACTATATTTAAAGATAAATTTACAAAGCAATAATTTAATTATTATGAGTTTTATTACAGTAATTCTTTCAACAATTTTGTCCATTGTTTTTTCAAAAAATATGATAGATAAAGATGATGGCAGATATGGAATAAATATAGCATATGCTAATGCTACAAAATATGAACTTTATCTAAATAGTATAATAAATCTAAAAATTATACATATTATAAGTGTAATGTGTGAAATTTTGAAAAGAAAGAGAGCTGATAAAAATGCAAGAAAATCCTATAGAAGGACTTATGAATACAACCATGAATAGTATTAAAGACATGGTAGATGTTAATACTATCGTAGGAAAACCAATAGAAACGAAGAATGGAATTATTATTCCATTATCAAAGGTAACTTTTGGGTTTGCATCAGGAGGAAGTGAATTTAATAGTGAAACAATTGATAACTATAATAAAAAAGAAAAAGAAGAATCTATAGAATATAAATTACCATTTGGAGGGGGGAGTGGTGCTGCAGTAAATATAAGTCCAATAGCATTTTTAGTGGTACAAAACGAAAGTGTAAAATTATTACCTATAGAACATTCTTCATCAGTTGATAAATTATTAGATTATGTTCCAGATATAATGGAAAAGGCTAATAATTTAATTAATAAATGTGCAAAGAAAGAAGAAAAAGTAAATACCAAGAAAGAGAAAATAGTAAAGATAAAAAGACCATTTGAGTACGAAACAACAATTACATCAGGAGAAATAGAAGATGATTAAAAAGCGGGCTATTATATAAGTTCGCTTTATTGCGTTATTATGAAAAGGTAATAAATTTGACAAAAAAAGAAGATATGGTAAAATTTTATCGGAGGATGTACAAATGAATATAGATATAAAAAACGCAAGAATAGAATTTAAAAATTATGTAAAAAACTATAATCCAAGTGATCCAAAAATAGCATTAAAAATTTCACATATAGAAAGAGTAAGTCAAAAAGCTAAGCAAATAGCAGAAAATTTAAAGTTAAAACAAGAAGACGTAAAATTAGCAGAATTAATAGGAATTTTGCATGATATTGGAAGATTTGAACAAATAAGAATATATAATACTTTTATGGATAAAGATAGTGTTAATCATGCAGAATATGGTGTGAAAGTACTATTTGAAGATGGATTAATTAGAAGATTTATAGAAGAAGATAAATATGATAATATAATAAAAAAAGCGATATTAAATCATAATAAAGGCTATTTAAATATAGATAAAGATTTAACAAAAAAAGAATTGTTACATACTAAAATAATAAGAGATGCAGATAAATTAGATATATTCTATTTTTTAAATATGGAAAATATGAATGTGCTATATGGCAATAATATAGAAAAGCAGAATATTAATAAGGAAGTATATAGAGAATTCTTTGAGGATAAATATATAAATTACAAGAACATAAATTCAGGGTTGGATTTAGCTATAGCACATTTTGCATATATTTATGATTTTAATTATAAATTCACTTTACAGAAGATAAAAGAAGATAAATTTCTTACAAAATTATATAGTAGATTTGATATAGCAAATAATAAAGCAAAGGAAAGTTTAGGCAATGTATATAATTTTGCTAAAGAGTATTTAGATGAAGAATTGAGTAAAGCTATATAAAAAGAATTAGGTGAATTAATATGGAACAACAGGAATTAAAATATTTAAAATTACTATCGGAAAAATTTCCGACAATACAAGAAGTATGTACAGAAATAATTAATTTAAAAGCAATTCAAAATTTACCAAAAAGCACAGAGCATTTTTTAAGTGATTTACATGGGGAATATGAATCATTTTTACACATTTAAAAAAATGCTTCTGGAGTTATAAAAACAAAAATTGATGAGAATTTTGAATATACTATGACAAGTAGTGAAAGAAAAAAATTTGCAACATTAATTTATTATCCAGAGGAAAAATTAAAATTATTAAAAGAAGAGAATAAAGATAATCTATATGAATATTATAAGATTACTTTATATAGGTTAATAAAACTATGCAAAGTGGTAGCGTCAAAATATAGTAGGTCGAAAGTTAGAAAAGCAATGCCAAAAGGATACGAATATATTATTGATGAGTTATTGCACGGAAGTATGGAATCAGAGGATAAAGAAACATATTATACACAAATAATAGAATCTATAATAAAATTGGGAAGAGCAGAAGCTTTTATAATAGAAATATCAAAACTAATCCAGCAATTATCAATAGACCATCTTCATATTATAGGAGATATTTATGACAGAGGCCCAGGTCCAGATATTATTATAGATAAACTTATGAAATATCATTCAATAGATATAGAATGGGGAAACCATGATATTGTTTGGATGGGAGCAGCATGTGGAAATGCAGCTTGTATAATGAATGTAATAAGAATATGTGCAAGATATGGTAATCTATCAATTTTAGAAGAGGGCTATGGAATAAATATAAGAAAGATGACAGAGTTTGCTAAGGAGCAATATACCAATAAAGTTGAATCTATATTTCATTCACACACAGAAGAGTTCGAAAAAGGTTTAGATATAGAACTTATGGGGAAAATGGAAAAGGCAGCGGCAATTATGCAGTTTAAGTTAGAGGCAGAAATAATTAAAAGACATCCAGAATATGAAATGGAAGATAGATTATTGCTAGATAAAATAAATTTTGAAGATGGAACTATAGATATTAATGGCTATACGTATAAGTTACTAGATACAGACTTTCCAACTATAGATGAAGATTCACCATATGAATTATCAGCAAAAGAAAAAGAAGTTGTAGAAAAATTAGTAAAAAGTTTTAAGAATAGCGAGAAATTGCAAAAGCATTTAAACTTTTTATACACAAAAGGTAGTATTTATAAAATATATAATCAAAATTTATTAATTCATGGTTGTGTTCCAATGAATGACCTGGGAGAGCTAGTAGAAGTAGAATTTGAAAATAAAAAATTAAAAGGCAAAGAGTATTTAGATTATATAGATGAAATTGCGCGTAAAGCTTTTTACTTAGACGAAGGTGAAGAAAAAACGAATGCAATGGATTTTATGTGGTACCTATGGTGTGGAAAATATTCACCAATATTTTGTAAAGATGCAATGAAAACATTTGAAAGATATTTTTTAGAAGATAAGAATTTAAGAAAAGAAATAAAAAATCCATTTTATGAATTTGCACAAGATGAAAAAGTTTGTAAGAATATTTTAAAAGAATTCGGAATAAACGAAGAAGAAGGAAGAATTATTGGTGGACATATGCCAGTAAAACTAAAAGATGGCGAAAGTCCAATAAAAGCAAATGGAAAACTTTTAATAATTGATGGAGGATTATCTAAACCTTATCAAAAAACTACTGGGATTGCAGGATATACTTTAATTTATAATTCATATGGTTTGTTACTTACTGCACATGAACCATTTACATCTACAGAAGATGCAATTATAAATGAAACAGATATACATTCTACAAAACAAATCGTAGAAAAGGTTGAACGTAAAAAGATTGCAGATACAGATATAGGTAAAAAATTAGAAGGACAAATTCAAGATTTAAACAAGTTATTGGAAGCATACAAAACAGGAAAAATAAAACAAGAAGAATAGGGCTTTGGGGATGTTCCTCAAATCCTATTCCTATATATGGTAAATTAAAATAGTATAAAATTAAGCCTATTTTTAACAGATCCACGAGTTAAAAACATATTGTAACATATGTGGTAAATCTATTTTTGCTACACTATTTTTTGCCACTATATCAATTTCTGCAATTGTCTCACCATTTAATGAATAAGAAATTTCACCTAATTTATCACCTTCATTAATTGGAGCTGTTATTTCTTCAGGTAGATTTACATTTTGCACTATATTACTTTCTTCACCTTTCTTTAAAAGTACACCTGCATCGGTAGAAAGTACTGCAGAAACAGATGATGAGACACCTTTAGATATTGGAATTTCTTTTATAGTATCACCTTTTTGAGCAAAAGTTTTATAAGAATAATTTGCAAAACCATAATCCAATAATTTAGTTGCCTCGGCAAATCTATCTTTAGTAGTAGGAGCCTTCATTATTACAGCAATTAAAGATAAACCATCACGAGTTGCAGATGCAGATAAATTATATAATGCAAGAGATGTTGAACCTGTTTTTAGACCAGTAGCACCTCTATAATTTCTAACTAGTTTATTTGTATTAACTAATTCAGATTTTCCATCACGTAAAGAATCCATATATATCGTTGTATATTTTGTTATATCAGGATGTTTTTCTAAAAGTTCACGAGACATAAGAGCAATATCATAACTAGAAGATACATGACCATCTTCATCTATCCCATGACAATTTTTAAAAGTAGTATCATTCATTCCAAGTTCTTTTGCTTTTGCATTCATTTGTGCTACAAAATTTTCTTCAGAACCAGCCAAATATTCTGCCATTGCAACAGTACAATCGTTTGCAGAAACAACACATATAGCTTTTAGCATTTCGTCTACACTTAAAGTTTCTTTGGTATCAAGCCATATTTGCGAGCCACCCATTGAACTTGCATTTTCGCTACATGGTATTTGGTCTGTATAACTTAATTTCCCAGAATCTATTGCTTCCATAATTAATAGAACAGTCATTATTTTTGTAACACTTGCAGGACGTAATTGTTCATGAACATTGTGCTCATATAATATTTTGCCAGTAGATTGCTCAATTAATATAGCACTTCCACAAGTGAGATTTAGACTATTTTCTACTAATTGTGATTGATCATCAGCATTAACACTAGTTAAGATTTCTGGCGAAGACCAAACATATGAAGAATCAGTATATGCAAAACAAGAAATTGGGGTTAATATTAAACTAAAAATAATTATAGAAATTAAAAGTTTATAAACAAATTTTTTTATTTTAATCCCCTCCTTTTCCTAAAATATATGCCAAAGGAGGAAATATATGAATTAAATTTTCATTAATTTAACCACCACATATTTTTTAGAAGTTTCAACTAAAATTTTTATACTAAAATTATTTGTGTTTTTAAATTTAAAATCAACACTTCCATATGCTACTGCAGCATCATGTCCTTCTTTTACATAAGGAACAGTATTGCTATGCTCATGTCTTTCTACTACTTCAAGTGAAGAAACTTTTTGGACAGCATTATACAAAGTAGAACTTACCTGACAATTCCCACCACCATAACCTTTAATTTTATTTCCATTTGAATCATAAATATCAGCTTCCTCATATCCTTTAGCAGCAGAGGAAGGTCCAATAGTTTTTGTAAAAGAAAATGTTTCATTAGGTTTTACAATTGTTCCATTTAATTTTTTAGATGTTATTTCCAAATTGTTTTGTCTAGCAGAATCTGTAGAGTATATTCTAGTAGAAAATTGTGCTAACAATTCTTCAGATTTATTTGAAACTTTTGAGCTAGAGGAATTAGATGTATTATCAGCCTGGTTAGTAGAAACATTATTATTAATTGTATTATTTGATATATCATTTAAATTTAAATTACTTATATCAGTAGACGTCCTATTAACTTCTATAGTATTAACTTCTGTTTTAGTATCATCTTCTTTACTACAGCCAGAAAAACAAATTGTTGTAAATAAAATAAGAAAAAATATTATTATTTTCTTTATCATATAAATTCAATCCTCTCGAAGTAAAAAATATTTTATAATATTTTTACACGAAATGAGCAAAAAAATACCAGAACATACGATAAATATTAAAAATATTGACAAAAAAATAAAATATAGTATAATAGAACTATGAGTTCAAGAAAGAAGGAGAGGTCCAAATGCTAGCTAAATATTGGAAAAGAATTGGATTAATTATATTAATAATAGCTTGTTTGTTTAATATAACTTTTAAACTAGTAAATAAGACATCTTTAAAAGAAGAGCTAGAAACATCTGGGCAATATATTCTAGAACATGAACAAACAACAAATGAAGTAAATTAAATAAAAAAGAATTTAGGTATTGAAAAATAAATAAATATGTGTTATGATAGTATACAGCATTTTACGAAGAAAAGGAAGAGGTGAACATAAATGAAAGAAGGAATACATCCAAAATATACTGCTGCAACAATTACATGTGCTTGTGGTAATGTAATAGAAACAAACTCAACAAAAGAATCTATAAAAGTAGATGTTTGCTCAAAATGTCATCCATTCTGGACAGGTAATTTAAGAAAAGATACAACAGGTGGTAGAGCAGATAAATTCAAGAAAAAATATGGAATTCAATAAGATATATAAGAAAATTATAAATCGTTATAATTTTCTTTTTTCTTGTGTAAAAAAATAGGAGAGAATTATTTATAACTGTGGGGAAAATTAATGTTTTCGACCCACAGTTTGTTTTTTATGGAAAGATTAACTTATGGATAGACTTGGATGCAAAATCACTTGAAAAAACTTGGAAAATAATATAGAATATAGTGGCAATAGGAGGAGAAAACGTGGAAAAAGTAAAAGAGCAAAGAAAATATATAGACGAAATTAAAGAATTAAATAAAAGTAATAAAAATTTAAAATATTGTATTTTAACAATGGGATGTCAATTAAATGAAAATGATTCAGAAAAATTATGTGGAATGTTAGAAGAAATGGGATATACTAAAACAGAAAATTTTGAAGAATCAGATATAGCTTTATTTAATACATGTTGTGTAAGAGAGAACGCAGAAGATAAATTATTTGGAAAATTAGGAGAATTAAAAAGAATAAAAGAAGCCAATGGAACAATTATAGCCATTGGTGGTTGTATGATGCAAGAAAAACATATTACAGATAAAATAAAGCAAAGTTATCCATTTGTAGATGTAATATTTGGAACACATACATTATATAGATTTCCAGAGGATTTATTTAAGGCATTAAAAACAAGAGAAAAAGTAAAAGATGTTATAGATATAGATGGCGAAATTTTTGAAGGATTACCAATAAAAAGAGATAGCAATATAAAAGCTTCTGTAACAATTATGAACGGATGTAACAACTTTTGTACATATTGTATAGTTCCATATGTGCGTGGAAGAGAAAGAAGCAGAATGCCAAGAGATATAATAAATGAAGTAAAAGAACTTGCAAAAGAAGGATATAAAGAAATTACTTTATTAGGTCAAAATGTTAATTCATATTTAAGAGTGGAAAAAGAAAAAAATATAGAATTTGAAGAATATGAAGGAGTAAATTCTTTTGCAACATTATTAAGAGCAATAAATAAAATAGATGGAATTGAAAGAATTAGATTTGTTTCACCACATCCAAAAGATTTTACAGATGATGTTATAGAAGCAATAGCTGATTGTGATAAAGTATGTAAATTAATTCATTTACCATTACAATCTGGAAATACTAAAGTATTAAAAGAGATGAATAGAAGATATACAAAAGAGCAATATTTAAATTTAGTAGATAAAATGAAGAATAGAATACCAAACTTAACATTATCTACAGATATTATAGTAGGATTTCCAGGGGAAACAGATGAAGAGTTTGAAGATACATTAGATGTAGTAAGAAAAGTAAAATTTGAACAAGTATATATGTTCATATATTCAAGAAGAGTTGGAACTCCAGGAGATAAAATGCCAAACCAAGTTCCAGAAGAAATAAAACACAAAAGATTTGATAGACTAAAAGAATTAGTAGAAAGTCAAATTGAAGAAAATAACCAAAAATATGTTGGAACAACTCAAAAAGTTTTAGTAGAAGGAACAAGTAAAAACAATCCAAATATGCTAACAGGAAGAACTGATAGTAATAAAGTTGTTATATTTGAAGGAGATAAAGATTTAATAAATAAAATAATAGATTTAAATATTGTTTCTGAACATATGTGGTATTTAAAAGGATGTATAATTGGAGGTTAAAATGGGAGATAATTTTGAAAGAATGTTTCTTGCAGTTCTAAACGGAAAATCAGTAAGAGAATGTGAAAAAGAATATGGGATTGATAGAAAAACATTTGCAAAAAAGTGTAAAGAAAGATTTCCAGAAGATTCAGAACAAATGAGAAAATTACGAAAAGTATTATCACATAATAGAACTAACATACAAAAAAAGGATGTTGATGAAGAAAGATTAGGAAGAATAGTAAAAAATCTTTTAGAAGGAAAAATAAAAACTTTAAATGAGGCAAAAGAGTTATATGTGAAAACAGGAGAAGATATTGATTCGCAGACATTTAAAGAAAAAATTGTAGATTATATAAATTCTTCTGCTGATGATGAATTAAAAAGAGAATATATAGAATATGAAGCAAGAAGACATCCGGATTATTCACACATAAATTTTAAAGCTTTAATTATAGAAATGATTAAAGATGAAGCAAGTCAAACAGAAATGGCAGCAAGATATGGAATACCACCAAGAACAATAAGTAGAGAACTAGCTAAACTTGAGAATGATGAAGAATATAAGACAATATATGCAACTGCAAAAGAATTAGCAAGAAGAAAAATGCAAAAAGGTCAAAAAGAAGATTCTTTATATCAACCATTAGAAAGAATTCTTATACAAGATATGTTAGAAAATTATGATGAAGGAGAAGTAATAATAAGCAATCCTAAAACAGAAGCTCAGAAAAAATATGAAAAAGCTAAAAGTTTAGTAGAGCAAGTAGATGCACTAGGTACAACTCAAAAAAATGCAGCAAAAGAATTAGGGGTATCTATTAGTACAATAAAAAGAGCTTATAAGACAATAGAAGCGTATGAAAAATTAACAGGAAAAGAAGAAAAAGACGATGAACCAAGAAATTAGAAAGGTGTATTATGGAAGTAGGAGAATATTATAAACATTTTAAAGGTAAAAATATATACAAAATTTTAGCAACAAATGTAACATATACAGGAGAGTCTGCTGGAGTGGAATTAAAAGATTTAGTAGTATATCAAAATATAATTGACAAAAAGATATTTGTAAGAGAATATACAGAGCTAACAGAAGAACTTAGCAAAGAAAAACAAGAACAATATGGTAGAAAATATAGAATAGAGAAACTAAATGAAGATGAATTAGAAGAATTAGGACTAAAATAGAAAGGTAAGGAATATACAAATGGCAGAATATTCACCAATGATGCAAAGATATCTTGAAACAAAAGAAGAATATAAAGATTGTATCCTTTTTTATAGATTAGGAGATTTTTACGAAATGTTCTTTGATGATGCTATAACAGTATCAAGAGAACTAGAACTAACTTTAACAGGAAAGGATTGTGGACAAGCAGAAAGAGCACCAATGTGTGGTGTTCCACACCATGCTGCAGAAATTTATATTTCAAAACTAATTGCAAAAGGATATAAAGTTGCAATATGTGAACAATTAGAAGATCCAAAAACAGCTAAAGGAATTGTAAAAAGAGGAGTTATTCGTGTTGTTACACCAGGTACAGTAATAGAATCTAATATGCTAGAAGAAAAGAAAAATAATTATATAATGTCAATTGTTAAAAAAGGTATATATTATGGAATTGCTGTATGTGATGTAACTACGGGGGACTTTTATAGCACAGAAATAAAAGAAAACAATAACTTTCCCTTAGTCTTAGATGAAATTGCAAGATATTCACCAGCAGAATTAGTTGTAAATAGTATGATGTATGATAGCACAGAAGAAATAAGTAAAATAAAAGAAAGGTTCGAAATATATTTTACAAGATTTAATGATAAATTCTTTTCAGAAGATCTAAATACAATAGTAGAAAACTACAATTTAGTTGATAATGATGATAATCCTATAAAAGATATAGATAAAAGACTTTTTTCTGTTGCAAGTATAAATGCATTAGTAGAGTACTTAAAACAAACACAAAAAACAAGCTTAGAACATATTAACAAAATAATTATGTACAATACCACTAGATATATGTCATTAGATATTAATGCAAGAAGAAATCTAGAACTTACAGAGAAAATGAGAGATAAAAGCAAAAAAGGTACACTTTTATGGGTGTTGGATAAAACTTCTACATCAATGGGAGGAAGACATTTAAGAAGATGGATAAATGATCCTTTAATAGATGTTAATGAAATAAATAAGAGATTAAATGCAGTAAAAGAACTAAAAGAAAATGTAATGCTTAGAGGAGATATTATAGAAAGCCTAAAAAAGGTTTATGATATTGAAAGATTAGCAGGAAAAATATCATATGGTAATGCAAATGGTAGAGACATGATATCTTTAAAAAATTCTTTATCAAAATTACCAGAAGTAAAAGCAGTATTGCAAAATACAACTTCAACTATGTTGCAAGACCTTTATAATAATTTAGATGAGTTAAAAGATATTTATGAGCTAATAGAAAAATCAATAGTAGAAGATCCACCGATGACAGTAAAAGAAGGTGGACTAATAAAGCTAGGATATAATGAAGAAATTGATAAATTAAAAACTGCTACAACAGAAGGAAAAAATTGGTTAGTTCAACTAGAGGCAACAGAAAAAGAGAAAACAGGAATTAAAAATCTAAAAGTTGGTTTTAATAAAGTATTCGGTTATTATATAGAGGTAACAAAATCAAATTTATCACAAGTTCCAGATAAATATATAAGAAAGCAAACATTAACAAATTGTGAAAGATATATTACAGAAGAGTTAAAAGAATTAGAAAATCAAATTTTAGGAGCCGAAGACAAAGTTATCAATTTAGAATATGAAGCATTTACAGAAATAAGACAAGAAATTGCTAAAAATGTAAAAAGACTTCAAAAATCAGCAATGATAATTGCAACTTTAGACGTATTAGCTTCATTTGCAACTGTTGCAGAAGATATGAATTATTGTATGCCAATAGTAGATAATGGTGGAAAAATAGAAATAAAAGAAGGAAGACATCCAGTAATCGAAAAAATGCTTCCAACAGGAAGTTTTATAGATAATGATACATATATGGATAATGATGACAACAGATTATCAATTATAACAGGGCCTAATATGGCTGGTAAATCTACATATATGAGACAAGTTGCACTAATTACTTTAATGGCACAAATAGGAAGTTTTGTTCCAGCTACAGAAGCACATATAGGTGTTGTAGATAAAATATTTACAAGAGTTGGTGCGTCAGATGATTTAAGTATGGGGCAAAGTACATTTATGGTTGAAATGATGGAAGTTGCAGATATCTTAAAAGAAGCTACTAAAAATAGTTTAGTAATATTAGACGAAATAGGAAGAGGAACATCAACATATGATGGGTTATCAATTGCATGGGCAGTTGCTGAATATATTTCTGACAAAACAAAATGTGGGGCAAAAACATTATTTGCAACACATTACCATGAACTTATAGAATTAGAAGATAAACTAGAAGGTGTAAAAAATTATTCTATAGCAGTTAAGGAAAAAGGAGAAGATGTAATCTTTTTAAGAAAGATTGTAAGGGGCGGAACAGATGAAAGTTATGGTGTTCATGTTGCAAGGCTTGCAGGAGTTCCAAAAGAAGTATTAAAAAGGGCAAATGAAATATTAAGAAGCTTAGAAAGAAAAAGCATTTTAGGTAGCAAGAAAATGGAAAAAGAAAATAAACAAGTTCAAGCAGGTCAACTAGATTTATATAATTACAAATTAGCAGAAATAGCACAAGAACTTGATAAGATTGATTTAAATACTTTAACACCTATAGATGCACTAAACACATTAATGAAAATAAAAGAAAAAATGAAATAATTTGTTAAAAAAGATGCACAAATTAAAGTGCATCTTTTAATAATTTATAATAAGAGGTATAATTAGTCTAGTTTTTATATTTAGGAGGAAAAATGTACGAAGGGTTTAGTAGAGAAGAAAGATTAATAGGAAAAGAAAATTTAGAAAAATTGAATAAATCAAAAGTTGCAGTATTTGGAATTGGAGGAGTAGGCTCTTTTGTAGTAGAAGGCTTGGCAAGAGCAGGTATAGGAAAACTTCTATTAGTTGATAATGACACAATAGATATTACTAATATAAATAGACAAATACATGCAAATATTAATACTGTTGGAAAAAATAAAGTAGATGTTATGAAAGAAAGAATTTTAAGTATAAATCCAGAAGTAGAAGTAGATGTATCTACAGAGTTCTTTATGCCAGGAAGCAAACTGTTAGATAATTCTTTAGGCTATATAGTAGATGCAATAGATACAGTAACTGGGAAAATAGAATTAGTGTGCAAAGCTAATGAACTTAATATTCCTATAATTTCTGCAATGGGAACAGGAAATAAATTAGATCCAACTAAATTTGAAGTGGCAGATATTTATAAAACTTCTGTATGTCCGCTTGCAAAAGTAATGAGAAAGGAATTGCGCTCAAGAGGAATAGAAAAATTAAAAGTTGTATATTCAAAAGAAGAGCCAATACAACCAAATGATGGGGACTATAAAACACCTGCAAGTATTTCTTTTGTACCGTCTGTAGCAGGTTTAATTATAGCTGGTGAAGTTATAAAAGATATTATAAATGGTTGAGGTAACTTGAAGAAAATGGTATAATAAAAAGTGAATAAATTTCAAGGAGGTTGTAGTATATGGAAAAGCAACTAGAGGCTCAAATGAGCACAATGCTTGAGTATCCTGTAGCGCGCAAGCGAGGAAAAATCTATCGAGGATTTTTTAAGGGAAGACCTAATTTCAAAAAATTTTCTCAAGGGAATCGGTTAATTTTACTAATTGGACTGGAAGATAGTAAAAAAATTAGAAATCTGGTGGTCCGGAAAAAAGTTTGGCTGGTGGATTATTCCGCAATTGCTGCAGAAGTCCAGGCTGATGAAGCTATCGAAGACTGGCAGACGTTTCAACTAGAAACTAATAATCTCTTTTACAGAAGAGTGAAGAGTGCTCTTTCGAAAGGTATTGCTGTAGTTGACAGAAACTTTAGAAACCTGGAAATCAGGTTGGGATTTCTAGAAGTTGCTTCAATTTCCGGAAGCATCGAATCGGTGCTTCTTGTGGATAGGAAGCTACTACAAAAGGATTCTTACTTGCAGCAACAACATGCAAAAGGCTTGTTGCAAGTTGGAGTAGACAAAGTCTACTTCATCTAGAAGCTTGGTGGCGTGTGCTCACGCCGCCAAAAGCTTTTTTTATGAAAAATTTATAGACATAGTTTAAGATGATATCATTGAAATCTCAAGTTGTCTTTGTTAAAATATATATATCAAAGTAAGAGAGGAGCAAAGATGGAAAAAATAGGAATCGGAATAGGAATAATAATTAAAAATAAAGAAAACAAAATATTAATGTTACTTAGAAATGATGATGCAAAAAAAGCAGATTCAGACATGAGATTAGAAGGCACGTGGACACTTCCAAGTGGCAAAGTAAAGTTTGGAGAAACAATAGAAGAGGCTGGAATTAGAAAGACAAAACAAGAATGTAATTTAGATGTAAGTAAAATTAAAGTAATTTGTGTGCAAAATGATGTAAACAAATATGCACAATTTGCAACATTTGGTTTAATTGCAGAAGAATATAGTGGAAATATAAAATTACCAAAAACAGATGAACTTGTAAAATATGATTGGTTTACTGTAAATGATATGCCAGAAAATACATGTATACCAACTAGAAAAATAATAGAGAAATATTTAAGTAAAGAATTTTATAATGGATAGGGATTAGGGGACGTTCCTAGAATCCCTTTTTGGAGGTAATAAAATGAAAGTAGTAAGTAAACAAAGAAATAGTAAAATGTGTGCGATATGCGGAATGGATAATAAATATGGGTTACATGCACAATTTTATAATATGGAAGATGGAAGTGTAATGACAAAATTTAAATATAGAGAAGAACATCAAAGTTATCCTGGAAGAGTACATGGAGGCCTAATTACTGCAATGCTTGACGAAATGGGATTAAGAGCATTATGGGCAAAAGAAGGTAATGAAGAAGAATTTGGAGTAACAATGTCACTAGATACAAAATACAGAAAGCCAGTACCATATAATACAGAATTAATAGGAAAAGGTGTTGTAGTAAAAAATAATAATAAATTTTTAGTTGTAGATTCAGAAATTATGGATTTACAAGGTAATGTACTTGCAAATGGAACAATAAAATATATAAAATTAGACACAAAGAAAATAACAGGAAATGTAGAAATGCATGAAGAAATGTGCTACTTAATTGAAGATGATGTAAAAGAAATCTAGTTATACTAGATTTTTTTTGCTTTTTATGATATTTTAGGCTAAACAAAAGGAGATGATTTTATGGATATTTTGGGAGTTTTAAAAGAATTAAATATAGAATATGAGTTACAAGAGCATAAAGCTGTATATACTGTAGATGATTTAAAAGATGTTTTTATGGAGATGGAAGGAATTGGTTGTAAAAATCTCTTTTTAAAAGATGCAAAGAAAAATCTATTTTTATATACTTTACCAGATAATAAAAGAGCAGATTTAAAAATTTTACCAGAAAAAATTAATAGTAAAAGATTATCTTTTGCAAACGAAAACGATTTACAAGAATATTTAGGCTTAACTCCAGGTTCAGTAACACCACTTGGAATAATAAACGATAAAGAACAAAAAGTAACAGTTGTACTAGATAAAGAATTAAAAAATAATAAAGTACTAATTCATCCAAATAGAAATACTGCAACAGTATCTATAAAATATGAAGATCTAATAAAATTTATAAACCATTGTGGAAATGAGTATATAGAAATTTAGCAAGGGGATAGGGATTAGGGGACGTTCCTAAAATCCCGATAGGAGAAGTAAGATGATTATTTTAGCGACAAATAATAAAGGAAAAGTAAAAGAAATTAAAGAGATACTTAAAAATGAAGAAATAAAAACATTAAAAGAAATGAATATAAATATTGAAATAGAAGAAAATGGGGAAACATTTGAATCTAATGCCTTAATAAAAGCAAGAGAAATTTATAAGTTGACTAATACAGCATGTATTGCAGATGATAGTGGAATTTGTATTGAAGCATTAGATGGATTTCCAGGTGTAAAAACTGCAAGATTTTTAGGAGAAAATGCAACACAAGAAGAAAAAAATAATTATTTGATAAAAAGATTAGAAGGTATTCCAAAAGCTAAACGAAAAGTTGAATTCATAACATGTATAGCTTATGTAGATTCACAAGGAAAAGAAAAAATATATAAAGGAACACTAAATGGATACATATCGGAAGCTCCAAGAGGTAAAAACGGATTTGGGTTTGACGAAATATTTGAATTAGAAGACGGTAGAACATTAGCAGAATTAGAAACAGAAGAAAAAAATAACATTAGTAGCAGAAAAATAGCACTAAAAAAATTAGAACAAGATATTAGATAAAATCGCTATTTATGGGGTTTACTATGCTTAAAGTTACATAATACAATATATGAAATAAACCCAAAAGGAGTGAAAATATGGATCAAGCAAAAATAGGAAAATTTATAGGAGAACTAAGAAAAGAAAATGATTTAAAACAATCTGAACTTGCAGAAAAATTAGGAGTAACAAGTAAAACTGTATCTAGATGGGAAACTGGAAAATATATGCCAGACCTATCTTTGTTTACAGATATATCACAAATATTAGGTGTTACCATTAATGAGCTATTACAAGGCGAAAGGCTAATAAAAAAGAAAAACAGTTCAAGTATAGAAATAGAGATAAAATTAGAAATTGAAGAAGAACAATATAGAAAATTATTTAATTATTTTAAGAAAGAAAATAATAAACACACAAATAAAAAACAACATGATATATATTTCTCACCAGAAAATCCAGCATTTTTTGGTGGAGATATAGATGACGAATGTATTAGAATAAGAATACAAAAAGATAAATACATATTATGCTATAAAAAAATATACATGGGAAATGATGAAGAAGATATTCATATTGTTGAATATGAGACAGAAGTATCTAATTTAGATGCTACAATTAATATATTAAAAGGTGTACGCATAAACAAAGTATGTGATTTAATAAAAGAAAGAGATAGCTTTATATATAAGAACTTATTCGAGATATCATTAGATAATGTTAAAGATTTAGGATATTTTATAGAAATAGAAGTATATGATAAAAATATTCCTATAAATGAGGCAAATCAATTATTATTAAATTTTGTAAAAGAATTAAACTTAGATATAACAAGAAGAAACTTAAAAGGTTATTCATATTTAATGTATGATAAATTGAATAAATAGATTTAAAGAAATTAAAATTTCTATTTAATAAATATAAAAAAATAACAAAGTTAAATGAGGTTATAGTATGAAAACATTAATTTTAAACGGATCACCACATAAAAATGGTGATACATCATATATAGTAAATGAATTAAAGAAAAAGCTAGATGGAGAAATAGAAGAGATATTTTTATATGATGCTAAAATTAGTCCATGTGTAGACTGTAGATATTGCTGGAAAAACAAAGGGTGTGCTATTAAAGATGATATGGAAAAAATATATAAAGATGATTATGACATATTAATAGTAGCATCACCTGTATATATGTATAATGTAACTCCTCCAATGTTTTCTTTGCTTACAAGACTAAATTATATTTGGAGTAATAAATACTTTTTAGATATAACACACGTATTTAAGAAAAAAAGAGGAATTTTGGTATTAACAGGTGGAGGTAGCGGAGAACCTAAACATGTATTAGATACTGCAAACTTGATATTCAAATTTTTAAATGCAGACTTTGATATTAAAAAAGATTATATATATTCATTAAATACAAATAATGTTCCAGCAAAAGATGATACACAAATTAAAAAAATGATAGAAAATTTATAAAAAAACTAACAAAATTATTAATATTAACTGTCTAAAAGACAGGAGGAATTATGAAAAAAGAAGAGGAAATTTTTGAACTATTAAAAACGAATAGAAAATTAGGAATAGAAGAATTATATAAAAATTATTCAAAACTAGTATTTGGTGTTATATATAGCATATTAAAAAATACAGATGAAACAGAGGACTTATTGCAAAATGTATTTATTAAGATATTTAAATTAGATAACGAAAAATTACCGACTAAATCACATTTAAGTTGGTTATATTCGGTTGCAAAAAACGAAACTATTAATTACATAAAGAAAAATTCAAAAGAGAAAAATTTTGAGAATTTATATGAAATATCAGATAATGATACAGAAATAGAAAAAGTTTTAGATAAAGAATATTTTAATAATTTAATAAAGAATTTACCGCAAAAACAACAGGAAATTTTATCTTTAAAAATAGTTAGCAACTTATCTTTTAAAGAAATAGCAAATATATTGAACATGAAAATTCCAGCAGTTCAATGGCATTATTATAAATCCTTGAATACTATAAAATTATTATTGGGTAATGTGATAACTATTTTTGTAGGAGCATTTTTATATATTAAAACAAAAGGACTAAATGCGAGAAATGAAGCTGAACCGGAAGAAAATGATTCTGTTAAGGAAAAAGATGAAATTGCATTAGATGAAGAGAAGAGTATAGATGAAAGTTATAGTATAAACCAAAGTACAGAACTACAAGAGGAATATAATAGAGCAGACAATGAGACAGAAAAAAATGACACTATAGAAATTACAGCTCAAGCTACCGGAACAGCAGAAAATTCAACAAATAATATAATATCATTTGGGATTATTGTAACAACTATTTTGCTTGTTATAATTTTTTCGATTTTATTAATAAAAAGACAAATAAAATTAAAAAAGAAATTGTCTAAATAATAAAAGAGAAAAGGTGATATTATGAAAAAAATAGTTTTAGTATTAATATTAATTATTTTGGTGTTGTTAGTATGGTTTTCTATTATACAAAAAGAAGAGGTTAATAGAAACGAAATATCTAATGTAATTCGGAAATATAGTAGAATATAATTCTATAACAATTTCAAATGATAAGGTATACAACTTGGAAAAATTAGATGAATTTATGGAAAATGTAAACAATGTTTTATATGACCATGAAATATCATTAAAAGTTAATTTGTATACTGTGGAAGGTGAGGTCGTTACAAAAGAACTAACATATGTTCCTGTAAAAGAGAAATATGATGAAAATTACAAAAATAGAAAATTGATTATTAAAACAGATTATAGTAATGATAGTTATTCGTCACAAGGAATTGTGAATGAAGAATATTTAATGCAACCTTATAAAATGGAAAGAAAATTTGTAAAAGAAGGAAATGTAATAAAGATTATATTAAAAAAATCTGTTAGGTCAAGCGAAGTAGAAGATGAAGTAGAATTATTTGAATACGAGTTACAAAATACTGATTATATAGAAAAGAACCATATTTATTATGCACAAAGAAAAGACATGGGAATAGATAAAATAAATTCAGAAGAAGAGTTTAATATTTATGTGGTTGGTGGCAATGTAACTATTGCAAAGAACTATGAAGAGGCAAAAGATTTTTCAGAAGCAATAGATACAAAATATATTTCTATAGATGAAATTTTGGAACAGGCAGAGATAGATAGTAAATATGGTGTATGTAGAAGAGGATTTTATTCAGATGGTGGAACAATAGAATATAGCTATCAAGATTATACTTTAATTAAGGCTAATACTTTAGCTGGAAATAAAGATTTTATTATTGCACCACCAAATATGATTTGGTCAGAAATATCAAAAATTGTATATAAATAAAAAATTTAAGAAAAACAAGTAATGTTAGATAGTGATATAGATATGTTATATCAATATGAAACGAAAAATATAAATAAAACAGTGAAAAAAATATTGAAAGATTTTCAGAAGATTTTTGCTTTCAATTAACAGAGGAAGAAGTAAAAATAATTTTAAGAAAAAAATAAAAATATTGCATGTAATTAATATATATTATAATATATTTAAGGATTGCGGTGGAAGTCTTCGGACGACACCTAGGAGTAGTTGATACAATATTATCTACTACTCTTTTTTACTTGAAAAAATAGATAGATGGAAAGGAAAGAAATAATGATAAGTAAAAATAAATATTAGGAAAAGCACTTGACAAATACAAACAAATGTTTTAAGATGTATCATACAATAATATCATACAAATTGTAATAAATGTAGTAAAAATAGAATAATAAATCATTCCAATATGCTATTATGAGTAAACATTATAAGGAAAGTGATTTTTATGGAATTTGAAAAATCAAAGCTAATAGAATTAAAAGAAAAATTTGATTCTATTATCAATACGGTAGAAAAAGAAAATATAGAATTTTGGTATGCGAGAGATTTACAGTTTCAATTGGGTTATACACAATGGAGAAATTTTTTAGAGGTAATAAATAAAGCTATGATATCTTGTGAAAGTGCTGGTATAAGTGTAAGTGATCATTTTGCTAAGGCCAGCAAAATGATAGAATTAGGAAAACGTGCTAAAAGAAAAGTTGAAGACTATATGTTAACAAGGTATGCTTGCTATTTAATTGCTCAAAATGGAGATTCTAAAAAAGAAGAAATCGCATTTGCTCAAACATATTTTGCAGTACAAACTAGAAAACAAGAAATAATTGAAGACAGAATAAAACTAATGAATCGATTGGAAGCAAGAGAAAAATTAAAAGAATCTGAAAAGCAGTTATCTAAAAATATTTATGAAAGAGGAGTAGACGATTTAGGGTTTGCAAGAATACGTTCAAAAGGTGATTCAGCATTATTTGGTGGATTAAATACAATGCAAATGAAAGAAAAATACGGAGTAAAAGAAAATAGAGCCCTTGCAGATTTTTTACCAACATTAACAATTGCAGCAAAAAATCTAGCAACAGAAATGACAAATTACAATGTGACCGAAAAAGATATGTATGGAGAGGAAAGTATAACTGATGAGCATGTAGATAATAACTTAAGTGTAAGAAATATGTTAAATAAAAGAGGTATAAAACCTGAAAATTTAAAACCAGCAGAAGATTTGAAAAAATTAGAAAGAAGAGTAAAATCAGAGGATAAAACGATAGCAAATAACAACAAATTGCCAAAAAGATAAATAGAAAAAAATATTAAGGAGAAATTTAAATGAGAACAGATATTATCAATTATTTAAAAAAAGAAATTTATGAAAGAGCAAGTAAGCCTTCTAATAAATTTGGAATAGGATGCTATTATCATATATAAGCAGTTGTAAAAAATGCTGAAATATTAGCAAAGAAATTTGAAGCAGATGAAGAAATTGTAATTATTTCAGCATGGCTACATGATGTTGCATCTATAACAGACTATAGTTTATATGAGTTACACCATATATACGGAGCTAATATTGCTGAAAATATTTTAAAACAGTTTAATTATGAAGAGGAAAAGATAAATAAAGTTAAAGAATGTATATTAAATCACAGAGGAAGTATAAATAATGCAAAATTAACCATAGAAGAAAAATGTGTAGCTGATGCAGATGCAATATCTCATTTTGATAATATACCGAACTTACTGTATCTAGCATATGTCAATAAACATATGGATATAGAAGAAGGAAGAAACTTCGTAGTAGAAAAACTAAAAAGAAGTTATAATAAACTATCAGACGCAAGTAAAGAATTTTATAAAGAAAAATATGATAATGCGATGAGTTTATTATAAATTCGCTAAAAAATGAACAGAAGAAAACTTGAACTTATTATTTATAAATTCAAGTTTTCTCAAAATTAAAATTCTATATCTCAATCTTAGGCTCATACTTCTCAAGCCACATGTTAACTTGACATAAATACGCCATAAGCTGTGGACCTTGCATCAATTGCCCAAACCAAGGTCTTGTAAAAGCAGACCCATTAGTTTCCAAAATTTCTAATATATAATCTCTGTTTAATAAATTATTAATAGGAGCATTTTTATCATTCATAATATCTGTAAGCATATCTTTTACAGCTTTTAAATATGTTGGATTATGTGTTTTAGGATAAGGAGATTTTTTCCTATATACAATTTCTGCAGGCAATACATCTTTCATTATATATCTTAATAATCCTTTTTCACGACCTTTATATGCTTTTATTTCCCAAGGAATATTCCAAACATATTCTGCTAGCCTATAATCGCAGAAAGGAACACGGAGTTCAAAACCATTATACATAGAACATCTATCAGATCTGTCTAATAAAGTTTGCATAAACCAGTTTAATGTCAAATGTGAGATTTTTCTTTTCTCGGCAGTTTCTTTAGAATCAATATCTAAAATTTCTACATCAGCCAAACTTTCATTATATCTAAAATCAATATAATCTTTTAAATTAATTTTAGAAGCTATATTAGTATTCAAAAGATGCTGTCTTTCAGAAAGTGCAATAGACCAAGGGAAAGTTCCACTGTTTAATGCATCTTCTCTAAAGAACCAAGGATATCCACCAAATATTTCATCAGCACATTCACCACTTAAAGAAACAGTAGCATATGGTTTAACATTTTTACAGAATAGTAGTAAAGAAGAGTCAACATCTGCCATACCTGGAGTATCTCGTGCAATCATAGCATCTTCTAAATATTTGGCTAAATCAGGTGTATCTAACACAATATTTGTGTGGTTAGTTTTATATTTCTCAACCATTAAATTTATATAATAATTATCAGAATTAGGCTGGAAATCACTCTTAACAAAATTTTTATCATTATCTACATAATCTACCGAAAATGTATTAAGGGGAGGTAGCCCATTTTTATTACAATAGTCACTAGCATATGCAGTAATTATGCTAGAATCTAAACCACCAGATAAAAATGTGCAAAGTGGTACATCAGATACTAACTGTCTTTTTATACTATCTTCTAATAAATATTTAACTTTCATACAAGTCTCTTCAAAAGAATCTACATGTGGTTTACTTATAAATTTCCAATATCTATGAACAAATAATCCATACTTATTAAATATTGCAAAATTAGCAGGCTTTAATTCATATATATCTTTAAATACAGTAGTACCAGCTGTATGAGCAGGGCCAATTCCAAAAAGTTCACAAATTCCATTCTGGTCAACCACTTTTTCTATGCCAGGAAATTCAAACAAAGCTTTTATTTCAGAAGCGAAAATTAAATTATCATTTTTTATAGTATAAAATAAGGGTTTTATTCCAAAATGATCTCTTGCCAAAAATAGTTCTTCGTTGTTCTTATTCCAAATTGCAAAAGCAAATATACCGTTTAAATGTTTAACAACATCGTATCCATAAAAGATAAATGCTTTTAGTAGGACTTCTGTATCAGAAGTTGTGTTAAAAATAAAACCATTTTCAATAAGTACATTTCGTAATTCAGAAGTATTGTATATTTGCCCATTATAAACGATAGAATATTCGTTTTCATCATATGTAGCAAGCATAGGTTGTTTTCCACCTATAGGGTCAATAACAATTAATCTTTTATGAGCTAAATAAACTGGGGAAGATATATATTTTCCTTCTTCATCAGGACCTCTATTAGTAAGAGTATTGTTCATTTTATTTAGAATAGAAATTGGATTTTTTATGTCTTTTTTATAATTTACAAATCCAACAATTCCACACATAAAAACACCTCCACGTTTACATAAATATAAAAAGTAACTTTATGTGCATAAAGAACTTTTACATTAAAATATTATCTTGTAAATTATATTAAAATCAAAATAAAAAAGTGAAAAAAATCGTTATAAAAAAACTACAAAAAAATTCAATATTTTACAAAAAAGTTATTTACAATTATTAAAATTTTATATACAATATAAACTAGTATGCGGAGAAAAAAATTACTAAAGAAAATGTATATCGAAAGGGGCTTATGTAAATGAAAATATTAATGCTAACATGGGAATATCCACCAAGAGTAGTAGGGGGAATCGCAAGGGTAGTGCATGATTTATCTCATAGACTTATAAAAGATGGTCATGAGGTAACAGTAGTTACATATAAGGAAGGAAATGTAGAAGACTGCGAAGATGATAATGGTGTTAAAGTATATAGAGTAAATAACTATATGATTAATCCAAATAATTTTATAGATTGGATTATGCAATTAAACTTTAATTTAATATCAAAAGCAACAGAATTAATAAGTAAAGAAGGCCCATTTGATGTAATACATGCTCATGATTGGTTAGTAGCATATGCAGCAAAAACCTTAAAAGATTCTTTCAAAATACCAATCATAGCAACAATACACGCAACTGAATCAGGAAGAAATTCTGGAATACATGACGAAGTACAAAGATATATAAATGATACAGAATGGATGTTAACATATGAGTCAACAGAAGTGATTGTAAATAGTAATTATATGAAAAACGAGTTACAAAGGTTATTTGGTTTACCATACGAAAAGATAAATGTAGTACCAAATGGAGTTAACTTAAATTTATATAATGGAGTAGAAAGAGATTACGACTTTAGAAGACAATATGCTGCAGATAATGAAAAAATAATTCTTTATGTAGGTAGATTAGTTTACGAAAAAGGAATTCAAAATTTAATAGCAGCAATGCCAAAAGTATTAAATGGATATCATGATTCAAAATTAATAATAGCCGGAAAAGGCGGAATGATAGACGAATTAAGAGATGAAGTTAGAAGATTAGGAATAGAAAATAAAGTGTATTTTACAGGTTACTTAAATTTAAACCAAGTAACTAAGATGTATAAATGTGCAGATGTAGCAGTATTCCCAAGTACATATGAACCATTTGGAGTAGTTGCTTTAGAGGGAATGTTATCAGGAACACCAGTAGTAGTTTCAGATGTTGGAGGGTTAAACGAAATAGTTCAACATAGAGAAAATGGAATGAAGAGTTATGCTGGCAATCCAAATTCAATTGCGGATTCAATATTAGAGCTATTATATAATCCTGGCTTATGTGCAGAAGTTTCAAGAAATGCAAAAGCGAAGGTAAAAGCACAATATAACTGGACCAAAATAGCACAAGATACTCACTTTATATATCAAAAAGCAATATGTCAAACAATGGCAGAAAAACAAAGAAGAGAATTGGAGCAAGAAAAAGCAAAGAAAACAAAGAAAGCAAAAAATACACAAGGAGAGATTACAAACTTGTTAAGCTTCAAGAAAAGACATGCATATGCTTAAAAATAGGAGGCTAGAGAATGAATATTTACGATACAGCAAATAAATTAGCAGCAGAGTTAAAACAAACAGATGAATATAAAGCATATAAAAATTCAAAACAACAAATAGAATCTAATGCAGAAGTAAAAAGTAAAATTGATGAATTTGATAAACTAAGAGTAGAAGCTCAAAAAGCAATGCTAAAAGGTGAGGCAAATGCAAATGAACTAAGTGTAAAATTACAAAATTTATATACAGAACTATATCAAAATGAAATTGCTAAAAATTATCTAGAAGCTGAAATGAGATTTAGTGTAATGGTAACAGATATAAATAAAATAATAAGTGAAGCAATAAAAGATGTTATAGGATAAAGATAAGGGGGAAGGGATATATTTTAGATATATCCCTATTTTGTTTTATGGAAAGTTTAATTATTTTTATATTAGTAGTAATTACAATAGTTATTTTAAAGCTTATGTTAGGAAGTAATAAAAAAATAATAATGAAAATAGCAAATAATGAGAAACTAAATAATATAGTGCAAAAACTTCCAGAAAATATAGATATATGTAAAGTTATTTTAAAAAAATTAAGAAATGAAAAAGTAAAAATAGAAGAACAAGAGAATACGAATTGTTTTTACTTTATAGCAACAGATAAAATTATTTTGAATAAAGACAAAAAATATTTTACGAGAGTACAAACAATTGCACATGAGTGTATTCATTCAATTCAAGATAAAAAAATATTGTGGTTTAACTATATTTTTGCAAATTTGTTAAATATATTTTGGTTAATAACAATTGTGTTAACTATTGCAGGAGTTATAACTCAATATGCGTTATTTAGTGCAATTATATTAATTTGTATAATTATTTTTTATGCTATAAGAAGTTACTTAGAAATAGAAGCAATGACTAAAGCAAAATATATTGCAAAAGAATATTTAGAAGAAAATCAAGTAAAAGAAACAGATGAAATAGTAGAAGAATATGAGAAATTGAATGATGTAGGGATAAAATATACCTGTTATAAATTAATATCTTCAAAATTATATTTATTAGCAATTTATACAATAATAGGATGTATATTAAATTTTATTAGATAATTATTGTAAACCTCTTTTAAAAAAAAGGAAAATGTTATACAATATTATACAAATTGTATAATATGAGGAGAAAGTGAATGATAAAAAAATGGGAATTTTATAATTCGGATGAAAAGCTAGTAAATGAAATATGTGAAAAATATAATTTAAATAAAGTAATAGGAAAAATTATAGTTAATAGACATGTTGTAAATGATGAAGATGTAAGAATATTTATAACACCTACAAGAGATGATTTTCATAATCCCTTTTTATTTAAAGGAATGGATATTGCAGTAGATAGAATAATAAAAGCTATTAATAATAAAGAAAAAATTTTAATATATGGCGATTATGATGTAGATGGTATAACAAGTACTACCGTTCTTAAAAAATATCTGATGGATAGGGGAATATCAGTAGATACATATATACCAAACAGATTACATGAGGGGTATGGACTAAATAAAAAAGCTATAGATACAATAAAAGAAAGAAATATAGATTTAATAATTACAGTAGATTGTGGAATTTCTGCAATAGAAGAAGTTGACTATGCAGTAAGATTAGGTATGGATATAATCGTTACAGACCATCACGAAGTAGGAGAAAAACTTCCAAATGCACTTGCTGTAATCGATGCAAAAAGAAAAGATAATACATATCCATTTAGAGCATTAGCAGGAGTAGGAGTTGTATTTAAACTAATTCAAGCCCTTTCTATAAAATTAGAAATTAAGCCAGAAGAGTATTTAAAATACTTAGATTTGGTATGTGTTGGAACAATATCAGATATAGTTCCACTAGAAGGTGAAAATAGAACTATAGCTAAACTTGGGTTAATGCTAATAAAAGTTACTAGAAATCTAGGACTAAGAGAATTAATAAAAAGCTCAGGATATAAAGAAATAGATTCTAATACAATTTCATTTGGCGTTGCACCAAGAATAAATGCCTGTGGCAGAATGGGACATGAAGAAGAAGCGTTAAAATTATTTTTAGCAGAAGATTTAGAAAGTGCAACAAAAATCACTAAAGAATTAAACGAATATAATACACTAAGACAAAGTACCGAAAAAGCAATTTATGAAGAAGCTGTACAACAAATCGAAAAAAATCATTTGGATGAAAATAATTCAATAGTTTTAGGAGGAAAAGGTTGGCACCATGGTGTTATTGGGATTGTATCTTCAAAAGTAACAGATAAGTATTATAAACCAAGTATATTATTAAGTTTTGAGGATAACATTGCTAAAGGTTCAGGAAGAAGTGTACCAGGATTTGATTTGTATGAGGGACTCGCGAAATGTGAAGATTTACTAGAAAAATATGGTGGACATTCTATGGCAGTTGGTCTTACCCTAAAAAAGGAAAATCTTGAAAATTTTAAAGAGAGATTTGAGCAAATTGCTAAAGAGAAAAATATAAAAGAATTAGTACCAATAATATATATTGATGATGAATTAAAATTAAAAGATATTAATATGGACTTAGTAAAAAGTATAAGTATTTTAGAACCATTTGGTGAAGCTAATAAAGTGCCATTATTTTTAATAAGAAATTTAAAAATAGATTCTATACGAGCACTTTCAGAAGGAAGACATTTAAAACTTACGTTAAGAGACGAAAATTTTGTGATTAATGCAATTGGGTTTGAACTAGGATATTTAGCAGAGGAATATAGGATTGGAGATAGAATAGATGTCGTTGGAACTTTAGAAATCAATAGTTTTAATGGATTTAGTTCTATCCAAATAAATATGAAAGACATTAGAAAAAGCTATTAGATAAAGGGGGAATGCTTATGTCAGAAGTACAAAATAAATCAATAGAAGATATAATTAGTTTGGTAAAACAAAAAAAGAGATGGGCAGATACAAAGCTTATAGTAAAAGCATATAATTATGCAAAAGAAAAACATGGAACTCAATGTAGAAAATCTGGAGAACCATATATAATTCACCCTGTTCAAGTAGCATATATTTTAGCAGATATTGGATTAGATGAAGCTACAATTTGTGCAGCATTATTACATGATGTTGTTGAAGATACAGAGGTTACTCATGAAGATTTAGTAAGAGATTTTGGAGAAGAAATTGCCACTATGGTTGCAGGTGTTACTAAACTTGGAGAATTAAGATATCAAGCAAGTACAGAAGAGCGTCAAGTAGAAAATTACAGAAAAATGTTCCTAGCAATGGGAAAAGATATTAGAGTAATAATAATAAAGTTAGCAGATAGATTACATAATTTACGTACTTTAAAATATTTAAGAAGAGATAGGCAAATTGCTAATGCCAAAGAAACTATGGAATTATATGCTCCACTTGCAAATCGTTTAGGTATTTATTCATTAAAATGGGAACTAGAAGATTTAGCTTTTAAATATTTATATCCAGAAGAATATAGGGAATTAGTTGAAGGTATAGATAAGAAGAGAGAAGAAAGACTTCAATTTATAGAAAAGATAATGGATGATATTAGGGGACAATTAAAGAAACAGAAAATAGAAGCAGAAGTTACAGGAAGAGCAAAGCACTTATATTCAATATATAGAAAAATGAAAAGAGACAATAAAACTTTAGATCAAATATATGATTTATTTGCATTAAGAATATTAGTTAATTCTGTAAAAGACTGCTATGCTGCATTAGGTGTAGTACATGAAATGTATAGCCCAATGCCAGGAAGATTTAAAGATTATATAGCAGTTCCAAAACCTAATATGTACCAATCTATACATACAACATTATTAGGCGAAAAGGGAACACCATTCGAAGTACAAATTCGTACATGGGAAATGCATAGAATTGCAGAATATGGTATAGCTGCACACTGGGCATATAAAGAAGCAAATTATGGTAAAAAAGGAAAACAAGTTGTCACAGTTACTAAAGATAAGCTTGCATGGCTTAGAGAAACATTAGAGTGGCAACAAGATATGAAAGATCCACAAGAATTTTTAAATACATTAAAAACAGAATTATTCGAAGATGAAGTATATGTATTTACACCAAAGGGAAAAATACTAGTATTACCAAGAGATGCAACACCTATAGACTTTGCATATAGCATTCATGAAGAAATCGGAAACCACATGGTAGGATGTAAAATAAATAGTAAAATGATGCCAATAATTACAAAATTGCAAAGTGGAGATATTGTAGAGATTATGACATCAGATTCTCAAAAAGGACCTAGTAGAGACTGGCTTAAATTTATAAAAACAACAAAAGCCAAAAGCAAAATACAATCATGGTTTAAGAAAGAACAAAGGTCAGAAAATATTGAAAAAGGAAAAGATTTAATTGAAAAAGAAATAAAGAGAATTGGAATTAGTCATGATGAATTATTTAAACAAGATTATATAAATGCAGCATTAGATAGATATAAATTTAAAAACTTAGAAGATATGTATGCAAGTGTTGGATTTGGTGCAATATCACAAGTGAAAATTATATCTAGAATGTTAGAGGAATACAGAAAGAGTCATAAAGAAGAAAATATTGAACAAAAAATAGAAGAATTAACAAGTAAAAGAAAAACTGTAAAACCTTCTAGCACAGGTGTTGTAGTAAAAGGAATAGATAATTGCTTAGTAAAACTTTCAAAATGCTGTAATCCCGTTCCAGGAGATAATATAATTGGATATATTACAAAAGGAAGAGGAGTTTCTGTTCATAGAACAGATTGTGTAAATGTAAAAGACTTATTAAAAGAAGAAGACAGGATTATAGATGTCTACTGGTATACAGAAAAAGCAGCATCATATAATGTAGATATTACTGTATATGCAAATGATAGATCAGGATTACTTGCAGATGTAATTCAAGTTTTAAGTAATTTAAAAACAAAACTAATGGGATTAAATTCTAAAGCAACAAAAGAACATATTGCTACAATAGAGATAACAATAGAAGTAGAAAACATAGAAGAATTAAATAAAGTATTAAAAGAACTAAGAAAAGTGGATAGTGTATATGAGGTAACAAGAAAGAAATAAAGGAGTTTTTTATGATACTAAAAAGAATAAAAGTACAAATGAAATTTGTTGGTGAAACTAATTGCTATATAATAGTAGATGAAACTCAAAAAAAAGCAATGGTAATAGATCCGGCAGGAGAGGTTCCTAAAATTATAGAAATTTTAGATACCTTAGGGGCAGAATTAGTATATATTTATTTAACTCATTGCCATGCTGATCATATAAATGGCGTAAATGAGCTAAAAAAAGAAAAAGGAGGAAAAGTCCTTATTCACAGAAAAGGAAGAGAAAACTTAGAAAACAGAGTTCCCGTGCTTGCAGAATATATTGGGCTTCCTCCGATATATGTAAAAGAAGATAGTATTGTAGATGATGATGATATTTTACATGTTGGAGATTTAGAATTCAGAGTCATTTATACTCCAGGACATACTGATGACGGAACATCTTTGTATTGTGAAAAAGAAGAAATGCTATTTTCAGGAGACACATTATTTAAAGGTGCTTGGGGAAGAGTAGATCTACCTACAAGTGATTTTGACTCTATTATGAATTCAATAATAAATAAATTATTAATATTACCTGAGAATACAATAGTATATCCAGGGCATGGAAAGCCAACTAGAATAGGGGACGAAAAACCAATTTATTTGGAAGCTAAACCAAATATAGATTAACAAGGAGTGGAAAATATGGAAAGAATAGAACCAAGAACTTTATCTGGATTTATGGAATTATTACCAAATGAACAGATATTATTTAATCAAATGAAAGAAAAGATACAAAAAACATATGAGAAATTTGGATTTTTACCATTAGATACACCAATAATTGAATCAGCAGAAGTATTACTTGCAAAAGCAGGTGGAGAGACAGAAAAACAAATATATAGATTTCAAAAAGGAGACAGTGATTTAGCTTTAAGATTTGATTTAACAGTTCCACTTGCTAAATATGTAGCAAAAAATTATGGTAGTTTAAGTTTTCCTTTTAGAAGATATCAAATAGGAAAAGTATATAGAGGAGAACGTGCACAAAAAGGAAGATATAGAGAATTTTATCAATGTGACATAGATATAATTGGTGATGGAGAATTAGATTTAATAAACGATGCAGAAATTCCAAGTATTATTTATACACTTTTTAGAGAATTAGGTTTTGAAGATTTTACTATAAAAATTAATAATAGAAAAATCTTAAATGGTTTATTTGAAGGAGTAAATCAAAAAGAAAATGCTACAGAGATTTTAAGAATAATTGATAAGATAGAGAAAATAGGAAAAGAAGCAGTAATAGAAGAATTAAGAAAATTAGATGTAAAAGAAGAGCAAATAAATTCTATTATGAATTTTATAGAAATAGAAGGAACTTCTGATGAGAAGTTAGAAAAACTAGAAAAACTAGGAATTGCCAATGAAACTTATAAAAAAGGTGTAGAAGAATTAAAAACAGTTATTAAAAATGTAAGATTATTTGGTGTGCCAGAAGCTAATTTTAAAGTAGATCTAACAATTGCGAGAGGTCTAGATTATTATACTGGTACAGTATATGAGACATTTTTAAATGATTACAGAGAATTAGGAAGTGTATGTTCTGGAGGAAGATACGAAAACTTAGCAGAATATTATACAGATAAAAGTTTACCAGGAGTAGGAATTTCAATTGGTCTTACTAGATTATTCTATAAACTAAATGAATTAAATATAATAAAAGCAGAGAAAAAATCAATTTCTGATATCTTAATTATTCCAATTACAGAAAAATTAGAAGAACCAATAAAATTAGCTACAGAAATAAGAAAATTGGGAATGAATACAGAAATATATTTGAATGATAAAAAATTAAAAGCTAAATTTAAATATGCAGATAAGTTAGAAATACCATATGTAATAGTTATTGGTGATGATGAGATAAATTCAAATAAAATTAAGTTAAAGAATATGAAGACTGGAGAAGAAAAAGAAATTAATATGGATGCAACAGAAATTGTAACTAATATAAAGAACTAGCGGAACGCCCAGGATTTGGGGACGTCTGGGATTTGGGGACACCCGGGATTTGGGGACGTTCCTTTTTCCCTTTTCGGGATTTAACCACCGTCCCCAAAATCCCTGTTCCTCAATCCATAAATACTTGTCATATTTCTATAAAATATGAATATATATATATTAAGTATATATTTGTACAAGGGTGAAAGATTTTATGGTAAATATGAGAGTAATAAAAGCAAAGAATGCTATTATGACTTTAGTTATAATAGCTTTTTTAATAATGCTTATAATAAAAATATTTTTGTTTGGAAAAGATAAAATAAAAGATTTATCGTTAATTCCAGTTATACAAGATACGATAATTGCTACTAGTGGGAATTCTTTAAAGGAATTTAAAAGTATAGATAGAGACAATACAGAACAGCTATTAAGTTCAGAACTACAAATGAGTAAATATATAAAAACTGACGAAACAGAGCGACTAGGAACTGAAAATACAATTCAAGTTCAAAACCAAACACAAGTGTCTACTGTAAGCCAAGAAGAAGCGCAAACGGGATTGCAAACAGAGGTGGTATCTGGTGGAAATATTAATGCTAAATATACAAATGAATATAATGGAGTACAAATAAAAAATGAATCAAAATATGAATTAACGCAAGAAATGTTAACTCCAAATATAGAATTAGAGAACAAAAAAGATATTATAATTTACCATACACATACATGCGAAAGTTATACACAAAGTACAGGTTTCGAATATACTCCAAGTGGTAATTTTAGAACAACAGATTTAAATTTTTCTGTTGTAAGAGTTGGAAGAGAGCTAAAAGATAGACTAACAAATTATGGGTTTAATGTAATACATGATGAAACATATCATGACTATCCTGCATACAGTGGCTCATATAATAGATCCCTTACAAGCATAAAAAATGATTTAGTAGCCAATCCAAATACACAAATTGTTATAGATTTACATAGAGATGCTGTAGGAGAAGGTGGTACATATGCACCTACAGTTAAAATTGGAGATGATTATGTAGCTCAAATAATGTTTGTAATAGGAACAGATGGAGGAGGACTTACACATAGCCAGTGGGTACAAAATCTAAAATATGCAATAAAAATTGTAGAGAAAGGAAACGAACTATATCCAGGTTTATTTAAACCTATAATGGTAAGAAATTCTCGATATAACCAACATGTGGCAAAAGCCGCTACAATAATGGAAATAGGAGCAACTGGAAATACGATGGATCAATGCTTAAATAGTATGAAATACTTAAGTAAAGTGATGGATGAGGCTTTAAACAAATAAAAGAAAAAATGTTGAAAAATGTATTGTTAAGGGAAATTTTTTATGATATAATACCTTCCAGTGTCAAATTCTAGGAGGTAATTATTGTGAAAGAAAGAAATTTAAGAAAAACAAATATCGTATGTACAATAGGACCAGCAGTAGAAAATAGAATGGATGAATTAATGAAAGCTGGAATGTCTATTGCAAGAATTAATTTTTCTCATGGAGATTTTGAGGAACAAAAAGACAAAATAGAAAGATTTTTTGAAATAAGAAAAGAATTAGGTCTACCAGTAGCAATTATGTTAGACACAAAAGGACCAGAAATAAGAACAGCCCTAAACAAAGCTGGAAGAGATGTAAAAGTACAATTAAAAGAAGGTCAAAAATTTACATTCTTCTATGAAGACAGATTAGGAGATGAAGAAGGTACTTCATTATCTTACAAAGATCTATATAAAGATGTAAAACCAGGAAACTTAATTTTAATTGATGATGGAAAAATTCAAATAAGAGTAGACGAAATAAAAGATAAAGATATAGTAGGAACTGTATTAAATGATGGTGGTGCAGGATCAAGAAAAAGTATAAATGTACCAGGTGTTTCTATAAAAATACCATTCTTAAGCCCTAAAGATATAAATGACTTATCAAATGGAGCAAGAGTTGGATTTGATTATGTTTCTGCATCATTTGTAAGAAATAAAGAAGATGTAGCAGAAATGCGTAAAGTATTAGACGATAATGGTGGAAAAGATGTTAAAATCTTAGCTAAAATCGAAAATCAAGAAGGAATAGACAACTTCGAAGAAATTTTAGCAGCTTGTGATGGTATAATGGTAGCTCGTGGTGACATGGCTGTAGAAGTTCCATTCGAAGAAGTACCAGTTGTACAAAAAAGATTTATTAAAAGATGTAACGAAGAAGGAAAATTAGTAATAACAGCTACACAAATGTTAGAAAGCATGACAAACAACCCATTACCAACAAGAGCTGAAGTAAGTGACGTTGCAAATGCTATTTACGATAGAACAGGATGTATAATGCTTTCTGGAGAAACAGCAATGGGAGATTATCCATTAGAATGTGTTAACACAATGGTAAAAGTTGCTAAAAGTGTAGAACCAACAATTAATTACTGGAAGAGATTTACAAAGAAAGATTGGAAAATAGAAGAAGCAGATATCGAATCACATGCAGCATATACAACATGTGTAACAGCAAGAGATATCAAAGCTGATGCTATAATAGACTACACACATACAGGAAATTCTGCAAGAAGATTAGCAGGATATGGAGCAGCATGTCCAATATTTGCTATTACGGATTCAGAAAAAGTATACAATCAATTAGGACCAATTTGGAATGTATACCCAATCTTAATCAAAAACGGAACAGATATTGATGACACAATTGAAAAAGGTGTAGAAAAATTAATAGAATTAGGAAACTTAGAAGAAGGAGATACAGCTGTTTTATGTGGTGGACCACAAATAATGAGCAAAGAAAAATCAAAATACGCAGTTAACAAGACAGTTGGAGGTATCTTAAAAATATAATCAAAAGGGATTTGGGGACGTTCCTCAAATCCCTTTTTCCTCGGAATTTTTAGCACGGTCCTAAAATCCCGATTTTTTAAGCTCATCAAATATAACCAAAATATATATTTTAGCTCATAATGTCCATAAATTCTATTTACAAATTATGTAGACTGTTATATAATATAGGGGAAAAATAAAGGAAAAAGGAGTAAAAAATGGATAAATTTAAGAAGTATCTTAAATATGCATTACTATTGGTATTATTGTTTATATTTGTCTCAATAATGTCAAAATTAATAATAATATCAATGTATAAACCAAAAGAATGTAAAGTATTATTTGAAAATCCCAAAATAGAAATAATAGATTCTAAAGCAACAAATGCAAATGGTTATATTTATGGCTGTATAACAAATACTACAGGAAGCACAATAGAAAACAAATTTATTAAATTAGATTGTTACTCAGAATATGATAATAATATAAATACAGGATATGCACAAATATTTAAATTAGAGCCAGACGAGAGCCAATATTTTACTATAAAATATAAATGTCAAGGAACAGAAAGAGTAGAAATTTCAATGTCAGACACAGCACCAGATTATTTATTAAATCCTATAGATATTGAACTTACTCAAACTCAAAAAATGGCCCTTTTAGCAGGTGGGTTAATAGTAATTTATTATATGCCAGTTGGATATTTATTCGGACTTTTCCCATTTTAATAAATAAACTCATAAAAATACTTGAAATTTTATTAATTACATTGTAATATAGTTGATAGCAATAAAAATATTCTAAATATATAAATATTTTTATTGCTATTTTAAATTTTTTGTAATATAATTGTAACAGACTTGTAATAATAATAGAAAAGGAGAGTATCAATGTTTGGTTTTGGTCAAGATATAGGAATAGATTTAGGTACAGCCACAGTAATTGCATATGTAAAAGGCAAAGGTATCGTATTAAGAGAACCTTCTGTTGTTGCTGTAGATAAAAATTCTGGAGATGTTCTTGCAGTAGGTCAGGAAGCAAGAAGAATGCTAGGAAGAACACCGGGAAATATCGTAGCCACTAGACCATTAAGAGACGGGGTAATATCAGATTATACAGTAACAGAAAAAATGTTAAAATATTTTATAAATAAAGTGTGTGGAAAATTTATATTTGCACCAAGAATTATGATATGTATACCATCTCAAGTAACAGAAGTAGAAAAAAGAGCAGTAATAGATGCAGCATCACAAGCTGGTGCTCGTAAAGTATATTTAATAGAAGAACCAATAGCAGCAGCAATAGGTGCAGGAATAGATATTTCTAAGCCTTGTGGTAACATGATTGTAGATATTGGTGGTGGAACTACAGACATTGCTGTAATCTCTTTAGGAGGTTCTGTTGTTAGTACATCATTAAAAGTTGCAGGGGATAAATTAGATGAAGCAATAGTAAAATATATAAAAAGAAAGCACAATATAATGATAGGTGAAAGAACAGCAGAAGACCTAAAAATTAATATAGGTTGTGTTTATCCAAAAATACAAGACGTAGAAATGGATATAAGAGGAAGAGATTTATCAACAGGTTTACCAAAAACAATTACAGTATATTCTAGCGAAATGTTAGAAGCTTTAATAGAACCAGCAATGATGATTGTAGATGCAGTTCACTCTGTTTTAGAAAGAACTCCACCAGAACTTGCAGCAGATATAAGCGACAGAGGAATATATATGACAGGTGGAGGCTGTTTAGTAGACGGTCTAGATAAATTATTACAAGAAAAAACAGGAATAAATGTAATGATAGCAGAAGACGCAATTTCTTGTGTTGCCTTAGGAACAGGAAAAGCATTAGACAATCTTGATGCACTTGATGGTAAAACAAGAAAATAAATTATTATCAAAATATTCCAATAAAATGTATATATTAAGAAGAATAGCCCTCTTCATTTATATATCAAGCACTTTGTTTTTTAGCGAGGTGCTTTTTTTGTATATAATTATCTTAAAAACTTACAAATTGATAGGCTCAACCAATTTAACACTTTATGGCAAAGTACATATACTATATAAGAAGGTGATTATATGCAAGATTTTATACCAAATGCAATACTATGGACACTTGCTTTATATGGTTTAATAGAAATTGCAAGAACTATAAGATATTACTTTGCGTGTACAAAATTTAAACAAGATGGAATATATTTAATTATAGCAGCTAAAAATCAAGAAGAGCGAATAGAATGTTTTACGAGAAATATAATTTGCAAATTATTATATGGAAAAGAAGAGTTAACAAAAGGGATTATAATGGTAGACTTGGACTCGACAGATGATACATACGAGATAATCTCGAAATTAGCTAAGGATTATAATTTTATAAAAGCTTCAGATTGGAATGAATGTAAAGAAATAATGGATGAAATTTCAAAATAGATTTGTTAATATTTATCTGTTATGATAAAATTATTGCATTAGTAGGTAAACTGTAGAAAAGAGGGTAAAAGTGGAACTTTCAGGACAACTAACAGAAATAATATATCAAAATGAAGTTAATAGTTATTTAATTGGAATATTAGAAAATGAAGAAGATACTATTACAATAGTAGGGTATATGCCTTTTTTAGTAGAGGGAGATTATATTAAGGTTATAGGAAATTTCGTAACACATAAAGAATATGGAAAGCAATTTAAAGTAGAAACTTTCGAAAAGGTAATGCCAAAAACACTGGATTCGTTAGAGAGATATTTATCAAATGGTACAATAAAAGGAATTGGTCCTGCAACAGCTAAAAAAATTGTAGCGACATTTGGGGAAGATACAATAAATGTATTTAAATTCGAACCAGAGAAATTAACAAAAATAAGGGGAATTACTAAAGAAAAAGCTATAGAGATGGCACAATGTTTTGTAGAAAACTGGGAGTTATGGCAAATTGTTGGTTTTTTAGATAATTTCGGAATAAGCCCTGCAAATGCAAAAACTATATATAAAAAGTTAGGACCACAAACGATTGATGAAATAGAGTCAAATCCATATATATTAATAGATTTAGTAAAAGGTGTGGACTTTGCAAAGCTGGATAAATATGCATTAGAAAATGGATTCGAGATAAACAATTATAAAAGGATTAAATGTGGAATAAAATATAGTTTAGTAAAAATTACATATAACGGTCATTGCTGTACATTAGAAGCTAATTTAATAAAATATGTTAAAGAACTTTTAAAAGTTGAAGATGATGACATAGAGCATTGTTTAATAGATTTGAATGTAAAAGAAGAAATAGTAATAGAAAAAAGAGAAGACGAAAACTGGGTATATAGTAAAGAAATATACGATGCAGAGGCTAATATTGCAAGTAAGTTAATATTATTAGATTCGGCACAAAATATTAAAAGAATAGCTGGTTTTGATAGTGAATTAGAAAAAATAGAAAAAGCAGGAAATATAAATTTATCTGCAAAGCAAAAAGAAGCGATACAATCAATAAATTCTAATAATGTTGTAATAATAACAGGAGGTCCAGGTACAGGAAAAACAACTATTATAAAAAATGTTATAGATATTTATAAGTCACATGGTAAGAAGGTGGTTTTATGTGCACCAACTGGACGAGCTGCAAAAAGAATGACAGAGATGACTGGTGAAGAAGCTAAAACATTACATAGATTATTAGAAATAGGTAAAATAGAAAAAGACAATGAATTTACTATAATGAACTATGAAGTAGCGCCAATAGATGCAGATGTGATAATTGTAGATGAGGCATCTATGGTAGATATATATTTAATGAACTACCTATTAAATGGTATTTACCAAGGCACAAAACTTATTTTAGTAGGTGATACAGACCAGCTCCCTTCTGTTGGACCAGGTAGTGTTTTAAAAGATATAATAAATTCAGAGAGAATAAAAACAATCTTTTTAGATGAAATTTTTAGACAAGCCGCTCAAAGTAAAATAATCGTTAATTCACATAGAGTAAATGATGGTGAATATTTTTTAGATAAAGAAGAACAAGAAGGCTTAAAAGATGATTTCTTCTATATAAAAGAAAAGAGCCAAGACATAATGTTAGACCAAATAATTTCGCTATGTAAAGGAAGGCTAAAGAATTTTGGAGATTATGATTTCTTCGAAAATATTCAGATTCTTTCACCTACAAAAAAAGGATTGTTAGGGACTAAAGAATTAAACAAAAGATTACAAGAAGAATTAAATCCTTCAAGTGACAAAAAAAACGAGAAAAAAGTAGGAGAGGTTATTTTTAGAGAAGGCGACAGGGTAATGCAGGTAAAAAATAACTATGATATTTACTGGGAAAAAGGTAATACACTTAGTTTAACGTATGAGAGTGGAACTGGTATATTTAATGGAGAGCTTGGAAAAATAGTAAAAATAGATTTCTTGAACAAGCAAATAAAAATATTATTTGATGACGAAAAAGAAGCATGGTATGCATTTTCCGATATGGATCAGATAGAACATGCATATGCGATAACTGTTCACAAAGCACAGGGGAGTGAATTTGATGTTGTAATAATGGTTGTAACGCAGTCTTCTGCAATGTTACTTACAAGAAATTTACTATATACTGGACTTACAAGAGCAAAAAAATTACTTATATTAATAGGAAATGATAATGTAGTAAAATTTATGATACAAAATGCAGATACTAAAATACGTAATACAGGATTAGAATATAAACTAAAAATGATATCTTAAGTTAAGTTGGGGGCTAATTTAAGGAGGTATATGAATCTTTTTAATGCAGTTCTCAATTTTATTTTCCCGCAAACATGTGGAATATGTGAAAAAATATGTGAAGATGCAATTTGTAACAGCTGCAAAAAGAAATTAGAAAAAATAACATTTCCACACAGAAAATGCTTTTTAGAAACAACAGGTGTATATTATGATGAACATATGCACATTTTTAAATATGAAGGACTTATAAAAGAAAAAATTAGACTATATAAATTTGGTAACCAAGCTTATTTATGTGAGTTTTTTGCAGAAATAATTTATTCTAATAAAAAAGTGATGAAATATATAAATAATTATGATTATATAATCCCAGTTCCTCTACACAAATATAGGAGCAGAGAAAGAGGATACAACCAATCATTTTTAATATTGAAAGCATTAGCTAAAAAGAATAAAAATATAATTATTAAAAATAATATATTACAAAAACAAAGAAATATAAAACCTCAAAGTAGTCTAAATAAATTACAAAGGAAATATAACATAAAAAATGCATATGCTATAACAAATAAGTTAGAAATAAAAAATAAGAAGATACTGTTATTTGATGATGTTTTTACAACAGGAAGTACAACAAATGAGTGTAGTAGAATGCTTAAAGAAAATGGGGCTAAAAAGATAGGTGTATTAACAATAGCAAAAGATTAAAAGCATCTAACTAAAATGCTAGATGCTAAAGTTTATATCTCCATTTGACTTCCTAAAAAGCTAGCAGCAGATTGTGCAACTTTTGCTTCAACATCAGTCATTTTTGTAGAAGCTTCTTTAGAAAGTAAAATTACAGTTCCAATAGAATCTCCATTAGAAATAATTGGATATACAATCTGAGAATTATATCTTTTATCTTTTTTATCATTTTTTACAATTGGAACAGATAAATTGTTGTTTTTATCACTTTTATAAACTTCTTTATCCTCCATTATTTGCTCAATTTCTTTGCTTAAACTTTGTTCTAAGTAATCTTTTTTTGAACCACCGGCAACAGCAATTACAGTATCTTTATCCGTTATGCAAGCAATATGTCCTGTAGTTTTTGCCAAAGTTTCAGCATATCCAAGAGCAAATTCTGATAATTCGCCAATAGGAGAATATTTTTTTAATATAACTTCGCCTTCTTTATCTGTAAAGATTTCTAAAGGGTCACCTTCTTTTATTCTTAAAGTTTTTCTTATTTCTTTTGGAATAACAACTCTACCTAAATCATCAATTCTTCTTACTACTCCAGTTGCTTTCATATTTTTCCTCCTTTTTACTTTGTCTAAAATTAGTATTTCTAGAAAAAATTAAATTATACACTAAAAGATAAAAATATGATAAATCTTGCAATTTACAGTATAATATAATATAATCTAAATGCGTAAAATTTAAGCAATTACAACACAATCGGTACTATAAATTAAACGCAAACGAGAGGGAGAATGATAATGAAAGCAATAGAAATAAGAAATAAGTTTTTAAAATTTTTTGAAGAACACGATCATAAAATAATACCAAGTGCGCCATTAATACCAATTAATGATCCATCTGTTTTATTTACAACAGCTGGAATGCAACCATTGGTTCCATATTTATTAGGAGAAAAACATCCAGAAGGTAATAAATTAACAGACTACCAAAAATGTTTAAGAACAAACGATATAGATGAAGTAGGAGATAATAGACACTTAACATATTTTGAAATGTTAGGAAACTGGTCATTAGGAGCATATTTTAAAGAAGAAGCTATAAAGATGAGCTTTGAATTTTTAACAAAAGTGTTAAATATACCAGTAGAAAAATTATCGGTTACTTGTTTTGCAGGAAATGAAGATGCACCAAAAGACGAAGAAGCTGCAAAATATTGGGAAGAGGCAGGAATACCAAAAGAAAGAATCTATTTTTTAAAAGAGAACTGGTGGATCGCAGGAGAAGAAGGACCTTGTGGACCAGATACAGAAATGTTTTATGATACAGGAAAACCAAAATGTTCAGAAGGATGTAATCCAGATTGTGATTGCGGTAAATATGTAGAAATATGGAATAATGTATTTATGAAATATTTTAAACATAAAGATGGTACATTAACAGAATTAAAACAACATAATGTAGATACAGGTCTTGGTCTAGAAAGAATGACAATGTTATTACAAGGAAAAGAAACACCATTCGAAACAGAGCTATTTGCTCCAGTAATGGACAAGTTAGAGGAGCTACAAAAAGTAGATAATATTAATAGTAGAAGAATAGTTGCAGAACATTTAAGAGCATCTATGATGATAATAGCAGATGGTGGTAGACCAAGTAATATAGATAGAGGATATATTTTAAGAAGATTAATTAGAAGAATGATAAGACATTTAAATAAATTACAAATAGATCTATCAGAAACAGAAAACTTAATAAATTTAAATATCGAAACATTAAAAGAAATGTATCCAGACCTAGTTACAAATAAAGAAATAATTAAACAAGTTATACTAGAAGAGCAAAGTAAATTTGTTAAAACTCTAGAACATGGAGAAAGAGAGTTTGTAAAAGCTACTACTAAGGCAAAAGAACAAGGAAAAGATGTTATAGATTCTGAAACAGTATTTAGATTATATGATACTTATGGTTTCCCACCAGAAGTAACAGAAGAATTAGCTAAAGAGAATAACATTAAAGTAGATATGGAAGGCTTTAATAAATTATTCAAAGAACATCAAGAAAAATCAAGACAAGGCAGTGAACAAAAATTTAAAGGAGGACTCGCAGAGCAAAACGAGCAAACTATAGCTTACCATACAGCAACACATTTATTACATGAAGCATTAAGAGAGGTATTAGGAGACCATGTAAAACAAAGTGGGTCAAACATTACAACAGAAAGATTAAGATTTGACTTTACACATCCTCAAAAAATGACTAAAGAAGAAATACAAAAAGTAGAGGATTTAGTAAATGAAAAAATAAAAGAGGATTTACCAGTAACTTGTGAAGAAATGAGCTATGATGAAGCTAAGAAGTCAGGTGCGATAGGTTTATTTACAAGCAAGTATGGCGATAGAGTAAAAGTATATACAATAGGAGATTTTAGCAAAGAAATCTGTGGTGGTCCTCACGTAAAACACACAGGGGAACTAGGAAGATTTAAAATAAAGAAAGAAGAATCTAGTTCATCTGGAATTAGAAGGATAAAAGCTGTTTTAATAAAATAGGAAAAGGGATTTTTGGGACGTTCTTTTTTCCCTTTTAAGATTATCAATATTGTTATAAATCTTAATATTAAAAATCGGGATTTAACCACCGTCCCCAAATCCCGATGTTCCCAAATCCAGATATTCCAAAATCATAGGAGGTAAAAATGGAAGATTGTTTATTTTGTAAAATAATTAAAGGAGAGATACCATCTACAAAAGTATATGAGGATGACGAAATATTGGCATTTAAAGATATTAACCCAATAGCTCCTGTTCATATATTAGTAATCCCAAAGAAACACTATAATGATATTAGCGAAGTACCAGAAAGTGAAGCAGAAATAATTGCAAAAATTCATATGGTTATAAATAAAATAGCAAAAGAGCAAGGGATTGCAGATAAAGGTTATAGGATTATAAATAATTGTAAAGAGGATGGAGGACAAGAAGTAAAACATCTACATTTTCATCTAATAGGTGGCAAAAAATTAGGAACAAAAATGTGTTAAAAACAAAAGAAAAAATTTACATAAAGTATATGAAAACATATAAAATTATGTTATAATATACTTTAGATAGGTAATTGGAGGTAAAATTATGTTTGTTGATAGTAAATATAGTAAAGTATTAACTGTTTTATTAATCGTTGTAATAATCGGAATTGTCGGATTACTAATATTTTTAGGAGTTGAAATGTATTATAAGTATTTTGGAGATAATGAGAGAGAAGCATTTATGGATGAATATACTAATTCCTTAGGAATTCAACCTTTAGAAGAAAATAATGTAACTGGAGACTTTAATTCTTTATTGGATGTTAATGCAGTTACAAACGCAAGTGGTGATAGTACAGGAACTGAAAAAAAATTTAAAGGTTTCGATGTTGTAGGAGCAATAGAAATACCAAAAACTAATGTAAATCTTCCAATATTAAAACAAATGGGACCAAAAGCTATGAATACATCAGTTGTAATGCAATATGGACCTGGACCAAACCAAGCAGGAAATACAGTAATTGCAGGACATAACTATAGAAACGGACAATTCTTTTCAAATAATTATAAATTAGAAAATGGAGATACTATTTATATTACAGATAATTCTGGAACAAGATTAAAATATGTAATATATAATAAATATGAAACAACTCCAGAAGATGCAGATTATATGGATAGAGATACTGGAGGAAAACCAGAAATATCTTTAACAACATGTACAGATGATAGTAAAGCAAGAATTATAATTTGGGCAAAACTTGCAGAATAAACAAAAAGGGATTTTGGGGACGTTCCTTAAATCCCTTTTTTTAGATTTTAAAAAATATCGTATTAGTGGGAAAGTAATTAATAGGAGGTAGAAATGTCTACTGCAGCAGATACATACAAAAAAGTTTTAAATATATTTTTTATAATATTATTGATAATTCTATTATGCATAGCAGGATATGTAATTTATAAATTTATTTCTGCTAAGATCATAAATGACGATTCGGACGAATATATAGCAGAATTTACAAATGAAATTGGTGATATTGATAGTAATATAATAAGTGATGATGGGGCAGTAGCTTCAGCTCAAACTAATAGTGAAGCAAATAATAAAGCTAGTAAAGTAAAATCAGCAAGAAGTTCAAAAACAAAAAAATCTGTAGGAAAATATTATAATTATGATGTTTGTGGATATATAAGAATTCCAAAGACAGGGATACAATATCCAATTATAGCCACACTATCAAAACAAGCCCTAGAAAAAGGTGTGTGTGTAGAATATGGACCTGGACCAAATGAACCTGGAAACACAGTAATTGCAGGGCATAATTATTTAAATAGACTATTTTTCTCAAAAAATAAAAATTTAAATATAGGGGATAAAGTTTATATTACAGATTTATATGGGGTAACTGTAGAATATACCATATATAATAAGTTCGAAACATCTCCACAAGACACAAGTTATATGTTTAGAGATACTGGTGGAATACCAGAAATTACACTTGCAACATGTTCACAAAATGGTTCAGCGAGATTAATTTTATATGCAAAATAATAAAAGATTTATGCTGAGTACATACTACACTTTGATAAGATTAATAAATAAAATTAAAAAAAATATTGAAAAAATTTTTACTAAGTGATAAAATACAACTACTTTAAAAGGGAGTAGCTTGTAAACTACTAATCAACAGTCGCGAAGTATTCTGGTTAGTAACCTAATTTAGGTAAGCAAGACTTTTAAAAAACACAAAAAGTTTTTTAAAGTCTTGCTTTTTGTGTATAATACTAAAAAAGGAGAGATGAATAGTGAATTGGTTTAACAAAGGAATAAGTCAAGTAGAAAAAGAATTACAAACCAATATAAAAGAAGGCTTAACAGAAGAACAAGTAAAGGCAAATTATGAAAAGTATGGAATGAATGAATTAAAACAGAAAAAGAAAAAATCTTTATTTGTAAAATTCTTAGAACAATTTAAAGATTTTATGATTATCGTTTTAATTATTGCAGCCATAGTATCTGGAGCTGTAGGAATTGCAGAAGGCGAAGGAATAACAGATACAATTATAATTTTAATAGTTGTAGTACTTAATGCAATAATTGGAGTAGTACAAGAAAGCAAAGCAGAAAAATCATTAGAGGCACTTCAAAAATTAAGTGCACATGCATCAAAAGTCGTGCGTAATGGAAAAGTAGCAGTAGTACAATCTAGAGAATTAGTACCAGGAGATGTCGTAGTTTTAGATACAGGTGACTATGTACCAGCAGACTTAAGAATAGTAGAGAGTGCGAACTTAAAGTCACAAGAAGCATCATTAACAGGTGAGTCTGTACCAGTAGATAAAAATACAGAAACTATAGATGACGAAAAAGTGAGTCTTGGTGATAGAACAAATATGCTTTTCTCTTCTTCACTTATAACATATGGAAGAGGAAAAGGTATTGTAGTAGAAACAGGAATGAATACAGAAGTTGGTAAAATTGCTAAAATTATTAGTGATACAGAAGGAACAGAAACACCACTTCAAACAAAGTTAAATAAATTAGGAAAAACATTAGGAATAGCAGCTCTTGCAATATGTATAGTAATATTTATAATAGGAATTGCGTATGGTAAAGATGTAATAGATATGTTTATGACAGCTGTTAGTTTAGCTGTTGCAGCGATTCCAGAAGGTTTAGCAGCAGTTTCTACAATAGTTTTAGCTATAGGTGTTCAAAGAATGGTAAAGAAAAATGCTATTATAAAGAAATTACCAGCAGTAGAAACATTAGGAAGCGCAACAGTTATATGTTCAGATAAAACAGGAACACTAACACAAAACAAAATGACTGTTCAAAAAGTATTTGTAAATAATGAAGTAGTAGAAGCCAAAGATATTAAAGATATCAGCAATGAACTAGATAGATTAATGCAAGTATGTACATTATGTAATGATACAAAAATCGGTGCAGAAAGAGAGTTAACAGGTGACCCTACAGAAACAGCATTAATAGATTTAGGATTTAAAATTAATTTTGACGTAAAAGAAGTTTTAGAATTAAAAAGAGTAAAAGAAATTCCATTTGATTCTGACAGAAAATTAATGACTACAGTAAATAAAGTAGGAGAAAAATATTTTGTTTATACAAAAGGTGGAATTGATGAATTACTTGCAAGATGTAATTCTTATATAGTAGGTGGAGAAGTAAAGACAGATTTAGATAAATATAAAGCAGAAATAGATAAATATAATGTAGATATGGCAAAAGATGCTCTAAGAGTATTAGCTATGGCATATAAAGAAATGGATCATGAACCAACAGATGAAGAAATGAAAAACATAGAAAATGATTTAATATTTGTAGGAATGGTTGGAATGATAGATCCACCAAGAGAAGAAGTTAAAGTAGCAGTAGAAAAATGTAAAACAGCAGGAATTAAAACTGTAATGATTACTGGAGATCATAAGATTACAGCTGTTGCAATCGCAAAAGCATTAGGAATATTAGAAAACGAAGATGAAGCAATTACTGGTAGCGAACTTGAAGAAATGTCAGATGAGGATTTAACAAAAAATATTAGAAAATATTCAGTTTATGCAAGGGTATCACCAGAACATAAAGTTAGAATAGTAAAAGCTTGGCAAGCAAATGGAGAAATTGTTGCTATGACAGGTGATGGTGTAAATGATGCACCAGCATTAAAAACAGCAGATATTGGTTGTGCAATGGGAATTGTAGGTACAGACGTTTCTAAGGAAGCTGCAGATGTAATTTTAACAGATGATAATTTTGCAACAATAGTGTCATCAGTAGAAGAAGGAAGACGTATTTATGACAATATATTAAAAGCTATTCAATTCTTACTTTCTAGTAATGTGGGTGAAATTATAGTACTATTTTTAGCAATTCTAATTACACCTTGGCTTGGAAGCACATTTAATATAGATATTGGATTAATCGAAGTATTACTTCCAATTCATATATTATGGATTAATTTAGTAACAGATTCACTTCCAGCATTAGCATTAGCAGTAGACCCTGCAGAAGACGATGTAATGAAACGAAAACCAAAGAAACAAAAAGGTATTTTTACAAAAGGTATGAGTTTTAGAGTTGTATATCAAGGAATAATGATTGGTTTACTTACACTTGCAGCATTTATAATAGGTATTGCAACACCAGAAGAAAATTTACCAACTATGGTAAAAATAGATGGAACTTTATATGGTGTTGAAGAAGTAGAAAACTTAGATGAAGCACTAGCAAATGGTGCAGAGTATGTAGAAAAGCAAGAGGTAAAAGTAGAAATAGGTCAAACAATGGCATTTATGGTATTAGCATTTTCAGAATTAGTACATGTATTTAATATTAGAAATAACAAAAAATCTGTATTTAAGACACATCCATTTAACAACAAAATGTTATTACTAGCAATAGGTGCATCAGCAGCATTAATGCTTATAATATTGTTAGTACCAGCATTAAGACATATATTCAGTATACCAATTTTACCAATGGGCAACTTAATAGAAACAATTTTATTAATAATAGCACCATTAGTAATTGTAGAAATATTCAAACTATTAAAAATAAACACAACAAAAGACGAAGCATAAATCAAAAGGGATTTAGAACGTACTTCGGGATTTGGGGACGTTCCTTAAATCCCTTTTTTGAACTTTAGGGACGGAGCTTAAAGTTCAAAAATTATGTAAATACATATTACGAAGCAGTAACTAAAATGTATTTTGTATTGAATTTTAAATATGCTTGATATATAATGGATGCGAAAAAAACAAATATTAGGTGAACAAAAATGACATTAGATTTAATAGAGGTAAAACCTCGTTTAAACGTAAAAAAAGTAGTAATAATTACAATAGTTTTGATATTAATCATATCACTTATATCTACAGCGATATTTTTTGGTGTGCGCCAGTATAATAAGAACTTAAGTATAATAGAAAGGGATATACTAGCTAAAAACAGGCCAGCTCACGAATTATTTTACTCAGACAATGCAAAGCAAAATAAAATTGTAGAAAGAGTTTCACATATTTATAATTCAGACTATAGAAGAGTTTTTCTAACATTTGATGATGGACCTTCAAAATCTGTTACTATTCCGATTTTGGATATATTAAAACAAAATAATGTTAAGGCAACATTTTTTGTATTGGGAAGTAATGCCGAAAGATATCCAGAAATAGTAAAAAGAGCATATCAAGAAGGGCATTATATAGCAAACCATAGTTTTACTCATGTTTATTCTAATATATATTCTTCGCCACAGGCAGTGTTAGATGAATATAACAGAACAGAAACAGCTATAAAAAATGCAATAGGTGATCAAACATATAATTCTAGAGTATTTAGATTTCCAGGAGGAACCTCTGGAGGAAAGTACGCAAACATCAAGGCAGAAGCTGTTAATTTGTTAAACCAAAACAATGTAGCACACCTTGATTGGAATGCATTAACTGCAGATGCTGCAGGTCTGGACAATGTAAATGATATGATGAACTATGTAGAAACCACGATGGGAAATAAAAATAGTGTAGTTATATTAATGCACGATATAGGAACTAAAAAAAGTACATATGAATTATTGCCACAACTAATACAAGTGCTAAAAGAAAAGGGGTATGTATTCGAAAATATATATGATATCTTAAAATCATAACTACCAGTGAATGAACTAGAGGTTTATTAAAGCGAAAGTGCCAAATAAAAGCCAGAGCAAAATAAAATTGCCCTGGTTTTTATGATAACAAAAAAGCATTAAATAGTAACTTTTGTTAATTTATTTAAACTCAATAATAGCATGTATTTTTTTATCATCTAGGCTTTTGATAATAACTTTATGAGTATTCTCTTCAAAAACATAATAACATTTTACAGTATCATGGAGTCTAATTTGTTTTTTATAAGTTATCTCAAAAAAGTTAAATGTATTATTTTTATAAACTTCTTCAGGAAGAGCCTCATAAGCCATATCTAAATAATATAAATTGTGCATATGGTTGTTTAAATCTATTTGTGAACGACCAACTGCACATGTACATACTGTATCATAGTGTTCAGAATCAGTTAATTTAGAAAGCATGGCTTCTTCGGAAGAAAAAGCAGTTTTAGTATCTGGGTTATATAGCTTGATTATTTCTTCTGGAATAGGTCTTAATCTACCTGTAGAGGTATCTATTAAAACCCATTTAGAAGTTCCAATAATAACTAATTCATTAGCTTGATTATATACTTCGTAGTCACGATAGGTAGAAAATTTTTCTGTATCTCTAGCCCATGTAACTATGTGTAATTTATCCCCATAAAGTGGTCTTTTTATAACTTTAACTTTCCATCCAAGTAATACCCAAGAAGAGTTAGTTTTAGGTATCTCGTTTAAACCAAAATTTATGCTATCAGAATGATAAGAACCAATATTTTCAAAAAAAGCTAAAATTGATTTGTTGCTTAAATAGTTAGGATTTTCTACATCTCTTAAGCCAATTTCAAAATCGTGTTCAAAATATCCCATATAATTGCCTCCTTTATACAGTAAAAAATTTTAGCACAAAATAAGATAAAATACAAATATTTGTCAATTCAATTAATAAAATTAGAAAAACTATAAAAGAAAGAGAGATTATTTATATGATAATGAAGTTTATTATACCAACCGGTCCATAAACATTTACAAAACTAAATAATTGTGCCATAATATAAACGTATAGGAGTGATAGTATTATGAGAATTTTAAGAGATTTTAAATTACCAGATTTTAAATTTCCTAAGATGAAAATGGAAGGTATGGAGAACATACAAGAAATGCAAGTTAATTATGACGAAATAGACCAAATAAAAAATAAAAAGTCAAAAAATAAATATTATGAGGAAACACATTATAAAACAGTAAAAGAAATATTTAAAAGATCAATAGAAAAATACAAAGATAATATTTATATTTTAGAAAGACCAAATCATGATCATAAAGCTAAATTTGAAGAATTTACTTATGAAAGATTTGGCAATGATGCAATTAATTTAGGTACAGGACTTATGAAGTACTTAAATTTATCAAATGAAAGAATTATAATTATAGGTGAAAATACATATTACTGGTATGTATCATATTTCTCAATCTTATGTGGAGTAGGTATTGCAGTTCCAGTAGATAAAGAATTACCAAATAACGAAATAGAGAATGTAATAAAACGTTCACATGCAGCAGCAGTAATCTATTCAAAGAAGAAAAAGGATGCTATAGATAAAATAAAAGATAATTTACCAATGGTAAAATATTTTATCGAAATGAATAGTGACGATGGTGTACAAGGTAGAGATGTAGGAATAGAGCATGTAATAGCAGAAGGTAAAAAATTAACAGATGCAGGAAATACAGAATATATGGACGTAGAAATAGACCCAGAAGAATTCAAATTTTTAATATTTACATCTGGAACAACATCACAAGCAAAAGGTGTTATGCTATGTCACAGGAATTTAGCAGAAAATGTAAATGCAGTTTCAAAATATGTAAAGCTATATGAAAGAGACAGGTTTTTCTCTGTATTACCATTACATCATACATATGAATCATCAATTGGTGCACTATTACCATTTGCAAATGGCTCATCTGTTGCTATTTGTGGGGGATTAAGATATATAGTACCAGATATGCAAGAAGCAAAACCAACAGCAATGCTTGCAGTACCATTATTAGTTGAAAGTTTATACAAAAAAATAAATCAATCAATAGAAAAAAGTGGTAAAGCAGGTTTAGTAAATTCTATGATTCACCTAACAAATGCGTTAAAGAGTGTTGGAATAGATATAAAAAGAAAAGTATTCAAGGAAATATATGACAATTTAGGCGGAAATATGAGAATAATCGTTTCTGCAGCAGCACCAATAGATAAAAAGATAGGAAAATGGGTTCAAGATATAGGAATCGAATTCTTACAAGGATATGGTTTAACAGAAACTGCTCCAATTGCAGCACTTACACCAGAATGCGACCCAAGAGTAGGTTCAGTGGGACTTCCAGTAAATTGTGCGCAAATAAAAATTCATAATCCAAATGAAAATGGCGAAGGAGAAATTTGGATTAAGAGCCAAACATTAATGCTTGGATATTATGAAGATGAGGAAGCTACAAAAGAAGTAGTACATGATGGTTGGTTTAATTCTGGGGATATTGGTTATCAAGATAAAGATGGTTATGTATATGTTACAGGAAGAAGTAAAAATGTTATAGTTACACAAAATGGAAAAAATATTTATCCAGAAGAAATAGAATTATTATTATCTAAAATTCCTGAAATCCAAGAATGTATGGTATATGGTAAAGAAGTAGAAGGAGAAAAAGAATTAATAATTTCTGTAAAAGTTATTCCAAATATGGAAGAGATAGAAAATCTACATGGAAAAGACTTAAGCGAAGAAGAAATACATAAAATAATTTGGAATAAAATAAAAGAAGTAAATAAAAGTTTAACATCATATAAAGCAATAAAAAATCTAGAAATAAAACATGATGAGTTTGCTAAAACAACGACAATGAAAATAAAAAGATATGTAGAACTACAAAAAGATAAAGAAAAGAATGAAACAAAAGAATAAAGCTATTTAACTTAAATGTGGAGGAAATATGAAAAAAAAGAAAGTACTATTTATATCTAGTACAGGTGGACATTTTAATGAGTTGATGCAATTAAAGCCAATGTTTGAAAAATATGATTACCATATAATAACAGAAAAAGATAAATTTACAGAAGGCTTTAAGAAAAAATATGGAAAGAGAATTTCGTATATGGTATATGGAACGAGATCTCATCCATTTTCGTATCCATTTAAATTTTTATGGAATTGTATTTTAACAGTATTTTATCTTATAAAAATAAGGCCAAAATACATAATAACAACAGGTACGCATAATGCAGGTCCAATGTGTATACTAGGGAAAATATTTGGTAGTAAAATTATATTTATAGAAACATTTGCAAATAGAAATTCTAAAACTGCAACAGGAAAACTTGTTTATAAGTTTGCAGATTTATTTATAGTGCAATGGGAAGAAATGCTAAAATTATATCCAAAAGCAAAATTAGGAGGGTCAATATATTGATTTTGATATTATTAGGTACACAAGACAATAGTTTTCATAGATTACTTGATAAAGTGCAAGAGCTAATAGATAAAAAAGTAATAACAGAAAAAGTTATAGTTCAAGCAGGAAGAACAAAATATGAATCTAAAGATATGGAAATATACAGTTTAATGCCAGAAGAAAAACTAAGAGAAATAATGGAAAAGGCAGATTTAGTTATAACTCATGGAGGAGTTGGCTCTATAGTAATGGCATTAAAAATGGGAAAGAAAGTAATTGCAGTACCACGTTTAAGTGCTTTTGGGGAACATATAAATGACCACCAAATACAAATAGTAGATTCTTTTGATAAACAAGATTTTTTAATAGGTGTAACAGAATTAGATGATTTAGAAGAAGCTTTAAACAAAGCCAAAACATTTAAACCAAAACATTTTAAAAGTGAAACAGACCACATGATAAAGATAATTGAAGATTTTATAGATAATAATTAATCGAGATTTAGAAATGCCAATCGGGATTTTGAGGACGTTTTTTTGCAAAAACGGGATTTGGGGGACGTTCCTAGAATCCCGATTTTTTTGTTTAAAAAATATAAAATTCTTAACATTCAATATATGCTGTATTTCGTTGACACATACACAGTTTTAATATAAAATGACATAAGAAAAAATAGGGAGAAATGAAGGTGTAATAATATGAAAAAATTATTATTTGCAGCATATAATTTAGATTTAGGGGGGATAGAAACATCTCTTGTAACTCTTACAAATTTTTTACTAGAAAAAGGTTATGAAATAACAATTGCACTAGAAAAAAAGGAAGGAGTTTTTTTAGACAAGATTTCTCCAAATGTTAAAATAATAGAATATACACCAGCGAATGATAAAAACATTATAAAAAGAAAAATTAATAATTTAATAAAAAGATATAGGTTTATAAGAAAGTATAAAAATAAATTCGATTTCGCAGCAAGTTTTGCAACTTATTCACTACCTGCTAGTTTTATGGCAAGAACATGTTCAAAAAACAATGCAATATGGGGACATGCTGATTATTTAAGTTTATATAATAATTATAAAGACCAAATGAAAAAATTTTTTGACAAAAGAAAAATAAAAAAATTTAAGAAAATTATATTTGTATCAAAAGAAGGTAAAGAGAGTTTTATAGCGGTTTATCCAAAACTAAAAGATAGAGTTATAACATGCAATAATTTGGTCAATGATAAACGAATAGTAAATCAGGCAGAAGAACCAGTAAAAGATTTAAAGAAGGAAAATGTAGTTACATTTTTGAATGTAGGAAGACATGATGAGAGACAGAAAAAATTAACAAGAATAATTTATTCAGCAGAGCAATTAAAAAAGGACAATAAGAAGTTTAGGATAATTTTTATAGGAGATGGGCCAGATACAAATCTTTATAAAGAAGAAGTAAAAAACAAAAAATTAGAACATGAAATAGTGTTTTTAGGAAGAAAGAAAAATCCATATCCTTATTATAAATTATGTGATTGTGTTGTATTGTCTTCTGATTATGAGGGATATCCAGTAGTATATTTAGAATCTTTTATCTTAAATAAACCAATAATAACTACAAATGTTTCTGATTCTGAGCAAATAGAAGGTCAAGGCATAGTAGTAGAAAAAGATGAAACAGAAATCTATAAAGCCATGAAAGACTTTATAGAAAATGGATATCAAATAACAAAACAATTTGATGCAAAAGAATATAATAATAATATATTTAATAAATTACAAGAAATAATAGGGTAAATAAAGAAGAGCGGGATTTTAGGACCGTCCCCAAATCCCAGTCTTGCAAAAGGACCGTCCCTAAATCCCGGTTTGGAGGAAAAATGAAGAAGATTAGCATTATAATTCCTGTATATAATACAGCAAAATATTTAAAAAGGTGTTTTGATTCTGTATTATCACAAAGTTATAAAGATTTTGAAATGGTAATTATTAACGATGGAAGCACAGATAATTCAGAACAAATAATAAATGAATATAAAGATAAATATCCTGAGTTAATAAGCTATTATAATAAACCAAATACAGGTGTGGCATCAACGAGAAACTTTGGAATAGAAAAAGCAAAAGGCGAGTATATAATGTTTTTAGATTCTGATGACTACATAGACAAAGCACTATTAAAGACTTTAGAGCAATATATAAATAAAGACATTGACTTAATTAAGTTTAAATTACAAAGAGTTGATGAAGAGGGAAAAACATTAGAAATAGTTCCTGGGGCAACTTTTGAAGAAACAACAGGTGAAGATGGATTTAATAAATTATATAGTACAGATGTATTGCTAGATTCACCATGTGTGTATTTAATAAAAAAAGAAATCTTTACAAAGAATAATTTAAAATTTGCAGTTGGAACAGAACATGAAGATTTTGGATTAGTTCCATTTATAATTGTATTGGCAAAAACAATGGTATCTGTAAACTTTTATGGATACTTTTATATTCAAAGTGACAATAGTATTACAAGAAACGAAGACTATAATAGAACTATAAAAAAAGCATATGATGCGCTAAAACATTATGATAATGCAATAGAATTAACTAAAAAATTAAATTTAAATAAACTTACAAAACAAAATATTAGGATATATTATACAAATGCCATAATTTTAAAAGCAAAAGAATTGCATGCTAAAGAACAAGAAAACTATATAAATGAAATAAAAAATAGGAAGATGGCTAAAAATATAAAAGTAAGAAATATAAAACAACTTATAAAAAGACTATTATTAAGTATAAATATAAAACTATATTTACAAATGAGATAATAATATGAATTGAGGAGATATAGATGAAAAAAGTTAGTATTATAGTACCATTCTATAATGTTGAAGAATATATAGAAAGATCAATTAAATCTTTGGTGGAGCAATCTTTAGAAGATATAGAAATAATTCTAGTAAATGATGGAAGTAAAGATGGTTCAGAAGAAATTGCCAAAGAATATAAAAGAAAATATCCAGATAAGATAGTATATTTAGAAAAAGAAAATGGCGGATTATCTGATGCAAGAAACTATGCTTTACCATATACAACTGGGGAATACATTGCATTTTTAGATTCTGATGATTATGTAGAAGAAGAAATGTACGAAGAAATGTATGTAACAGCTACAATGGACAAAGCAGATATCGTAGAATGTGACTATTTATGGGAATATCCAGAAGAAACAATAGAAAGCAAAGGAAGAGCATATAAAGATAGAAAAGATATGTTGTTAAATGCTAGAGTAGTAGCTTGGAATAAATTAATAAAAAAAGAATTACTAGAAAAAACAAGAATAAAGTTTCCAGTAGGATTAAGATATGAAGATGTCGAGTTCTTTTACAAATTAGTACCATATATAAATAGTATATCAATTGTAAAAAAGCCTTTTATACATTATGTACAAAGAGAAAATTCAATATCTAATACACAAACTGCGAAAACAGCAGAAATAATTAAGGTTTTAGATAATGTACTAGAATTTTATAAAGAAAAAAATATATATGAAAAGTACAAAAACGAATTAGAATACAATTACACAAGATATTTGTTATGTAGCTCAATGCTTAGAATGATAATGATTGAGGAAAAAGAAGAAAGGGATAAGACGATTAATTATGCATGGGAAAAGCTAAATACTACATTTCCTAAATGGAAGGAAAATCCATATTTAAAAGAAAAAGGCTTAAAAAATAAATATATGCTAAGTGTTAACGAAAAAACATTAAAAATATATGAAAAGTTAGGAAGAATAAAATTCATAAGGAAGAAAATCCAAAGAAAGTTTGCTTAAAATGATATTAAAAGCAAGGTAGAAAAAATAAAAGGAGCGATTATGGGAAAAGTACAAGCTGATGTAACAAAAAAGAAAAAAATAGATACAAAAAATCTGACCGAAAATTTATTAGTAATTTTTGTAATATTATGCCCGGTATTCGATATTTTAAGTTTTGTTTTTAGAAATACATTTAATACGAGTATATCACCATCTACAATACTAAGACCTATAATTCCGTTAATAGCAATTATAGATTTATTTATAAAAAGTAAGCATAAAGTAAAGATGTTTATTATAGCAGTAATTTATGGTGTTTATGCTTTAGCACATTTATTATTATTTAATACTGTGAATACAGGATTTAGTTATAGCAATGTAGTACATGAAATGCAATATATAATGAATTATACTTTTATGATAATAATTTTATTTGTATATGCTTATGTATTTAAGGATAAAGAAAAAGATAAATTGCAAAGAGCTATAATTTCGTCAGTATCAATATATATTGCATCAATATTATTAGCAATTATTACAAATACTTCATCAACAACGTATATAGAAGGAACAGGGATAAAAGGATGGTTCGAGTCTGGCAATAGTATTAGTGCTGTTTTAACTTTATCAATATTTGTATTACTAAGTAATAAAGATAAGAACTATAGAAAAATAATTATAGGCGAAATAATTATAATGGGAATATTCCTATGTATGCTAATAGGAACAAGAGTAGGCTTATTTGGATTTATTGTTGCATTACTAGCATTTATATTTGCAGAGATTGTCGGAAAGATAATAAAAAAGACAAAGATTAATAAAAAAGTAATTTTAGGTGGAATTGGAGCAATAGTTGTAGTAGTAGTTGTTGTTGCTCTTGTTGGCTCAAATACTTTAGAAAGAAGAAAACACTTACAAGAAATAGAATCAGATATAGTTGATGAATCAACAAATCAAGAAGCACATATTACAGGAAGTTTAATGGAAATTAAAGAAAAAATAGATAATGGTGAAATAGAAGATACTTACATGAGCGAGGCTCAAAAGAAGTCTGTACTAGAATTATATGATATAGCAAATAAGTGGGAAATAAGCAATAATGATCAACGAATGCAACAATTAATATACAATGCACTTCTTGTAAAAAATCAAGCTAATCCATTGTTAATAATATTTGGAAATGGATATATGAATCAATATAGAGAATTAGTATTAGAAATGGATATACCAGCTTTCTTATTCAATTTTGGAATACTAGGATTTATACTATATTTTGGACCATTTTTAGTGATTTTTGTATATGGAATATATTTCGGAATAAGAAAAATAAAAAGTATTGATTCAGAATACATAATGTATGTGCTAGGAATAGGTTTAGCTTTTGCAATATCTGTATTTTCTGGATATGTATTCTTTAACATGTCAGTATCTACAGTTATAGCAGTTATATGTGCATTATTAATAAATAAAATATTTGCTATAAAAAAAGAACAAGAAGAAGCAAAATAAAAAGTATAGGAGATAAAATATGAAGAAAATTCTATTTGGAATAACTAGCCTTACATTAGGAGGAGCAGAAAAGGTTCTAGTTGATTTAGCAAATGAATTAAGCAAAAAATACGATGTTACGATACTTACAATATATGCAAAAGGTGAATTCGAGAAGAAATTAAATTCAAAAGTAAAATTAAAAAGCATATATGATTTTCAGTTTAATGATATGTCAAACATTAAGAAGAAGCTTACTGCTTTAAAGTTATTGCTATTTAAAAAGCGTTTTTACAAAAAATATATCAAAGGTGATTATGACATAGAAATAGCTTTCCTAGAAGGCCCAATTACAAGACTTTTTGGAGTAAAAAATAAAAATACACGAAAAATTGCATGGGTACATAATGATATTACTCAAGTATTTGGAAAGGATATTAAGGCAAAACTTAAAGTGGCTATAGACAAAAAGACATATGGAAAATATCAAACTTTAGTATTTGTAAGTAAAGACAATCGTGATAAATTTACAGAAATTTATAAAGATGTAAGAGATGAATATTTGCAACCAGTACATAAAAGAGTTATATATAATTACATAAATCCAGAAAATGTTATAGAAGGGGCAGAAGAAAAGATTTCGGATAATATTAATGGCAGTACAGTTAGTTTCTTAACTGTTGCAAGACTCACAAAACAAAAAGCAATAGATAGAATTATTAGGGTACATAAAAAACTTATAGATAATAATTTTATACATGAATTTTATGTAATAGGAGATGGCCCAGAAAGGGAAAACTTAGAAAAATTAATACAAGAACTAAATGTCCCAAATACCTTTCATCTTTTAGGTAAGAAGGAAAATCCATACCCATATATGAAACAAGCACAATTTTTCTGTTTACTTTCTGAATTTGAAGGATATGGAATGGTAATAGAAGAGGCAAAGATATTAAATAAGCCAATAATAATAACAGATACAGCAGCAAGAGAAGCAGTTCAAAATTACGAAAATTCTATAATTGTTAACAATAATGAAGATGCTATATATGCTGAAATTAAAGAAGTGCTACAAAAGAAAATAGGAAGTTTTTCCAATAAACAAGAAAAATATGACAATAGTAAGATAATTACAAAATTAGAAAAGCTTTTAGAAGAAGAGGTAAAAACACTAGAAATATAGGATGAGCGATTAGGTTATATTGCTGTTCATCACGATAAAAATTATATAGAATATGTGAGGCATAATTATGAAATTATCAATTTTAACAGCGACTTTTAATAGAGGAGATTTATTACAGAGATTATATGAAAGTATAATAAAAAATTTAAAAACTAATATAGACGTAGAATGGCTAATAATGGATGATGGATCAAATGATGATACAGAAAAAATTATTAGTAATATGAGAGATGAAAATAAGATTTATATAAGATATTTAAAACAAGTAAATCAAGGTAAAATGGCAGCAATCAATCATTTGATGGACTATGTAAGAGGAGACTTAATAATTGAATGTGATTCTGATGACTATTTTACAGAAAATGCATTTCTATATCTTAAAGATGCATATGAAGAATCTAAATATGAAAAAGATTTATATGGATTGTGCTTTTTAAAGTATGACCAAAATGGTAATAATATAGGAAATGAATTTAAAAACCAGAAAACCACCATGTTTGATTTGTACTTTAAAGAATTAGAAGATGGAGAAAAAGCAATAGCATTTTTTAAAGACAGAAGAAAAAATTATAGTTATGAATTAGAAGGCGAAGAGAAATTTGTTACAGAAGCTAGAATGTATCATAAAATGGATTTATATTATAAGATAAAATGTTATAATGAACCAATTATGATATGTGAATACCAAAAAGATGGGTATTCAAAAAATATAGATAAAGTATTTAAGAAAAATCCTAAGGGGTATCTTAAATATTTTGAGGAAATCTTAACAATGCAAGATATGGTAGGAGTACCTTTTAAGAAAAGATTATATGTTATTAAGCATTATATTTTATTTTGTGTACTTAATAAGGTAAAGCCAAACTTGGCTGGCATGAAGGGCTTTGTTAATAAAGCACTAACTGTTTTACTTTATGTGCCAGGTTTTATTATGACAAAGAAGAGATTTAGGTAGGAGAAATTATAAAATGAATGAAAAGTATAATATATTAATATGTTTTGCCAAATTAGGTGCTGGTGGTATAGAAACAGCATGTCTTACGCAAATTAAAGAATTTGCTAGAAGAGGATATAATGTATTTGTATTAGCAGAAGATGGAATGTATTCAGAAGTGTTAAAATCAATAGAAGGTGTAACCCATCTTAACTTTAAATATGATTCTAGAAATAGTTTTAATTTAAATAAAATAAAAGAAGTTGTAGAAATAATAATACAAAACAATATAAAATTAGTATATATACATCAAATCGATTGTGTTTCTTCAGTGTTTTCAGCGTGTATATTTATGAGAATACCATACATTGCTTATGTGCATCATGGAATTTTAGGTGTGTATGATGAAGAATTAAGTATAGGCAACATAAGTAATAATTTTTTACAATTATATTATAAATATGCATATAAGATAATAACTATTTCAGAATTATCTAAAGAAGAAAATAAAGAAAGATTTAATATTACAGAAGATAAATACAAAGTAATTCCAAATTGCATAGATTTTGAAAACTTTAAAACAAGTAATCCAATAAATATTAATAATGTATTATTAATATCAAGATTTGAAAAAGATAAAGGTAATGGCGTAATAAATGGTTTAAAATTTTTTAAAACATATAAAAAGCTAAATCCAGATGCAAGACTAACAATTGTTGGCGGAGGAAGTAAAGAAGATGAAGTAAAAGAGATTATTAAAAGTATGAATATAGAGTGCGAAATGTTAGGAAGAAGAAATGATGTAAAAGAAATAATGGAGAAAAATGGTATAATACTTGGGGTAGATAGGTGTATTCAAGAAGCAATTGCATTGAAGAGATATGCAGTAGTTACAGGATATGAAAATTTTCAAGGATTGGTATTACTAGATTATATAGAAGAATTTTCAAAAAATAACTTTTCGAAAAAAAGTGAAGAAGGTTTGGATTATAAAGAAATTGCCGAAAAAATATTTTTCTTAAAAGAAGAAGAAAAAAAAGAAATTACGAATGGAAATTATAAATGGTTAATAAAAAATAGAAATATACAAAACAATTTATGTGAAATAGAAGATATAAATAATATAAAAAATCCATTAGAAAATATAGATTATAAAGAAGTTATAGAAATTTTGTTTGGCGAATTACAATACATGCATACATGGATGCAAAAAGAGATTGATAGAGGTTGGGATGTAAGGCAACAAACTGAAGACTATTATTTAAACAGAGAAAACTGGAATAAATTACAAATTCAAGAAAAGGAAAAAGAAATTGAACAACTAAAAGAAGAAAATGCTAAAATAAAAGAACAATTGAATACTACTCTAAATAGTAATTCTTGGAAGTTGATAGAAAGAATTAGGAATAATAAATTTATATCAAAGTTTACAGGTAAAAGTAAAAAAGATTAAAAGGAGCACAAAGGGGATATAAAATGAAAAAAGAGAGAATTATTTATTTAGATGTATTAAGAGTACTAGCAATTTTTGCGGTTATATTACTGCATGTTAGTGCGTTGAAATGGAATAATACAGATGTTAGTAGTTTTAATTGGCAAGTGTATAATATATATGATAGTATTGTACGATTCTGTGTACCAGTATTTATAATGATTTCTGGGGCGTTGTTTTTAGAAGAATCAAAAGAAATTAAAATCGGAAGATTATATAAACATAATATAGCAAGATTAATAATAGCTTTTATTTTTTTGTCATTATGTTATGCATGTTTTAATCTTTTTCAAGATATTGTAGTTAATAAAGTAAGTATTGATAGAAATCTTTTTATTAATTTTATAAAAGAAATCCTTTATGGGCATTATCACTTAGACTTTTTATTTATAATTGGAGGATTATATTTAGTAGTTCCATTATTAAGAAAAATTTCTATAGATAAAAAAATGTGTGAATATTTTATATTGCTTTCTTTTATTTTTTGCTACATGATTAATATTATTAGTTATATTCCAATAATAAATACTTTTGTAACGACTATACAAGCAAAAATGAATATTAATTTGGTACTAGGGTATACAGGATATTTTATGATTGGACATTACTTACATAAATATAATATTAAGCCAAATACCAAGAGGTTAATATATCTATTGGCGATATTAAGTTTAATAGGAACAATTGTGATTTCTAGTATTTGGGCTGTTAAGACAGGGATTCCAAATCAAAAATTATATGGATATCTTTTACCAAATACTTTCTTTGTTAGTATAGCTGTCTTTATTTTTGTTAAAGAAAAAATTAATAAAATTCAGTTTAAGGAAAAGTCATTAAAAATAATACAAAAAATAGCATATTTAACATTTGGAATATATTTAGTGCATGATTTTTTTAATATAATTTTACCAAAAATAGGACTTTCACCAACAATGTTTAATCCTATTCTGTCTATTCCAATAATGTCAGTAATAATATTTGTATGTAGTTTTTTAGTTGTATTGATTATTAGTAAAATTAAATTTTTAAATAAGTATGTAATGTAGGGATATAAAATTATATAGTTTGAAATAAAACCATATCGATGATATAATTCAAATGCTAAAATTAAAATATAAATGGAGGAAAAAATGGAAAAACAGTTTGACTTTTCATTAGAGCCAGGATTAAAGAAATATAAAGAACCAGAATATATAAAAAAAGAGCCAGTTATTTCTGTTATCATACCTTTTTATAATAGTGGAAAATATATAGAGCAAACAGTAACATCAGTACTAAATCAAACATTTCCATATTATGAAATTTTAATAATAGATGATGGATCTAAAGATGAAGAATCTTTAAATAAGCTATTAGAAATAGAAAAAATGGACAATAGAATAAAAATATATCATAAGGAAAATGAAGGACTAGCAGCTACAAGAGATTTTGGAGCGACAAAATCATCAGAAACTAGTAAATATCTAATGTTCCTAGATGATGATGATTTAATAGAACCAACATTTTTTGAGTGTGCATATTGGACTTTAGAAACTAATAAGGAAGCATCATGGGCATATTCTGATTCGATTGGATTTGGAACAATGGAATACACATGGAATAAATTTTTTGACTCAGAAAAACAGAAAAAAGTAAATGAATTAATATCAGAAACTTTCGTAAGGAAAGAAGTTTTTAGAGAAGTAAATGGATATGAACTACGTGAAAAAGCAGTGAATGAAGACTGGAATTTCTGGCTAAAATTATTAGCTAAAGGAAGATATCCTGTACATATGAGTTTTTATGGACAATGGTATAGAAGAAAGGAAACTGGAGAGCTAAAAAAATCAGTTGACAACAAAAAAAGATCTTTAGAAATAATACAAAATACTGCGAGTAAAATAAATAAAAGAGTAGAAGCTATACAATATCCAAGAGATAAATATAATTATGATATTTTGCCAGAAGAGATGCAAGATATAATAATTCCAGAAAGAGAAAAAAATTGTGAAAAAGCGAACTTGTTATTCATAATTCCTTGGATGATTACTGGTGGAGCAGATTTATTTAACCTTAATCTAGCAAAAGGTTTGGACAAGGAAAAATTTAATATAACTATAATTACTACAGAACCTAATAAAAATGTATTAAGGCAATATTTTGAACAGGATGAAAATAACAATAAAATAGCAAATGTTTATGATTTAAGCTCATTTTTAGACAAAAAATATTGGCTTTCATTTATAAATTATATAATAAAAAAAGAAAATATAAATATAATATTAAATTCAAATAGTAAATTTGGATATACAGTTTTACCATATATAAAAGCAAAATATCCATATATTCCTATTGTTGATTATGTTCATATGGAAGAATGGTATAATAGAAATGGTGGATATTCTAGATATTCTGCAATGTATAAATCTGTAATAGATAAAACATTAATATGTAACGAAAATAGTAGAAAAATATTAATAGACTATTTTGGAAAAGATGAAGCAGAAGTAAAAACAGTATATATCGGTGTGGATGAAGAAAAATTTAATCCAATAAACTATAATAAACAAGAACTAAAGGAAAAATATATAGGAAAAGATTTCTCTGGAAATGTTATTTCATACATATGTAGAATTTCTGAACAAAAAAGACCAATGCTACTTTTAAAAATTATTCAAAATTTAAAGAAGAAAAGGCAGGACTTTAAATTTTTGGTGGTTGGCGATGGAAACTTATTAGCGAAGATGAAGGAAGAAGCAAGAAAAAACGGACTAGAAGATTATATTAAATTTTTAGGAAAAACAGACAATACAGCAGAGATTTATAGAATAAGTGATCTAACAATAAATTGTTCATTAAAAGAAGGATTAGCCTTAACATCATATGAATCACTAAGTATGGATGTGCCTGTAATATCAAGCGATGTAGGTGGACAAAAGGAACTTATAGATGATGAAGTTGGAAAAATATTACCGGTGTTTCAAAACGAAGAAAATATATATTCAGAAATATATGATGAAAAAGAAATTAATAATTATGTAGTTGCAATAGATGAAATGTTAAATAATTTAGCAAAATATAAAGGTAAATGTAGGCAAAGAATTCTTGATAAATTTACAATAAATAAAATGTTACAGACAATGAATGAAATATTATATGATTTATATAAAAATCCTAATAAAATGAAGATAAAAAATGCTGAAGAACTGGAAAAACATAAAGAATTAACAAAAGAACTAATAACTATCAATATAGAAAATGACAGAATAGAATATGAATGGGAATGTGCGAAGTATGAAAAAAGCATATATGGTAAAAACTATTCTAATATAGGACTAAATTATAAAAAAGAAATAATTAAGGATAAATTATGGAAAATTCCAATGTGGAGAAGCTTTATAGGTCTTATACATAAATTTAAATAATAGAAATAAAGAAAATTAGCTTAATTGACAATAAAATTAATAGAATGTATAATACCAAATGAAAATAGTAAATAAAAAGCATGGGTGGATGTATGAAAAATATTTTATTATGTAATAATTCTATGGGAATTGGTGGTGTAGAAACTGTAATATTAAATCAAATTACAGCTTTCTCACAAAAAGGATATAATGTTTATGTAGTTGCTGGAAGAGGTATTTATTCTGAAAGGATAGAGGAATTGGGAGGACATTTTATAGAATGCGAATTCCCAGAAGAAAATGAAATTAATATAAATAGAGTAAATAGATTAGTAGAGATAATTAAAGAAAAACAAATAACAGAAATTCATATACACAAATATCAATGTATACTTTCAGTTATGCCAGCTGCATTTATAACTGGTGTGCCTTATTTTGCGTATGAACATGGAATTAGAGATACAAGGCAATATTATACATGGAATTATCCTATATATAATAGTATGTTTCCAATTTACTTTAAAAATGCATATAAAATAATTGCTATTACACCAAAAGTAACGGAATATACTAAAAAAGATTATAATATACCACAAGAAAAATATGTTATTATTCATAATGGTATAGATTTTAATATATATAATAATTCTAATCCTAAATATGAAAATAAAGTATATAAAGTTATAATAATTTCAAGACTTTCAGATGAAAAGCTAAAACCCATATTGGATGGAATAGATATATTTAAACAACTATTAAGTAAATATCCAGAAGCAAAATTAGAAATAATTGGTGGAGGACAAGCAAAAGAAAATATTATAGAACATTTAAATAAATTACAATTAAATTATGGAAATGGTTCTACAAACAGTACAGTAAAATTCTTTGGAGAGCAAACAGAAATTGTTAAATATCTAAAAGACGCAGATTTATTATTAGGAGTAGATAGGTGTGCTTTAGAAGCTATTGCTATGAAAGTACCTGTAGTTATTACCGGATATAATGGGATAAAGGGAGTTCTTACAGAGGAAAATATAGACTTAGCAATTCAAGAAAATTTTTCAGGAGATAATATGCCAACAATTAGTTTAGAAGATTGTGTGGAACAAATTTTAAAATTGCAAGAAAATAAAAAGGAAATAATAGAAGATAATTATAAAATAGCTACAGAGAAATTAGATTGCTATAAAAATTATATAAATATGGATTCTAATGCAAAAATTAATTTTGATTGGATTGAATTATTTAAACTCATCGAAAATAAAGAACACGAAATCCAAGACCAATCAAAAGACATAAAAGCAAAATATGAATGGATACAAAAAATAGAAGAGGAAAATAAACAATTATGGAATGATAAAGGGGAATTACAACAAGTTATTGCAGAATATGAAGAAAAAAATAAATCTTTAGAAAAAGAATTAGAGAATGTATATAATAGTAAACGTTGGAAATATACAGAAAAATTAAGCAACATATTTCATAGGGGTAAATAAAAATACAGAAACGAGGTAAAATAAATGAATAATATTGAACTAAACAAGAAAATATCAATAATTATACCTGTATATAATTCAGAAGACTTTCTTAATACTTGTTTGGATTCACTAACTAAACAATCATATAAAAATCTAGAGATAATTTTAGTAAATGATGGATCACCTAAAAATTGCAAGGAAATTGCAACTGAATACATGAAGAAAGATGGAAGAGTAAAATATGTAGAGCATGAAAAAAACAAAGGGTTATTCCAAGCTAGAATTACGGGATTTGAAAATTCAACAGGAGATTATATAGCTTTTTTAGATGCTGACGATTATGTTTCTAAAGATTTTTATAGAGAATTAATACAAAAAGCTGAAGAAACAAGTTCTGATATTGTATTTGGAAAGCTTGTTATGGACTATGGAAAAGATAATAAAAGGATTTATAATTTATTTGATTTTCCTTTTGAAGAACTAAATGGAGAAGAATGTTACGAGGAATTTTATAATCAAGAAGGATTAAATTTTGCTTGGCATACAACACCAAATAAAATATATTCAAGAAAAATATGGGAAAAAGCAGTTGTAGAATATAAAAAAGTAAATAAACACTTAATTATGACTGAAGATTTTGCTTTTTCTAATGTGGTATTTTACTATGCAAGAAAAGTAACTAAAGTAGACAGAGTGGCTTTTTTTTATACAAAACATGATGGTGCTTCTACATCGGTTAACGATTTAAGTTTTAAAAAGGCAAATAAAAATATAGAAGACTTAACAACTTCTTTTTCATTTGTAGAAAACTTTTTAAAGGAAAAAGGAGTATATGAAAAATATAAGGAAAAATTCGAAAAATGGAGAGCTTTATATTGTCAAATGCACAAGTCTTATATATTAAATATGAAGTTTTCAAAAGAAGAAAAAGAAGAATTGGAAGAAAAATTTAATAAGTTTTGCCCAAAACAGTTTGAAATACAAAATTCAGGATTCTTTAGTTCTATAGATACCCTATGGAATGATGGATTAGATAAATTAAAAGAAAAAGTAATGGATGATAAGACTAAAGTTGTCAGCTTCGACATTTTTGATACATTAATAACAAGACCTTTTCTATATCCTAAAGATTTGTTTACATTTTTAAATGAAGATTATAGAAAATTATCAAACAATTTAGGTATTGACTTTTCAAAAATTAGAGAAGATTGTGAAGTATTAGCAAGAACAGAAGCTCATGAACAAAATAAAGAAGAAGTAAACCTAGATAGAATATATGAAATAATTCAAGAAGAATATGATATTCCAAAAGAAATATTAGATGTCTTAAAAAATAAAGAAATAGAATTAGAATTAAGATTTTGTAAAAGAAGAGAAACAGCATATTCAATATATGAACTAGCAAAATATTTAGGAAAAAGAGTTATATGTACTTCAGACATGTATTTACCGCTTGCTACTATAAAAGAAATATTGGATAAAAATGGTTTTACAAATATAGATAAAATTTATTTATCTTGTGATGTGATGAAAACAAAAGCAACAGGTAATTTATATGATTATGTAATAAACGAAGAAAATATAGAATCAGAGGAAATGGTACATATTGGAGATAATTACCATTCAGATTATGAGGTTGCTAAAAAACATAGAATAAATTCTATTTATTTTCCAAAAACAACGGATATAATGCTAGATAAAAATACAACAAATAACTTAACTCAAATGTTATATACAAGTATGCCATTTTGGAGAGACAACCAAGCTAGTATGAACTTTATAGGAATAAGAAGCATGTTGGCAGTTGCTGCCAATAAGTACTTTGACAACCCATTTAGAGTATTTAATACAGAATCTGACTTTAATATAGATCCATATTTAATTGGATACTATGCTGTTGGAATGTATATGTTTGGTGTTGGAAACTGGTTATTAAGGGAAACTTCTGGTAAAAGCTATAAAAATTTAGTGTTTATGGCAAGAGATGGATATTTACCTATGGAAGTATACAATATATTAAAAAAATATTATACAAATGTACCAGAAGCAAGATATTTAAGAGTATCAAGAAAAGCACTAATATCAGCAATGATTATTAATAAAATAGATTTATATAAATTAACAGATGTAATTAATATAGAAAATCATACGCCTAAATATATAATAAAATATATAAAAGAAAGTATAAAAGATATACCAGAGGCAGAAATTAAAAGCATTATAGAAAAATCAGGTATAAAGTATGAAGAAGATATAAAAACTTTACAAAAATTTAATAAATTAGTTAAAGTTATATCAGATGAGTTATTTGATGAAGAAAAAAACAATTTAAAAATAGAAAAATTAAAGAAATACTTTGGAGAATTTTATCAAGATAAATCAGCAACATTTGACTTAGGATATAGTGGAAGACCAGAATTATATTTATCAGTTTTATGTGGAAAACCTATAGATACATACTTTTTAAATATAAACCAGGGAGAAGCCATAAAATATTCTCAAACTGCAGGATATAATTTAACGACATATTTTGATGCTAAGCCATCAGTTACAGGATTTGCTTATGAATCTATAATTTCAGAATTAGCGCCTTCAACAATTGGTTACGACTTTACAGGAGATGTAAAGCCAATTTTGGAAAAGGCAAATAAAACATATCAAGAAAGATATGTTATTGGAATTATACAAAATGCAGCAAAACAATTTGTAAAAGATGTTTTAGATATATTTGGAGACGAATATAAAAAATTATATTATCAAGATTATTATATTTCTTTACCATTTGTAGCATATATAAATTCTTCAAAACCAATTGACATGTTAGTATTTAATTCTATAGGGTTTGAAGATACAGTAAGATTAAAAGAAATTAAACCAATAACAGAGGAATGGATGAAGGAAAGAGGATTTAGAAATCAGAGAGAAATGAATGCTTTAATAAATATTGGACCTATAGGGGTTAAAAATAATAGTTATTTAGACTATAATAATGTAGTAGATTTAGAAAATCATAGTAAATTAGTAAGATTATTATTTTATGCTTTATATGATAGACCAACATTTAAAAGAAGAATGAGAGAAATTTTTAAAAATCATAAAGGTATTTTAAAAGTTGGAAAAGCTGGTTATTCTGCAGCAAGAGGAACAAAAAATGCTATATATAAAGGGATTCATAAGATAAAGGGAGGTAAATAGTTTGAAGAACCAAGAGGAAGAATATGCAATCGAAGTACAAGATGTTTATAAAACATTTAATGTATATTTAGATAAAGCAAATAGTCTAAAAGAAAAAATGCTATTTTGGAAGAGAAATAGAAAAGAAGTAAGAGAAGTTTTAAAAGGAATAAATTTAAATATAAAAAAAGGAGAAGCTGTAGCACTTATTGGTGTGAATGGTAGTGGAAAATCAACATTATTAAAGCTTATGACAAAGATAATTTATCCAAATAAAGGAAAAATTATAACTAATGGGAAACTAACATCATTACTAGAACTTGGAGCTGGTTTTCATGCAGACTTTTCTGGAAGAGAGAACATATATTTTAATGCCTCAATATTTGGATTAACTAAAAAAGAAATAGATAATAGGTTAGAACAAATTATAGAATTTTCAGAATTAAAAGATTATATAGATAATCCTGTTAGGACATATTCTTCAGGAATGTACATGAGATTAGCTTTTGCTGTTGCAATAAACGTTGATGCAGATATTTTATTAGTAGACGAAATTCTTTCAGTAGGAGATCAACATTTTCAAGAAAAGTGTATTAATAAAATGAAATCATTAAAAGAAGAAGGAAAAACAATGGTATTTGTAACACATAGTTTGGGCTCTGCTAGAGAATTATGCGATAGGGCAGTTTGGCTTAACCAAGGAGTTATAAAAATGGATGGAGATACAAATACAGTTATTGAAAAATACATAGAAGAGACAAAATAGGAGGAGAAATAATGGGATTTTTTAGAGGCCTATATGAATACAGGGAATTATTAAAGACAAGTATAAGTAAAGATGTAAGAGGAAAATATAAGAATTCAATATTAGGAGTTGTGTGGTCATTTTTAAATCCACTATTGCAAATTGCTGTTTATGCATTAGTATTTCCACTTCTTATGCGTGGTGGGGCAATAGAAAATTATACAGTATTTATTTGTTGTGGATTAATACCATGGACCTTCTTTTCTACAGCAATATCTAGAACATCATTCACTATTGTAGAAAATGGAAATATTGTAAAAAAAGTATATTTCCCAAGAGAAATATTACCAATATCAGTCGTAACAAGTGAAGCAATAAATTTTATTATATCAACAATAATTATAATTGCGTTTGTTATAGGGTATGGTGTTGGAATAAGTAAGTACATAATTTTTTACCCAATTGTGTTATTAGTACAATACTTTTTACTAATTGGTATAGGATTTATAGTATCAAGCATAACAGTATATTTTAGAGATCTACAGCATTTTATTGGAATTGCATTGCAATTATTATTTTATGCAACACCAATTGTATATGCACCTGGTCAAATTCCAGAAAGCTTTCAATGGATAATTAAATTTAATCCAATGACATATGTAATAAATGGATTTAGAGATATATTTTATTATAAGCAAATGCCAGATTTTAAATCGTTATTAATTGTACTTGTAATAAGTATTGCTTTATGTTTTGCTGGATATTTCATATTCCATAAATTACAAAAAAGATTTGCAGAAGAAATGTAGAAGAGGAGAATATAATGAAAGAAAACTTACAAAAAATACTCCAAAAGTTTTTATCAAGAGAAGTAATTATGTATATAATTTTTGGAGTATTAACTACTCTTGTAAATTTAATAATATCATTTGTTTTAGTAGGAACTTTTAAAATAGATGGTTCAATTGCTAGCGCAATTGGAATAATATCATCTATTTTATTTGCGTATTTTACTAATAGAAAATGGGTTTTTAATTCACAAGCAAAAGGTTTTAAAGAAAGACTAAGTGAATTTTGGAAATTTATCGCAGGAAGATTAGTTACAATGATAATTGAACAAGGTGGAGTTATGATTTTATATGGAGCACTAAATATGCCTTTTACTCCAGTTAAATTATCTTTAACTATTATAGTCATTGTTTTAAATTATATATTTAGTAAATTTTTTGCTTTTAAGACTAATAATGAAGAAACATCAAATAAAGAAGATGGAAAATTAATAAAGACGAATAATGATTCCAGCATAATAAAATTTTTAAAAAATAATAAAGTGAATATATTTATTTTTATAGGAATGTTATTATTCACTATTATAGTGTGTTTTAACTTTTTAAAAGTACATTTTTCGAATGATGCATATTATGTTTATGCATATGGGTATGATTACTATGCACATCATTTTTTATTATCAAATAGAATGTTTAGTGCCCTTATTTTGCTAATTTTTAAGTGGTTAGATATACCATTAGTAACCGAGTTAGCAATTATGGGAGTAGTATTAACTTTTATTATGGCTTTAACTTGGTTTATATTATATAGATTTGTTATAAAATTAATAAAAAAAGAAACATCAATCTTATATAATATATTAATTGCTGGTGCTGCTTTTTTAGTTGTATTTAATATGTGTACAGCTGAAGGTTTACTATATATAGAAGTTGGAACAATGCCATTTGGAATATTATTTGCAATATTTGGTGCATGTGTTTTAGCAACAGACAAGAAATTAAGATATTTAATTAGTCTAATTTTAGTTACAATATCTGGCCTTTTCTACCAAGCAACCAGTTCTGTATTTGTTTTGCTAGCATTAGTTTTAATTGCTATAAAACATAAAGGAAATATAAAATTAGTTATAAAAGATACGATTATTATAGCTTTAATATATGGTTTTGCAATGATAGTAAACTTTGTGGGTGTTAAGCTTTGGGATAGTGCGTTACAATACGAATTTAGGAAATTTGAAATTCCTTCTATTAGTGATATTATAGGAACAATATTAAAATTTGGAGAAACAATATTAGTCTATAATGTTGGAATAGGACCAAAATATTTATACTTAAGCTTATTAGTAATTTTAACAATAATATTCATAGCAGGAATGATACAAAGAAAGAAAAACTATTTTATGATATTAGAATATATTGTCTTAATTTTATTAAGCATTTTAGTACCACTAATACCTATTTTAGCAACTCCAACTGAATCACAATATATAGAGCCACGAATGGCGATGTGTTTTGGTTCTATAATTGGAATATTAATAATGTTTTTATTAGCAATAGTAGAGGTTGATAAGAATAAAGTATTATTAAATATTTTAACAATTTTTACAGTCTTAAATTTTGTTGGAAATTCAGTGTTTTTAGTAATTGCTTCATCAGCTACTTTAGTAACAAATCAATTGGATAAATTTATTGCGCAAGAAATAATAAAAGAGATTAATGATTATGAGGAAACTACAGGTATAGAAATAAAGAAAATTGGTGTAGCTTTTGATAAGACATATACAATGTACTATGAAGGACAACCAGCCTTAAGATGTTTTAATGTAAGAAGTATGGGAACACATTGGGCAGTAAAAGAAGTTATAACTATGTACACAGGAAAAGGATATGAAAATACTACTGTACCAGAAGAAATATCAGAAGAATTTTTAACAAAAGATTGGACAAGTTACGATAAAGAGCAACTTGTGTTTGATGGGGAAAATTTATATATTTGTATTTATTAATGTAAGAAGGTTGTGAAAGAAGTGAAAACTATAACAATAATAATTCCGGCATATAATGAAGAAGAATCTTTACCATATTTAATAGAGCGACTAAAAAAATTAATTAATTCTATAAATAACTATAATTTTGAAATTTTATTTATAAATGATGGTAGTAAAGATAAAACTTTAGAACTTATAAAGAAATATAGGGAAGAAGACAATAGAATTTCTTATGTTAATTTTTCAAGAAATTTTGGTAAGGAAACAGCTATGATTGCAGGACTTGACTATGCAAAAGGTGATGCTGTAATATTTATGGATGCAGATTTACAAGATCCGCCAGAATTAGTGCCAGAGCTTATTAAATGGTGGGAAGAAGGATATGATGATGTATATGCTAAAAGAAAATCAAGAGCAGGCGAAAGTTGGTTAAAAAAATTTACGTCTAAAATGTATTATAGAGTTTTACAAAGTTTAACTTCTGTTACTATTCAGGAAGATACAGGAGATTTTAGATTACTTGATAAAAGATGTGTAAATGCACTAAAAAAGATGAGAGAAACACAAAGATGTTCTAAAAGTATGTTTAGCTGGATTGGCTATAAGAAGAAGGAAGTCTTATATGACAGAGATCCAAGAGTTGCTGGAAAGACAAAGTGGAATTATAAGAAGTTGGTAGATTTAGCAATAGATGGTATTACATCTTTTACAACTTCACCATTAAGAATATCTACATATTTAGCCATTCCTACATTTGGAGCATTAGTAATCTATTTTATATATGTAATATGTAAAATGATATTGATTACACATAAAATAGATGCATATCAAGCAATAATACTTTTAATATTATTCTTTTCTGGAATTCAAATACTATTATTTGGGATTATTGGAGAATATTTGGGAAGAATATTTAATGAGACTAAGAATAGACCATTATATTTAGTAGATGAGTATAATGATAAAAAAGAAGAAAATAATTAAGAATTAAATAGAAGCAGAATAAATTAAAAAATTTATTCTGCTTTTGTTTTTATATTATAATTACAAATTTTACGGAAAAATAAGCTAAAGCTCAAATTGACACATAAAAAATGTTATAGTAAAATTACATTAGTTTGGTAAAAAAGGTGATAGAAAATGAAGAAAAAAATAATTAAATATATAATAATAGTTTTGTGTTTTATGGTTATAATTACTAGTAGTGTAAATATATATGCAACTGTAGATTTAGGGAACAAAACAAATGAATTAGAAAATAATATTAGTAATGAACTTACTAATAATGTAGAAGATGAATTAAGAGAACTTATATTAAATTATAATGAGGAAGAGACTATTGAAGAATCCAAAAAGAATGATACTACTAATATAGAAAATTATAATGACATAACTAGTAGTGCTTTAAAAACTAATGGCATATACAGAATAACAGTAGGAACAGATTTAAATAAAGTAATAGAAGTAGCAGGAAGTAGCATAGAAGATAATGCAAAAGTAGATATATGGAATAATGGAAATGTACCAGCACAAAAATTCTATTTTGAATATGAAGATGGCTATTACAAAATAACAGCGATGCATACTAGAAAAAGTTTAACAGTAAAAGACGGAATACTAGAAGAAGGAACAGAGATAGTACAAGCAGAATATGAGGGGCTAGATTCACAAAAATGGGTGTTGAGAGAAAGTAATAAGGATAGCTGGATAATATCATTATTAAGTAATCCGCAATTATCTATAACTGTAGAAGGGAATATAGCAAATGGATCAAAATTAATATTAGCTAATACTGAAGATAATGATAACCAAATTTATTATTTAAATAATATAACAGCAAGTGAACAGGTAAAAACAAATGGAATATATAGAATGGCAGTAGGAGTAGATTCAAATAAAGTAATAGAAGTAGCAGGTAGTAGCACAGCAGATAATGCAAAAGTAGATATATGGAATAATGGAAGTGTGCCAGCACAAAAATTTTATTTAGAATATGAAGCTGGATATTATAAAATAACAGCAATGCACACAGGAAAATGTTTAACTGTAAAAAATGGGCAATTAGAAGCAGGAGCAGAAATAGTACATTCAAAATATGAAGGATTAGATTCACAAAAATGG
>ERZ827512.126-NODE-126-length-118730-cov-18.549004_pt1 | contig 118730 bp, 95 predicted proteins | sample MGYA00519916_ERZ827512 | MGnify/ENA primary metagenome ERZ827512 (study PRJEB31778, sample SAMEA3449335) | human gut metagenome | biome: human gut; feature: human-associated habitat; material: faeces | place: United Kingdom | collected 2010/2012 ...
CGGCCTTTTGGCCGCGCCGATTCAACTTTCCGTATCTTTTCTCCACTTATTCGCCCAGAAATCCACAAACTTGCTGAACCATGTGGACGGCTCCGTGTCGCCGCTGTAGACATAGCGTGTCTCCAGACCAAAGTTCACCGCGTACCACTCACTTCCCCGGGTGTTGTGAATAATGGAGGTGATCTCCAGCTGTGTACCTTCGGGCAGCGTCTGCACCGCAACTGATCTTGCGTCCGTCTCATTGCCGCAGGGCAGCGTCATCAGCTTCGTGTCCCGTACCGTCCGCAGGGTCTCCCCTTGAGGAGTAAGCGGCTGCTCTGCGCAGAGCGCGAGATATTTTTCCGGTAGAGTTGGCCGAGATTTTTCCAGAATTTTGTTCACCGCGTCCCAGTTCTGGTAGAGGGCAAAGAGCTTGTTTTTCATCCGCTGGCGGTTGATGACCACCACGCCCACCTTCTGCCCCACGTCAAATTCGTCGTAGAGCGTGTAATAAGTGGAATCCATCAGCTCTGAAAACTGGCTGAAGTCCCCGTCTCCCACCAGCATACACCCCGCCGACCACATTCCCTTGCCGGCTACATGATTGCCCGTGCGGGTGTGGATGTTGATGCAGTCGGCTTCCGTGGCGACAAATCCGTCCGGGGTCATGTAGACCGCGGAAATCTTCTCGTCCTTCTCGCTGTCCCGGACGTGCAGCGCCTCATACGCGCCCATGTGCTTCACGGAATACAGTTCATAGGTTCCGTCCCGAACCGTTGCGGGGCCGACCTCCCCCACATCTTCCAGCTCCCACGCGCCGTATTCCAGCGGGCGATCCGGAATGGTGCTGCAATTCTGGTTGAAATAAACGATATACGGCTCCCCCGACTTATCCAGCCGAACCACCAGACACACCGCCGAGACCCGGTAAAAGGACAAATCAGCCAGCCTTCTGTCGTTCAGATTGTCGGAACAGCCCTCAAACAGGAACATGGCGCACTGTCCCTTCCGCAAAGCCTTCCACACGCTGGTGTTGGTGCGCATATAATAGTCGGTCAGCGTTTCCACATAGGTTCGGTGGTCGGCGTCGCGGATCAGCTCGGACAAATCAGGGCTGTAGGGGTCGCCCGGTTCGTAGGCAGCCGCCTCCGGCGCTGCCTTAAACAGCAGCGCCGCCGTCAGGAACATGAACAGCAGGCAGGCAAGGATTTTCTTCATAGGGGAACCTCGAGTTTTGGTTTTTTGTCAGTTTACCACGTTTCCGTGAAGCCGTCAACCGTACCGGACGGAAAGACATACCCCGCGCCTTTTGAAGCGCGGGGCAGATTTCTTCCGATTACTTTCTGACTTCCTTTTCTTCCTTGATCTGTGCCTGCAAATGTACGGACAGCACCGCAAGAGATGTCGCCATGTTCTCATACTGCACCAGAATATTGGGCGGCACGTCCAGATGGGTGGGGGCAAAATTCCAGATGCCCTTGATCCCCCCGGCAATGAGCTGGTCGGCCACCTGCTGCGCCGCCTCCGCCGGGACGGTGATAATGCCCATCAGCACCTTGTGGGTGCGGCAGAAATGGGTCAGCTGGGAAATGTGATAAATGGGCTTGCCTTCCTCGGTCTTTTCCGCCTTGGGGCTTGCGTCAAAGGCCGCCAGAATGTTCAGACCGTACTCGTCAAAGCCGCTGTAGCCCATCAGCGCCTGCCCCAGCTTGCCCGCGCCGATCAGCACGGCGTCGGTGGTATTGTCGTATCCCAGAAACTGCTCGATATCGTCGATCAGGGTCTCCCGCAGATAGCCGATTTTGGGGCGTCCCCCGTCGGAGACCATAGCCAGATCCTTACGAACCTGCACCTCTCCCATTCCCAGAGCGTTGGCCAGCGCCGTGGCGGAAATATGGGCAGGGGCATTTTCCGGCATATTTTTCAGGTACGCCAGATACCCCGGCAAGCGTTTTAGAACCGATTTGGAAACTTTCTTCTCTTCCATAATAACCTCGATTGCAATCGATACGAAATCATATCGATAATTTCCTTATCGATTATACCATACCGATTCCGAAAAATCAAGCGCAGCTTGTCTGACGGAGAAATTCTTTTTTCAGCCGCAGCATGATCCGCTTTTCCAGCCGGGAAATGTAGGACTGGGAAATGCCCATTTTCTGCGCCACCTCCTTCTGGGTCAGCTCCCGCCGCCCTTCCAGACCGAAGCGCATCAGCACGATCTCCCGCTCCCGGTCGGGCAGGTCGCGGAGCGCCTGCCGCAGAACGCAGATGTCCACGTCGTCTTCCAGCGGCCGCATGATCATGTCCTCGTCGGTGCCGAGAATGTCGGATAGCAGCAGCTCGTTGCCGTCGCAATCCATGTTGATGGGTTCGTCCAGAGACACCTCCGTCTTCTGGTTGGCGGTTTTGCGGATGTACATGAGGATTTCGTTTTCAATGCACCGGGAGGCGTAGGTCGCCAGCTTGATCTTCTTGTCCAGCCTGTAGGTGCTGATGGCCTTGATTAAACCAATGGTCCCGATGGAGATCAGATCTTCCAGATTGACGCCGGTGTTCTCGAACCGCCGGGCGATGTACACCACCAGTCGGAGATTGTGCTCCACCAGCCGCTGCCGCGCGTCCTCGTCCCCCTGTTCCAGCGCCTGAAGCGTCAACAGCTCCTCCGACCCCTTCAGCGGAGGAGGAAGCACGTCGCTGCCCCCGATGTAAAAGATGCCGTTCTCCCGGATGAGTCCCAGTTTCCGTAAAATGTCCAACAGCTTCATATGACCCCTCCTGTCAGTGCCTGATATACGTCTCCTCTGCCAAGTCCTTCCGCCGCAAAGGCCACCACGGCGCTCTGCGTCCGATTGCCGATCTTTACCCCGTCAAACCGCATGGCCAGCAGCATATCCCCCGCCTGCCCCACCGCCCGATATGGGATCAGGCGAAGCCCCGGAACCGGGCGGCACATCAGCGTTTTCAGGGGCGTACGGAGTTGCTCTTGCGTCAGACCCGTCAGTCTTTCCGCCACCTCCCCCGAAACCACAAGCACCTGCTCCCCGGAAACAGGGTCGCGCAGAGTGTTCCCGGAATCCCGCAGGGCGACGATGCTGACAGTTTTCTCGCCATAGGTCAGCTCCACCGGGACGTACTCTCTGCCCCCCACCCGTCCGCCGAAGGCCACGATGCACAGCGCCCACACGCCGCCGGCGGTAAGCAGAAGCGTCAGAAAATTCCCATGGCCGATGCTCAGTGACGCGCCGCCCAGCGCCATACTGAGAAGCACGAACACGCCGCTGCGCTTCCATGCGCTTTTGTCCCAGCCGAAGGCGATGACCGCCATCCCGGCAAGGCTGACGATCCGCCACAGCAGTCCCCCGAGGAACCGCATCCGGGGCATCATGCACACCCCGCTGTAGACCGCCCCCAGCGCCGCCGCTGCCGCCGCCCGGAGGGGCGACGCCGGAAAGCCCGATAAACGGTTTGTCCCCAAAAGCAGCAAAAAATCCACCAGAAAGTTCAGGATTACCACCAAGTCCAGATAGATTTTCAACGCATCACCTCCAGCTGGTATGGCAAAAGTATACCCCCTCTCCCGGGAAAAGTCGGTCGCAACCATGTCCCCCCTTCGCCGCAAGTTTCCCCCACCCCGCCGTCCTTTCGGCGGCATTAACGGCGGGGAACGAAAAACCTCCGACATTAGCTGTCGGAGGTCTCCTTCCGCTCCACGGAGCGGATATTTTTTTCTGCCTTGAACCGGGGTGTCATCAGCTCGTGGCCGCAGCCCAGGCACCGCAGACGGAAATCCGCGCCGGTGCGCAGAACCAGCCAGCGCTTTTCCCCGCAGGGGTGGGGCTTTTTCATGACAAGAATGTCGTTCACGCGAATGTCCATGTCTTACTCCTTTTTGATGCTGTCCCAGTATTGTTTTGCCGCCTGTTCCAGCTTGTTGGGGCCATACTCGTAATAATGCGCGCCCACCAGTTCGTCCGGCAGGTACTGCTGCTTCACCCAATGGTTTGGGTAGTTGTGGGGGTAGAGATACCCCTGCTCCCGCTCCATGGTGTAGGTATCCGCGTGGACGTTCTGCAAATGCCGGGGGAAATCCCCGGACTTTCCCTTGTGCACGTCGTCCAGCGCCGCATCAATGGCAAGATAGGCAGAATTGGACTTTGGACTGGTGGCCATCAGCACGGCGGCATCCGCCAGCGGAAGCCGCGCTTCCGGCATTCCCAGCTTCAGCGCCATGTCCACGCAGGCGTTGACGATGGGCAGTATCTGAGGATAGGCCAGCCCCACGTCCTCCGCCGCGACGCACATCAGGCGGCGGCAGGCGGAGGGCATCTGCCCGGCCTCCAGAAGCCTTGCCAGATAGTGGCAGGCGGCGTCCGGGTCGGAGCCGCGGATGGACTTGTGGAGCGCGGACAGCAGGTCATAATAGTTGTCTCCGTCCCGATCGGCGCGGAGGGCGCTTTTCTGGGTGACCTCTTTGGCGTCCGCCAGCGTCAAGGGGAGTTTCCCGTCCTGAGGAATCCCCGCGGAAAACAGCACCTCCACCGCGTTCATGGCCTTGCGCAGGTCGCCGCCGCAGGAGGATGCGATGTATTCCAGCGCCCCATCTTCGGGAACGGCGGTCAGCGCGGTACGCTGCTCCATGAAGGAAACCGCCCGGCGTACCGCCTGCAAGGCGGCGGATGCGGAGATCTGCTTAAATTCAAAGACGGTGGAGCGGCTTAAGATCGCGTTGAACACATAGAAATAGGGATTTTCCGTGGTGGAAGCGATCAGGGTGATCTTGCCGTTTTCGATGTGTTCCAGCAGGGACTGCTGCTGCTTTTTGTTGAAGGACTGAATCTCGTCCAGATACAATAGCACCCCGTTGGGAGCCATGAAGGTGTCCAGCTGCGCCACGATCTCCTTGATGTCTGCCGTGGAGGCGGTGGTGGCGTTGAGCTTGTAGAGGGTGCGGTTGGTCTGCTTTGCGATGATATTGGCGACGGTGGTCTTTCCCGTGCCGCTGGGGCCGTAGAACACCATGTTGGGGATGTTCCCGGAATCGATCAGGCGGCGCAGCACCGCGCCCTTGCCCAGAATATGCTCCTGACCGTAGACCTCGTCCAAGGTCTGCGGCCGCAAAAGATCGGCGAGTGGTTGATACATATGGATGCCCTTTCCTGCGTTAGTTGCTTTCTTACACTATATCATATCCCCGGCGAAATTGCATCAACTTTTTTGCGAAATTTTGTTCAAAAAAGTCCCCTCTAAGAAGAGGGGACTTTTTAATCAGAACGTCGCAACATCCGGGTCGGCGGGCTGGGCGTTTTTTGTGACCTCCAGCGTCGTCAGGACAGGACCAACCTCCCCTTTGTACAGGGGGTGCTTCTCCGCCGTGATCTTTGCTGTGACCATGACCCATGAACGGGGTTCCAGCGTCCCCGCCTGATCGTACCGGCAGGGAATGCCGCAGAACTGGATGTCCTCCACACAGCAGGTCATCACGAATCGGCCGGGGGCAAACATACCGTTCTTGTCCCGGCGGAGCATGGCCACCTGCCCCTTGAAGCTGACGGTCTTGCCGTCGTACTTCTTCGGTTCCTCGGACACGTCCCGGTAAAACAGGGCGTAGTCCTCGTCCTTCACCTGAATGACAGGGGCGTTGATGTCAAAGGGCAGCGGGTCTTCGATATCGTCGTAGAAGGTCGAACCGTCGGTGTAATCGTACAAAATGTCGATACGGCGGTTGGCTGCCCGGGCCAGCTTATGCAGGGGCATGACGTCCGCGCCTTTTTCCAGCCGGTTGAACACCACCATCTGGGCGCCCACCAGCTTGTCCATCACCAGATTGCGCATATTGGCGTTATAGGTCATGATGGTGGTGGAGTCGGCGAACATGACCTCCTGAGCAACCGCCCAGTTCTCCGGGAAGCGCATATACAGGTCGCCCACCTGCTGCATACCGTTCAGCTCAGCGACCACGCGCTCCGCCCTGTACTTTTTCGCCAGCGCCTGAAGCTCCTTGGTGGTGACGGTCTGCTGATCCAGCGTTTCCAGATACACGTTCTTGTGGGGATAAGTGGAGAAATCATACTCCTCCTCCCCTTCCTCAAACACCAGCAGCAGCGTCCGCTCGCCGGCGTTGAAGCGCTCGTCCTCCAGCGTCTCCTGAATGAACTTGGTCTTACCGGAATCCAGAAAGCCGGTAAAGGCATATACGGGAATCTGCACCATGTGTTACACCCCGAACAGAGCGGCCACGCCCGCTTCATCCAGCTTGGAGCCGATGACGCAGAGCTTGCCGGTAATATCGGCGCTGCCGGTGCGGACGTTGCATTCCTCGGGAACATAGTCAAAGTGAATCCACGTGCCGTCCACGGCGGGCAGGATACCCTTCGCTCTGAGGATGGTGCCATACTTGCCGGAATCCAGCTCATGCAGCGCCGCTTCGATGGAAGCCTTGTCGAACTTCTTTGCGGTCTCAACGCCCCAGGAGGTGAACACCTCGTCGGCGTGGTGATGATGATGGTGATGCTCATGCTCGTCCTCATCGTCGTCGTGATGATGGTGGCAGCAGTGATGGTCATGCTCATCCTCGTCATCATCGTGATGGTGATGATGGTCGTGTTCATCCTCATCATCGTCGTCATCATGGTGATGGTGGCAGCAGTGATGATCGTGCTCGTCGTCATCGTCATGATGATGGTGATGGTGCTCGTGCTCATCCTCGTCATCATCGTCGTGATGGTGATGGCAGCAGTGATGGTCTTCCTCCTCGTCCTCTTCCGCAAGGCGCTCCATCTCCATCTTCGCCAACTCCGCCGCGACGGACGCCTTGCCTTCCAGCGCCTCGATCAGCTGCTCGCCCGTCAGGTCGCCCCAAGGGGTGGTTACGATGGTGGCAACGGAATTATGCTCCCGCAGCATGGCAACGGCCGCGTCCAGCTTGCTCTGGGGGATGGAATCGGTACGGGACAGGATGATGGTGGAGGCGGTCTCGATCTGGTTGTTGTAGAACTCGCCGAAGTTCTTCATATACACCTTGACCTTGCCCGCGTCGGCCACGGCCACGGTGTAGCCCAGCGTGACCTCGTCATTCGTCACCTTGCTCACAGCGGCGATGACGTCGGACAGCTTGCCCACGCCGGACGGCTCGATCAGAATACGGTCGGGATGGTACTCGGCAATGACCTTCTTCAGCGCCTTGCCAAAATCGCCCACCAGAGAGCAGCAGATGCAGCCGGAGTTCATCTCGGTGATGTTAATGCCGGAATCCTGCAAAAAGCCGCCGTCAATGCCGATCTCGCCGAACTCGTTCTCGATCAGCACCAGCTTCTGCCCCTTGTAGCTTTCGGCGATCATCTTTTTGATCAGGGTCGTCTTGCCCGCGCCGAGGAAGCCGGAGAAAATATCAATTTTTGTCATAAAAAACACCTTCTGTATAAAATTCTCTAAGAATTATTATATCACTTCTTGTCAACTGCTACAAGAAATTTTTCTTCCATATTTTTCTTTTTGCAGGCGAAAAGTGCCGCCCCGGTTTCACCGGGGCGGCGTACATTACTTATGATACGGGAATCAGCAGCATCTGCCCTGCCGCCGGTTCCTCCTGAAGGCCATTTGCCTTGCGGATGGCGTCCATGGTGGAGCCGCTTTCCTTGGCGATGTCCCACAGTCGGCCATTCCCCGCTCTGCGCAGGATCAGCGACGGCCGGTTCGCGTCCGGCTCCTTTTCCTCACCCAGCTCCACGCCGGTGATCATGGAGAAGCCCCGGCTGCTTTCCGACGTCATTTCCAGAGGGACTTCCCCCTTGACGGTCACGCTGCCGCTTCCAAGACTGGCCTGCATCTGTTCTGGCGGCATGGGAATTGCCGTTATCACGGTGTTTTCATCCGCATTCAGGATACACTGCCCCTCCCAGCGGGCTGTGGCGGAATGCAGAATGCCGTCCTCGCCATAATACAGCACCAGAAACGAGCCGGGGATCTCCATTTCCACGCCCTTCTGAGTCCTGCGCTGCCGTGGGAAGTCCACGAGGAAGCTGACGTCCGCCGTCAGGTTGGCCTCCGCAGGAATGCTCTGCTCGCCGTAGACGGTTTCCCGGCGGCTTTCCAGAATGGCTGGGACTTCCAGCTGCTCTGTCTGCACAGACAGCTCCCGTCCCGGGCTGTAGGCGTCCTCCGCCAGCGTCAGCATTTCCCGGTCAGAGATGAGATACTGCCCTACAATGCCGCATTTCAGGCGCATATGTCCCTCGTCGTCCACTTCCAGCTCCAGACTGGTGGGGCTCAGCAGGATGTCCGCCTGTGCGTCGCCGCTGTGTTCCCCGGAAAGGTCTGCCAGCTGGGAAAAAGGCAGCTCAAAATCCCATCCGTGGAGCTGCCCCTCCTCCGAGCGGTAAAGCACGTGCAGGTTCCCGTTTCCCCGGAACACCACCTTGTTGGACAGCACCTTTTTCTCCGTTATTCTGGGGTGCAGGCAGTAATAGACCAGCTTCTCAGGCAATGGGCTGGATTCGGGAAGCGTCAGTTCTTCGTCCAGCGCGAACGTCTTTTCCCCGGCCTCTCTGGGCATTCTGACCGGGTAGCTGCTTGTCAGCAGCTCCACGCCCTCGATTGGTTCCGCCGGGGCGGCGATTTCCGCCGTCTTCGGCACACAGGCCTCCGCCATAGCCGCTGCGCCCACGCGCACCATCAGCTTCCGGGCGGACACCGACCGGGCATCCACGAACCGGGTCAGACACTGGATGCGGATGCTCCCCTCCTCCGTCCGTTCGGGCAGATCCCACTTCATCTGGAAGGGAATCCAGCCGTCGATGCACCGCTCCTCGCTGCCATCCTCCGGCGCATAGAGAATCCAGACCATCATTCCGCCGGAAAAGGAGACGCTGTCGCTGCGCCATTCTTTCCCCCGGAGGATGGTCTGTCCCCATGCGGCAAGGACTCTGCCGATGTCCGGCATTCCGTCGGACAACTTGATCTCCTGGGTCTGCTCCACATTCTGAACCTCCCGCAGCACCGTTTCCATGCAGGGGCAGGCGGATTTCTGAAACTCAAATTCCAAGTTGGATCACTCCTTATCCCACGTTGTCGATACAGTCTATTCAACGCCGGACAAGTTTATGACAAACGAATGTCATCTTCTTCGCATAATGCAAAAACCGAGCGCCAGAAGCGCGATTCCGCCGCAGCAGCAGACGAACCAGCTGGAAACACAATGCCCCACGATCAGCCCCAGTCCGAAGAACAGGCAGCAGCACCCATGCAGGTGGTTTTTCCGGCACATAAAAACACCCCCTGCCTATCCTATGCAGGGGGTGTCCAATTTTTAACCGCCGAGGTAAGCCTTCTTCACCGCGTCAGAGCTGGCAAGTTCCGCGCCGGTGCCGCTTAAGGTGATGCTGCCGGTTTCCAGAACGTAGGCACGGTCGGCAATCTGCAGCGCCTTCCGGGCGTTCTGCTCCACGAGAAGGATCGTTGTGCCGGCCTTGTGCAGCTCCTTGATGATGTCAAAAATCTGATCGACCAGAATGGGCGCAAGACCCATGGACGGCTCGTCCAGCATCATGAGCTTCGGGTGGCTCATAAGGGCGCGGGACATGGCCAGCATCTGCTGCTCGCCGCCGGAAAGGGTCCCCGCGATCTGCTTGCGCCGCTCTTTCAGACGGGGAAAGTAGGTGAACACCGTCTCCAGATCTTTCTGGGACACATCCTTTTTGATGTAAGCGCCCATTTCCAGATTTTCCTGAACCGTCATCTGCTGGAAAATCCGCCGTCCTTCAGGGACGTGCGCCAGACCGGTACGCAGAAGCTTATAGGCTTCCATATGGGTGATATCCTGATCGCAGAAGTGGATGGAGCCGCTGCGGGGATGCATCAGGCCGGAAACCGTCTTCAGGATGGTGGACTTGCCCGCGCCGTTGGCGCCGATCAGCGCCACGATCTCGCCCTCGCCGACCTCAAAGGACACGCCCTTCACCGCGTGGATAGCGCCGTAATACACGTGCATGTCTTCAATTTTCAGCATCTGCTTTCCCCTCCTCTTTGCCAAGGTATGCCTCGATGACCGCAGGATTCGCCTGAATCTCCTCAGGGGTTCCCTTGGCAATGATCCGGCCGTAATTCACCACGGCGATGGCCTCGCACACGTTCATAACCAGATTCATGTCGTGCTCGATCAGGAAAATGGCCACGTGGAAGGCATCCCGGATCCGCCGTATCTGATGCATCAGTTCGGTTGTCTCGCTGGGGTTCATACCGGCGGCAGGCTCATCCAGCAGAATCACGGAAGGATTGGTCGCCAGGGCCCGGACGATCTCCAGACGGCGCTGGACGCCGTAGGGCAGGCTTCCTGCCTTCTCATTGGCATGTTCCGCAAGCCCCATGAAATCCAGCAGCTCCATAGCCTTCTCATTGGCGCGCTTCTCGGCCTTGAAGTAGCCGGGCAGATGCAAAACGCTTGAGAAGAAGGAACACTTCATGGAATTGTGCAGACCGACCTTGACGTTGTCCAGAACGGTCATATCCGTAAACAAACGGATATTCTGGAAGGTTCGGGCGATACCCAGCTTATTGACCTTGTATACAGGCATTCCCTTGATGTCGATGCCGTTGACCAGCACAGAGCCGCGGGTGGGCTGATAGACGCCGGTGAGCAGATTAAAAATGGTGGTCTTGCCCGCGCCGTTGGGGCCGATCAGGCCGGAAATTTCGGTGGGGCCGATGGTAATGTTGAAGCTGTCCACAGCCGTCAGGCCGCCAAAGTCGATGCCCAGGTTCCGCACGTCCAGAACGGGCTGCTTGCCCTGATCCTGCTCACGGACGAAGGTCACGGTGGGAACTTTCAGGATTTTCTTGGAATAGTCATTCATTGCTTCCCGCCTCCTTCTTCTTGAATGCACCGGCAATCTTGTCGGTGACCACGGACATGGCTTCTTTCACCTTGGGGGACCATGTAAAGAGCATCACGACGATCAGAACCACAGCGTAGAGGATCATCCGGTAATCCTGCAGGCCGCGCATGGCCTCCGGCAGGATGTAGAGCACCGTGGCGGAGATAATGGAGCCGAGGATGTTGCCCATGCCGCCCAGAACAACGAAGACCAGAATGTTGATGGAGGTATTGAAATTGAACTTGGTAGCCGTGATAGAGCCGTAATTCATGGCGTAAAGCGCACCGGCCATACCCGCCAGAAACGCGGAGACCACGAAAGCCTTCATCCGGAAAGCAGTGACATTGATGCCCACGGATTCGGCAGCGATCCGGTTGTCCCGGACGGCCTTGATCGCCCGGCCTTCCCGGGAGTTGATCAGGTTCTGCACAACAAACAGGGTGAACAGAATCAACACAAAGCCCACGGCAAATGTGGACAGCTTGGTAATGCCGGTTGCGCCTCTGGGGCCGGAGACGATCATCTGGCCGCCCGCGCCCAGAGTCAATCCTGCGGAGCTCATGGTGGCGTGAAGTCCGGTGTCATCAATGCCCAGATAGAGATTTCCGAAGATATTCTTCATGATCTCGCCGAAGGCCAGCGTCACGATTGCCAGATAGTCGCCCCGGAGACGAAGCACCGGGATGCCGATGAGAAAGCCGATGGCGCCGGCCATCACGCCGCCCACCACCATGGCAATCACCAGCCGTACAATGCCGTTGGGAACCGCCGTGGCCAGCAGAGCGGTCACAATCACACCGGTGAACGCGCCGATGCCCATAAATCCCGCATGACCCAGACTCAGTTCACCGCAGATACCTACCAGCAGGTTCAGGGAAATTGCCAGCACAATATAGGCGCAGGCAGGCACCAGAAATCCCTTCATGGTGCTGCTCAGCTTGCCCTGACTCATGAGCAGCTGGAGGATCAGGAACGCCGCCGTTACCAGAATGTAGGTGGACGCACCCATGATTTTGTCCTTTGTCAGTCTTTTTTTCATAACATCCACCTCATACCTTCTCCTGAACCTGCTTGCCCAGCAGACCTGCAGGCTTCACCAGCAGGATCACAATCAGGACGGCAAACACGATCGCGTCGCTGAACTGGGGGCTGAGATAGGCTTTGCTGAAGGTCTCGATGACGCCCAGCAGAATACCGCCCAGCATAGCCCCGGGAATGGAGCCGATGCCGCCGAAAACCGCGGCGGTAAAGGCGCGGATACCGGGCATGGAGCCGGTGGTGGGCTGCAAGGTCGGAACCGTGGAGCACAGCAGCACACCGGCAACGGCCGCCAGAGCAGAGCCGATGGCAAAGGTCATGGAAATGGTCTGGTTTACGTTGATGCCCATGAGCTGGGCAGCGTCCCGATCCTCGGAAACGGCACGCATGGCCTTGCCGGTGCGGGTTCTGGTGGTAAACCATGTCAGGCCCAGCATGATGATGACGGAAGCGGCAATGGTATAGATCACCTCGCCGGTGACCACCAGCTGTCCGCCCGCCAGACGCAGAGGCTGGAAGGTAACGATGCTGGTAAAGTTCTTCGGGCTGGAAGACCAGATCAGCTGCGCCGCGTTCTGCAGGAAGTAGCTGACGCCGATGGCCGTGATCAGAACTGCCAGACTGGGCGTTCCCCGCAGAGGCTTGTAGGCGAGTCCCTCAATCAGCACGCCCAGCAAAGTACACACCGCCATGGCCGCCAGAATGGATACCACAACCGGCAGCCCCAGATAGTTGGTGACGCAGAAGGAAATGTACGCGCCCACCATGATCACATCGCCATGGGCAAAGTTCAGCATCTTGGCAATGCCGTAGACCATGGTGTAGCCAAGGGCAATGATGGCGTAGACAGAGCCGATGCTGATGCCGTTGATCAGGTACTGAATAATTTTCATGATTGTCCCCCTCTTTCTTCTTTTTTAGGAAGCTCTGGTTAAATCGACAAGAGCTGTAAGCGAGAGATTTTTCGGCCAATCAAGGTATCGAAAGCGGTGGAATACTTTGTGTACCCGCAAGGGGTATGCCGCATCCGTAAGCCGGCTTATGCCGGCAACGACTGCGCTATATTTCCCGTTTTCGATACCGAAGAGTGGACGGAAAAGATCCGCTCACAACCGAAGGCGATTTAATCAGAGTTTCCTTTTTTACTCAACAGTCTATGAAAGCCCCGTCCGCCAACGAGGTTTTCATAGACTGCTGATGGATGATACCTCGTTAGGGGATGGGGCGCAAACCGCCCCATCCCCTTTGAGGGAATCATTTTTCCGGACTATCTTTAGCCCATGGGAACGTAAACACCGTTCTCGATCACCACGGCAGCGGGCGCCTTGGAGATCATGCCGTTCTCGTCCCAGTGCATACCGGTGCCGGTCAGGCCGTCAATGGTCATGGTGGCGAACTGAGCCTCCAGAGCGGTGCAGATTTCGGAAGCGGATTCGCTGCCAGTGATACCGGCGGCGGTCATGGCGTTGTACAGGGCGTAGATGACGTCATAGCCGTCAGCGGCGAACTGGTTGGGAACCAGACCATCCATCTTCTCCTTGAACTTGGCAACGAAGGACTGGGTCGCCTCATCGGAAGCGTTGGCATCGAAGGGGGTCATCAGAGCCAGGCCCTCGGCCAGAGAGGTGTCGAAACCTTCCACGGTCAGGATACCGTCCATGCCGTCGCAGCCGAAGAACTTGGGCGCGTAGCCGATCTTGTTGGCGTAGGACAGAATCTGAGCAGCCTCGGTGTAGTAGATGGGCAGGAACACCAGATCCGCACCGGCATCCTGGCACTGGGTCACCTGAGTGGACAGGTCAGCCTTGTTGTCGGCGGTGAAGGAAGTGGTGGCAACGATCTCCAGACCAAGCTCAGCGGCCTTGTCGGAGAAGCCCTTGTACAGGCCGGAGGAGTAGTCGTCGGAGGAATCGTAGATCACGCCGACCTTGGTGCCCAGCGCCTTGGTGGAAACCAGCTCAGCGGCGGAAGCGCCCTGGTTGGGGTCGGTGAAGCACATCTGGAAGATGTTGGCACCGGACAGAGCCAGAGACTCAGCGGAGGCGGAGGGGGTCAGGTTGAACATGTTGTCGGCAGTGGACTCGGGAGCTACGGCCAGAGCGGAACCGGTGGTGACCTGGCCGGCCATGACCTGCATACCCCAGTCCTTCAGGACGTTGTAAGCGGACACGGCCTTCTCGCCGTCGGCCTCGTCGTCCTGGGCGTTGAACTCGATCTGCAGGCCGCCCTTGGCGTTGATCTCCTCAACTGCCACTTCCATGCCGGCCTTAACAGCCAAGCCGTAAGCGGAAGCACCGCCGGTCAGAGGGCCGGACATACCGATCTTAACGGTACCGGCAGCAGCGGCAGCAGCGGCGGTGGTCTCCGTCGCGGGCTTGCTGGAGGAGCATCCGGTGAACATTGCGGCTACCATCAGAGCAGCCATCAGCATAGCAAGTACTTTTTTCATGATAGTATTCTCCTTTTTCATTTCTTACTATAAAAAAGCGGTTCGCCCAGGGCGTAACCGCTTCTTCATACCATGTGAAGCCCCGGTCACGCCGCTGCTGCCAGCAGCAGTCGTACAACGCAAATGGACACCGCCAGAATCATGGCAGTGTCCAGAATGGGGCTAATTCGCGCAGAGGAACATGCCGCTGCCATCGCGCAGCGGGTAGAGCTGTAAGCAGTAGAAAACCGTGCCGTCATCGTCATGTACCTCCCGAAGAATTTTAGCATATTGTATCCCACAGAAAGACATTTGTCAACGAGGAAAAGATTACAGAATCTTTTGCGTTTTTTCGCCTTTTTTGTGTATAACGCACAAGGGAACCTCCGATGAAATCGCCGCCGGTCAAAGGTGATTTCATCAGAGGTTCCCAAGGACATTATTCCCCGTCCAGGACGGACTTGCAGGCGGCGAGAACCTTGCTCAGAACCGGCACGCAGGTGGCGCTGCCGTAGCCGCCGTTCTCCACCACCACGATGAAGGCCAGGGGGTACTGCTCGTCCTCCACGAAGCCCGCGAACATGGCGTTGGATTTCTGTCCGCCGCCCAACTGGCTGGTGCCGGACTTGGCGCAGACGTTCATGCCGTTAAAATTCCAGTCGCCGTAGACGCTCTGTACGTTGTTGCGCATGTAGGCCCTGACCTGATCGGCCACGTCCTGAGACATAATGCGGCCGGTGGTTTTCGTTTTTGCCTCGTAGGTCATCTCTTCGCCGCTGCGAACCTCCGACACCAGATACGGCTCCGCGCCCACGCCGCCCCCGGCAATGGCGCCCATGAAGGTCATGTAGCGGGCGGGGTTGATTAGGTCAGTGTGCTGGCCGATGCAGCTCCACGCGAAGGACACCGGGGCAGTGTTGGAAATGTCGTAGTTGCCCTCGGCGGTGGTGACGCCGTCAAAGCTCAGGCTGTCCGTGACGCCGAACTGCTCCACGTACTTTACCATGTTCTTCTTCCCCACCAGCTCCGCGATCTGGGCGAAGGAGCAGTTGCAGGAATTGGCGAGAGCGGTTTTCAGGGTCAGGGTACCGTGGGCTTTTTCGCAGGTCACCTTTTCCGTGCCGTACTCGTAAGCGCCATAGCAGGTGAAGGTCTTGTCCAGAATATCCGGGACGCAGTCCAGTGCCGCGGCGGTGGTGACCACCTTGAAAATGGAGCCGGGGACGTAGGTCGATTGTAAGAAGCGGTTCAGGTACACGCCGTCATACTGCCCGGAGGTGTCCGAGGCGATGTCCGGCACATTGTCCGGGTCGTAGGTGGGCGTGGTCAGAGCGCAGAGGATCTCTCCCGTTTTATAGTTGTACACGCCGACGGTGCCTTTTCTCCCTGCCATGGCGTCCAGCGCCGCGTTCTGCACCCTCGCCGACAGCGTCAGGGTCATCTCGCCCCCCTCGCCGCTGCTGTCGTATACGCCGCTGACCAGGTCGAAGCCCGCCATTTTCCCCGCGTAGTGGGAGACGGCGGAGGCGCTGATGTAGCCCTTCCGGTCGCCCAGCCAGTGGAGCGTGGACTGGCGGGTTGCGGCATCAGAGGAATAGGTGCGCTCCTCGGTAATGTCCAGCAGCACGTTCCCGGAACGGTCTGTCACCGTGCCGCAGCCGATGTTGGCGTTGTTATATACATGGGGAGAGCCGGGAAATGTCACCCAGTCCCCCGCCTGAGTCACGTACTCCCACAGGAAGAACGCCATGCCCCCCAGAAGCACAGCCAGGAACAAGCCCATGATCCAGGTTCTTTTGGTTACGCGGTTCATCCGCTCACGCTCCCTTCTTGTTCAGGCGGACGGCAAAGCTGGCATTCTGCCGGGTATCCGCCGCCTTGACGAAGGCCAGCAACCCCCAGGCGCCGACCATGCTGGTGCCTCCGTTGCTCAGAAACGGGAAGGTCACGCCGGTGAAGGGCAGAATATCCAGCGTGCCGAGACAGTTCAGAATGGTCTGAATCACCAGAATGCTGGCAGCGGTGCAGGAGCCGATGGAATAGAAGCTGCTTCGTGCGACCCGTGCGGTACGGATGGCAAAGAAGCCGTAGGCCGCCACGCACAGCACCATCATCACCGCCACGATCAGCCCCCATTCCTCGGAGATGGTGGCAAAGGCGATGTCGGAATCCGCCGCGAACACGTGTTTCAGGAAACCCTGTCCCGGCCCCAGACCGAACAGGCCGCCGGAGGCCACGCACATCAGCGCCTGAACCTGCTGGTAACCGGCGTTCAGTGGATCGTCCCACACGTGCCGCCACACGGAAAACCGACGCAGAGCGTGGGGTGCGATCTTCAATGCCAGCACTCCGGCAAAGATCAGCGCCGTAACGGCCAGCGCCACGGTGCCCATACTGCCGGAACGAAGATAAGCGATCACAAGGAAGGCGCAGAAGAAAATCAGCGCCGTGCCGAAATCGTTCATCAGGGCAAGCAGGCCGCAGATGAGAATGGAATAGGCGATAAAAATGTAAATATTCCGCTTGCTCATGATTCTGTCCATGGTGGACGCGCCGGCATAGACGAAGCAGACCTTGCTCAGCTCCGACGGCTGCAAGGACAGGCCGCCGATGACCAGCCAGTTTTTCGCGCCGTAATACTCGGTGCCGAACACCAGCGTCACCATCAAAAAGCCCACGCCCGCCACCGTGGCCAGATACCGGACGACCTTCGCCCGCTCTAAGTCCCGCAGCGACCAGCCGATGACGAGGAACGTCACCACGCCAAGCGCCATGGCGGCAAGCTGCTTCATGGTCTCCCCCGGCTTCACCGTGGCGATGGCGGCCATACCCATGGTACACAGGAAGAACGCCATGGTCTCCACCTCAAAGGACTTCCGGCGGATCATGCAGTAGAAAATGTACAGCAGCCACTGGCTCAGGAAAATGCCGCCGAAGCCCATGAGAACGCTGGCGATCGTCTCCTGCTCCCCGCCCAGCAGGAAGCCCAGCAGCATCAGGCACTGCAAGATGGACAGCACCATCAGATTCGCCACGCTGTCCCAGCCGCTGGCTGCCTTGGTGCGAAGCTCCGCCTGACGCGCTTCCTGATGCTCCGTAATGGGCTGGAGCTGCATCTCCACACCGCCGATGGAGATACGGTCTTTGGGCTTCAACGCGCAAATTTGAACCTTTCTGCCGTTGACCAGCGTTCCGTCCTTGGAACCGGCATCCGTGATCGTCCAGCTGCCGTCGTCGTACCGGGTCAGGACCGCATGGTTCCGGGACACGGTGGGAAAGTCGATGGTCACGTCGCTGGATTTGCTCCGGCCGATGACGTTCTCCCAATGGGTGATGGGGATTTGACTGCCGTCGGTCATGTTCAGCCACGCCCAGATCTCCGGCTCCCGCCGGAAGGTCAGCAGGGGCAGGACGCAGCGCAGAAGCAGTATGGCGCTGAGTATCGGTACGGCATAGCGCAGAATCCCCATATAGGAGCCTGCGTAATTTTCCTGGGCCAACGTCAGGGATTCCAGAATATCCTGCATACCATCACCCTCCTTTCTTCGGGTAATTCTTATGTTTAATAAAATGACACATTTTCGTTCAGATGTCAAATGAACATTTTCTTAAGGCGAGCCGCAGTGTTGCCTTAAGCTTCCATTTCCCGCAGAATTTTGATTTCCCCGGCGTAGCCGGGCAGCTCGTTGGGCGTTTCCAGAATCATGGGCTTGTCCTTGAGCTGCGGGTGGTTCACGATGCGGCGGAAGGTTTCCAGCCCCAGGCTGCCTTTTCCCAGGCATTCATGGCGGTCTTTGTGGCTGGCAAAGGGGTTCTTGCTGTCGTTCAGGTGTAGGGCGTGCAGCCGGTCCAGACCAATCACCCGGTCAAATTCTGCCAGTACACCGTTCAGGTCGTTCACGATGTCGTAGCCGCCGTCGTAGACGTGACAGGTGTCCAGACACACGCCCACGTTTTCGCTTCCCACGGCGTCCAGAATGTCCCTGAGTTCCTCAAACCGTCCGCCGATCTCGCTGCCCTTCCCCGCCATGGTTTCCAGCAGCACCGTCACCGGATAGTCGTGGCGCAGGGCGTTTTTCAGGGCGGCAGCAATGTAATCGATTCCCGCCTGCGTCCCCTGCCCCACGTGGCTGCCGGGGTGGAAATTGTAGAAATTTCCGGGAAGCGCCGCCATTCGCTGCAGATCGTCCTCCAGAATCCCCGCGGCAAAGGCTCTGGCGTCCGCGTCAGCGGTGCAGAGATTCATGGTATACGCCCCGTGGGCGACCAGTTTGCCAAAGTGATTTTCTTCCAGCATGGCAGCCGCTTTTGCCGCGTCCGCCGGATCCTCCGGCTTGGCCTTGCTGCCCCGGGGATTCCGGGTAAAAAACGCGAAGGTATTCGCTCCAATGGACAGCGCGGTCTTCACCATCGCCGCGTTTCCGCCGGATGCGGAAAGATGACAGCCAAAATAACCCAAAACAATCACTCCTTTTTGGGTATTATAGCATATTCCACGGGAAAAAGCAAATTTTCTCTTCCCCCCGGCAGCGCAGATGTGCTATAATGTCAGGAATAACCGCCGGGAGGAATTCTCATGCCCAAGTCAGACAATCAGAAGCTGAAAATCCTGTACATCCTCGACTACCTGCAAAAAAATTCTCACCAGGATCACCCGGTGAGAACGTCGGAGCTTCTTTCCATGCTGGAAGAGCACGATATTGTCTGCGACCGCAAGACCGTCTACTCGGACATCGCGGCCCTGCAGGATTACGGCGTGGACATTCTCTCCATTCCCGGAAAGAACGGCGGCTACTACATCGCCTCCCGGAATTTTGAGCTGCCGGAACTGAAGCTGCTCATCGACGCCGTCCAGTCCAGCCGGTTCCTCACGGAGAAAAAGTCCCGGGAGCTGATCGAAAAGCTGTGCAGCCAGTGCAGCGTCCACGACGCAAGGCTCATGCGCCGGGACGTGCTGGTTTCCGGGCGGGTCAAAAGCATGAACGAATCCATTTACTTCAACGTGGACGCCGTTCAGGAGGCCATCGCCCAGAATAAGCAGATCACCTTCCGGTATTTTGACTGGGACTTGGGCGGCAAACGGAAATACCGGGACAAAAGCTATCAGGCAAGCCCCTACGGTCTGTGTCAGGACAACGAAAACTGCTACCTGCTCGCCCACTCCCTGCGCCACGGCGTGACCTCCTACCGCCTTGACCGCATGAGCAATATCCGCCTGACGGGGGAAAGCCGCACCCCCTGCCCGGAACTGACGGGCAAGGCATTGGCGGAACATGCTTCCCGGCTGTTTCAGATGTTCTCCGGGGAGGAAACCGCCGTGAAGCTGCGCTTCGACCGGAGTCTGATCAACGTAGTGGTAGACCGCTTCGGCAAGGACATTCTTTTAATTCCGGACGGGGACGATCATTTTGTCTTTACCGTCAATGTGGCGGTGTCCCCCATGTTCCTAAGCTGGGTCATCGGCTTCGGCGGCAAGGCGAAAATTTTGTATCCCAAAAGCGTGGCCGATGCCTGCGTCCAGATGTGCCGGGAAGCGGCGAAACAGTACCTAGACCAGCTTGAATGAGTCAAATACGTCCCGCCACACGATCTGGGACTTTTCCGTGGTGTCCGCGTCCCGGAGAACGGACAGACAGTAATGGTAGTTCCCGTCGTCCAGAATCACCGCCCTGCCCAGCTGGTCGCCGTTCTCCCCCGCCGATGCCCAGACGAAGTCATACCGCTTTGCCCCGTCCTGCGCCGTTTCCATCACCGTCAGATTGTCCGGGGTGTAGCCGGAGATCCGCTGAATGGTGGCGCTTAAGTCCCCGCCGCTGACGGTCTCGACGATGATCTCGTAGTCCTCGCTGAGATAGACCTGCTCCGAGTCGCTTTCCAGCACCGGCGCCACGGCATTGTCCGGCAGGCGGACGGAAATTTCCCCCGGCTGCGCCATCACGGGCTGAACGATGTCGTCTGAAATTGTTTCCAGCGTTTCCTCCGAAGTACAGCCGCACAGAAGCGACGCCAGCGCCAGTAAAATCCAAAGCTTTTTCACAAAAATCCCTCCCGAAAGGAAATCAGTATGAAAGATCTTCTCCTTCTTTACCTCGTTACAATCAATGCGGCCGGTTTTGTGCTTATGCTTGCGGACAAGCACAAGGCAAAGAAAAAACTCTGGCGCATTCCGGAAGCGACCCTGATGACCGTTGCGGCGCTGGGCGGAAGCGTGGGCAGTTTGCTGGGTATGTACACAGTGCGTCACAAGACGAAGCATCCCAAATTCACCATCGGAATCCCGCTGCTTCTGGCGCTTCAGATCATCGCCGCCATCGTGGTGATGGCAAAATTTCCGGGAATAATTGCGTAATAAAACAGGCGGATTCTGTGTGAACGGAATCCGCCCGTTTTCTAGTGACCCTGATGACCGTTGCGGTGCTGGGCGGAAGCGTGGGCAGTTTGCTGGGTATGTACACAGTGCGCCACAAGACGAAGCATCCCAAATTCACCGTCGGAATCCCGCTGCTGCTGGCCGGTCGGATCGACGCGACGCTGAACGCGGAAGTGGTCTTTGCGGACTATCATACTGAACTCCAATTAAAATCTTTAAAAAAGATTTTAATTGCCTGAAGGGCATGGAGTTCATATGAGACTTGTTTTGTGATTTCTTTCCTTATAAATCACAAAACAGGCAGCGCCTGCAGGCGATGCCTTCCTGATTAAAATCAAAGATTTTAATCAGGAAATAGTATCAGAAAGCCCATCCCGAAGCCAACATCAAAATTGCGGCCTATTCCGACGATGTGGAGCAGGTCGCCATCCCCGTCCGCAAGAGCGCCGACACGGCAACGCTGCTGGCCGCTATCAATCAGGCACTGGCAGAGCTGGACGCTGACGGAACATTAACCGAGCTGTCGGTCAAGTATTTCGGGACGGATATTTCCAAGATGTCCTGACCTCTGCAAAAAATCATCGGGAGCAGCCCATTTCGGACTGCTCCCGGCTCTTTTCTCCCAACGGTCAGTAGCCAAACATCCGGCTGACGACGTTGCCGTCGATGGCGTTCAGGGTCAGCATGGGCTGGGTCACGTAGGTTGCGCCCTTTTTCATGGACTCCGAGGCGTTGTCTCCGGGTTCGTACCAGTTCCACGTTCCCCAGAAATCCCACACGGGAACGATCGTCCCCTGCAAGGAGCCTTTATCCCGGATGCGCATCAGCGACAGGGAAACCTTCGTGATCTCCACGTCCATGTATGTCTCGTCGCCGTTGATCTTGTCGATCTCCACGAGACTGCGGGCTTCCGACGGTCCGATGACCACCACTGGCAGCATGGTGTTTGCGATGGACGCAATGTCTTCAAAGGGCATAAGGGCGGTCTGCGTTTCCTTGACAACCGGCTCGGTGCTGGGAGCGTCCCACTCGAAGGAAAGAATGCCGTCCCTTCCCACCGTGATCCAGACGCTTTCCATGTACCATGAAACGGTATCCGCATTGGTTTCCTCTGAGCAGCGGTAAGTCCAGTACTGATGATCCTCTCCGATGGCTGGATCGCTGAACACACGATCCTCCCGGATGCCGGGAATGGGCACGCCGTTTACGCTGGGGGTATAGTAAAGCTCCCATGTGCCCTTCCGCTCGCCCTCTCTGGGCGTCTGCGCGTCGGCCAGAACCATATCGCCCAGTCCAAGCTCCCGCATCACCTCATCCGCCCTGGCAATGGCGTCCTCTTTGGAAATGCTGCCCCAGTCGGTGCTGCGGTAATACTTGAAGTCGCTGTTGACAATCGTCGCGTTCGTCAGGTATCCGCCGAGGCGGTTCATGATGATGACTTCATACTTGGCTCCATCCACGGTCGCATCGCCGCTGACCTCATTGGGCGTTCCGGAATCTTCAAAGCCGTGGATGATGGGCTTTTCCTCCGGTGCCTTCGCCATTTCCGCGGTGTAATAGGCGATGATCTCCTTGCGGCGTTCTTCCAGCTGCTCCGGCGTCTGTTCCGGGGCGTCCGGGTCGGCGTGCCATTCGGGGGAGTTGACATAATCAATGGAATCCTGACACTCCTGCTTCGTCATGACAGTGCTGTAGAGGGGCTGTCCCTTCAGAAGCACCCGCAGTAGGGTGTCCACATCCTCCTGCGTAAAATCCCGGGGCGTCACGGTGGCGGTGGGAAGCGCCGTCCCCAGCTCCGCCACCACCTGCGCGTCGGCGTGGATGGTGAGCCTGCCCTCCTGACTGACCCAGTCCCCGGTGAATTTTTCCGGGAAGGTGTACTCCGTCTGCTCTTTGGCGCTCTGCTCAAGCAGCATCGCCTGATTGACGGTGGTGGGTTCGGCGGGCGTCCGGCCTTTGCCGCATCCGGGCAGCATGGCAAGCGCCAGCGTGAAGGCGGCAAAACGAACTATTTTCTTTTTCATGGTAACACTTCCTTTCTTTGGATGGTTCCAGAATACCATAGCCAGAATCAAAAGAGTTTACCGGCACGTTACCGTTTGATTACCGATGGCAATTCTGGCGGTCGTTCCTTCTCCGAGAGTGCTTTCCAGCGTCAGCGTTCCGCCGTGGACGGCGGCGATCTCCCGCACCAGCGCCAGTCCCAGACCGAAGCCGCCGTTCGCCTTGCTCCGGGAGGGGTCGCCCATGTAGAAGGGGTCGGTCACTCTTTGCAGATCTTTTTCGGGGATGCCCCGGCCATGGTCGGCGACGGTGAAGCCCATCTCCGACGCCTGAATCCGGATGGTCTGCCCCGGTGCGGATGCCTTGGCGCTGTTTTCCACGAGATTGACAAGGGCAATGCACATCAAATCCTTGTCCACGGGCAGAATGTCCCCGTTGCAGGTGATTTCCAGAGAAGTTCCGTACTTTTCCATGATGGGTCGGGTCAGCTCCCGCACCTGTGTCAGCAGTTCCGGCACGGACACCGGCGCTATCTTCGCGTTCTTTTTCATGGAAAGCAGCGTCAGCAGCTTTCTGACCATGGTTTCCAGCCAGTGGAGCTGGGCGTCCATACTGGTGAGCAGCGCTTCCTGCTTTTCTTCGGGAAGGTAGACATTTCGCAGAGTGTTCACGTTCAGGAGCAGAGACGTCAGGGGTGTTTTCAGCTCGTGGGTGACCGCGCCGACAAAGAGCTTCTGCCGCTCGTTCTGTTCCCGAAGAGTGTCCACGTGGGTCTCCACCGCCAGCGCCATCCGGTTGAAATTCCCCGCCAGAGTGCCCACTTCGTCCTGAGAAACGACAGGGACACGCTGGCTGTAATTCCCGTCCGCGATGCTGCCGGCGGCTTCCGAAAGCCGGGACAGCGGGCGAAGCGTCCGGGAGATCATCCAGTAAACCGCCCCAAGCCCCAAAAGGCCAATGGTCAGCGCCAGCAGCGCAAACCGTCCGCTGAGCTGCCAGAGCTGGGAATATATGTAGGTGGCGTCCGCCGCCAGATACACGCTGCAATCCATCCCCCAGACATCCGTGACCCTGCCCAGAATCAGAAAATGCCTGCCGCCCACGCAGGCTCTGGCTGATTGCGTACCGCCGCAATGGACATCCAGATAGCGTTCCGGGTCGATCTGGGCGGACGCGCTCAGGCACTCTCCATTGACAACGAGGGCGCTTCCCGGCACGCTGCAGGAACGGAAGCAGTAGGTCAGCAGCACTTTCCGGGAAAGCGAGTCAAGGCCGTCAGTGGAACTGCGGTAGACGGCTGTCCCGAAATCGTCCACCAGATCATTCAGGGTTTCCTCCGTGCTTTGGAGAAGGGCTTCATAGGACTGCTCCCGCACCTGCCAGAGCATGGCCGCCGTCAGGCTCACCGCCACGGCGAGCAGCAGCGCCGCGCAGAGAATTGTCAGTTTTGTTTTCAGCTTCATCGTTCCTCCAACCGGTAACCGGCCTTTGAGATGGTGCGGATTTCCTCGGACAGGTTCAGCTTTTTCCTGAGATTGGCAATGCGGACGTCCACGGTGCGGATGTCCCCGAAATAGTCCTGCCCCCAGATTTCGTTCAGGATGCGCTCCCGGGAAACCGTGCGGTTCTTGTTCTTCATCAGCACCGCCAGCACGTCAAATTCCAGCGGCGGCAGGGGAATTTCCTCCCCGTTTCTGCTTAAGCGGCGGTTGCCGTTGTCCAGCGTCAGGTCCCGGAAATGGTAGATTTCGTTGAATTTCCCGCTGCGCCTGAGTACCTTTTCCATGCGCACCATCAGGGCAAGCATATCGAAGGGCTTAGCGATATAATCCTCCGCGCCGCCCCGCAGTCCCTGCACCTCATGTTGGGCGTCGTTCATGGCGGTCAGGCAGATGACGGGGATTCCGTATTCCTGAAGCTTCGGCAGCAAGGTAAAGCCGTCCACCCCGGGCAGCATCATGTCCAGCAGCGCAAGATCGTAGTCGTGGTCTGCTGCCAGCGCATTCCACGCGGCAAGGCCGTTATCAAAAGCGGTCACGGTGTAGTCCGCGCATTCCAGATTCAGCCGCAGCACCTCGGCAATGGCCGTGTCGTCTTCGATAATCAGGATTTTATTGCTCATGGAATCCCCCTCCATTCAGCGTTTGGGCTATTATAGCACACCCCGGCGTCCGTGTGTTTACCAAAATATTACTGTTTTCGTGATGAAAGCCGCCGTTTTGCAAAACGGCGGCTTTTCAGGTGTTTGCCAAAACAAAGCCCGACTCTCAGCAAGAGCCGGGCTTTGTATTTTTTTCAGGGCTGCCTCTCGGTAAGACCGCCTTCTTTTACGCGGGCGGCACTACTGCTCACTATCGCGAAGAAGACGCTCTATCGCTCTCTTGTTTACATACTCCGCCAGAGGATCCGCCCCAAACCCCAAAGCGAGACAGATAACTCCCGTAACAGCCATTACGACATCGATACCGGGGACGATGCCCCAGATGGTAAAAGCGAGACCGAGCCCCTGCATCGCCCCACCGAAAAAGCTGATGAGTGTGGCCAGACCTGAGTATCTGTATTTTCTCCAAGAAATCCGCATCTCTTTCTACCTCCTATTTATAACCATATGGTTATGATATGAATAGATAGTACCATAACTGTGTTAAATTGTCAACACCAAACAGTTATGAAAGCAGGTGTGGACATGGATAATTATTACCCCAGATTGAAGGATCTGCGCGAGGATCATGATTTGTCCCAGCAGGCGATTGCCGATTACCTGGGCATGAAGCAGCCCCAGTACAGCCGTTACGAACGCGGCCTGCGGGATATTCCAACCGATGTGCTGATCCGTCTGGCTCTGTTCTACAAAACCTCGACCGACTACATTCTGGGGCTGACCGACCATTCCAAACCTTACAGGAAATAGTATCAGATAGACCCTAAAATCCGGTTCAGCAAAAAATCGTGAAAACCCGATGAAATTCCGGGTTTTCACGATTTTTTAGCTTTTCAGGATTACGTTCCATTCCCGCGAAGCTCGATGATCTGGTCACGCAGTACGGCGGCGTACTCGTATTCCATCATCTTCGCCGCTTCCTTCATCTGCTTTTCCAGCCGGGCGATCTCCTTTTCCTTCTCCACCTTGGTCATCTTCACGCCGGTTCTGCCCTTGCGCTCGGCAGTTGGCGAAGAAATCTCGATCAGGTCCCGCACGGACTTGATGATGGTCTTCGGGACGATTCCGTGGGCTTTGTTGTAGGCATCCTGAATCTCCCGGCGGCGGACTGTCTCGTCGATGGCCGCACGCATGGCGGGGGTGACCGAGTCGGCGTACATGATGACCCTGCCCCCGGCGTTCCGGGCGGCGCGGCCAATGGTCTGAATGAGACTGGTCTCGCTTCGCAGGAAGCCCTCCTTGTCCGCGTCCAGAATGGCCACCAGACTGACCTCCGGCAAATCGAGTCCCTCACGCAGCAGGTTGATGCCCACCAGCACGTCGAATTTTCCCATCCGCATATCCCGGATAATCTCCATCCGCTCCATCGCGCCGATGTCCGAGTGCATGTAGCGCACCTTGATGCCCGCCTTTTGCAGGTATACTGTCAGGTCCTCCGCCATCTTCTTGGTCAGGGTCGTCACCAGAACACGCTCGTTTCTGGCGGTGCGGGCGTTGATCTCCCCGATCAGGTCGTCGATCTGCCCCTCAATGGGACGCACCTCCACCTCCGGATCCAGCAGTCCGGTGGGACGGATGACCTGCTCCACCGTCTGGCCGGAACGGGTGCGCTCGTAGTCGCCGGGAGTGGCGGAGACGTAGATCACCTGATTGATCTTCTGGTCGAACTCCGTAAAATTCAGCGGGCGGTTGTCGTAAGCCGAGGGCAGACGGAAGCCGTAATTCACCAGCGCATCCTTCCGGCTCCGGTCTCCGGCATACATGGCGCGGCACTGGGGCAGGGTCACATGGCTCTCGTCGATGAACATGAGGTAGTCCTTGGGGAAATAATCCAGCAGCGTGGTGGGGGGCGTCCCCGGCGCCCGCCCCTGAATTACACGGGAATAGTTCTCGATGCCGTTGCAGAAGCCGATCTCCGTCAGCATTTCCAAGTCATAGGCCGTCCGCTGGGCGATGCGCTGGGCTTCGATGAGCTTGTCGTGGGCGCGGAAGAAGGCCACCTGATCGTCGCACTCCCGCTGAATTTCCACCATTGCCCGCTGCAATTTTTCCTTGGAAGCAACGTAATGGCTGGCGGGATAGATGGCCACGTGGTCAACATACCGCTCCGCAATGCCGGAAACGGCGTTGATCTCGCTGATCCTGTCCACCTCGTCTCCGAAAAACTCCACCCGGATGGCACGTCCCGACCAGTAGGCGGGATAGATTTCCAGGGTGTCCCCCCGGAGGCGGAACTTGTTCCGGGAGAAGTCCAGATCGTTTCGCTCATAGCGGATTTCCGTCAGCTTTTTCAGTACGCTGTCCAGCGGGTACTCCTGTCCCACCCGCAGGGAAATGACCATGCTCTTATAATCGATGGGGTCGCCCAGACCGTACAGGCAGCTGACCGAGGAGACCACGATCACGTCCCGCCGCTCAAACAGCGCTGAAGTCGCCGAGTGACGGAGACGGTCAATTTCCTCGTTTACGGAAGCGTCCTTTTCAATGTAGGTGTCCGTGTGGGCGATGTAGGCTTCCGGCTGGTAGTAATCGTAGTAGGAAATGAAGTATTCCACCGCGTTTTCCGGGAAAAATTCCCGGAATTCCGAACAGAGCTGAGCGGCCAGCGTCTTATTGTGCGCCAGCACCAGCGTCGGGCGGTTCAGCTTTTCAATGACCGAGGCCATGGTAAAGGTCTTGCCGGAGCCGGTGACGCCCAGCAGCGTCTGCTCCCGCAGCCCCCAGTTCACGCCGTTTACCAGGGCGCTGATGGCCTCCGGCTGGTCGCCGGATGGCTTATAGTCCGATACCAGTTTGAATTTGTCCATAATAACTCCCTTCATCCAGCCGGTAGCCCGACTGCACCATGGAGACATAGTCCCCGTCCGCCACCACGATGTGGTCGGCCAGCTGAATTTCCACCGCGTTTAAGGCCATGGCCACCCGGCAGGTGGTCTGCACGTCCTCGCTGGAGGGCACCGCGATGCCGCTGGGATGGTTGTGCGCCAGAACCACCGTGGTAGCGTTGGCAGCCAAGGCCGTCTCCACGATCTTCCGCACGGATATCCCCGCTGAGTTCACGCTCCCCTGCCCGACCTCCTTGCAGCACAGCACCTTGCATTTGGCGTCCAGACACAGCAGAAACACCGTTTCCACGTTCCGTCCGAAGAAGAACGGCACCAGATATTCCCCGCAGGCCTGCACCGTGGGCAGAATTTTCTCCCGCATGGTCCGGTCAACCTGATAGTACCGCGCCACGTCGTTCATGAGGCTGAGCAGCAGTGCCGACTGTTCGCCCACGCCCTTGACCTTCCGCAGTTCCTCCACCGGTGCTTCCAATACCTGATACAGGCTGCCGAAATGGTCGAGCAGCGCATGGGCGATGGGGTTGGTATCCTGCCGGGGAACGCTGAAAAACAGCAGCAGCTCCAGCACCTGAATGTCCGTGAAGCTCTCCAGCCCTTCCTCCAGAAAGCGCTGCTTCAGCCGCTGGCGGTGTCCGTCATGAATCGACATATTTTTCACCTCGTAGTTCTTACCCCTTGCTATTTTGTCCCGTTTCCGCTAGAATGAGAAATGAAAAAAACGTCGAATCTTGCCGGGAAAGTTTTCACCCATTCTGCGCATGATAGGACTGCTAGGAGGATCGTCATGGAAGAAAAGAAAGATACGCTGGGAATGCTGGATCTGGTGATCCGCCCCGGCTTCTGCGTAAAAGAAAATCAGATCATCAAGGTCAATCAGGCCGCCGAGAGCCTTTTCATCACCCCCGGCACGGATGTCCGCCCGCTGCTTCTGACAGGCTCGGAGGAGTACGCCGCGTTCACCGGCGGGTGTCTGTATCTGACGCTGAACCTGTCCTCCCACAGCTGCGGCGCGTCGGTCACACGGGTGGACGACATTGATGTATTCCTGCTGGAACAGGAATCGGACAACGGCGAGCTTCGCTCCATGGCGCTGGCCGCCCGGGAGCTGCGGGAGCCGCTGACCAACGTGATGATCACCGCCGACAGCCTGTTCCCCCTCTGCGCCACGGAAGAAAGTCCCCGGACGGCAGAGCAGGTCGCCCGTCTGAACCGGGGACTGTTCCAGATTCTCCGGATCATCGGAAATATGTCCGACGCCGAGCGCTGCGCCGCCGTCTCCCACCAGGAAACGGTGGACATTCCGGCGCTGTTCGCCGAATTCTTTGAAAAGGCGGAGACCCTTGTCTCCCACACCGGCATCACCCTGACCTACGAGGGGCCTGACCAGCCAATCTACGGTCTTGCCGACCGGGAACAGCTGGAACGGGCGGTTCTGAACATCCTGTCCAACGCCATCAAATTCACCCCGAAGGGCGGGACTGTCACGGCCAAGCTGACCCGCAGCGGCCGGATGCTCCGCCTGAGCGTGACGGACAGCGGCTCCGGCATTGCCCAGAGCGTCCGCAGCAGCGTCTTCTCCCGGTATCTCCGCCAGCCCGCTCTGGAGGACAGCCGGTACGGCATCGGCCTCGGCATGGTGCTCATCCGCACCGCCGCCGCCCACCATGGGGGCGCCGTCCTCATCGACCAGCCGGAAGGTGTGGGTACCAGAATCACCATGACCATGTCCATCCGCCAGAGCAAGCAGGCAACGCTTCGCTCCAACATTCTGCGGGTGGACTACGCCGGAGAGCGGGATCACGGGCTGATCGAGCTTTCCGAGTGCCTTCCCACAGAGCTGTATGAATGATTTCCCCGTCCGGTCTGCTAAGCAGACCGGACAATATTTTTACAAATAAGACTTGAGATACTGTCCCGTATAGCTTTCGGGAATCTGCGCCACTTTCTCCGGCGTGCCGGACGCGACCAGCGTTCCGCCGCCGTCGCCGCCCTCGGGGCCGAGGTCGATCAGATAGTCCGCCGTCTTGATGACGTCCAGATTGTGCTCAATGACCAGAACGGTGTTCCCCGCCTCCACCAGCCGCTGCAACACCTCAGTGAGCTTATGCACGTCGGCGGCGTGAAGGCCGGTGGTCGGCTCGTCCAGAATATAGATGGTCTTTCCCGTGGAGACCCGCGCCAGCTCCGTCGCCAGCTTCACCCGCTGGGCTTCGCCGCCAGAGAGGGTCGTGCTGGACTGCCCCAGCTTTACATAGCCAAGACCGACCTCCACCAGCGTCTGGGCTTTTCTTCGGATCTTCGGCAGATTCTCGAAGAAATCCACCGCTTCCTCCGCGGTCATGTCCAGCACCTGAGCGATGTTTTTCCCCTTGTAGTGGACTTCCAGCGTCTCCCGGTTGTACCGCGCGCCGTGACAGACCTCACATGGAACGTAAACGTCCGCCAGAAAGTGCATTTCGATCTTCACGAGGCCGTCGCCGCAGCAGGCTTCGCACCGGCCGCCCTTGACGTTGAAGCTGAACCGTCCCGGCCCATAGCCCCGGATCTTCGCCTCGTTGGTGGACGCGAACAGGTCCCGGATATCGTTGAACAGCCCCGTGTAGGTGGCGGGGTTGCTTCGGGGAGTCCTGCCGATGGGGCTTTGGTCGATGTCGATGACCTTGTCCAGATACTCCATGCCGTCAATGCCGTCACAGAGACCGGGACGGGTACGGGCATGGTTCAGCGTGGCAAGCAGGGTCTTGTTCAGAATTTCATTGACCAGACTGGACTTTCCCGAACCGGACACGCCGGTGACGCAGACGAAAGTTCCCAGCGGAATTGACACATCCACATTTTTCAGGTTGTTTTCCCGTGCGCCGCGAATGCGCAGGGACTTGCCGTTCCCCGCCCGTCGGGTGGTGGGAACGGGGATTTTCTTCACGCCGGAGAGGTACTGTCCCGTTACGGAACGGGGGCAGTTTATGATATCCTCCAGCGTTCCCGCCGCCACGATCTCGCCGCCGTGACTGCCCGCGCCGGGACCGACATCTACAATAAAATCGGCGGCGCGCATGGTATCCTCGTCGTGCTCCACCACGATCAGGGTGTTGCCCAAATCCCGCAGGTGCTTCAGCGTGCCCAAGAGCTTGTCGTTGTCCCGCTGGTGCAGACCAATGGACGGCTCGTCCAGAATATACAGCACGCCCATCAGGGACGAACCGATCTGGGTGGCCAGCCGGATACGCTGGCTCTCGCCGCCGGAAAGGGTTCCCGCCGAGCGGGAGAGCGTCAGATAGCTCAGTCCCACATCCGTCAGGAATTGCAGGCGGGACTTGATCTCCTTGACGATCTGCTCGGCCACCATGGCCATACTGCCCTCCAGGCGAAGATTTTTCATAAATTCCAGCTCGTCCCGGACGCTCATGCGGCAAAAGTCCATAATGCCGATGCCGCCCACCGTCACCGCCCGGGCGATCTCCGACAGCCGGTCGCCGTGGCACTGGGGGCAGGGCGCGGTGGCCATGCATTCCTCCAGCTCCTTCCGGGCGGCGTCGGACTGGGTTTCCCGGAAGCGGCGGGAAATGTTGTTGAGAATGCCCTCAAAGGGCTGCTCCAGCACGCCCATACCGTTGCCCCGGTTGTAGCTCATGCGCAGCTTTTCCCCCTTGGTGCCATAGAGGATCACGTCCATCACGTCCTCGGGCAGGTTCTTCACCGGTTCCGTCAGGGAAAAATGATATTTTTGCGCCAACGCCTCAAAATACATACGGAAGATGGAATCCGTCCGGGCGCTCTGCCAGCCGGACGCCTGAATCGCGCCGTCGAAAATGGACTTGTTCTTGTCCGGAATCACCAGATCGGCGTCGGCGATGAGCTGGAAGCCCAGACCGGTGCAGCTGGGGCAGGCACCCGCCGGGTTGTTGAAGGAGAACATTCGCGGCTCCAGTTCCGTCAGGCTGATGCCGCAGTCCTCGCAGGCGTAGTTCTGGGAAAAGCTCAGCTCCTCCCCTGTGGCGGGCAGCTCGATGGTCACAAGGCCGCCGGAGTGGCTGCACGCCGTCTCAATGGAGTCCGTCAGGCGGCGGCGCAGGCCGTCCTTCAGCACCAGCCGGTCAACCACCAGCTCGATGGTGTGCTTCTTGTTCTTCTCGCAGGGGATGTCCTCGGTTAAATCATAGAGAATGCCGTCCACCCGCACCCGGGCGAAGCCGGACTTCCGGGCGTCCTCGAACACCTTCCTGTGCTCGCCCTTTTTTCCCCGGATGACCGGGGACAGGACGATAAAGCGCGTCCCCTCCCCCAGGGCTTCCACTCTGTCCACGATCTGGTCAATGGTCTGGCGGCGGATCTCCCTGCCGCACTTCGGGCAGTGGGGAACGCCCACCCGCGCCCACAGGAGGCGGAGATAATCGTAGATTTCCGTCACCGTTCCCACGGTGGAGCGGGGGTTTTTCGAGGTGGTCTTCTGGTCAATGGAAATGGCCGGGGACAGGCCGTCGATGGAGTCCACGTCCGGCTTGTCCATCTGCCCAAGGAACTGGCGGGCGTAAGAGCTTAAGCTCTCCACATACCGTCTCTGTCCCTCGGCGTAAATGGTATCGAAGGCCAGACTGGACTTGCCGGAACCGGAAAGTCCGGTGAAAACCACCAGCTTGTCTCTGGGGATGGTCAGGTTCACGTTTTTCAGATTGTTCTCCCGCGCGCCCTGAATGATGATCTTGTCGTTCATACTATATGATGCTCCCAAATGCGTAAAAATCTGTACTCGTTAGTATATCACAAAACCCCAAATCTCTCAAGATATTTTTCAAACAAAATTTCGTTTTTCACACCATCTCAATATTCTGTTTTCTTCGCCAGAAACGCCCGGATTTTTGTTTGTTTTTTCGGCGTTATTTCACATTTATTCATATTGCTTTTTCCGGTGCCGGGATGATATAATGGATGCGTAGATTTGCGTCCGGGCTGTTGCCGGGGGGCAGAAAAAAAGAAAAAGTGAGGTATTCATCCGATGATTGCTTACGGTGAAAACATTCAGGTTTTCTGCGGCAATTCCAATCCCCAGTTTGCGCAGACCATCTGCAAAGAGCTGGGCGTACCCATGGGTAAGGCCATTGTGACCCACTTTGCCGACGGAGAGGCTTCCGTCACCCTGGAGGAAACCGTCCGCGGTGCCGACGTGTTCCTCATCCAGTCCACCTGCAAGCCCGTCAATGACAATCTCATGGAGCTGCTGGTCATGATCGACGCCTGCCGCCGCGCGTCCGCCGGCCGCATCACCGCCGTCATCCCCTACTTTGGCTACGCCCGTCAGGATCGCAAGGCCAAGTCCCGTGACCCCATTTCCGCCAAGCTGGTGGCCAACATGCTCACCGCCGCCGGTGCTGACCGCATTCTGACCATGGACCTCCATGCCGCCCAGATCCAGGGCTTCTTCGACATTCCGCTGGATCACCTGCTGGGCAACGTTACCTTCGTTGAATACTTCATGAACAAGTTCCCCGAAAGTGGATACAACCACGAGGACTTTGTGGTCGTCTCCCCCGACGTCGGCTCCGTTGGCCGCGCCCGGAATTTCGCCGCCAAAGTGCATATGGGTCTTGCCATTGTGGACAAGCGCCGCCCCAAGGCCAACGTTTCCGAGGTCATGAACATCATCGGCGACGTCCGGGGCAAAACCTGCATCCTGTACGACGATCTGGTGGACACCGCCGGTTCCCTGTGCAACGCCGCCAAGGCTCTGGTAGAGATCGGCGGTGCGAAGGAGATTTACGCCTGCGCCACCCACGGCGTCCTCTCCGGCCCCGCCTATGACCGCATTGAGGCCAGCCCCATCAAGGAAATGGTGCTGCTGAACACCATCCCTGAGGTCGCCAACACCCCCAGCCACAAGATCAAATTCCTGGACGTCGCCCCCGTGTTTGCCCGTGCCATCGGCCATATCCACGGCGCCACCTCCATCGCCGACCTGTTCTAAAGCCGTGTTTCTGAAACAAAGCAGCGACAGCTGGCTGATCGTCGGGCTGGGCAATCCCGGACGGGAATACGAGAAGACCCGGCACAATACCGGCTTCCGGGCAATGGACATTCTGGCCGAAAAGCTGAACGCCAAAGTGGACAGGCTGAAATTTCAGGGTCTGTACACGCAGGTGAATTACAGCGGGAAAAAGCTGTTTCTGCTCAAGCCCCAGACCTATATGAATCTGTCCGGGCGTTCCGTATTGCAGCTTTCCGCCTACTTCGGCATTCCGCCCCAGCGGATCATTGTGATGTTTGACGACATCTCTCTGGAGCCGGGACGGCTGCGGGTTCGCGCCGAGGGTTCCGCCGGCGGGCACAACGGCATCAAGTCCATCATTCAGGAGCTGGGCAGTCAGGATTTCCCCCGGGTCAAGATCGGGGTTGGCGCAAAGCCGAACCCGGAATACGACCTTGCCGCATGGGTGCTGTCCACCTTCTCGGCAAGTGAGGAAAAGGCGCTGGCCGTATCCCTGAAAAACGCCGCCGACGCCGCCCTGAGCATCATCGATAACGGTGTGCCGGAGACTGCCAACCGGTTCAACGGCAGCCACCCATAAAAATATTGTCACAAAATCACGGAAAGGGGGATATATCCCCCTTTCCGCGTTGCCGCGTTGTGCACTTTTCTTCTTGAGGTAAAACTTATGGAACAGCTTCTGTCTCTATTGAAAACCATTCCCGAATACGCCGCCATGGTGTCCTCTCTGCAGGACGGCGAGAGCGTCGCCGTCACCGGCATCGGCCAGATCAACCGCAGTCACATGATCGCGGGGCTTTGCCGCAGCATAAACCGTCCCATGGTGGTGCTGTGTCAGGACGATCTTGCGGCGCGGCGGCTTCAGGAGGAATTGAAGGGCTTCCTTTCGGACACCGCCCCCATTCTCCCCGGCCGGGATCTGACCCTTTACGACGCCGCCGTGGTGTCCAGGAGCTGGGAGCAGAAGCGTCTGCGGCAGCTGTATGATCTGGCTGTTGGGAAGACCGGCCTGCAAATCATGACGTGGGAATCTCTCAGTCTGCGCACCATGCCGAAGGCCGCGCTTCTCGCCGCCGCCTTTTCTTTGGAAGTTGGACGGGAATACGCCGTGGAAGACCTGAGCTCCCGTCTCACCGCCGCCGGATACAACCGCTGCGGCATGGTGGAGGGGCCGGGTCAGTTCGCCGTCCGGGGCGGCATTCTGGACATTTTCTCCCCCGCCGAAGACCGGCCTGTGCGGGCGGAATTCTTCGGCGACGAGCTGGACACCATGGGCTTCTTTGACCCGGCGACCCAGCGCCGCAGTGAGAACATCACCTCCGTCACCGTTCTGCCCGTGGCGGAGTCCCAGCCGGGGCTTCATCCCGGCGGCGTGGCGGGGCTGTGCAAGGACATTTCCTCCCTGGTCTCCCGCCAGAAGCGGCGAAAAAACATCAACGAGCCTCTGATCGCCACGCTGGAAAAAGACCTGAACAAATACGAAAGCGGCCTGCATAACCCCGCATCCGACCGGTATATGGCGCTGATCTATCCGGAAATGGCCACCGCCGCGGACTATATTCCGGACGGCGCCGTGGTCGCCGTCTGCGACCACGGGAATCTCCAGCGCGCCGCCCGCAGCCGCTGCGACGAGATGGGAATGCAGCTGGACAGTATGCTGGGGGCCGGCCTTGTGGCAGGCGAGCTGTGCGACTATGTGTGCCAGTGGGAGGACTTCTGCAAAAGTCTCCGGAAGAAAACCGTCGTTTATTTTGACGCCTTCGGCGGCACCTCCTACCCGGAGGACTGCCCCCCAAAGCAGCTGTACCCCCTCACCGCCAAGCAGCTTCCCGGCTACGGCGGCAATCTGGACACCGCCGTCTCCGACCTGAGTCACTACCAGAAAATGGAGTTCGGCAGTCTGGTGCTTTGTGGCACCCGCCGCCGGGCGGAGCTGTTACAGCAGCTGCTTCACGAGAAGGGGCTGTCCGCATTTCAGTGCATCCCCCTGACCACCCTGCCGAAGCCCGGCCAGATCCTTCTGACGGAGGGCACGCTCCCCTTCGGCATGGAGTATCCCCTGTCCAAAATCGCCGTTCTGACGGAGGGGCAGCTGATTGCCCGGAGCGAGCCGAAGCGGAAACCCGCGAAAAAAACCGGCTCCACTAACCGCCAGAAGCTGAATTCCTTCACCGACCTGACCCCCGGCGATCTGGTGGTTCACGAGAATTACGGCATTGGCCGGTTCGTGGCCATGGAGCAGATCAAGGTGGACGGCGCGGTCAAGGACTATATTAAAATCGCCTATCAGGGCAGCGACACCCTGTTTGTCCCCGCCACCCAGCTGGATCTGGTGAGCAAATACATCGGCGGCGGTGGGGAAGACAGCAATGTCAAGCTGAACAAGATCGGCTCCGACGCATGGCAGAAGACAAAAGCCAAAGCCCGCAAAGCCGCGAAGGACATGGCGGGCGAACTGATCCAGCTCTACGCCGCCCGGAAGCGCCAGTCCGGCTACGCCTTCTCCGCCGACGCCCCATGGCAGAAGGAATTTGAGGACAATTTCCCCTACCCGGAGACCGACGACCAGCTGCGCTGCATCGCGGACATCAAGCACGACATGGAGTCCCCCATCCCCATGGACCGTCTTCTCTGCGGCGACGTGGGCTTCGGTAAGACCGAGGTTGCCCTCCGCGCCGTGATGAAGGCCGTCATGGACGGCAAGCAGGTGGCGATTCTGGTTCCCACCACGGTGCTTGCCCAGCAGCATTATCAGACCGCCGTGGCGCGTTTCCGGGGCTTCCCCGTCACCATCGACGTGCTCAGCCGCTTTCGCACCCCGAAAATGCAGCAGCAGACCTTACAGAAGCTCCGCGCCGGTTCCGTTGACTTAATCATCGGGACCCATAAGCTGCTGCAAAAAACCGTCCAGTTCAAGGATTTGGGTCTGCTCATTGTGGACGAGGAGCAGCGCTTCGGCGTCAGCCATAAGGAGCGGCTGAAGGAGCTTTCCAAGGGCGTGGACGTGCTGACCCTCTCCGCTACACCCATTCCCCGGACGCTGAACATGGCGCTGTCCGGCATCCGGGACATGTCCACCATCGAGCAGCCCCCCGCCGACCGCTATCCCGTGCAGACCTTCGTGATGGAATACAGCGAACCCATTGTGGACGACGCCATCCGCCGTGAAATCGAACGGGGCGGGCAGGTCTACTATCTGCACAACCGCACCGAAACCATCGACCAGTGCGCCGCCGCGATCAAACGCCGGATTCCGGGCATCAGCGTGGGCGTAGCCCACGGCCAGATGGGCGAGGACGCGCTGGGAGACGTGATGCAGTCCATGGCCGAGGGCGAGATTCAGGTGCTGGTATGCACCACCATCATCGAAACCGGTCTGGACATTCCCAACGCCAACACCCTCATCATCGAAAACGCCGACCGGTTCGGCCTGAGCCAACTGCACCAGCTTCGCGGCCGGGTGGGACGCTCCACCCGCCACGCCTATGCCTATTTCACCTACCGTCCGGAGAAGAATCTCACCGAGGTCGCCGAGAAGCGGCTATCTGCCATCCGGGACTTTGCCGAATTCGGCTCCGGCTTCAAAATCGCCATGCGCGACCTGGAAATCCGGGGCGCGGGCAACCTTTTGGGCGCCGAGCAGTCCGGCCACATGTCCAGCGTGGGCTACGACATGTACCTCAAGCTGCTGGACGAGGCAGTTCTGGAGGAAAAGGGCGAAGCCCCCAAGGCACCGGAATGCACCGCCGACCTGAACGTCACCGCCAATGTGGACAAAGACTACGTCTCCCGGGGCGAGGAACGGATGGATTTGTACCGCCGCATGGCTGCCATCCGCTCTCAGGAGGACGCCGACGATCTGCTGGACGAGATCGTCGATCGCTACGGCGAGCCGCCCAAGGGCGTGCTGAATCTCATCGATATCGCCCTTCTCCGGGCAAAGGCACGGCAAGTCGGCATCAAGGACATCCGCCAGAAGTCCGGGGACGTGCTGTTCACCCTGAGCAATCTGAACTTCGAGGCCGTGGGCGCGCTGTGTTCCGACCCGGATTACAAGCAGCGGGTCACCTTCCTCGCCAGCGCCAAGGAACCGACCCTCCGCTTCAAGCTCGCCAACGGCGTGGACAGCCTGAAGCAGAGCAAGCTGTTTGTGGAGCACTATTCCAGCTTTTTCCAGAGCTGACGTTTTGGGAACCTCTGAATAAATCGTCTGCGGCTGTGAGCGGATCTTTTTCGCCCACTCTTCGGTATCGAAAACGGGAAATACATACAGTATTCCGCCGTTTCCGATACCTCGATTGGACGAAAAATCTCGCGCTCACAGCTCTTGCCGATTTGTTCAGAGGTTCCCTTGACATTCCGTGTTATAATAGCGTTGAATCCAACCTTCCCTCAGGAAAGGAGCAGCCTATGTCTAAAGGCAAATTTTCCAACCCCCGGCCATACCGGGAAGAAGAACGCGAAATCGAAAAGAGCTTCCGTCAGCTGACCGGTCAGGAGAAGCCCCCGAAGCCGGAGGATCCCATCTTCTCCCAAGCCTCCGTTCCCGATCTGGATACCGCCGACCCGGAAGCCGCCGGTCTTATCTCCGAGGCCGACAGCCTGATTCCCGAAGAGAACAGTCTGTTTTCCGGAGAAGACAGCCCGGTTCCCGACGAAGAACCGGACTTTTCACTGGACGAGAAGGAGGACCCCCCGAAGCGCGGCACTCCGTCCTTCCTTGATAAGGCTCTTTCCTTTGTGGACAACAACCAGAAGCCCGTGATGGTGGCTCTGTGCGCCGCCGCGCTGGTTCTGATCATTTCCCTGATTGCCATTTTCGTCGTCAACGTCTCCGGCGACCCCTACGGCAAAAAAATTCTGAACAATGTCACCGTCGCCGGTGTGAACGTGGGCGGAATGAGCAAGTCCGATGCCATCACCGCCGTTCGCGCTGTTACCGACCAGACCTATACGAAGCAGGCCATGGTGGTGACGCTGGGCGATACCACCTTACAGCTGTCCCCCGGCGATACCGGCGCGAAGCTGGACGTAAAGGCCGCCGTCAACGCCGCCTATGCCTACGGCAGAACCGGCACCAAGGCCGAGCGTCAGGAAGCCTATCAGGCGTCCCTCAGGAGCAACCACATCATCGGACTGCTGCCCTACCTGCATCTGAAGCAGGATTATATCAAGGGCGTTCTGGAGGACTACGCCGGAACTGCCGGCAGTCTGCTGACCCAGACCACCTACGCTCTGGAAGGCGACGTCCCCGATCTTGCGACGGACAAATTTGACGAAGAACACGCCCCTCAGCTGACGCTGGTCATCACAATGGGAACTCCCGGCGTAAATTTCAACGTAGATGATGTGTTCAACCAGATTCTGGACGCCTACAGCATGAACGTTTTCACCGTAAAGGCGGAGGGCGCGCAGGCCGAGGGCGAACCGGATGCCGTTGATTTGCAGAAAATTTACGACGATGTCTGCGTAGAGCCCGTGGACGCCACCGTCAATATGCAGACCTTCAAGGCCATCCCCGGCTCCTACGGCTACGTGTTCGACATGGTGCAGGCGCAGAAGCAGGTCAGTGCGGCGCAGTACGGCGAGGTCGTCCGCGTTCCCATGGAATATGTCGCCCCGGAAATTCTGGACGACGATGTGTTCTTCCGGGATGTTCTGGGCAACACCAGCACGCCCCACAGTAACAACGCCAACCGCACCGCCAATCTGGAGCTGGCATGTAAGGCGCTGAACGGCGTCGTGCTGAACCCCGGCGAGACCTTCTCCTTCAACGACACTTTGGGCGAACGCACCACCGCAAAGGGCTACAAGTCCGCCCCGGCATATTCCGGCGACGATCTGGTGAATCAGGTGGGCGGCGGCATCTGTCAGGTCTCCTCCACGCTGTATTGCAGCACCCTGCTGGCCGATCTGGAAATCGTCTCCCGCACCAATCACGGTTTCCCCGTGAACTATATCAATTACGGCATGGACGCCACTGTCAGCTGGCGCTCTCCCGACTTCAAGTTCCGCAACAACACCAATTACCCCATTAAGATAGAGGCAAGCGTCAGCGGCGGCTATGTCAATGTGCAGATCCTCGGCACCGACGAGAAGGACTATTACGTTGAAATGAGCTATGTCGTCTCCGAGACCTACAAGCCCGAGACGGAGTACAAGGACTTCAAGCCCGACAACCCTGAGGGCTACAAGAACGGAGACGTGATTGAGGAAGGCACCACCGGCTATCTGGTCAAGACGTACAAGAGCAAGTACGACAAGGCCACCGGCGTGCTGATCTCCAAGGATTTTGTCGCCAATTCCCGGTACAAGACAGTGAACAAGGTGGTCGCGCGGGTCGAAGAGCCGACAGAACCTACGACCGTACCCACAACGCCGTCCACCGCCCCCTCTACCGAACCTGCCACCACACCCACGGCACCGTCTACCACACCGCCTACCACGCCATCCACTTCCGAGCCTTCCACTACCGAAGCCTCGGAGAACGGCGGAGATTCCGGCGGCGAATAAGAAAACCATCTGCATACACAAACGGCGTGACCTTCCCCGGTCACGCCGTTTATTTCTATTCGATAAAGCGGGATTTACCGTAATCAGCCGTTGGACACGGTTTTTTGCTTTCCATATTTTTCTTCCATTTCGTCCGTGTGAGCATGAAGCAGTTCCAACGCCCGCGCCTGAACGCAGGACAGCGACCCCTGATTCGTATCCGCGAACTCGCGTTTGATTCTTGCGGAGGCCATAGCGTGGCTGTCGCCGGTTCTGCTTTCATCCGCTTCCGACAGGAACTTTTGCAGCAACCCCAGATTGCCGGAATAGTGAAGCTCCACCAGTTTTGCCCGGTATTCCAGCTCTGCGGGGGTGATTCCCGGGAATTGCTTCATATCTACGGTGTGCTGGGCTTCGTGCTTCAGGAGCGAAACCAGAAACCGCTCGCTTTCAAAGTCATACGCCTGCTCGATGCAGTTGATCGTGCCGTCGGGGGAAGCCCAGCCGCCCGTACCGAACCTGCCGAAGGTCAGATAATCCATCCAGCTGCGGAACACGAAGCCCTTGAGAATGTTGACGGTATATTCCGCCGTCCCGCCCGGCAGCCCGACCTGATAGACGGTGGGAACCGTTTCCCGCCAGACGTAGGGGCCGTAATAGCCCTGTGTTTTCCCGAAAAGCGCATGATAGCCCTCCGCCTCAAACACCGCCTGAAGCCGCTCCGCCAGAAGCGCTTCCTCCGCGTCGGGCATACCCAGAAGCGCTTTCAGCCCCGCCAGCAGCTTCTCTGCGGCCCCCGCCTCCGGCAAGCCGCAGTAAAAGGTATCCCGGTAATAGATCTGATACAAGCGGAGTATCTCGTTGAGCTTGTCCGGTACGTCAAATCTGCGGTATTCGCCATTTTCAAAGATCGCCACGTATGCAGGAAGAATGTCCTTGAATTCCTCATGTTCCCGCATGTACGCGATAGCGCCTTTGATATCACCGTTCATGAAAAACTGACTGATCTCCATATCCGCTCTCCTCTGCAACGTTTGCCCCCATTCTACCATATACCGGCAGGATGCGCAAGCGCCGCCCGGTTTCTGGTCTTGCATTTGCCGGGAAATGTAGTATAATGAGGAAAATACGTTTCCGTTTCTGCATTGACTTTTTTCAGGAGGAAATTCCATGTCAAACGGCCATTTTTCCGCGGATTCCCCGCAAAAAAGCGTATCCTCCCGCCGAACCGTCACGGTGGCTGTGGTTTGCGTGCTGGTTCTGGCGCTGGCGGCGGTCGGTTTCTTTCTTGTCCGCCCCGCCCTCGACCCCTATCACTGCCGGATGGCCGACGGCGTCTCCATCGCCGGGGTGGACGTTGGCGGCATGACCAAAGGGGAGGCCAGAAAAGCCCTTCAGGCGGCTCTGGACGAGACGCTGTATCGGGAAAACCTGACGGTGGCACTGCCCATGGAATCCATTACCCTCTTCCCCGCCGACACTGGCGTTCAGGTGGACGTCCGCGCCGCCGTGAACGATGTCTACCGCATGGGTCGTTCCGACGGCTCTCTCCCCGGCAACATGGATTTGCGTCCCTATCTGAGCGTAAACTCCGAATATATCCGCACCACGCTGGAGGGCTATGCCAGCGAGTTTGACACAGAATTCAGCGACTCCCACTACGCCCTCACCGGCGACGCCCCCGACCTCGGCACGGAAAACCACAACCCCAGCGCCCCCTGCCAGACGTTGGAACTGACCGTGGGTGTTCCCAAAGCGCATCTGGACGTGGACAGCGCCTGTGACCAGATTCTGAGGGCTTACAGTCAGGCCGTGGCCGCCTGCCGGGCGGGAGAATACCGCGTCACCGTGGACATCCCTGCGGAATCCGCCCCCGCGGAGCTGGACTTGGATGCCATTTACGATGAAATCTGCACCGCGCCCGTTGACGATTCCCTCGACATGACGGAATACCGGTTCGTCCCCGGCTCCTACGGCTATTCCTTCGATCTGGACGCGGCGAAAGCGGCGCTGGCGCAGGCCAAGCCCGGTGAAACCGTCTCCGTTCCCATGACGTTCGTGGAGCCGGAAATTCTGGGGGATGCCGTTTATTTCCGGGATGTTCTCGGCTCCTGCGAGACGAAGCACAGCGACAATGAAAACCGCAATACCAATCTGCGCCTGCTCTGCGAAGCCCTCAACGGGGTCGTCGTTCAGCCGGGAGAAACCTTCTCCTACAACGACACGCTGGGCGAGCGCACGGCGGAAAAGGGCTACAAGCCCGCCCCCGCCTACTCAGGCAACCGCCTGACCGACGCCATCGGCGGCGGCGTGTGTCAGGGCTCCAGCACGCTGTACAACTGCGTACTGCTTGCCGATCTTGAGGTCGTCACCCGCTCCTGCCACGGCGCCACGGTGGCCTATCTTCCTCTGGGACTGGACGCCGCCGTGAACTGGGGAACCACCGATTTCCAGTTCCGCAACAATTTCCACTTCCCCGTGAAAATCGAAGCGGAAACCACCGAAGATCTTGTGAAAATGCGGATTCTGGGTACGGATGAAAAGGATTATTACATTGAAATGACTTCCGGCTACGACGACAGCAGAGAAGACGTGATCTACGCCGTCAGCTACAAGAACAAGTACAGCAAGGAAACCGGCGAGCTGATCAGCAAAGACCGGGAAGCTTTCTCCACCTACTACCGGAATGTCGGATAGAGGCAAACTGTCTCCCGCGGCAGTTGGTGTACCGTACGAGTCCCCCTTGCCTCTCCCTATGGGAGAGGTGGCCGAGCGCAGCGAGGACGGAGAGGGTATACTAGGCTGCAATACCCTCTCAGTCACCTGCGGTGACAGCTCTCCCAGAGGGAGAGCCAAGGGGTCTGTACCCGCATTTTGGCACGAAAAATGGAGCGTATCTGTATCGATACGCTCCATTCACTGTTGGCAGCATTTTATTTCGCCCGGATGTCCAGATGATAATCGATCATACCGGCTTCGGTGTTTTCAATGACGATCTGATACGTAAGATCGATGGTTCCGCCGTCGGGTACAATGTCATAAAATACATTGGTGGCCTTCACCGTGATCATCAGCGTTCCAAATTCCATCTGATACAGCGATTCGTGAGAAACCCCCTCCTGAAAGAGCATTCTGGAATTCAGTGCGCCCTCCCGGTTCAGCGTGACCTTCCCCGGCTCCACCCGGAAGGTGGTGACCACACCGGCAAGGCCAGTCAGTTCGCTTTCCTCGTAGGTGATGTCCCAGCCGCCGTCCCGGAATTCCATCGTCCCCCCGGTGACCAGCTCAATGGTCTCCGGCTCCTGCTCGCCGTAGCGCTGGCGTCCCTGAATGGAAAGAACCACGTCCCGCTTCATCGGAACGCCTCCACAGCCAACCGCAGCAGCTCATCAATGAGCTGGGAATAGGGAATCCCGCTGGCCTCAAACAGCTTGGGATACATGGAAATGGAGGTGAATCCCGGCAGGGTATTGATCTCGTTGAACACCACCCGGTTCTCGTCGTGCGTCACGAAGAAGTCCACCCGGCTTAAGCCCTGACAGCCAACGGCGTTGTAGACCTTCACTGCCGTCTCCCGCACCACTTCCTCCACCTCGGCAGGGATGCGGGCGGGGATATACGCCTTGGAGGTCTCGGTGAGGTACTTGGCGTCGTAGTCATAGAATTCCGCGCCGGAGTCGATCTCGCCGCAGATGGAAGCCATGGGGTTATCATTGCCCATGACGGCCACCTCGATCTCCTTGCCGTTGACGAACTCCTCCACCAGAATCTTCTTATCGTACTTTCCGGCATAGCGAAGGCCGCTGCGCAGAGCGTCCCGGTCGCCGACCTTGGAAACGCCCACAGAGGAACCTGTGCCCGCGGGCTTGACGAACATGGGATAGCGGAAGCGGTTTTCCAGCAAATCCAGGGTGTTCTCCATATGGTTTTCCAGCTCGCCCGCCCGAACCAACTGCCAGGCCGCCTGGGGGACGCCCGCCTGATCTGCCACCAGCTTGGTCAGGCTCTTATCCATGGCCACGGCAGACGCGGCAATATGAGGGCCGACATAGGGGATGCCCGCCATTTGCAGCAGTCCCTGCATGGCGCCGTCCTCGCCGTTCTCGCCATGGAGCACCGGGAACACCACGTCGATGCGCTCCCGCACCACGCAGTCGCCCTCGAAGCTCAGAAGCCCCTGTCCCCGGACGGGGGAAATGGTCGCCCGGCGGTTTTCGGGGCAGCTTCTCCATTCGCCGGTGACCAGCTTGGAATAGTCCTTGCCGCCGTAGAGTATCCAGTCCCCCTCCTTCGTGATGCCCACGGGGAACAGATTATACTTGCTTTCGTCAATGTGATTCAGCACAGACTCCGCCGAGCGCAGGGAAACCTCATGCTCCGGGCTCATCCCGCCGAAGAGAATACAAACACTGAGTTTTTTCACGTCATCGCCTCATTCTACCTGAAAATCCGCTGCTTTTTCGCCAGAAAAGCGGATGCAGCTGCGCAATGCTGCTATAAATATATTTTTTACAATTTTCATCTGGAAATCCGAAACTTTGGTGCTATAATAGAGAGAATATAAGAGCGGCGCGGCGGCTGATACCCCGCGCTTTCCCGTGAGTGTGCTCCACGCGCTTTTGAAAGGAGGGTATGTATGCAGATCAATCTGACACCGAAAGAATTCCGCCGGCTGCTGGATCTGGTGTACATCGGAAACTGGGTGCTGAACTCCACCCGGGGCGAAGACCGCTTCGCCGACTATGACAATCTGGAGAGCAAACTGTTTGCCCTGTCCCCCGCCCTGTCCGAGCATTGGAACGGAACCGTCGTTCCCTCCCGCGCCTATCAGGAGGGCGGGATTCACGAGGCCATCGCCTGCTATGAGGACAACGTTTTTTACGAAATACTGGCGGAGGAGCTCTCCCGCCGGGACATGGACTATCCGGAGATTACCGACGACAATTACGATGAGATCGTCACACGGATGGATCGGTACATGTCGGAATTTGAGCTGTCCGGCGTTGACCATCTGGTTCTGGATGAAGAAAACGCCTAAACCTCTGACGTGCCGGTTTCCCGGCACGTTTTTTATTGCTCACCGCTGATCAGCGCTTCACCGGCACGGAAAATGTCGCCCGCGCCCATGGTGACCACAATGTCCCCCTCCCGGACGTTCTCCCGCAGATAGGCGGTAACGTCGGGCAAGGTCTCGCAGTATACCGCACCGGGGATCTGCTCCGCCAGCTGGGCGGAGGAAATGCCGATGGTGTTCCGTTCCCGGGCGGCGTAGATCTCCGCCAGAACCACCACGTCGGACTTTTTCAGCTCCCGGACGAAGTCGTCAAACAGCGCCTTTGTGCGGGAATAGGTGTGGGGCTGGAAGGCCAGCACCACCCGCTTGTAGCCCATGGAGCGCACGGCTTCCAGGGTCGCCCGCAACTCGTCGGGATGGTGAGCGTAGTCGTCATAAACATCCGCGCCGTTGAACTTGCCCTTGAACTCCATGCGCCGTCCCGCGCCGTGGAAGGACTGGATGCCCTTGGAGACCGTCTCTCCGGGAACGCCCATCATCCACGCGGCAGCCGACGCCGCCAGAGCGTTCATGGCATTGTGCCTGCCCAGAACGCCCATGTCCAGATGGCAGTAGTATTTCCCGTCGCAGATCACGTCAAAGTGCCGCCAGTCGGGGTGCATATTGGCCGCGTGAATGCGGTTTCCTTCCCCAAGGCCGAAGGAAACATAGTCGATGCCCTCCATGGCCTGCACCGTATGGGGGTCGTCGCCGTTGGCGACCACGCCGAAGGTGGCCAGAGACGCAAACTTGTGGAAGGATTTCTGGATGTCCGCCAGATCTTTGAAATAATCCAGATGATCCGCCTCCACGTTCAGCACGATCGCCAGCGTGGGGAAGAAATTCAGGAAGGAATCACAGTATTCGCAGCTTTCCAGCACGATGGTGTCCCCGTGGCCGACCCGGTGTCCCGCGTGCAGCAGGGGCAGGTAGCCGCCGATCATGACCGTGGGATCCATATCCGCTTCCATGAGGATATGGGTCACCATGGACGTGGTGGTGGTCTTTCCGTGTGTGCCGGAGACGCAGATGGCATTATGGTAGGACTTCATGATCTCGCCCCATGCCTGCGCCCGCTCAAACACGGGGATGCCTGCGGCACGGGCGGCAGCGATCTCCGGGTTGTCATTGTGGGCGGCGGCAGTGCGGATGATGCAGTCCGCGCCCTCAATATTCTCCGCCCGGTGTCCGATGGCGACGGGAATGCCCTGCCCGATCAGCTCATCCGTGGACACGGATGCGTTCATATCCGAACCAGTGACCTCCATGCCCATGCCCTTCAGCACCAGACCCAGCGGCCGCATGGATACGCCGCCGATCCCCACAAGATGCACATGATGGCCGGGCGTCAGATATTCCGTGATTTTCTTACTATTCAGCATGTATGTCAGTTCCCCCACAGGTGATCCTGCCCCGGCCGGACCCGGGGAATCTCTGATTCCCTTACGCCGGAGCACAGGACGAAATTTTTCCGCAACTTTTAGCATTATACAACATTGCCTTGAATTTTACAACCACAAAAAGCGGGCGAAGGGAAGTTTTTCGTCATAATCTTCCTTATTTTCCGAAAAACCCCCTCATTACACCCGCCGTATCACGCCGCAGGCGATTTTTTGCCCGCGTTTCCCGCCGGTTGGGTGTGAAAATCGTCCGCGCTTCCGTGAATGACCACCGTCCGCCCAACCACCTCGCAGGGCGTGAATCTGCCCGTCTCCACCGCGAGAAACGCGCGCCCGGCCATGCTGAGCAGCGGCGGCAGGTCTCCTGCGTGGCGGGGATGCTCCCGGGCGTCCGGGTTATAATGTCCTCCGGTATCCGAAAAGTCCGTACCGCCGCAATCGCTGCCCTCGTGGATGTGAAAGGCGAAAAAGCCGGTGTCGTTTTCCGGAAGCCCACTGACCTCCGCCGTCACCAGCGTGCCGCCGGGTATTGCGTAAAACCGCACCGTTCCCCGTAAGTTTGGTGCGTCAATGCCGCCCCGGACGCAGGCGATCGCCTGCGGATTTGCGGATGGAATTCTCATAATCTAAGCACCTCCTGACCATTCTATGCATGACGCTTCTTTCCTGTCCCCAAATTGTCGAAAATTGGCGAAAGGAAGTGAATTGAAAATTGAGTGCAGCTGTGATATTCTATATCCATCGGAAGGTGGGAGACATATGGACGCAATGAAGCTGTTGATTGCGGATGGAAACGAGGAATTCCGGCGGGCGCTTGCCGCCGAGCTGCAGGGGGCATACCATGTCCGGTGCTGCGGCGACGGGAAAGAGGCACTGTCGCTTCTGCGTTCCTTTGTCCCTGACGTTCTGGTGCTTGATCTGATGCTTCCCGAGCTGGACGGCATCAGTCTGCTGCAATCCGCCGCCAGTGCCGGACTGTGTCCCATGGTGCTGGTGACCTCCCGCTTTTATAACGATTATATTCTGGGCGCCCTTGGCGAGCTGAGCGTGGGCTACATGATGCGAAAGCCCTGCGACATCCCCGCTACCGCGGCCAGAATCGGCGACCTGAGCCGCCATATCCGCGCGCCGCTGGTAACGCCGCCCGACCCTCAGACGCAGGTGACCAATCTGCTGCTTTCCCTGAACATTCCTTCCAAACTCCGGGGCTACGCATACCTCCGGGAAGCCATTCCGAGGATGATGAAGGACCCCGACCAGCCCATTACAAAGGTGCTGTATCCGGCGGTGGGCGCGGTCTTCGGCTGCAAGGGCACCCACGTGGAGCGCTCCATCCGAAGCGCCATCGATACCGCATGGAAGCAGCGGGACGACCGTGTCTGGCAGCGGTATTTCCGCGTCGGCTCCGACGGCGTCATTCCCCGCCCGTCCAACGCCGCCTTCATTTCCCGTCTGGCAGACGCTCTGCGGCTGAATCAGGACGCCGGAAACAATGAGGAATGAATCGGAAAAATGGACATACCCTAATGATACCAACTGACTTGGAGGCGCTGTCATGAAAAAGCAAACCTCTCCCCCTAACCGCCGCGGCAGGCTCGTACTGCTGTGCTTCGTGCTGGGGCTGATCCTGATCGTGATGCTTGTGGGAACGGTCTACTTACAGCACCTGCTGGGGCGCATCCACTATGTGGATTCCGGCACCGCCCCGACCCTTTCCCCGGAGGAGCTGGACGCCTATCTCGCCACCCAGCCGGAGGAGATCAACACCGCCCCCACCATGGACCCCGAGGACGTCACCTTCCCGGACTACGACGCCGACATCGGCAGGGACAGCGACATCATCAACATTCTGCTCATCGGTCAGGACCGCCGGGAGGACGAGACCCGGGCGCGTTCGGATTCCATGATCCTGTGTACCTTCCACAAATCCGAAAAGAAACTGACCATGACTTCCTTCCTCCGGGATACCTATGTCAAAATCCCCGGCTACGGCCAGAACCGGATCAATGTGGCCTACGCCGCCGGCGGAATGCCCCTTCTGAATAAGACTTTGGAAAACAATTTCGGCGTCCACATCGACGGCAACGTGGAGGTGGACTTCTACCAGTTTGCCGACATCGTCGATCTTCTGGGAGGCGTGGAGGTAGACCTGCGCAACGACGAAGCCCAATGGGTCAACCGGGAGACCGGCAGCGGCCTTTCCGAGGGAACAAATCTCCTGAACGGTCAGCAGGCACTGGCCTACGCCCGCATCCGCAAACTGGATGCCGACGGGGATTTCAGCCGGACGAACCGCCAGCGCAAAGTCATCACCGCGCTGCTGGATGCCTACCGGGACACCAGTCTTTCCTCCGCCCTGTCCCTTCTGGAGCAGGTTCTCCCCCTGATCACCACGGACATGACAGACAGGGAGATCCTCGGCTACGCCGTCAGCCTCTTTCCTCTGATGACCGGCGGAGAGGTCGTCAGCCAGCACATCCCCGCCGCCGGAACCTATGCCAGCCGCAATATCGACGGCATGGCAGTGCTGGTGGCCGATCTGGAAGCCAACCGGCAGGTTCTGAAAGGCACTCTGGGCGGATGACCCGCACTATGTCCCGTTTCATAAATGGAAATATTTTCCTGTAATTTTTCCCCTGAATGTTTCATGTTCTGGATTTTTGTTTCATGATGCCAAAAAATATTTGTAAAATTTTTTGTAAACACGCATTATCCGAATTGACAAGTTCCGCAATTCAAGGTATAATGAGCGATGACTGAGAAATAATAAGAAGGTGCGAACATGGAACTCACGAGAAGCGAAATGGAAATCATGGATGTCCTCTGGGAAACCGGAAAGCCCCTGTCCCGTGCGGATTTGTTGGAGCATACCGAGGAAAAGACCTGGAAGGACAGTTCCGTACACATACTGCTCAACAGTCTGCTGCAGAAGGAGGCCATTCGGGAGGCCGGCCTTGTGAAGCGCGGCAAAACCTTTGGCCGCGTATTCGCACCGACCATGACCCGGGAGGAATACTTTGCCAACACCATTTTCAGCCATCGCCACAAACCGGAACCGGTAGGTCTGTTCAAGGCGCTGCTGAAGCGGGAGGAAGTCACTCAGGCAGATTTACAGCAACTTCTGGAGCTTGTGCAGAAAGAAATACGGTAAATGATCGACGGAGCCGTTTATACGGCTCCGCTTTTCTTTTATGCAGGCATTCCGCAGCCCGATTTTCTGTACGGTTCGGGTACACGTTTTGCTTCCGACCTCCATAGAATATCAGTATCACACACAACTGCCCGTCCTTTGCCGTTCCCTTTTCGTAGAAAATTGCACAAAAATAATTGAATATTGCACCAAATTTGCCAAATCTGATTGACAACGCCCGGCACGGGGTGTATAGTAGGGGCGTTATCACGACTTAGCCTCAAGGAAACTCTGATTAAATCGGTGAAGGCTGGCGGCTGAAGATTTTGACTCAGCCGAAAGCGATTTATTCAGAGGTTCCTCAGGTCAAATGGAGGAAATATCCATGTTAAAAACCGCTGAATTATACGACATGTCCCACACGCTGGCAGGCGCTTATCTCTCCGGATTTGAGTACCCATGGCAGGCGCTGAAGGGCATCAAAGAGCTGATCTTAGCCCTCGGCCCCACACTGGGCGAGGACTATACGGAAGTGTCCCCCACCGTCTGGGTACATAAGACCGCCGCAGTCGCCCCCACCGCCTTTCTGGGCGCGCCCTGCATCATCGGCGCGGGCACCGAAGTGCGCCACTGCGCCTTCATCCGCGGCTCCGCTCTGGTAGGCGAAGGCTGCGTGGTGGGCAATTCCGTGGAGCTGAAAAACGCAATTCTTTTTGACAACGTGCAGGTTCCCCACTTTAATTACGTGGGCGACAGCATTCTGGGCTACAAGTCCCACATGGGCGCTGGCAGCGTCACCTCCAACGTCAAGTCCGACAAGACGCTGGTCGTGGTGAAAAACGGCGAAGAGCAGGTTCCCACGGGGCTGAAAAAGTTCGGCGCCATGCTGGGCGACTTCGTGGAGGTCGGCTGCAACAGCGTCCTGAATCCCGGCACCGTCATCGGCCCCCACTCCAACGTCTACCCCACCTCCTGCGTCCGGGGCATGGTTCCCGCCAACAGCATCTGGAAAACCGGCGGAATTATTGTCGCCAAAAAATAATGTTTTCGGGACATTTCCCGGCCATCAGAAAGTGAAAGGAGTCCATTTCCATGGGCAAATATTTTGGAACCGACGGCTTCCGGGGAGAAGCCAACTGCAACCTTACCGCTGACCACGCTTTCAAGGTCGGGCGTTTTCTCGGCTGGTACTACACCCAGCTGAAGCGCCGCTCCGGCTCTGACGGCTCCGCCAGAATCGTCATCGGCAAGGATACCCGCCGGTCGAGCTATATGTTCGAGTACAGCCTTGTTGGCGGTCTGGTAGCCTCCGGCGCAGACGCCTATCTGCTGCACGTCACCACCACCCCCAGCGTGGCCTTCGTCGTCCGCACTGAGGGCTTCGACTGCGGCATCATGATCTCCGCCAGCCACAACCCCTACTACGACAACGGCATCAAGCTCATCAACAACTTCGGTGAGAAGATGGATGAAAGCGTCATCAGTCTGGTGGAAGCGTATCTGGACGGCAATCTGGAGGCTTTCGGCCGGAAATGGGAGGAACTGCCCCTTGCCAAGCGCGACCAGATCGGCCGCACCGTTGACCACGTTGCCGGACGAAACCGCTACATCGGCTATCTCATCAGTCTGGGCATGTACTCCTTCAAGGGCGTGAAGGTTGGCTTGGACTGCGCCAACGGTTCCTCCTGGAACATTGCAAAATGCGTTTTTGACGCGCTGGGCGCCAAGACCTACGTCATCAATGCCGCCCCCGACGGCTACAACATCAACCAGAACGCGGGCTCCACCCACATTGAGGTTCTGCAGCGCTACGTGGTAGAGAACGGGCTGGACGTGGGCTTTGCCTACGACGGCGACGCCGACCGCTGCCTGTGCGTGGACGAAAAGGGCAATATCGTCACCGGCGACCACATCCTGTACATCTACGGCAAGTACATGAAGGAGCGGGGCAAGCTCCTGGGCAACACCGTCGTCACCACCATCATGTCCAACTTCGGCCTGTACAAAGCCTTCGACGAGCTGGGCATCGGCTACGCCAAGACCAAGGTGGGCGATAAGTACGTCTACGAATACATGATGGCCAACGGCTGCCGTCTGGGCGGCGAGCAGAGCGGCCACATCATCTTCTCCAAATACGCCTCCACCGGCGACGGTATCCTCACCAGCCTGAAGATCATGGAAACGATGATGGCGAAGAAGAAGACCCTGAGCCAGCTCTGCGAGGGCTTCACCTTCTATCCTCAGGTGCTGAAAAACGTCCGGGTGGCCGACAAGGCCGCGGCGCAAGCTGACCCCGACGTGCAGAAGGCCGTCGCGGAGGTCACCGCCAAACTGGGCGACACCGGGCGCATTCTGGTGCGGGAATCCGGCACCGAGCCCGTCATCCGGGTCATGGTGGAAGCCGAGAGCAAGGACGTCTGCGAGCAGTACGTGGATTCCGTGATCGAGGTCATCCGCGCCAAGGGTCACTGCGTGTAATGATGATTTTGCCCCCAAACCGCATGGTTTGGGGGCATTTCCGTTAAAATTCCCCGGCTGTGCCGGGGAATTTTTGCTGTCCTTATGGAATTGCCGAGTAGGTGCCGCCCGTTATGGCGTACCCCTCTCCCGGCTTTGGCTGCCACTGGTAGCGGTTCTTCCCTTCCTCCGGGAAGAGACTGGCCATGATCGCGGCAATGACGCCGCCGTGGGTCACGATCACCGTGTTTTCTTTCCGGCTTTCCAGTGCCTTGTACGCTGCCAGAACGCGCCTCGTCATCTGTTCGCCGCTTTCGCCGCCGGGGGGCGGGTTAATCTCCGGGTCGCGGGAGAGCCATGCCTGATAGGCCGGTTCGTCCTTCAGCATCTCATAGCTTTTCATCTCAAACGCGCCGAAGTCGATTTCCCGGAAATCCCTCACGACCTCGTAGGGGACGCTGCCAAACAGCAGCGCCAGCGTTTCATTGCACCGCCGCATTCCGCTGGTGATAAAGTGTGCCGCGCCCACGTCGATGGACGGGCGGCTCGCCAGCGCTTCCCTTCCCGCTCTGGATAATGGCAGGTCGGTGCTGCCGCAGTAGAGGTGCTGCTCATTGGCAAGGGTGCAACCATGGCGAATGAGAAAAATGGTCATTTCAGCCGTTCCTCCAATCCGCAGAACAAGCGGCTGACCCGGGCTGCTTCTCCGGACAGATACCGGCACAGCAGCCCGTTCATCTGCCGCCACGCCCGCATTTCCGCCCCCATGGGCACCACGCCCGCGGAGATATCCTCACAAATAAGAATGCTGTCTTGCCACTGCTCCCGGCGGGATTGGAAGAACGCCACGGCGTCCACCCCCGACTGCACACACCAAAGGGTAAATTCCTCGATACGGTCAATGCACCGTCTGGAAAAGTCGATTTCTCCGCCGGTACAGGTAAAAACATCGCTTTCACTCAGGCCAAAGGCGGACTTCGCAAAATCCAGCTTTCCCTGATAAGCGCCGCCGATAATCAAAACCATAATACCCTCCTACAAAAGCGCGTAGACCGCCACGGCGCACAGTTCGCCGATGGTCAGCGCGTACCCTGCAATGTCGCCGTTCATGCCGTCCAGAGACTTGTACCCCCGGCGCAGCGCCAGAGCATACCCGGCAAGGCACCCGACCGGCGCAAAACCGTACTTTCCGCAAATGAAAAATCCCGCCGCCAGATACGTGGCCAGCATTCCGGACAGAATCCACAGCTGCGCCTTGGGCTTTTCCTGCCCGGCGTACTGGCTGGAGGACATGGGGCGAAGCCCCGTCACCGCCAGCGCCGAGCAACACCGGCTGACCGCCGGGATAAGCAGCAGAATCCGGAAATCCGCCCCTTCGGAGGCGGCAGAAAAGAACGCGAACTGGCTGAGCATCAGCAGGCACAGGCCGATCACGGCGAAAGAGCCGACGTGGGAGTCCTTCAGGATCGCCCGGCGCTTTTCCAGATCCCGCCATGATTTCACCGCGTCGGTGACGTCCATGAATCCGTCCAGATGAATGAATCCGGTCAAAAGGAAGGGGCACGCGCACAGCGCCAGTCCCCCGACCAGTGCTGGGAGCTTCAAAAAGCGGACGGCCCATGCAAGCGCCGCCCAGACAAGCCCAATTTCCAGCCCAACCACGGGCAGAAACAGGAGCATTTTTCCCCTCGCCTTCTCGTCCCAGAGCCGTCCGGGAAAGGGAATTGCACAGAACATGGACTGGCACATGGCAAAGGCACAAAGATAGGTTTTCACAGCGGCAATGCCCCCTTGTAAAGCTTCGGATTCCCCGCCGCCACCTCGGCGACAACGTCGCAGGCCGCCGCCAGACGGCGGTCAATGGCGGCCAAACACTTACGGTAAAGCTCCGTGGTCTCGTCGTAGCGCTGGGCGTCGGAGTAAATAAAATCGCTGACGACCACCGCGTTTTTCACGGTTTTCACAAAGGCGATCAACTCGTCGGCGCACCGGTTCGCCCCGTCCAAATCCAGCTGCCAGTTCTTTTCCGCGGGAAACATGGCGTTTTGCAGCAGCGCCGTGGCGCTGTCCACCAGAAACGTGCCGTCCCTGTCCGCAGTATCCAGACAGGACAGCATATTTTTGCTGCACTCAATGGTCTCGAAGCCCAGCCCGTCCCGGTCGGCAATGTGCCGCCGGATGCGCGCCAGATCTTCCTCGTCCGTGGGGATCATCGTCGCCACGTAGTAGCGCTTTCCCGCCCCGGACAGCTTCACTGCAAGTTCCTGCGCCAGCGTGGATTTTCCGTTTTTCGCGCCGCCGGAAAGGAAAATCGTCATGTTTTCCCCTCCACGGTGAACTGGTCGCCCTGGCGGATTTCGTCCAGATACCCGTCGTCTATCCCCGCCTGATCGAAGGTCGCCATGTCGTTCATAACGGCGCAGGCGGCGGAAAGCACCTGAAAGGCCAGCGGACACCCGCTGCCCTCCCCCAGACGCATTCCCAGCAGGAACAGCGGCTCCAAGTCCATGTCCTCCATGGCAAGGCGGTAGCCGATCTCAAAGGACGCATGGCTGGGGACGAGATAGTCCCGCACCCGGGGACACAGCCGCACCGCGCACAGCGCCGCTACGGCGGAAATAAACCCGTCAATGACCACCGGACGGCGGGTCGCCGCCGCCCCCAGAAACGCGCCGCACATGGCGGCAAGGTCGAAGCCGCCCACCTTGGCAAGCACGTCCACCGGGTCGTCCCTGTCGGGACGGTTCACTTCGATTGCCTGACGGATGATTGCTTTCTTCCGCAGGAAACTCTCGTCGGTCACACCGCCGCCCCTGCCGGTGACGGTCTCCACCTCCGCTGAAAGCAGCACCGCCAGAACGGCGGAGGACGTAGTGGTGTTGCCGATGCCCATTTCCCCCACGCCGAGGGCATCGGCGTCGGTCTCGGCGGCGAGCTTGGCACCGGTAAGGATGGCCGTGACCGCCTGCTGCCGGGTCATGGCGGGGCCGCTCGCAATATTCTGCGTGCCGTAGGCAATTTTCCGGTTCAGCACCGCTTTCTCTTTGATATCGGCATTGACGCCCACATCGCAGACGGTGATGCCGCTGCCGAAATGTTTCGCAAGAACGCTTGCGCCGGTTTTTCCACGGGTCAGATTCACCGTCTGCATCAGCGTCACGGACTGGGGTGCGCTGGACACGCCCTCCGCCACCACGCCGTTGTCGGCGGCAAATACCAGAAGGTGGGTCTTCTCCATCTTATTATGCACCCGCCCGGTGATGCCCGCCAGCTGGACGGACAGGTCTTCCAGCCGCCCCAGGCTTCCGGGGGGCTTTGCAAGCTGTGCCTGACGCTCCCGCGCCTTTTCCATAGCGGCGTCATCCAAAGGGGAAACGGCGGAAAGCAGTTTGTTCAGTTTTTCTTCCATGTTCACCCCTCCAAAATACGCTCTTCCAGCATCCAGCTGACCGCCGGTGCCGCCTGAAGCACTTCCAGTGTAAAAGTCGCCTCCGTGCAGAGCGTCTGCGCCTGCCGGAGCAGCGCGGCCATGGAGATCGTTCCCTCTCCCGGTGCGCAATGGGTATCCTGAGAGCCGTCATTGTTGTGGATATGGAAATGGGAGAGAAATTCCGCGCAGGCGCTCACCCATTCCTCCACGGGAACCGGGGAGTAAGCGTTCACATGCCCCACGTCCAGACACATCCGCAGCCGGGGGTTGTCCACCTCCCGGAAAATCTCGGTCATCATCTCCGGCTGCTCCTCCAGCACGTTTTCCAGCACGATGTCCACGCCGGGGTCTTCCTTCAAAAAATCCTTCCAGAAAACAACGGACTGCTCCGTATACCAGCAGGGGTAGTACAATCTTTCGTTGAAGCCCCCATGAATGATGATCTTCCGGGCATCATACCGCCGCGCAAGCGCGATCGCCTGCCGGTAGCGGAGCGCCGCCAGCTCCCGTGCTTTCGGGTCAACGGCACAGGGGAACAGCTCGCTGAAGGGCGCGTGCAGCAGTTTTCTGCCCACGCCTGTTAGTTCCTCGGTCACAGCAGCGTGGGTCGTCTCGAACTGCTCATCCATATTCCACGCGGTGCAGTATTCCGCGATTTCCAGCCCCAGGCCGTGCCGCCGGGCTTCCTCCGCGGCGTCCGGGGCAATGGTGGAAAGAAACAGCTGGTCTCTTTTCATGCTTCCTTCCTCCCCTCATCATCCAGAATTCCGTATTTTGTTTTGATCCGGTCAAGCTTTTCCAGCAGGGGCTTCCCCAGAACCAGAAGTACGATTGCCGTGGCGACGGCCTGTCTCAGGTTCACCGGGAACCCGGAAATATAGAACGCCATCGCCCCCTTGAGGGTGATTCTGGACATCACCAGAAACACCGAACAGGTATCCAGCAGCGGCCCGACGAAAAACGCCACCGCCAGAAATCCGAAAATCCCCATCGCCACCGGCTTGCGGGGAAGTCTGCCCTCGGCGAACACAAAGCCCGCCAGCATCCCGCCCGCGCCGTAGGCCATCATCTGCCATGGCGTGTAGGGGCCTTGGCTGTAGAAGAAATTGCTTGCCAGTGCGCTGATTGCCCCCACCAGAAAGCCCGATTCCGGGCCGAAGGCAATTCCCGCGATCATGATAATGCCGAAAATTGCCTTGAAGCTGGGGATGGGAATGGCGACACGCCCGGCTACCGCCAGCGCGCACATCACTGCCAGCACCACCAGCTCCCGCGCCTGAGGTCTGCGCCCCTCAAAGGCCAGAAAGAAGGGGATCAGCAGCTCCACGATCACCAGCGTGCTGGTGACATAAAACGCCCGTCCGGAAAGTCTGCTGCCCACGATCAGCGTCAGGGGAATCAGCACGAAAAAAACGATCAAAGTGGCAATACGGGACTTTTTCATGCCTTTGTCTCCCGGTTTTGTTTGTAAAGATCCACTACATTCTCCGCCGTGACCGCGTTCCGGAACACATGGCGGCTCATACGGTTTGCGGCAGTGGTGTAGAAGCTGTTCGCGCCGAAGAACCGGCGGGGCGTATCCGTGGTCAGGACCTGCCCGTCAAAGAACATGCTCACCTGATCGGCGTACCGGGCGCAGAATTCCACGTCGTGGGACACCATAACGATGGTGATGCCCTTCTTTTTCAGCTCCGTCAGGATGGACGCAAAGGTCTCCTTGAAGAAGCTGTCGATGCCCTTGGTCGGCTCGTCCAGCAGGAGCAGCTGCGGCCGGGTAAGCAGCACCTTCGCCAGCGCCGCCCGCTGCTGCTCACCGCCGGACAGATCGTAGGGATGGCTTTTCAGCAGGGACGTGATCTGACAGATTTCCGCCGTTTCCCGGATATCCTGCTCGTTTTGCGTCATTTCCTGCAAATCTTCCAGCACCGTTTTCTTGACGAACAGGCTCTTGGGGTCCTGAGGAAGCATGGCGAGGCAGCCCCGGAACAGCTCCTGCTGCTTGTATTTTTCCACCGGCTTTCCCAGCACCTTCACCTTGCCCCGGTAGGGTCTGCAAATGCCGCAGACGGCTTTCAGTGTTGTGGATTTTCCCGCGCCGTTGCCGCCCACGATGGCGTGAAGGCTTCCCTTCACCACCTCGACGCTGGCCCCCCGGAGAACGTCCGGGCTGTTCTTTTCATAGCGGAACCACAATTCTTTCAGCGAAAGGGCGATTTCGCCGTCTTCTTCGGTCTGGGGCTGCGCCGGAAGCTCGGTGATTTCCGGCGGGTTCGGGAAAATATCGCTGAGCCAGTTTCTGCCCTCCCGCACGGTCAGGGGGCACTCCCCCGCCCCGCCGCTGCCGTAAAACACCCGCACCGGCGTGGGCATGGCGGTAAACATATCGTTCTTTTCCTCCCAGAGCCGCTTTCCGATGTTCCGGGGGGTGTCGTTGGCGATCACTTTTCCGCCGTCCATCACGATGGCGCGGTCAGCGTAGGGGAAAATATCCTCCACCCGATGCTCCGTAATGAGGATGGTCGTTCCCAATTCTGCGTTGATCTTCCGCAGGGTGTTCAGAAAATCGGAAGCCGCAATGGGGTCAAGCTGGCTGGTGGGTTCGTCCAGAATCAGAATCTCCGGCTGCATGGCCATGATGGATGCCAGGTTCAGCAGCTGCTTCTGTCCGCCGGACAGATTGGCAACGTCTCTGTGGAACCAGTCCTGAATGCCGAAATAGCAGGCCATTTCCGCCACCCGGGCGCGCATGGTCTTCTGGTCGCAGCCCAGGCTTTCCAGCCCGAAGGCCAGCTCATGCCAGACCTTGTCCGTCACGATCTGATCGTCCGGATTCTGCATGACGAAGCCCACCTTCGCGGCCTGATCCCGCTGACTCATATCTTTCAGCGAAACGCCGTTGATGCGGATGTCCCCGCTTCGCTTTCCGTGGGGCGCAAGCACCGTTTTCAGGTGCCGCAGCAGCGTTGTTTTGCCGCTGCCGCTTTTGCCGCAGAGTACCACATACTCCCCCCGCCGGATGGTCAGGCTGACGTCGGACAGGGATGGCCTGCCGGCGGAAGGGTAGGAAAAGGTCAGATTCTCGATCTCGATATGTGCCATTGAACGGCCTCCTTCATGTGTAGTGCAGAGGGGATAAAGAGGTAAGCGCAGTAGGCAATAAAGCCCGGCGCGTAAATGCCGGTAACGGGCTGAATGGCAAGCTTCGGCGTAAACTCCGCCGCCGCGCCGCCCATGGCGGCCGCCACTGCGGCCACACCCGCAAGGGTGAGCATCACTGCAAGAAGCGTCCAGTCCAGCGCCTTCATCCGGTAGATCTGAAAGCTTGTGCGTTTGGCTGTGCCGTAGCCCCGGGCGCGCATGGAGTCCCCGGTTACGATGCTGCCCTCCAGCGCCCAGTCTGTCAGGGCGGACAATGTTCGCATTCCGCTGGTGAGTTTTTCTTTCATGGTGCTGTTCTCCCCCGCACCGAGGCCAACGGACTTTCTCGCACCCATGATCTGCCCCGCCTTGCGGATAAAGCTGGGGATCATCCGCAGCACCATCACCAGCAGCAATGAAATTGCCGGGATCAGATTCCCGAACAGGCTTGTGAACTTGTCGCTGGTCATGACCGCGTTATAGCAGCCGAACCAGAGCATCATCACCAGAAACACCCCGGCAATGGCCGCGCCGTAGAGCAACGCCTCCACCGTGTAGGGTCTTCCGAACACATGAAACAGCACCCGCTCGCCGTAGGTATTGAACAGCGGGTTCACCACCGTCAGCGCGAGAAACATGGGCAGCAGCATGGCAATTCGCTTCCAGCCCGCCCTGCCGCTGAGCAGCAGATAATAAACCGCCGCACCAATCGCCCCCACGATCAGGTACGCCGGGTGCTGGATCAGCACGCTGAAACCAATGGCTCCCACAAAAAACAGGAAATTCACCGCCGGGTGGCAGTTGGAAAAAGCGTCCGCAGTCATAGCATCCCCCAAAAAGAAAAAGTCCCCAAATGGGGACTTCACAAAAACCTCCGGCAGGCATCCCCAAGAGCCTTCCGGGAAAAACGTCAGGTCACCGTGTTCCGGCTCTGGACGCCATTTGCCGAAGGTCTTCTCAGGATGCCCCAATGACTTTCCGCGGCTCAACTGTCCATCTACGGCGGCTTGGTACCGCTGGGATTGCCCCATTCCAATGTGTGACCCGACTTTATTAAGGAACCTCTGAATAAATCGTCTTCGGCTGACAGCGGATCTTTCACCCCCAGCCTTCGGTATGAAAAATGGGAAATACATACAGTATTCCCGCATTTTCCATACCTTGTCTGGAGGCAAAATCTCTCGCTGTCAGCTCTCGTCGATTTATTCAGAGCTTCCTTTTTTATTCTATGCAGCATATTCTATCATAATCTCCGAAAAACTGCAATGTCTTTCCGCCGCGCATCGTGATTTTTTACGATTGAAAAAAATGGGAAGCTGTGCTACAATATCCGCGCTGTTTGTGAATACCAAATAGCGAACCCCTTCACGCAGCCGTTTCAAGGCAGGCGGGAAAGGAATAACATGATAGGAGAATTGTTATGAACAAATTCAGCATGAAAAAGCTGCTGTCCATCCTTCTGTGCATCGCGCTGATTGCGGCATTGGCGCTTTCCACCGTTGGATGCAGCAAGAATGACAAAACTGAGCCTGTGGCCTCCGCTGAAACTTCCGGCGGCACCGTTTCCATGGGCGAGGGCGAAACCATGTTCCTGTTCAACGTGGTCGATCCCGAAGGCAAGGAGAGCCATTTTGAAATCCACACCGATGAGAAGACCGTCGGCGCGGCGCTGCTGTCCCTTGGCCTGATCGCGGGCGAGGACAGCGAGTACGGCCTGTATGTCAAGACCGTCAACGGCGTCACCGTGGACTACGATCAGGACGGCAAGTACTGGGCATTCTATGTGGACGGCGAGTATGCCGCCACCGGCGTAGACTCCACCGACATCACCGCCGGCGCGACCTACACCTTCAAGGCAGAGTAATTTCCGGGCACAAAGCAGCCGGTAAGATGGTTTTAACCGTCTTACCGGCTCTTTTCTGTTGCAATTCGGGAAAATCATCGTATAATGGTAGTGATATTTTACGGAACAGGAGAAAACGCAATGGAAAACGGCGCGGTGTATTTGAAAAAGGGCGAGGGGCGCAGCATGAAGGCGGGCGGCCCATGGGTATATGACAACGAGGTGGAGCGCATCGAGGGCGAGCCGCTGGACGGGGATGTTGTCTCCGTCCACGACTACAACGGCTTTTGTCTGGGCAAGGGCTTCCTGAACCGCCGCTCCAAGCTCCGGGTGCGGATGCTGACCCGGAACCGGAATCAGGAAATCGACGAGGATTTTCTCAGAATGCGGGTGGAGAACGCCTGGGAATACCGGAAAAAGGTGGTGGACACCGGCAGCTGCCGGGTGATTTTCGGCGAGGCGGATTTCCTGCCCGGTCTGGTGGTGGACAAGTTCTCCGACGTGCTGGTGGTGCAGTCTCTGGCGCTGGGCATGGATCGGTATAAGTCCTTCATTCTGGAAACCCTGAAAGAATTGATGGCGAAGGACGGCATTTCCATTCGGGGAATTTACGAGCGCTCTGACGCAAAAGTGCGGGAGCAGGAGGGAATGCCCCGGGTCAAAGGCTTCCTGTCCGACCCCTTTGACACCAAGGTGGAGATCGTGGAAAACGGCGTCAGATATTTCGTAGACGTGGCCGAAGGACAGAAAACCGGCTTTTTCCTCGATCAGAAATACAACCGCAAGGCCATCTGGCCGCTGTGCCCCGGTGCGGAGGTGCTGGACTGCTTCACCCACACCGGCTCCTTTGCCCTGAACGCGGGTCTCGCCGGGGCGCGCCACGTGCTGGGGGTGGACGCTTCGGAGCTAGGCGTAGCACAGGCCCGGGAAAACGCCGCCCTCAACGGCCTTTCCGACCGGGTGGAATTTCTCTGTGCGGACGTGTTTGCGCTGCTGCCGGAGCTGGAAGCCAAGGGGCAGAAATTTGACCTCGTGATCCTCGACCCTCCGGCCTTCACCAAGTCCCGCGCCTCCGTGAAAAAGGCGGTGACGGGCTACCGGGAGATCAACCTCCGGGCAATGAAGCTCATCCGGGACGGCGGTTTCCTCGCCACCTGCTCCTGTTCCCATTTTGTGGACTATGAGCTGTTCACCCAGACCATCGGTCAGGCCGCCCGGAATGTCCACAAGCGGCTGCGTCAGGTGGAGTACCGCACCCAGGCGCCGGATCACCCCATTTTGTGGGACGCCGAGGATTCCTACTACCTGAAATTCTACATTTTTCAGGTCTGCGACGAGAAATAACAAACGGGAGCCATCACGTTTTCGTGTGATGGCTCCCGAACATTATACTTTCCGTCTTGCCCTTTGAAACCGGTACTCCGTCCAGAATTCCAGTCCCATGGGCAGCAGACACAGCGCGGCGTAGCCAGCGGCGGTCACTGCGCTTAAATTTTCCAGTGGTTTCCAGATGATTCTGGGGTTGTAAAACATCGTTGTTGCCCCAAGAATCGCCCCCATGGCAGTCAGGGTGATGCCGGAAAACAGCGCGATCACGAACGCCCTGTCCCGGTTATCGAAGCGGTAGACGGAAAACGCCGTCCGCCCCCGAAGCAGACTGCCCCGGGAACGCATGGCGTCGGATTCCAGCACCAGTGCGGAGATCATCCACGTGATCAGCATGGAGAAAATCCGCAGGCAGTTGACAAGTCGTCGAAAAACATTTCCCTGATTGCTTCCCCGGCCGATGCCCTTCTGAGCCAGGTTGATTTTTCTTGCCTCCCGGCCGATTCTCGGAATAAAGCGCAGCAAAATTGTGAGAAACAGCGACAGCCGTGGGCTGACCCTGCCGAACAGGTACAGCACCTTGTCGCTGGACACCACCCGGAACAGGCAGCTCAGCCACATGCACACTGCCGCCGCCCGCAGTCCCGTCACCATGCCGTACACGAAGCTTTCCACCGTCAGGTTGTTGCCGATGAAGTTCTGTTTCAGCACCGTCACGCCGAAATGGTGATAGCTGCTGTAATACAGGGCGAAGCAAACCACCAGCGGCAGCAGGCACAGGTTGAAGATAACTGCCCGTTTTCCGTTCCGCTTCATGCTGAACGCGAAGGCGCACAGGCAGGAGATGGCGAGAAACACCGGGTGCTGGAAGGCCACGCTTCCGTAAATGACGGCGGCAAAAAACAGGAAGTTCACCGCCGGATGGCAGCTTTCAAAGCCCATCTTCGTCCTCCATCATCCCGTACTGCACCTTCACCCGATCCAGCTTTTCCAGCAAAGGATTCCCGAAAATCACCATGGTCAGGAACGTGCAGACGCCCTGACTGAGGTTCACCCAGAAGCCGGACACATAACGGGGCCACGCCGTCCGCACATTGATAACCGACAGCTCCAGAAAAACCGAACAGGTGTCCAGCAGCGGCCCCACCAGCAGCAGCGTTGTCAGGAAACCAAACACGCCCATGACGAGCGGCTTTCTCGGCAGTCTCCCCTTTGCGAACAGGAAGCCCGCCAGCAGTCCGCCAGCGCCGTAAGCAAACATCTGCCATGGAGTATAGGGTCCCTGACCATAGAAGAAGTTGCTGGCAAAGGCCGAAATCGCGCCCACAAGGAACCCGGTTTCGGGGCCAAAGGCAATACCCGACAGCATGATAATGGCGAAAATCGCCTTGAAATTGGGAATGGGAATAACCACCCGCGCGGCCACCGCCAGAGCAGACAGCACCGCGATGACCACCAGCTCCCGCGCCTGAGGCTTCCGGTTCTCGAAAGCCAGCAGAAACGGCACCAGCGTCTCAATCATGACCAGCGTGCTGGTGACATAGTAGGCGCGTCCGCTGAACCGCAGGCCGAAATAAATCGTTGCGGGGATCAGCAGCAGGAAGGTCAGCAGCATCACGATATGGGACTTTTTCATTTTGCGGTCCCCTCCGTCATCCATCCGCCGCCCACGTCCTTGCCGTAGCCTTTGCAGGTGTAGCACCAGACGATGTCGTCCCCGTTTTCCACCTTGCAGGCCGAGCAGCCGTAATTGGGGAACCAGCCGTTCACCTTGTACATCCAGCCGGATTCTTTGCCGCAGTCGAATTCATACAGGTGGTTGATACCCTCGATGTAGCTGCTGTCGTAAATGGGCGTCCAGCTGTATTCCAGCTGGATATCCGCCGCCGTACAGACCTTTTGCAGCACGTCAAAGACGGTATCCCCCTCAGTGAAGGAAACCTGCGTTTTGGGCAGGATCACCGCGTCTTTGGGAACATAGGGCGCTTTTTCCTCGTCCAGCGACCCCAGATTATCAAGAACGGTGTCGCAGACGATGGTGACAGTGCAGACATTCCCCTCCTGCCCCGGGGTGATGAGAGAATTGTCCGGAATCGCCGTAATTTTGTACAGGCTTCCCAGATTGCTGTCTTCCCCGCCCCGCAGGTGAAGCGCCGTCAGAACGCCGGTCACGGCGATCACGGCGATCAGCAGAACCATCACGATATTCCCAAGCCACTTTTTCTTCATCCGCTGTTTCCCCCGCGAAACTCTTTTACTCCCCTGTCATCGTGTACAGGGTGGATTTTCCCTGCTCAGCCCGGCTCACGGCCACCAGGGCGTAGAAGCCCTGTTCCGTCGCCATCACGTCTTCTTCCCCATCGAGAATGTGCCGGAACGCGCCATTCTCCGTCCGGAATTCCAACAGCCTGCTTACCAGCGTGTTCCCGCTCTTGACGAACCGGGAGTCGGTCAGGCTGACATCCAGCTCCGTCAGCGCCACGATCACCTGCGCGATGGACTCGCTGCTCTCCGAATCGTAGGCTACAAAGCCGCCGTTTTCTTCCTGCTGCTGAGACAGAACAGTCAGTCCCCGCTCCACCGCGTCCGCCACATCCTGCCGGTCGCGGTATTTGGCCAGCGCCTGCAGCGCCATGGCCGTGATGTCCGTCTCCGCGTCGCCCCCCGCGAACGACCATCCGCCGCCGGGAAGCTCCGCGTTCAGAATATAGTCCACATACCCGTCCCGCGTGGCCTGCGTGGTTCCGGCGGTGTTTTCCGGGATGTCATACGCCCCGCTGTCCAGCGCCAGCAGCGCGAAAATGGGGCCGTTGATCCCCTGAAATACCGTCTGATCAAAGTCCGCCAGAGGAACCAGCAGGTTGAATCCGCCAACGTCCGTGGCATCCTTCCCCAGCGCCGTCCACGCCAGAATCACACGGGAATACTCCGTGTACTTTTTCGCGTGGAGCACGCCGCCGTGTTCCGCCGTGTAGGCAGCCACGTTTTCGCCATAAACTTCAAAATATTCCTTCGGTACCGCAACGCCGGAGCGCGCCAGCCCGAATACGGCCCACTCGCCCCCCACGGAGCCGTAGGTTGGCTGCGGGATCTGCTCCATCAGCCATTGGGCAGTCTGTGTCAGTTCCTCGTCCGTTACCGTACTTTGCCCCGCGGCCGTCCGGGTTTCCACAGCCGCAGTCGTTTCGGCAGTCTCCGTCTGCGGCTTGTCCGCGGCACAGCCGCAGACAGACAGCGCCAAGATAAGCGCCAGCAAAAGGGCGATCCATTTTTGATTCATAATCTATGCTCCTATTCTTTGGGAAGTCCTGTGTCCCCGACTGCGATCTGGTCAGTGCTTCCCGTATCTTCCGTTTCCTTCGGGGCAGCCGCCGGGAACTCCTTCAGAGTTCCCGCGGCATACTGGAGAATCAGCACGGCGTCGCTGCTGTCAATGACTCCGTCACCGCTGACATCCGCCGTCTTCAGGGAAAGCGCCCCGTCGATGCGCTTTGCCTCATAGTCCAGAATCATCTGGGCGTCGGCCTTATCGACCTTACCGTCGCCGTTGACGTCGCCGAGAAGTCCATCGCCCACGGTCAGATTCAGCGTGACAGCAGGTACCATCGTCTCAACGCCGGAGGTCATCTCTGTTCCGTTTTCTTCATTATGGTACATGACATACGGGAAGGAAATGGCAAACTCCCCGTCGCCGCCGTCCAGCGGGTCAGTCTTATACGTCACGTAGGCCGTAACGTCTCTCGTCTTTCCGTTGGCATAGACCGCGGTAACGACCATTCCGGCAGGGTCGAAGGTCTCCCCTTCCGCGTATGCCGTCTTTGTCGGCTGCTGGGTGATCTCAAGACGCTCAATGGCGCTTCCGTAGGCCATCAGCCGCGCCGAGTCGTTCTTGAAATAGACCGTGCCGTATTCGTCGGTGATGGGGCTGCAAATGGCGTACTGCGCCTGATCGCCTGTGGGGGTGAACAGCGCGTAGGCCGTCGTGTGGCCGCCCTCGGTGGTGACGTAATCCGGGGTCGTCTGTCCGGCTCTGTCCCGCAGAACCCGCAGCTTGCCGGGGGTCATGTTGTCGAAGAAATAGACGTACACGCAGCCGCTTTCCTGCTCGTAGGCCGTGGTCAGCAGGCCGCTGGTCTGTGGGTAACCCTGCGTCTCCACGCGGTAGGCAATGCGCCTTGCAACCACGTCGATCACCGTGATGTTGTGGCCGGAGTACGGGGAAAACTGTCCCGCGCCGGAAACGCCCAGGTAGGCTCTGCCGCCATAGACCACAGGGGTGGACGTACTCATGGGAACGCCGCCCACGCCGTTTGCCAGATTCACGCTCCACCTATTCGTCAGCTTCCGGTCGCCGGTCACCTGAACGGAATAGAAGGTGCCGCCCTTGGAGGTGAAATAGTAGGCGTCCGTCCCGGCGTCGTAAACCACCGTACTGCGGATATCCGCGTTCAGGCCGTCCCAGCTGTCCAGCAGCTCGCCCGTGGCGGGATCCAGAAGCAAAAGCCGGGAGGTCTGGCTGGTGTAGCCGTTTCCGCCGTCGTCCGTTCCCACCAGCAGGAAGTCGTCGGCCACGTAAGCGCCCGCCCAGTAGAAGCCGCCCTTGCTGGTATAGTACCAGGAGGCGCACTTGCTTTCTTTGGACTGCGCCGGGTCCTCATCGGTGATGGACAGGCAGACGAAGTTCGCGTTGCCGGTCTCGCTGTTCCAGAAGCCGGTGTAGAGATAGCCGTTTTTCACCTTCAGCGGGCAGTTGGGCTGTCCGCCCAGTTTATCCGTGTAGATCCAGAGAGATTCCAGTGTGGCCGCATTGAACGCCTGCACCGTGCCGCCGGACAGCGCCACGAAGACCATGCCGTCTGCGTAAACCGGCGGGGTGATGGAGAAGCTGGACTTGTGATCCATGTTTGCCTTTACCTTGACCTCGCCGCTTACGGTGTCCACGCGGTAGATCTTGTCGCCCGCGTAGGTGATGATATCGCCATCCACCAGAATCGGGCTGCCGACGGCATCCGAATCAAAGCCGACGCCCAGCTGGTTTGCCCAATACAAGGTGCCGTCCTGCGCCGCCGTTGGCAGCAATACGTCCGTGACGCCGTTATTGGTGGAAGAACCGCGGAAATCCGCCCACTGCGCCGGGATCGACGGGTCGATGGCGGGGTTGGCCGCCGCCGGATTCAGCGTCCAGACGATAGTCGCCGCGCCGCCGCCCTCCGTCTCGGTGACGGGGTAGGTTTCCGTACCGTTGGAGATCACCAGCGCACCGGCATCGTCCCGGGTCACGGTCAGGGTGCCGGACACGGCCTCGTAGCCGTATTTTGTCAGCGCGTAGCTGTAGCTGCTTCCCTCGCACAGCAGATAATTCCCCGCGTCGTCCGGCAGCTGCTGCACGCCGGTGAGAACGTCCCGCAGATGCAGCAGCGCGTCCGCCGGTTCCGTCTCGAAGGTCACTTCCACCGGGGGAGATTTCAGAATGTTCAGGGTATAAGTTCCGGTGCCGTCCGGAGCCTTGTTATTTTCCACCGTGACCGTAACCGTCTGGGTGTTAATGGTGCCGTCCAGCGGGATGACCACGCCGCCTTCGGCGGTCACGTCCGTGCCGTCCACCCTGATGCGGTAGCCCACGTCCTCTTCGCCGTAGCAGGTGTTCTCCTCGTAGCGGGAAAGCCGCAGTTCCAGATTCTGCGCCGCCATGGAGACCGTCACGGAATAGGTCTTCACACCAGGCGTAAAGCCCTTGGTTCCATCCTCTTTTTCCAGTGCAGCGGCAGCGCCGTCGCACTGGGCTGTCATGTCTTTCAGCGTCAGCGTGCGGTCAAAGCGCGTTACATAGTCCTGATAAAAAGTAACACCGTTCTCTTCCTTTGTCAAGCGGATGGTGACCGTGCCCGCAACGGGGTTCTCCTTCATCAGCAGGCGGTTCAGCAGGGTGCCGGAAGCTGCACCGGAGGGTAGATCAACGGTTTTTTCCTTCCCGTGGTACAGGCTGCCGCTGAATACCTGATTATAAATTGCCTGAATGCTGACATTTTTCTCTCCGGTCGCCGCCCAGGCGTAGACCATATGCTCCGTATCTTCATAGGAAACCCTGTAGCTGTGATTTTCCGGGGTGAAGGGAGCGTCGGTTTTCAGGGAATTTTTGGAGGACGCACCGGCTTTTTTCCCGTAGGCCAGACTTGTCAGCCAGTCGCTCATGGAACTGAAGTCCACGATGATGGTGCTGTTGGCCACCTCCTCAAGGGAGAAATCGTCGGTAATGTGATAATAGGTATTTCGGGTCGCGACATAGTGGTAGGTCTCCCCGGGAACCAGAATGTACCGGTAGCGGTTCTGGGTTGCGGACTCCCGGAGTGTCGTATAGGGCATCACAACGCCGTTGCTGTTGACCACCTCGACAGTCACGGAACGCTCCGACAGGAAGGACAGACTTTTGCCCTCGCCCGGCTGAATTGTCAGGGTGTAGGTGCTGGAATAGCCGTTGGCGGAAACCGTCACAGGGATGACCGTCTCGCCGGAAACATCCACCGTCACGCCGTTTGCCGCATTCTTGCCGCCCACCGTTACGGTGTAGCCGTTTTCCAGCGGCTGCCCCGTGATCGTCACTGCCGTGACCGTGTTCAAAACCTTATAGGTATATTCCATGGTATCCGGTGCGAAGGGAATGGAAGCCGCCTGATCTACGCCGATCTGATCTTCGACCCGGATGGACGCCAGCGTGGGAACACGGGCGAAGTTCACCGTGTAGTCCTGAGAATAGGTATAGCCGTCCTCACTCTTACTGCTGAGCCGGTAGATCACGGTATTGCCCGCCGCGCCCCGCGACAGCACGCTGTAAGCGCCGCTGGTCAGGGACTGAAACGCAAGCGCCTTTTCCATCCGTTCACCGGTGCTTGCCAGCGTGTAAATGGCGGTCAGGGTCGGGATCTCGGACAGCAGACCGGTATCGTACTCCGCGTAGGTGTAGACCGAGCCGGTAAAGGTGTCCAGCACCGGAACGGTCACTTCCCTGTCAGACCACTGCCCCAGCTGCCATTCTTCGTCCGTGAATTTGTTATCCTTGTTGGTTTCCTCGCCGAAGCTTCCGGAAATACGGAAGGTGTCGGTGATCAGCCACTCCGACTGGGGAAGCTCTGCCGATACCGTCGCTGCGGCGCTGACCGTGATTTTGCCTTCCACCCGCAGTCCCGCCTGCTCGACGCAGAAGGTGTAGTCGCCCTTGGGCAGCTCCAGAACGCCGTCGCCGTCGTCCGTCCACTGCTTTCCGTAGGCGTTTACCGCCGTGATGGAAACGCCGGGATAGTTGACGTCAGAATACGCCGCCGAACCGTCTGTGAAGCGAACTGCGTAATGCTCGCCGGTGAGGGTGTTTTCATAGTTCCTGACCGCGTCATTCAGATTCGACGCGAGGGTCTTGGCGGACTCGCTGTTGATGCCCACGAACAGGTCACTGGCGGTATCATATTCCTTTTTGGCGGCCGCCTGAACGTCGCTGCCCTTTTTCTTATAGTCCGCCATGGCGGTCATCAGCTGCTTCAGTCCGTCGCTGGGCTTGCTGTCCATATCCTCGCTGAAGCGCAGATAGCCGATGGACGCCGCGCTGACGGACAGGTCGTAGTTACCGTTCTCGTCGCTGCGGGTAAAGTTGCCCGTCACGCCGTCAATGGCGGAGATCATGCCGGTATCCAGCCCTGCGAAGGTGTGTCCGCTGGCGCTCAGCGCCTGCGCGGCGGTCTGCCCCGCCGTACAGGAAATGTATTCCGGTGCGATGACCAGCTTTCCGCCGGCCTCCACCACGAGTATAAACCCGTTTTCCGCCGCAAGCGCCGTTACCGGCAGACAGCCGATGAGCAGCAGTGCGGAAAGCAGCAGGCACGCAAGGCGCTTTCTTAAGTTCTTCATACTATGTTCTCTCCTTAATACAGGCACTGAATCCATTTTATCCACATCCGGTGGTACCATTTTACATTCTTTTTTAGACTCCCCTGCGTATCGGCGTAGAATTTCAGCGCCGATTCTCGCTGCTCCTGCGTGAGTGCGTGGCTGCTGAACATGGCGCGGTCATTCAGGCGGATGGCTTCTGCCAGCGCCGTCGCGTAATCGTCGCCGAAGCGCTGCTTTGCAGGCTCGCACAGCGTCCGCATGGAACCGTTTCCTCTGCGCAGACCCAGCTTTTCCATCAGCGCCGCCGTGTCCGCGAAAATCCAGCAAACGGCTTCGTTTATGTCCTCCAGCTGGTATTTCTGTTCCCTGCGCTTGCGGATCAGCTTTCTTCTGAGCAGCAGGAGCAGGAACAGCAGAAGCGCGATCAAAAGCACCCACAGCACACCCAGCAGCATGGCCTTGGCGATTTTGGTCACGGTGCCGCCATCCGGCTCAGGCTCCTGTGTCCCGTCCTCTTCGGGGGTCGTTTCCTCCTCCGGCTGAGTCTCCGACTCGGCGTTGTCCGAATCTCCCTCGTCCGGGTTTTCCTCCGGCCTTTGTTCCAGCATTTCTCCCAGTCCGGGAGTCAGCTCCATGGGTATCCAGCCGATCCCGTCCTGATAGACCTCCGCCCACGCCCGCGCGCAGCGGCTGTCCACGGTCAGAGGCTCGTCCGCCTGAGCATCTGCGGCCATTTCTTCCGAAATGACATACCCTTCGGCGTAGCGTGCCGGAATTCCAAAATAGCGCAGGGTCATCACCGCCACCGTGGCATACTGGAAACTCGTCCCCTCCGCCGCGGTCAGGGGCAGCTCCATATCCTCCGGCGTTCCTTCCTCCGGGAAGCACCGGCTCAGGAACGTCAACGTGCAGGCCTGTGCCTGCGGCAGGGTGAGATTTTCCCGGGAGCCGTAGCCCGCCGTGGTCTCGTCCCAGTATTGCCCCAGCAGCTGCGTCACGCTTTCCGGAACCTGAAGGTAATTGCGGTACACAAAGCTGCGGTACGCGCTTTCCGCCCTCCGGTATTGCAGCACCTGTGCATCATCGGTGGTTTGCAGCCGCGACAGAGTCTGCTCAATGCCATTCCCGCCGCTGGTTGCCACGGAGTACCGGTACGTCCTCTCCCCGTCGGAGGGAGGGCTGTCCTCTTTCAGGTTTTCCGCCGGTAAATTTCCCGTATCCCGCAGGGAGAAGGGAACATATTGGTAAGCGCTGCACGCGCCGATATTCTGAATGGAAACGCTGCCAGTACCCCTGTCCGTTCCGGCGACGGCCGACGCATACTGCGCCGCCGGGTGGAAGGCATTTTCGTTCAGCCAGTATAAAAGCGCCTGATTCTGCGCCAGAACGGCAGAGTCCACCGTGCTCCAGATGTCGCCTTCCAGCGTTGCCCCGGTGAATCCCCGCAGGTACAGTGCTTCCGGGTTCGACATGGTCACTTCCAGTCCGGCCCGGGTGCCGTTCTGCTTCTGGTAATTCGTAAAGTCGCCCTCGGGCAGCACGGTATTTTTCGTCTCGTAGCGATAGGCATGAATTGCCTTGCGGCTATCTTCGCCGATTTTCTGCGTCCAGCTTTGCACACCGGGAACCGACGCGCAAAGCATCAGCAATCCCGCCGCAATTCCGCAGAGAATCCAGCCAAATGTGACCGGGAACGCCGCTTTCCGGCTCTGCCACCCGCTGTAAGTAAGGATCAGCACGGCAGCCGCCAACGCGGCCAATCCGGGAAGTACCTCGTCGGTCTTGAAAACCGCCATTCCCGCCAACGCGGCGGCGGGCAGCAGCACCGCCAGTATAGCCGGCGCCCGGCCGCTCAGCCAGCAGCAAATCAGCGCTATAGCGCTTGCGGCCGCCACAGCAAACAGCGTCAGGCACAGCCCACTTTTCTCCGCAGGCAGCTGCGTCTCCCATTCGGGAAGCACCCAGCCCGTCCCGGCGGTATAGGTATTGCGCATTTGATTCCAGAACAGGCGGTAGCCTTCCAGCACCTGCTGTCTGCAAATGAGTACCAGCAGAAGCAGTATGACCAGCACAGCAAGGAAAAACCACTGCTGCTTCTGAAACCGGATGGTCACGCCGTAGGCGATGCACACGTATCCGCCCGCCGCCAGCAGGATTGGCAGCAGATTTCCCGTCCGAAACCCGGCCAACGCCGCAAGCGCAAACATCAGTGCCGCGCAGGCGAGCATCGCCGCCAACGTCTGGAAAATCCATGCGCCGTCCGACGAATTCTCAGGCTGACGCAGGTGCATCCCCTGTTTTATTTTTGAGGTCAAGGCTTTCGCCTCCCTTATACGGGTTTTTAATAAAACGCTTTTAAGCGTTTTATTAGGCCGCAGGATTGCGGCCAGCGGCATTGCCGCTAAAAACGAAGTCAATACATTTCTTACCGCCGCCCCGGCGGTTCGCTGTGAAACAGCGCAATAAAATGATGAAATCATTTTATTGCGAAATCGTATTATATGTCAATTTCTCCCAGTTGTTCCCGATACCGCCCCACGTCGAAGGGGATGCTCCCCTCCAAAGGCGATTCGCCGCAGAGCAACGCCGTGACATGCCCCAGCCGCTGCATCTGCAATACATCGGCGCAGGGTTCCTCCCCTATGTACACCATATGTCCGCACAGGGCATCCGGCCGGGTCTGTACCAGCAGCGACGCGCCGCCGACACCATCCTTCCTTCCGGCGGCGCACAGCAGCCGGGGGATAACACCCACCAGATCTTCCATGCCGCAAATCTCATGCAGGACGCAGACATTGCTGTCCGTATCGTTCCATCCGAGGGTGAACTGGATGCCGCTGTCCGACAGGCTCCGGCACGCTGACACCACCGTTTCCGCCTGCGCGTCAATGCGTTTGACACTTCCGGACTGCCCCGTTCTCTCCCAGAACACCAGCACATTGCGGGTGATGGGCAGCGCCGGGTCACGGACGATCAGCCGGTCAAATTTTCCGCTGAGTTTCCAGTGGATCTGCCGCATACTGTCGCCGGGGACGTATTCCCGAATCTGGAACGTCTCCGTCAGGTCGGCGCCGGGCCGCTCCTGAGAATAGGTGTCGCTGTCCTCCTGACTGTCGGGATTGGGGATCAGATTCACCCGAATGTGGAAGGTGTCCGGCTGCACCGTCATGTGCGCTTCCGCGCTGCATCCGCAGGGGACGCCGATGAGGCCGAAACAGTCATAGAGCTTCACCTGCTCCACGGAAATCCGGATGCGTCCGCAATACTCGCTTCCCAAGCGCAGGGACGTGCGCCGCTGCCCTTTCGGGAACGCCCATGTCATGACATTCCGGGTGCAGCGCTCGCCATTCAGCTGATTCCGGGTTGTTACCCGGCAGCGGATACGCAGAGCGGGCAGCAGCGTGGGGTTTTCCAGACAGATCGTGACGCCGCCCTCGTCCCCTTTCCGCACCACGGCGGGTGCTTCCACCCGCACCCGAAGCCGTTTTCTCAGGAAAAGGTGGATCGGGAGGCTGCCCAGAGGCAAAACCAGCAGCGCCGCCGCCAGAGCCAGCGCGCCGCTGCTCCCGTAATACAGGGTAAGCCAGACGCAGATGCCCTCCAGCACCGCCCAACCCAATTTCATTGCGATCATAAGCAGTACCTGCTTCCGTTCGTTGTTTCGTTTATTGCTTAATCACCGGCATTTTTACGGAATCCAGAATGGCGGCAATGACCGTCTCCGGCCGCTCCTCCATCATTCTCGCCTTGGTGGTCAGCACCAGACGGTGGCAGCACACATCCGGGAACACGGCGGCCACATCCTCCGGGATGACAAAGTCCCGGCCGTTGAGGTAAGCATAAGCCTTCGCCATACGGCAGACCGCCAGCGCGCCGCGGGGACTGACGCCCAGCTGCACCATGGGGTGCTCCCGGCTGGCCTGTGTCAGCCGGGTGACATACTCGTAAACGGCGTCCTGAATTTCCGCTTTCGCCGCTTCCTGAATCAGCGCCTGCAGCTGCTCCCGGTCAACCACCGGGGTCACCCGGTTCAGGGGGTTTTCCGTGTGTCTGTCCCGCAAAATGCTGATCTGGCTTTCAAAATCGGGGTAGCCCATGCTGATCTTAATCATAAACCGGTCCATCTGAGACGGCGGCAGCATCTGCGTTCCCGCAGAACCCACGGGGTTCTGGGTCGCCAGCACCACGAAGGGCTGGGGCAGCTCGTAGGTCTTGCCGTCCACCGTCACGTGCAGTTCTTCCATTGCCTCCAGCAGGGCGGACTGGGTCTTGCTGGAGGTGCGGTTGATCTCGTCGGCCAGAAGCAGATTTGTCATGACCGCGCCGGGCTTATAGACGAAGCTGCCGCTTTCCTTGTCATAGACTGAGTAGCCGATAATGTCCGACGGAACGGTGTCGGAGGTGAACTGAACGCGCTTGGTGTCCAGTCCCAGCACCTTGGCAAAGGTCATGGCCGTGGTGGTCTTACCCACGCCGGGAACGTCCTCCATCAGCACGTGACCGCCAGCCAGAATCGCCATCAGAATTTTCTCTACGATTTCGTTTTTACCCACAACGACCGTTTCGATCTGCCGCAGGATCTCAGGAATTTTCTCATTCATTGTGATTCCCCCTATTTTTTATGCATCTTTGGGAAAAGCCAGTTCAGGAAGAACATACGCACGCTGTACGTATCCTCTCCGGTTGTCCGGTAGTCTTCCGCGCCGCAGACGCCGCAGTAGCGGACTTCCTCCCCGTCCCCCGCGGGCATCCATTCGCCCCAGCTGTGGCCGGTGGCCGGGAGCGGGTCTGTATAGGAGTCCCCGCAGTCGCAGGTGTACTCGATATACCCGTCCTCCGTGCAGGTCGGGTCAACCCGATGCGTCTCATGGTAATCGTGCTCGTGCGGCACATGATCCGGGTCTTCCGCGCCGCAGTACCGGCAGAAGCCGTCCACGTAATCATGATATTCGTCGAAGGTGCCGGGCTTCGTCATGTCATAGCCGCAGCTGTCACAGTGGTACACAATTTTCTGGCAGGTAGCTTCCTGAATCGTCAGGGCGCCGCCGCAGATTTCTTCGTGGAGCACATGGCAGATACGGCACTCATAATCGTCCCAGTCCTCACTATATGTGTACTCATGATTTCCGCGCCCAAATTCCTCGCCGCAGGTCGAGCATTTCTGATAGTGCTCCAGCGCCGTGTGGTTCCAGCGATTGTCCAGCGTGTGCCCCTTCGCTTCGGCTTCTTCTTCCTTTTCCATGCCGCAGATGCTGCATCTGACCGTTCTGACGCCCGGCTCGGTGCAGGTGGCAGTGTTGGTGCCTTCCACTTCCTTCCAGAAATGCTGCTCCGCCGCGCCGCATTCCGCGCAGACGTGGCTGTCCTCCGTGTCCCCGGCGTCGTATGTCCAGTTGTGGGGGAGCGGGTCGCCGATGACCGCCTGACAATCCTCGCAGAGCAGAATATGGGTTCCGTCCTCCAAATCCTTGTAGGTCATATGCGCGTGGGGGCAGTCCTGAACCATGCCGCAGCAGCGGCACACGTAGCGAACGGAGCCGTCCGGGTCTTCTGCGGTTTCCCATCGATGGTTAACATAAATTGTGCCATTGCGCCCTTCGACACAGTATCCCACAACATTGCCGTAATTGTCGCTGCCGCCGCCGATGTCCCACCCGTAGGCCAGGGTATAGCGCAGGGTCAGCACATCTCCGTCCTTCAGACGCACCGCAGACATGGACTGACCCGGGTAATAGCTGCCGCCTATCGAGTACATCCACCCGGAGCCGCTGGTATAATCGAACTCGCCGAAGGTGCTGCCGGAGCCGACGCTTTTGTTCAGTCCGTTGCGGTACAGGCAGCGCCACAATGCGGCAAGGCCGGTTCCCGCGCCGAACCGGGCGTCGATGGCATCCAGCACTTCCTCTTCCGTGCTTCCCGGCCAGACCGCATCTTCCAGTGCATCTGCGTGATAGTCGGTATTCAAACTCCGCAGATAGAAACCAGTGTCCAGCGTCCCGCCGTAATCGCCCCGCCAGCCGAGAGTATCGCTTGCCGCACCGAAGGGTTCGCCGGTGTCCTTTCCCATGATTGCCTTGGCGACCACATAGGAAATCGGCTCGTCCGCCAGAACATCATAAGGGATAGGGCCGACAACACCGACCCCCAGCACTGTCATATCTACATAAATCGTCGCGTCTCCAATCTTCTGCCCGGGTTCTACGCGGAAGCCATTCAGCGTCAGCTCCGCTTTCCCCCAGTTGCCGTAAGCGTCCTCGGCGTAAACATAGAGGGCATGTTTCTTTCTGTCCCCCGTCTCCGGATTAGACGGAAACAGGCCGTACTCCCAGACGTCCTTGGAGAAGGTAGGATCCGTGACCTCAATTCCATCCAGCGTAACCTGAATAAATTCACTCGTCCCCTTCGCCGGAATGCTGACCGTATTCCCTGCCGCATCTTTTCCCTGCGCGGAAACCTTCAGATTGGTTATGACTTCGTTGGGAATTTCATCCTGATCTTTGAGGTTCAAAAGGATTTCTATGCTGTTCGTTCCCTTATGCTTATAGGGAACGTTGATTTTGAAGGTATACTGATTTCCCGAATTGTCCGCCGCTTCGACTGTGAAGTTGTTCTGCCCCTGCTTCCCTCTATTCAGGTAAAGCTGAACCGTGTCTGATGCCCTGAGGTGCTTGGTTTTGTTTCTGTTGCCGGGTTGGGTGCATTTGACAGAGGTAATCTCAACACCATCGGCATCGGAGCCGACAATAGATATTTCATATGGCAATATATCCTCGGTCAGCTCGTCGTCATACACAGTGTCCGCTGTTCTGGACTGTTTATTCTGGCAGAAAACCTCTCTCTGACTGCCATCATTGAGCATATAGCGCATTTCCAGCGTCACGTCATTCCCGAAGTACAGAATGACTTCAAAGTGAGCCGTATGACCGTTTGCAAGAGCGGAAACCGAAATCCGATATGTATTGGAGGTTTCACCCGCCGGCATTTCTATATCCAGAAAATCTTGTTCATCCAACTTATCGCTCTTGCCTGTTCCAACAGAGATATAGCTGGCACTCAAAATTTTTGCGCCCGCGCTTTCGGCATCTCTGCCGACCAGTTTCATCTCGTAGCCAATCCTACCGGACAGCTGGTTGTTTTTGATTTTATCCGTAACACTGCCATTGGGCATACAAAGCAGCGTGCCTTTGTGATTCCCGGTTCCTCGCCATGTAAAAGAAAGCTGCACATCCGGGAGCTTCTGATATGTGATCTTATACCGGAAAAACACGTCCCGTTCCGCAGTCCTGACCGTAAATGAAAAATTGTAAACTTCTTTGTCCGTTCCCGCTGCCGGATTCATGATCAATGAGTCGCTGGGCCACTTCAGTTCTCTTGCCGTCTGGGTGGATTCCGTAATGGAGATGCCATTCACGATCTTTGCATCCTGCGCCTGTGTTCCGGTCAGGCTTACGCGAAACCGGAACAAGTCCTCGTTCAGCTCATAGCTGCTTACGGAAAACGCCTGCGTGTTGCCCGCGGCACAGGCAATTCCCTTTGCGTTCCAGGTCAAGACCAGCGACAGCTCCGAGGGAGACACTTCCCCGCCGTCTTCGCCCTGATTTCCGTCCTCCTGATCGTCGCTACCGTCGTCCGTAGAGGAATCTGGCTGGGTTTCTTCCGGTCGGGTCTCGCTGGCCTTGTCATTCGGCTCTGTGGATTTTGTCTGGCCGCCGCTGGGAACCGAAATGGTGTTCAGCTGCTCCAAATTCTCCCCCAGCTTCAGCACCGTGATCTCCCGGACGCCCTCCCCTTGCAGGGGGTCATCCGGCTGGGCCTCCTTCAGCCCCGTTCCCGGAAGCCACAGTCCCAGCAGGATCGCGGCGATCAGCACTGCGCACAGGCCGCCCCGCAGATATTTGCTGTGAAATAATGAATTCCAATCCATACTGCCATTCCTTTTGTCTTCGGAATTTGCCCCAATTCACGTGCCCCCGCAGAATGCACGTGTGCCCCACCCGGAAAAATCCGGGTGGGGGCGCATGAACTTATAGCCACTTTGCGTAGAGTGTCATATTATCTTCAACCTTGTCGTTGTCAAAATCCCAGCGCTTGGTGCAGCTCTCATCTGCGTACCATCCGGCGAAGGCTCTGCCGGGGCGAACCGGCTGCTCGGGACGTGTCACCAGACTGCCCTTCTTCACCTTCTGATCCTTGACTTTGCTGTCGCAGCCGGTCTCGAAGTGAACCGTCTTTCTGCCCAGCAGCAGGAGGAGCAGGAGCAGAAGCAGCAGACCAAGCAGGCCCAGACCCAGCAGCCACCACAGGCCGCTGCCGGTGCCGTCAGCATCCGTCTCAGGCGCGTCGCCCTTCTCCCATCTTGCGTACAGGGTCACATTGCCCTGAACGGTGTCGGTGTCAAAATCCCACGGATTCTGGAGGTCGATATCCGAATACCAGCCCACCAGATGGTAGCCCTCCCGGGTAGGATTGTCCGGCCGCTCCACGGTCTCGCCGTACCGGACGGTCTGGCTGGGAACCGCCGTGCCGCCGTTTGGCTCAAACGTGACCGTGCAGTCGGTGGAAATGATGATGGTCACATCCTGACAGGACGCCTTATATTCATCGGTTCCGTCCTTGGTGGACACTAGATAGTCCTGATTCGTGATCTTGGACACGCCGGACGTGGCGATCACCTTCAGCTTGAAGGAGCCGACCAGACGTTGGGCGTTCCATTCCTCGCCGCCGGACAGAGACACAAAGTTCATGTAAAATTCCCGGTAATTGTCCCGCAGGCCGATGTCCGTCGTGGAAATGCCGTTGCTCAGCAGGGCGCTGCCCTCCACCAGTTCGAAGAAATTGCTGTCGTAGCGAATTTCGTTCTGCATACCGTACATGGTGTAGGCGTCGCCGCTGTCCGACCGTTTCAGGTTGAAATCCACCTGAATGATGTCGCCGGGCTGTACCTCTTTCTTATCGCTGCCGTCCACGGACAGCTCGAAGAAGAAGTCACGGGCGTTATCCACTGCCATCGCCGTGGGAATGCAGGTCAGGAAAAGCATGACCGCGAGTAAGCAGGACAGAACTTTTTTCATCATATTTCGCTCCTTTTCTGTGGGTCGGGTCATTCCTGACCGCCCGATACGATCCCATAAATTGCCATTATGTCAAGCGCGTTGATCATACCGTCCCGGTTGACATCCAGGCGGTCAAGATCCTCTTCCGAGAAATCCGTGCCGCTTATCACAGCTCTGTACAGGCCCATGACGTCAAGCGCGTTCACCGTTCCGTTCTGGTCATAGTCTCCCACCAGAACCGTCGATACGGTTCCGCTCACGGTCGTGACGGGAATGGCGTCAAATACAGACAGCAGCCGTTTGTTGCTGCGCATATACTGCACCACCGGCTGCACCGCCGCAGTGCCGGAAAAATCCCCACTGACCCGGAACGTGGCCGTGAACAGAATTCCGTCTGCCGTCGCGGCTTCTTCCAGAGCAGCCGTGACGTAGCCAAAGGTCTTCTCGTCCGTACCTGTCCATTGGGTATTCACGGCAACCGTCGTGCCGCAGAGATAGGGCGTTTCCCCTTCCGCCGTCTGGATGCTCAGCAGCTCCAGCTGCTCCCGGTCATAGTCCAGAGCAATGCCGAAATTGGTAAAGCCCCGGTTCCCGGAAATGCGGATGGGTACAGTCACAGTCCCCCCCGCCGTCGCCGACACGGAATCGGCGGACACGGTGCAGTCCGCGATCTCCGCCGCCATGGCCGTCACGGCCAGCGCGAATATCAGTGCGATGGCCAGAATGACACTGGTGATTCTCTTCATATGTCACGCTCCTTGCTGTCCGCTGAGAATGCGGTTGACGATCCACACCGCATCCTTTACGTCCACCTTCCGGTCTCTGTTGACATCTGCGTTCAGGAATTTGTGCATCACCATGCTTACCAGCGTGTATCTCGCGTTGTACACGTCGTGGTCGAGATGTACGTCGTCCACATCGATGCGCCCGCTGAGATCAACGTTGCCGGAGTAGTCGATGGAGGCGGCGGCCTCCCCTTCTCCGATGATGATACTGTTCCGGGCAGTCCGCACGACCTCTTTTTCATCAGCGGAGGAAATCACCAGCCATGCGTAGGCGTTGTAGGCTTCCGACCAGTACATATTCTGTCCGTCGTACATGGGGACATGCCCATCTTCAACGCTGCCGCTGTAAGTCACAAGGTACATGCTCTGCTTATCCAGCGTGACGTATACGTTGACCTCCACCGGGGCGCCCTTCGTAATCGTGATGGTGATATCTCCTGTAACCTCGCTGCCCGAAATACGGTAAATATTCTTTTTACTGTCGTAGGTACATTTGACGGTGACGCCGTTGACCCTTGCGGAAACGTCATAATCGGTATCGTCCTTACGATCAATGCGGAATGTATAATCCGAACCGCGCCGTGTGGTTTTCCTGCCCACCGCGTCGTCCGCGCCGGAGCCGATGAAGCTGACCGACACATACTTGGCAGAGCTTCCACCGCCTGAGCCGCCGCTGGAGCTTCCGCCGCCGGAATTGATCTTGGTTTTCTGCGCGGTGATGACAATGTCGCCTGTGATGGCCGCACCCGGGATCACGTAGCCGCCGTTCTCCGCCTTGTAGCCGGTGTAAGATTTTCCGCCGATGGTCACACGCAGAACGTAGCTGTATCCGGCCTTCCGGTTCAGCTTGAAATGGTAGGGCGTGTTATAGGTTGCGGAATTCTCGCCCGACAGATCCTCGCCCTTGAATGTTACCTTGTAGGTCTTGGGGGTTCTGTTCGCCTTGACCGTGATATTTCCGGTGATCTCGCCGCCGGGGATGGTGTAGGTGCCGTCGCCGTTATCCTTGACCGTGACGTCCTTGCCGCCAATCTTTGCCGAGGGCTTGTAATCATAGTGGAGCGGGTCCGTCGCCCGGAAGGTATAGTCTTCCCCCGCCGCCGCGCTCAGGCTGTCGGAGGCCAGCCCCTCGTCCAGCGTCACGGTGTATCCCGGCTGGATGGTAAACTTTGTGGTATTTCTGCTGATCGCAGCCGGAGGCGCGTTTTTTGTCGGGGCGTTTGTGCCGGTGTCGATCTTCGCCGAGGAAATCACAACCTTTGCAGCCCCCGCCGCCTTTGTCTTGAATGTCAGGGTTACGACCTTCGTGGAAGCGGACTTATCCGCGCCGTAGCCGATAACGCGGATGCTTCCGCTCTTTTCGGTTACCGAAGCCCCTTTATCCGCCGCCTGACCGGACACATAGGTCAGCCGCGCGGTGTCATAGGTCAGCACCAGATCGTAGGCATTGTACTTTCCCCCGGAGACGGACACGCTCATGCTGACGGTCTTCCCAGCATCCGTAGTCTGATCCGGCGAAGCGGCGACCGAATAGCGCGTTTCCGCGGCATAAACTCCCGTGGGCAGGGCGGACAAAAGCATTACAAAAGCAAGCAGACTGGATAAAACTTTCTTTTTCATAAAATTCACATCCTACGGCAAAGGTGTCGGAAATTCACAGCTGTCCCCACTTTCCATAGGGACACCTGTGACCCTCCGAATTCTGCGGTCTGGCCTCCCCCGCCTTTCACGGCGGGGGAGGCGCTTTGGTTTCGGGTCAGAAGACCCGGTCATTCAGGAAATCACTTGATGAGGTTGACGATAGCGGTAGCGTCAGCGGTATTGACCTTCTTGTCGCCGCTCACATCGGCATTCAGGAACTTCAGCATGGAGACAACATCGAAGCTGCTGTACTTGGTGTTGTACATATCGTAGGTCAGCTGAGCGTCGTTGACGTCGGTCAGGCCGGTGCCGTTCACATCGCCGCTGTAATCCACGGTTCCGGCAGAGGTGCCTTCCGCGACCTTGACCTTCGCAGCGGCTTCCGCCTTCACAGCCTCCAGATTATCCGCAGAGATAACCAGATAAGCGTATGCGTTGTACTTCTCGGACCAGAACATGCTCATGCCGTCGTACTTGGCAACCTGACCCTCGGGGAGAGTGCCGGAAGCGGTCACAAGGTACATGACCTTGCCGTCCAGAGTGAGATATTCAACGACGTCCACAGCAACAGCCGCGGTCTTGGTCACTTCGATGGTGATGTTACCGGTGATGGTGGAGCCGGGGATGGTGTAGCTGCCATCGCCGTTCTTGACCACCTTGTCGGTCACATCCACATCGCCGACCTTGACGGTAGGCTCGGAGTAATCATAGCCTTCTTCCTTATCGACGGTGAAGGTGTAATCCTGACCCTTGGTGGCGGTGTCGTTGCCCTTTACGTAATCGGGCTTGGTGACGGAAACCACGGAGGAGGGCTTCACGGTCTTGGTGACGCTGATCACAATGTCACCCTTGATGTCGGTGCCGGGGATGGTGTACTTGCCATTCTCGGGAGTGCCCAGAGTGTAGGCCTTGCCGCCCACGGTCACGGTGGTGGTATAGGTGTAGTTATCGTCCTCGGTCACGGTGAAGGTGTAGTCGGTGTTGTAGGTTGCCTTATCGGCAGCGGTCACATCGCCTGCGCCGGTGCCTTCCACGGTGACATTGTAACTCTTGGGCGTCATGGCGGCATTGATCACCAGATTGCCGGTGACACCCGGGATGGTATAGGTGCCGTTGCCGTTGTTGTTGGCAGCGGTGGCCTCGCCGCCCATGGTGGCGGAGATAACGTAGTCGTAGTTGTCCGCGTCGGTAGCGGTGAAGGTGTAGTCCGCGCCGGGAGCGACGGTGGATTCACCGGACAGGCCCTCGCCCAGAGTGACGGTGTAGCCGGTCACGGAGATGACGGTGGTGGTGTCGAGGATATGTGCATCGGGGGCGTCGCTGCCGACGGCCTGAGAACCGATGTCAACCTTGGCAGAGGTGATCTTCACTTCCGCTTCGCCCGTGCCCTTGGCGGTGAAATTCAGGGTAGCGGCGGGGGTATCCAGATTCTTGTCATCGCCGAAGCCGATCACACGGATGGTGCCGGGAACGTCTTCCTTCACGACTGCCAGAGCGTCGGCGGCGGTGCAGGAATTGTAGGTCAGCTTGTCGGTGTCATATGTCAGGGTCAGATCATAGGCGTTGTAGGTGGTGATGATGCTGTCGCTGTTGGAAACATTGATCTTGACCTCGGCGCTCTCGCCGACGGTGACAGTCTTGTCCTCGGAAGCGGAAACTGCGTAGCCGACGAAGGCGGGGGCTTCCGTTGCAGCCACGTCCACGGAGCCGGGAGCAGTGGCAACATTCATGATGGCGTCGCCCTTATAATCCGAAATGACGATGTTGGTCAGCTGGAAGTGATATTCGCCAGCCTTCAGGACCTTGAACTTCAGCTCGCAGAACTGCCCCTTGGGAATCACGGTCTGGCTGGTCAGGTCAAGCCACGTCAGGCGGATATACCGCGCGCCGGTGGTCTTATTGGTGTTGTGGTTGGGTGTGAAAGCGGTGTTTGCGCCCACGTACTCGAACAGATCCTGATCGTAGTACAGGTCCATCTGGAAGCATCCGCATTCGGCGATATTGCCGCTGGCGTTCAGATAAATACTGAATTCCTCGCCAACCGCCGGGTTGGCCTTGCTGGCCGTCACGCTCATGGTTTCCGTGGTCTCCACGGCGGAGGCGGTGATCGCCATGCCGAGAACCATGACTACCGCGAGGAGCAGGCACATGGATTTCTTAAAAATTTTCATAACATCCTCCTGTCAGAAGTTGTCCTTTTTTGCTTTGGGTCAAGTACCGGTAAGGTGGGGTTTGCCGGTCAAAACAGGATATTCCGGCCGGCAAACCATCTGCTGGATCAGTTGTCGCTCTTGATGATGTTGTACAGCGCCATCACGTCGCGGGCATCGATCACGCCGTCGCCGTTGACGTCTGCAACAGTGGCGTCGAGGTCATCGCCGGAGTTGATCGCGTTGAACAGAGCCATTACGTCGGTGGAGTTGATCACACCGTCGCCGTTGATATCGCCCTTCACGACGGGCTTCTCGTGGATGGTCAGGCGGATGCCGCCGGGGGTGGAGCAGATGACGCCGGAGTTCTCCTTACCGGGCTGGCCGGCCAGAGCAAAGATATACTCGCCGGGAGCCAGAGTGCTGGTATCCACGACCAGGCTGCCGTCAGCTTCCGCATTTCCCACATACTGCCATGTGGTCACGTCGCCGGAAACGATATCGTTGACAGGCGTGCAGTAAACACTGGGGCTGTAGTCGATGAGGGTGTGGGCAGTGTTGTAAGAACCATACATGTCAGCGCCCGCATGGTACAGCTCCAGCTTGATCTTGTCGCCCTGAACGGGATCCGTCTTGTCTGCTACGATGTAATTAAAGATGCTGGTGGTATCATTGAAGAAGCTCCAGTCGGAGAAGTGGCCAAGGGTGACGATGTCGCCGTCGCGGAGCAGGATTTGATCGCATGTGCTGCCCCAGCCCGCAGAGGCCAGAGGATACTCGTAGTTCAGATAGTAGTTCAGGTTCAGGTCGTAATTCCAGATATTCTGCAGGAAGATGGAGCCCGTAGAACCGGTGTAACTGAAGATATCGGTGCCCATAATACCATTATTCGCCAGATAGCCCTTGCCCGCATCCGCAGGGTCAATGCCCAGATAGTAAACCTCGGTGGCATAGAGGAACAGGTGCAGCATGGTGATCTTGCCGTAAGCGAATTCCTTGGTGCCGGGGTCCAGAGCACTGCCGGGGCCGCCGGTGGGATCGCCGCTGGCGGGGCCGTAGTCCTCAGAGGCAAAGTAGAAGTCCTCAAGGCCGTACAGTGCCAGATCGAAGTAAGGAACGGTGACCTTCTTCAGAGCCATGGTTTCGCCGGACTGCTCGCAGGACTCGAACTTATCGTCGTGAGAGAAGGAGAAGTAAACCGTGACAGGCTTCAGAACCTTCTCCTTCACACCCTTGACGGTGATGACCAGATCGGTAGAAACATTCTTGACGGTGTAGACGCCCTTCTCGCCGGTGACGGTCTCGCCGTTGACCTGCACGGCAAAGTCCTCCCCCGCCTCGTAGCGGTAGTCAAGCTCCAGCTTAAAGGTGTAGTCCTTGCCGCCCTTGGCGGTCTTCTCACCGGTGATGGTGTAGCCCTCGCCCGTGGGGATGGTGACGGTGTAGTCGGCAATCTCAGCGGTCACGGTCTTCAGGCCGTAGTTAGCGTTGTCGAAGCCGTAGGTGTAGGACACGGTGTAGCCGCCGGTCTCCTCGTTCTTGACGACGGAAACATAGTTGGATACATCCCGCTCCTCGCCGTTCTTCAGCTTGGTGACAGCTTTCAGGCCGTCAACAGTGATGGAGCCGTCCTCGTTCTCGGTGATGGTGGGATACTGGGTGATCTCCAGAGATTCGATCTTGGAGGTGATCGCCATCATGTAGCAGGAGTCGTTCTTATAGTAGATCGTGCCGTACTGGTCGGCGATGGTGGAGCAGATGCAGTACTGCGCCAGGGGGCCGACCGGGGTGAAGACCTCGCTGTAGCCGGAGCCGGTGGTGGTCACAGGCGCAGTCTGGCCGGGCTTATCCTTCAGTACGGAAACGCCGCCGGGGGTATAGTTGTAGGGCAGGTAGATGTACACGGAGCCATCCTCGGCAGAGTATGCCGTGGAGACCATGGCAGAGGTCTGGGGATAGCCGACGATGGCGTAAACATACGCCTGGGTCATGGAGCCGTCGCCGTTCAGGTTATAAACCGCGATGCCATGGCCGCTGTTGGCGCCGAACTGGCTGGTGCCGGCGACGCCGATGTAGATTCTGCCGTTGTACACGGAAGGCGTGCAGGTGGACATGGCGTTGGCATTGCCCTGCGCATCCTTGATAACGACTTCCTTGTAGTCCAGAATCTTACCGGTATCCCAGTCGATCTGGGCGTTGCCCAGAATGCCGCCCTTGGTGGTAAAGAACACCCGGTCGGACTGGGGATCATGGGAAACATTGGAGCGAATGTCGCCGCGGATACCCTCGTGGGTGTCGAGCTTCTCGCCGGTGAAGCGGTCGAAGACCAGCAGCGCGGCGCCGTTGGTGTCGTAACCGCCTGCGCCGTCATCGGTGCCGACGATGGCAAGCTTGTCGGTGACGTAGGCGCCCGCCCAGTAGAAGCCGCCCGCTCTGGTGTAAGTCCAGCTGGCGTACTTGACCTCGGTAGCGGAGGCGTGGTCTTCGTCAACGGTATTGATGCAGGCAAAGTTGGCGTTTCTGTCCTCGCTGTTCCAGAAGCCTGCGTAGATGTAGCCGTCCTTGTAGGTGATGGGGCAGTTGGGCTGTCCGCCCAGCTCGTCAGTGTAGACCCACAGGGATTCCAGGGTCTTGGCATTGAATGCCTGAATTTTGCCGCCGGACAGGCCAACGAAGACCATGCCGTCGCCATAAGTCATGGGGACGATGGAGTAGCTGGACTTATCAACCATGGTGCCTTCGGTCACGACCTCGCCGGTCATGCTGTTGAGACGGCGGATGGTGCTTCCGGAGTAGGTGTAGATGTCGCCATCGACCATGATGGGAGAACCGGGGGCAGCCGCCCAGCCGGTGCCGTGCTTCACAGCCCACAGAAGCTCCGTGTCCTCAGGAGCGTAGGGGGTCTTGGCGTTGGTGATGCCAAGGTTGTTGTCGCCGTTGCGGAAGTTGCCCCACTCGGCAGTGATGCTCTTGTCCAGGTTCGGGTTCTCCGTAGCCACGGCCAGAGTAATGTCGATGGTGCTGCTTTCGCTGAACTTGAAGCTGCTCTTCTGGCTGACATAGCCGTCACTCTGCACGAGGTAGGTGTACTCGGCGTCAGCCATGACGGAATACTTGCCGTCCGTGGGAGCAATTCTGTCCTTGTTGGAATCCCAGACAGTTACCTTGGCGTCGGCGGGGTCAACGGTGAAGCCGACCTCGATGGATGCCAGTCTGGTAACGGTGATGGTGTAGGTATTGGTGTAGCCGCCGGGGTTGGTGACGACCACGTTGATCTTGTTCTCACCAAGATTCAGCGGAACGGTGGTGTCGCTGCCGCCGTTGACGGTGACGGTGTAGCTTTCATCACGGGGAGTCGCCGCAACGGTAACGCTCTCGGCGGCAGTGGTCGCGGTGTAAGCCGTCTTGGTAGCGGAGAATCTCTCCGCGAACCGGATGCCGTCCAGAGACAGGGCGGTCAGGCTCGGCGCAACACGGACGGAGGTGAGCTTGTACTCATCCTTGAAGTCGCCGTCCACAACGGTGACGGTCATGGTGTTGACCTTCGTGCCGGTGGGTGCGAAGCCTGCCAGATTCTGGCCGCTGGCTTTGCCGGAGGTCAGCTTCTGTGTCTTCTCGGTATCGACGTTGAGGTTTACCCACTTGGCGGTAATGGTCGTGCTGCTGCTTCTGTCATCAGCCTGCGTCGCCCAAGCGTAGAACATATTGGAGTTGTCCGGCACGAGCACGGTGTATTCCTTGACCGCCGGGTCGAAAGCCGGAATCAGCTGGAACATCTGCGCCTTGGCCTCGGTGCTTGTGTCGCCGAACTTCAGAACGGACAGGCCGGCCGTCTTCTGAACGGCTTCGGTCACGCCCTCGACGGTGATGGTCAGGTCGGAGGAAACCTTCTCGACGGTGTAAATGCCGTCAACCGCGGTAACTTCCTCGCCGTTGACCTTGACGACCATGTTGGCCGCGTCGTAGCCTTCGCTCACGGTCACGGTGAAGGTGTAGTCCTTGCCATCCTCTGCCGTGGCTTCTCCGGTCAGGGTATAGCCCTCGCCGGGAGTCAAAGTCACAGCGTGACCGGCAGCCTGCTTTTTCACGACGCCCTCGACGGTAATGGTCAGATCGGCAGTGACGTTCTCAACCGTGTAGCTGCCGCTTTCACCGGCCGTCAGCGTTTCGCCGTTGGCCTTGACTACGAAGTTGTCTTCCATCTCGTAGTCGTCGGCGATGGTGACGGTGAAGCTGTAGTCCTTGCCGTCCTCTACCGTGGCTTCTCCGGTCAGGGTATAGCCCTCGCCGGAGGTCAGGGTAACCGCATGGGTCGGGGCTGCGTAAGTAAAGTCAAAGAATTCGGCAGCAGACTGGTTCTCCTCGTCAACGTAGTATGCCATGCCCACAGCAACTGAACCATCCGTACTCAGCATGAAATTTTCAACAGGAATGGTCACCGTCTTGCTTCCGTCATTGTTGGTCGCAACCGTGAGAGCCCCGCCGAGATCAATCGTGCTTTGTCCCGGGTACGTATTTCTGTAGAAGAAAACTGCCCCGTCATCCCCGGAAAGCACAAGATTGACACTTTCCGGATAGGTGAGAAGCACCTTTTCGGTTCCTTCAGGAATCGTCACATGGTAATACGGTGTGTTGATCGATTGACCCCACGCCGCTTCACCAACAACCGTTTCCACATACTCGACGGTCACATTTTCGCCGGATTCCGTGGTAATGTTGGTGTAAAGAGCGGCTGCATCTGCCTCTGCGGCAAACGTGTTTACCGGCACAAGGCTGAACGTCATCACAAACGCCAGCAGGAATGCCAGTAGTCTTCTCTTCATAAATAAACCTCCTCATTATATGGTATTGCAACGCCCGCAGGCGTAAAGCGGAATTCATTCCGGCCAGCTCCGGCACGTCGGGTTTACCGCCGCCGGGGCGTTCTGCTTATGCTGCACGTTTTTCAAACGCACAGTTTGTAGGTCTTCTGACTAACACGTTCGGACGAAATCGTCCACGCCGCTTCCCGCCTTCTCAGGTTTCCCCAATGACCCGCTTTCGCGGAAAGGAAGTCGGCTCCGTGCTTACAGCACGACGGGTCTGCCCGCCGTGTTCCGGTTTTGCACCGGATTCCCTTGTTCAGCTGAACAAGAATGCGTGTCTCCCGTTTTCGGTCGATCGCGCATTTGCCACAAAATAAGCCGGATATCTATCTGCACCGCCGGATACCCGGCGGAGGTTTTTGCTTTCTTAAGGAAGCTCTGAATAAATCGGCGAAAGCTGGCGGCAAAAGATTTTGGCTCAGCCGAAAGTTCTGAAAGTGGTGGAATACTTTGTGTATTTCCCGCTTTCAGAACTGTACGGATGGGGCAAAAGATTCGCCGCCAGCCGAAGACGATTTATTTAGGGTTTCCTTAGGGTCTATCTGAAAACCGGGAATATGACCAACAGCGAGGGATTTTTCGCCTGCTGAAGCCATTTTTCCGCAGGAATACTTTGTGTATTGCAAGGGAAAATGGTGCACAGCAGACGGAAAAGACCCGCTGTTTGGGCGTGTTGACGGTTTTCAGATAGACCCTAATACCGCCGCCTCTGCTCCGACGGCGGTATTAAGGGAGGAAAAGCTGTTCCTTGGGCAATCAAAACAGCTTAATGGAAGCTCTGATTCCATCGGCAGGAACTGACAGCGAGGGATTTTGTTCCCAGGCAAAGACTGGAAAACGGAGAAATACTGCATGTATTTCCCGTTTTTCAGTCTGCGGCATGGGGGCAAAAGACCCGCTGCTCAGCCGCAGACGATTGATTCAGAGTTTCCTTATATTACAGATTCGCGCAAGGGGGTTACGCGGATCAGGTAATACCGGATTGACGATTTTTTCTTCTTTTTTCTTCCTGCGCCTTCATTCGTTCCTTCGCCCGCTCCCGTTTTTCGGCTTTCTTCTGGCGGTAGATGGCTCGCTGGCGCTGGGTCTCTTCCCGGACGCGCCGGAACTTGCCCGGCTGGTTCGGATGCTCGGGGAAAGGCAGCCCCGCCTCCGCCACAGCCGCCTCCCAGCTTCCGAAGCGTGTCTGAATGGTCACGCCGCCCGGAATCTCCCGTGGCCATGGCGTGTGCCCCAGTTCGTCCGCATATTTGCGGAGATAATCGGCAAGCTGCTGCTCCGTGTCCTGCGCGTGTTCCACGGCGAAACGGTTCTCCGCTTCTTCCAGAGCGCACGCGGTCATTCTGCGGATGGTCGCGTCATAAATCGCATTTCTGCTTGGCGTCGGCATAATGCACCTTTTTCTACATTTCTATATATAATGAAGAACGGCTGCGGCAGTCCAAAACAATAGACCGCCGCAGCCGTTTTTCTGCGCCGAAAACCGACCGTCTCCGCCCAATTCCCGGGGCAAAGCGGCCGCTGTCTGTTTCCGTAGGTCTCCTGACTTGTGTCTCGAGCGGCGGCCTGTCTGCCTTCTCGGAATTCTCCAATGACTGGCTTTCACCAACGGCAGGCCGTCTCGACACTTACAGTGCCGGCAGCGTGGGGACTCGCACCCCGTTCTCTTGTTCAGCCGGGCAGTCTGAACGCCCCGCCCGGCCACGGAAACATGAATTAGGTTGTAATTTTAGAGAAACCACGCAAAAATGGTCATCGTGTGTTCCACCGACGGGTAGAACATCGCCATGACCATTCCGAAGCAACATTCTGACGAAACAGTAGGTCTCCCGACTCGCGCCTCAAGCAAAACCTGCCCTGCCTTCTCAGGTCGCCCCAATGACTGGCTTTCGCCAACGGACAGGCTTCTAAACGCACACGGTATTGGTCAATGCGGGGCTTCAAGGAACATCTGACTACATCGGCAAGAGCTGTGAGCGAGAGATTTTTCGACCAATCGAGGTATCGGAAACGGTGGAATACTTTGTGTATTTCCCGTTTTCGATACCGAAGAGTGGGCGGAAAAGATCCGCTCATAGCCGAAGGCGATTTATTCAGAGTTTCCCTCATTACAGCTCGGCGAACCGGGCGCTGCCTTTCTTTTTCAGCCACAGATACAGCAGGGCGCACAGGATCAGATTCAGCCCCGCAAGGCAGCCCATGTATCCGAAGAAGCCCAGCTTCCACCCCGGCAGCGCCACGTAGCCCACGAACAGCAATATCGTATAGCCGAAGCTGCCGAACAGGGCGATCATCACGGGGGCGCTCTGCTTGATGGGCGAAATTTCATTCGTCCATGTCAGGATGGGATTTTTCACTCCCAGAAACAGGCCGAACAGCGCCATCAGCACCACATAGGACATTACCAACAGCGTCATCATCAGAAGCTGCACAGGCAGGAACGGATAGACTGCCGCCGCGCACACTATGCACAGCGCCATGGGAACTGCCGTGAGAATGATCTGCATGGAAAGCTTCGCTTTCAGCACCTGCCACGGTGTGACCGGCAGGGACTGCATGAGCCACAGGCCCTTCCCCTCCAGTGACACCGAGGGGGCGGTCATATCATTCATGGAAGCGACCCCGCACAGGCAGATGGACAGCATCACCGGCACGCTCCCCTCCAGGCCGTCAAGCAGGGTCTCCACCGTGAAGAGGAATTCGCCGCCCTTCCATAGGATCAGCAGCGCGCAGACCGGCATCAGGAACGTACCCAGGCCGCAGTTGAGCATATAGTTGGGACTTGCGCCGAAATGGGCGAATTCCCGGCCAAGCAGCGCCGCGGGAATACTCTTTTGCCGCACAGTGGTTTCCCGGTACACCGTCCGGGCAGTCTTTCCCGTGGCAGTCGCGGTTTTCAGGAAGCTGCGGGAGATCAGCGCCCACATGAGGGCGAACAGCGCCGCGACAAACACGGTCACAATGATACACGCTTTGGCATCTCCCGTGCCGACGCTGCCAAACAGATAAATGGGGTAGGCGCCATCCTTGACGGCGGCGCCGTAGACCGCCAGATTGGCAAGCAGCTCCTGAATCAGCGCCATTGCCCGGAAATAGAAGAAATAGTACGCACCGAAAAACGCCAGAGAAATGACGACGGTCACAAAGCTCTTATGCTTCAGCAGGCTGATCTTCGCGACCACCCACCCCAGCGCGCAGGACAGCGTCATGACAAAAACGGAGATCAGCGCGGTCAGCAGCACGCCGCCCAGCACATTGGCGAGTGTGACACCGGCCACTGCCCAGTAGACGATCACCGCCGGAAGAATTACAATTCCGGAGTACAGCAGTCCCATCAGGTAAACGCCCAGCAGCCGGGAGGCCAGCAGCACGGAGACCGGAATGGGCATGGACAGCAGCAGGTCGTTATCCTTCGCCAGATACAGGCTGGCATAGGTATTGAACACGCTGCCGAACACGCCGAGGAACACCGCCAGAAGTCCCATCAGCGCAAAATACAGCCAGCCCATGCCCGCCTGTGCCATGGGCGCACACCTTTTGACCGAAAGCAGCGTAAAAATGCCGCCCAGAACGACCACGATCAGCAGAGCAAACATGACCATATAGGCTATGGTCGCCGCCTTGGAACGGGCTTTGTTCTTTTTCGCGTCGTAATAATAGGAGCGGAAAATTTCCATCAGCTGCTTTTTGAGCAAGAGTTTCAGCATGATTCTCCCTCCAGCTCCAGGAACACTTCCTCCAGAGAGTCGTCGCCCTTGACTTCCTCCATGGTGCCGGAGCGGATGAGCCTGCCGCCCTTGATGATGGCGACCTTGTCGCAGAGCTTTTCCGCCACCTCCAGCACGTGGGTGGAGAAGAAGATCGCGCCGCCCCGGTCACAGATCTCCCGCATCATACCTTTCAGCAGGTGCGCCGCCTTCGGGTCAAGGCCCACAAAGGGTTCGTCCATGAGGATAAGCTGCGGCTCGTGGAGCCACGCGGCGATGACGGCCAGCTTCTGCTTCATGCCGTGGGAATAGGCCGCGATGGGCTGCGCCAGATCGCCGGTCAGCTCGAAGGCGTCGGCGTACCGGCGGATGCGCTCGCGCCGCAGAGCAGCATCCACGCCGAAAATGTCCGCGATGAAGTTCAGATACTTGATACCCGTCATGTACTCGTACAGGTCGGGATTGTCCGGGATATAGGCGATTTTCCGCTTGCATTCCAGAGGCTTTTCCCGAACGGAATCGCCGCCGATGTAAATTTCTCCCGCGTCAAACTGCAAAATGCCCGCCACGGATTTCAGCGTCGTGGTTTTGCCCGCGCCGTTGTGGCCGATGAAGCCGTAAATCTCACCGGGACGGATGTGCAGGTTCAGGTCGTCCACAGCCTTCTTTTCCTCGTAGGTTTTTGTCAGATGTTCAATGTTCAGCATATCGTACCTCTCCTTTTCTGTTTCGTCAGCCCCGCAGACCCGCCGCCTGCATGATGGCTTCAATGCTCTCTACCGGCTCGCTTCCCCAGAAACGGTGAATATCCGCGCATCCGGCAACGTCCAGCATGTCGTCTGCCTCGTCGGTCAGAAGCTCTTGATAGGCATAGTCCACCAGCTCCAGTTTTTCCACGCACAGCGCCTGATCGTCACCCTTGGCGGCCAACCACGCGGTAGCCGCTTCGCCGATCTCATCCGCCCCAAGGCCGGTGTTCACGCCCCAGTCCAGCAGCCTGACGGCCACCTGCACCGCCCGCAGAGAAGAACCGGAGATACCGGGGATGACGTTTTCGTCGATATCGTCCAGAATGGGCAGCGTAAGTGCCGGCGCTGCCGCAGTCGGTGCCTCGGTCGGTACCTCTGTCGGCGCTTCGGTCGCGGCGGTGTCGTGACTGCTTCCGTCATCGGGAGCGGCGGCTTCCTTTTTCCAGATGCTGGTTTCTCCAGCCCCCGTCTTGAGGATGACCTCGTCGATTTCCCCTTCCACGGGGATGGCGACATGGAAGTCCCCCGTTTCAAAAATGCCGAATACCGCGCTGAAACGGAAGCCCACATACAGCTTGCCGCCCAGTTCCTCGGTGTAGCAGCCGCAGAAGCCCTCCGGGAAGGAGCCGGGATAGAAGCCCTTGATTGTGACGGCGCTTTCGCTCACGTCCACGGATGTAATGGCCGCTTCCTCGCAGGCGCGGAAGCCGAAAACCTTCCAGCCATAGCGCCCCGCCATAAAAATGCCGGCGAACAGGATCGCCATGACCAGCAGCGTAATGATAACTGTTTTGATGAATTTCATAATGTCTCCTTCTCATGGAATCTCTGATTAAATCGACAAGAGCTGACAGCGAGAGATTTTTCGCCAGATGAAGGTATTAAAAGTGGAGGAATACTTTGTGTACCCGCAAGGGGTATGCCGCATCCGTAAGCCGGCTTGTGCCGGCAACGGCTGCGCTATATTTCCCACTTTTAATACTATTTCCTGATTAAAATCTTTGATTTTAATCAGGAAGGCATCGCCTAATGGCGCTGCCAGTTTTGTGATTTATAAGGAAAGAAATCACAAAACAAGTCTCATATGAACTCCTTGCCCTTCAGGCAATTAAAATCTTTTCTAAAGATTTTAATTGGAGTTCAGTATAATACCGCACAGCTGGGGAAAAAGATCCGCTGCTCAGCCGAAGGCGATTTATTCAGAGGTTTCCCTTATCGCCGTCCAAGATAGCGGCACACATGGCTGCGGTACGCCTGATACGGCGCACCAAATACGTTCGCCAGATACCGTTCCTCCTGCAAGATCTGCAGGTGGAGCATGACCATTGCAAACAGGGAAAAGGCCAGCGTCAGCAGATTCCCGTACATCAGCAGTACGCCCACATATTGCAGGTCAAAGCCCAGAAAGGCCGGGTTGCGGCTGTAGCGGTAAATGCCGGTGGTGACCAGCTCGGTCTTGTCCTTGTCAGGGATGCCCGCCCGCCAGCTGTCCTTCATGCACAGAACGGAGGCTAGGAAAATCAAATCGCCCAGCATTCCGATGCAGAAGCCGGTGAAGCGCGCGTTTGCGGGCAGACAGCTCCAGCCGAGCGCGATGGACAGCAGCTGAGCCGTCGGCGCGCCGAGGGTCGCAACGCCCATCAGCATCTCTATGGTGTGGAGAGTCTTTTCTTTTCTGCGCCCGATCTGGTGGGTGCGGATGCCATGGCGCTTCTGCACCAGCATCTTGCTGAAGTAAATGCCGTAAAAAATCGCCAGAACGGCCAATGCGAGCCACATGTAGGGCAGTTTTTCTTCCAGTGGATATTTCATCGCTTTTCTCCTTTGATGCACTTGTACGTGCCTTCTCTGCACCGCACGCTGCGCAGTGCGGTATGGGTGATTCCCAACAGTTTGTCCATCTCTTCGGCGGCGTTTTCATAGACGCTGTTCTGATGGTGAACAAGAATGTAATCCGCCTCTTTGATTTTCCCCGCCGCCTCCATTCACGATCAGCAGCGCCCAGCCGGAAAAGGCGAAGTCCTGAAAAACCACATCCGCAAAGGGCAGCACCTGAAAGTAAGGCAGCATAGCGTCCATGCCCATGCTCTTTCCGCTGGGGTCCAGCAGCATCGCCAGCGCCCCCGCCATGGCACCCAGGCCGATGAACAGCGTCCAGAAAATCAGGATGCGTCGGGCTGTATAGAATCTTGACTTTTGTTTCATGGTTTCTTCCTCAATATGTAATGGGCGTCCGATAAAGTGCGCTCAGAATGCAGTCCGTCAGAAGCAGCACCGCAAGCAAAGAGCACCCGCCATAAACCGCTCTCCTGCTCAGCCTGCCCATCACGCGCTCCGTGGATGGCTCGATCAGATAGTGGAACACCAGCCCCAGCAGGGCGAAGCTGACCACACTGCGGACGCAGATGATCCCGCTGATATTCCCGAACAGTCCCCGGTAATCCCACAGGCGCATACCAAAGCAGCGGATCGCGATCCAGCCGATAATGTACTCCACAACGCCGGTGATCCCCGCGCTGAGCAGGAACAGGACGGCGGGGTTCTTCTTGAAGGGCTTCATGGCGTAGATGCCCAGCGCGCCGACGCCGTAAATCGGCAGCCATGGGCCGTACAGAATGCCCCGGTTCCGGAGCATCCCCTCCGTATACCAGTAAAAAATCTCCTCGTAAATCCAGCCGGTCAGGCAGCCGATAAGAAAGATCACGAACAGGTAGCACAGCCGGTTGGTCAATTCGATTCTTCTATCCAGTGTCAGCATAGTCTTCTTTCCTTTCACGCTGTATTGTACAGGAAAAACGCCGGATTCTATAGGCCGGTTTTGCATCCGAATGTGTCAATTTTATAGATATTATACACCACACTCAGGGTTTGCGGAAGGGCGCGTTCCTTAAATTTGATTTAAGGCGCGTCCCCCTCTTCGTCAGCAAGGCGCCTGTGACTCTCCCCGGAGGAAAAATGAAGCCAGCCTCTTTCTTTTTTCCGAAAAAAGTGGTATGATAAAAGAAAAACGGCACTTGCCGATTCACGCAAAGAAGGTTATCACCATGAACGCCCCCATAAAAATGCTGGTCATCAATCCCGGATCCACCTCCACCAAGGTCAGCTACTTTGAAAACGAGAAAAACGTCTACACCGAGAGCATCTTCCACGACGCCCCGGAGCTGCTGAAATACCCCACCACCAACGACCAGATGCCCATGCGCAAGCAGGTACTGCTTACCTTTCTGCAATCCCACGGCATGACCCCCGCCGACATGGATGTATTCATCGGCCGGGGCGGCTGCGCCTATTCTCAGGCTGCCGGAGTCATGGAGATCGACGAGCGGCTGGTACAGGACACCGCCGCGGACAAGGGCGGCAGCGACCACCCGGCGAAGCTGGGCGTCATGCTGGCCTACGAGCTGGGCTGCGAGTATCACAAGCCCATGTACACCGTGAACCCCACCAACGTGGACGAGCTGTGGGACTGCGCCCGTCTGACCGGCATTGCGGGGCTTTACCGCCGTGCCCAGACCCATGTGCTGAACCAGAAGGGCATTGCCGCCATTCACGCGAAAAAGCTGGGCAAGCGCTACGAGGATCTGAACCTGATCGTCTGCCATGTGGACGGCGGTATCACCGTCACCGCCCATAAGGCCGGGCGCATGGTGGACAGCACCGAGGGCGCGGGCGGCGACGGCCCCTTCACCCCCACCCGTCTCGGCTCCATCCCGGTGATGGAGGTGCTGCAATATCTGGAGGAAGGGCACACCACCGCTCAGATGCGCTCCATGCTCTCCCGTTCCGGCGGCTTCGTCAGTCACTTCGGAACCTCCGACGCGGCCAAAGTCCACGCGCTGGTGGAAGCCGGGGACAAAAAAGCCGTGACTGTCTGGAACGCCATGATCTACCAGCTGTGCAAATCCATCGGCGGCATGGCGGCGGTGCTGGAGGGCAAGGTGGACGGCATTCTGCTTACCGGCGGCCTGATGCGCTATGACGACATCTTGAAGGGCGTAGAGCAGCGCTGCGGCTGGATCGCGCCCATCGCCGTCTATCCCGGCGAGTGCGAGCAGGAAGCCATGGCGGACGCCGTTCTGGAAGTGCTCCGGGGTCAGCGGAAAGCCAACCGCTACACCGGCATCCCTGTCTTCCGGGGGTTCGACTGGGATAAGAAATGACAACCTTCCCCCGTCAAAAAGGAGACCGTTATGCCTCAATTTACCAAATACGCACTGGAAAACTCCCTGAAAAAGCTGCTTCTGCAAAAGCCGCTGAACAAAATCACCATCAACGACATCACCGAGGACTGCGGCATCAACCGCATGACCTTCTACTACCACTTCAGGGACATCTACGATCTGGTGGAGTGGGTGTGCATGGAGGACGCCAAAAAGGCGCTGGCAGACAACAAGACCTACGAAACGTGGCAGCAGGGCTTTGTCCGTATCTTCGACGCCGTCCGGGAGAACAAGCCCTTTATCATGAACGTCTACCGCTGCGTCAGCCGGGAGCAGGTGGAAAAATACCTGACGCCCCTGACGGACGATCTTCTGATGGGCGTGATCAACGAGCTGTCGGCGGGTATGGTCGTCCGCGCCGAGGACAAAGCCTTTATTGCGCAGGTCTATTCCTACGCCTTCGTGGGTCTGATGCTGGACTGGATCAAGGACGAGATGAAGCAGGACCCGGAAACGCTGGTAAATCGGTTTGCCCTCGTGATTCAGGACGACGTTTCCTGCGCGCTGAACCGGTTCCGGGTGGACAGGGGAAACTCTGCATCAAACCCGGCGGATTGATAAAATTTCAGGCACTTTTGCCTCCGTGATAAAATCTTCATCACGGAGGCATTTCTGTTTATTGTAAAAAGTGGGTTCCGGACATACAATAAGGCCACCGAAAGGCAAATGAACGATTTTACGAAGGAGTTGCTATTATGTATTATTCTGCAGGAACTTACGAAGCGTTTGCCCATCCCGAGAAGCCGGAGGGCGTAGACAACAAATCCGCTTATATCATCGGCACCGGCCTGGCCGGTCTGACCGCCGCTTTCTATCTGGTGAGAGACGGCCAGATGAAGGGCGAACGCATCCATCTGCTGGAAAAGCTGGAGCTGGCCGGTGGCAGCTGCGACGGCTACCGGGACATCACCAAGGGCTTCTATATGCGCGGCGGCCGGGAAATGGACAACCATTTTGAGGTCATGTGGGACACCTTCCGGGATGTTCCCTCCATCGAGACTCCGGGCGTTTCCGTTCTGGACGAGTATTATTGGCTCAACAAGCACGACCCCAACTACTCCCTGTGCCGCGCCAGCGTGAACCGCGGCGAGGATGCCCATACCGACAAGCAGTTCAAGCTGGATAAAGAGTCCGCCATGGCGCTCTCCAAGCTGTTCCTGACGCCGGAAAAGGATCTGGAGGACAAGAAGATCTCCGACGTTCTCCCCGATTCCTTCTGGAACACCAACTTCTGGCTCTACTGGCAGACCATGTTCGCCTTCCAGCGCTGGTCCAGCGCTCTGGAAATGAAGCGGTATCTGTGCCGGTACGTGCATCACATCGACGGTCTGCCGGATTTCAGCGCCCTGCGCTTCACCAAGTACAACCAGTACGAGAGCATGATCCTTCCGCTGGTGAAGTATCTGGAAAGCCACGGCGTGCAGGTGGAGTACGGCATGGATGTCAAGAACGTCATCATCGAGACCGAAGGGGACAAGAAGGTTGCCAAGCAGATCGTCTACGTGAAGGACGGTCAGGAGCAGACCATTGACCTGATTGAAGACGATCTGGTGTTCATCACCAACGGTTGCTGCACCGACACCTCCTGCTATGGCGACCAGACCCATGCCCCCGACCTGTCCAAGGTAAAGAACGGCGCGGGCGAATCCTGGGATATGTGGAAGGCCATTGCCGCTCAGGCAAAGCACGGCGAATTCGGCAACCCGGAGAACTTCTGCTCCGATGTGGACGCCACCAACTGGATGAGCGCCACCGTGGCCACCTCCAACGAGGAGATCATTCAGCATATCATGAACGTCTGCAAGCGTGACCCCCGCTCCGGCAAGGTGACCACCGGCGGTATCGTCACCGTCAAGGACAGCACCGACAACTGGTATCTGTCCTGGACCATCAACCGTCAACCCCAGTTCAGGTCTCAGGACAAGAACATGGTTCTGGTGTGGCTGTATTCCCTGAACACCAACAGGGAAGGCAACTACGTGAAAAAGGCCATGCGGGACTGCACCGGCGAAGAGGTCTGCCGGGAGTGGCTGTACCACATCGGCGTGCCGGAGGATCGGATCGCCGCTCTGGCGCATGATGCCTGCAACACCACCACCTGCTTCATGCCCTATATCAACGCCTTCTTCCAGCCCCGGAAGGAATCCGACCGCCCGAAGGTCGTGCCCGACGGCGCTGTGAACTTCGCCTTCATCGGCCAGTTCGCCGAGACGCCCCGGGATACCATCTTCACCACCGAGTATTCCATGCGTACCGGTATGGAGTCCGTCTACACCCTGCTGAATGTTGACCGGGGTGTGCCGGAAGTATGGGGCAGCAAGTACGATGTCCGGGAACTGCTGCGCGCCTGCTACTACGCCATCGACAAGAAGCCCATCACCGATGTGAAGCTGTCCTTCATGGAGAAGCAGCTGCTACACACTGTGATGAAGAAGGTCAAAGGAACAGACGTGGAGCTGCTGCTGAAAGAAAGCGGCCTGATCGAGTAAGATATCCTGCAACGCAAAAAGGTGCTGCCCGGTGGCAGCACCTTTTTTTCGTTATTTACAAATCGTTTCATTGACCCGCCGGTCTTTTTCTGGTAGAATACTCCCCAGACACCATAAGGAGGAGCTATTGATGGAAAAATTCATCCCCTACGAGAAGCTTTCCAAGAAGGAAAAGCGCAGTCGGGACTTGTCCCGCCGGAACACATGGGGACAGCTGAACCCCGTTACCCGGAAACCTAAAAACAGCAAGGCATATTGCAGGAGCAAAGCCCGGAATTGGAAGCGTGACGCGCACGAACCAATTCCGGGCTGATTTTATTGTTTGTCAGACGTTGGTGGTATTACCCTTCACCGTCCATTTTCCAGATGTGGGGGTCGCCGCGGAACAGCAGGCATACGCCCACGCCCATCAGCCACAGCACGGCAAACAGAAACGCCGCGCCGCTTCCCTTCCCGGCCCCGAACAGCCGCGTCAGCAGACTGTCCCCGCTTTGGGTCGCCATCACCGGCTCAAATACGGCGTCCACCAGCAGCCCGCCCAGAAAATATCCCAGCGGGATGGTGAAGAACTGAAAGGCGTTCCGGGCGGCAAAGACCCGCCCCTGGATTTCCGCCGGAATGCTCAGGCGGTTGATGGCGTCCAGATTGGCGTTCATCCACGGGATGCTCACCCAGCCGAGAAACGCACCGAAGCACCAGACCCAGACCCTCCCGCTGAAAGCAAGGCAGAAATTCTCCGTACACATGGAAAGCATCAGGCAGCCCCAGATGGCCTTCACCCGGCTTCTGGGCGTCTTCATGAAGGAAGCGAGGATGCTCCCCAGCAGTGTGGAAATGCCGATGACGGTGTTGACCACGCCCATAGCCCACTCGGAAACCTTCGACAGCACCATGGCCGGGAACGCAGCATTGTACATGGACGCCACCAGATTGATGCCCGCCAGAAACAGCATCAGGTGCAGGATTCCGGGGTTTCGTTTCAACCAGCGAATGCCCTCCGCCGCGCTTTTCAAAACGCCGTCCGTCTTCCCCGGCGCGTCCCTCCGGGGAATGGGGATAAAGAACAACAGCGTTACGAAGGCGATCAGAAAGCTCGCCAGGTCGATGGCAACCACCGCGTCCATTCCCCAAAGCCCCAGCACCGCCGTGGCGAAAATGGGCGTCAGGATGGAAGTCACGGAGGAAGAAAGGTATCGCAGTCCGCCCACCCTCTGGTAAAACCGGCGGGGCAGGAGCGCCGTGGTCGCTACCTCACTTGCGGGCTGCTGAACCGTGTTCATCAGTCCGGACATGGCGTTGACGATGTACAGGTGCCAGATTTGCAGGCACCCGGCTTTCAGCAGAAGCCAGACCGCCAGCGTCCCCAGCGCCGCCAATGTGTCGCACCACAGCATGGTCTTCTTTTTGTCCCAGCGGTCGCTGAGCGCACCGGCAAAAATGCTGCAAATCACGTATGGCGCGTAGGAACACACCATCAGCAGCGCCGTGCGGAGGGCCGAGCCTTCCCGTGTGTACGACCAGACCACCAGCGCGTAGCCGGTCATGGCGCTGCCCAGCCCGGAGATCATCTGGGTAAACCACAGCAGCAGATAGCTGCGCATTTCCTTAAGATCGGATAGATATTGTTTCATGATGACTTTGCTCCTTCATTCTGAATTTCACCGGAATGCAAAGCCATAAGGACAGTCACTTCTCCATGCGGCCCTGTCCTATCCGGCTTTGCATGGAGCAGATGCAATGCAGAGTATCACAGTGATATCCTCCTTTTGTCATCATTATAGCAGATTTTCACCTGTTTTCAATCCCCGTGTCTTTCGGAAAGCTCTGACGAAATCGAAAAAAGCTGTGAGCGGAAAAGATCCGCTCACAGCCGCAGACGATTGCGTTAGCGCTTTCTTAGACCTCGTCGGTCTGGGAAGCCGCTGCCTCGGCCTGAATGTCGGGGAAATGGGACAGTACCGGTTCCTCCGGAATGCCCTTGATCTTACGGTTTACATAATTCTTCGTGATCTTCATGACCATGGGGCACAGAACCACCACGCCGATCAGGTTGGGCAGCATCATCAGGCCGTTGAAGGTGTCGGAGATGTCCCACGCCAGAGAGGACGTCATGACCGCGCCGGAAAGGATCATCACGACGAAGATCACCTTGTAGATTTTCGTGGCCTTTTCGCCGAACAGATATTCCACCGCCTTGGTGCCGTACTGCGACCAGCCGAGCACCGTGGTAAAGGCGAACAGCAGCATGGCCAGAGCCACAAATTTTTCGCCAAGGGGGCCAAAAACATTGCCGAAGGCGCGGGCGACCAGCGTAGCGTCGTCCACACCCGCCACGGCAAGGCCGGTCTCCAGATCGATATAGCCGGAAGACAGAACCACGATGGCGGTCATGGTGCAGACCACGAAGGTATCGAAGAACACCTCAAAGATGCCCCACATGCCCTGAGCGACAGGCTCCTTGACATTGGAGGAAGAATGCACCATGACGGAGGAGCCGAGACCCGCCTCATTGGAAAACACACCCCGCTTGCACCCTTGGGTAATGGCCTGCTGGATGGCGATACCCGCCGCGCCGCCCGCGACGGCCTTGCTGCCGAAAGCGAAACGGAAAATCGCCGCGAACATGGCACCGACGCTGCTGATATGGGTAAAGAACACGATCAGCGAGCCGATGATGTACAGCACCGCCATGAACGGCACGACCCGCTCGGCGACAGTGGCAATGCGCTGCAGGCCGCCGATGACGATCAGCGCCGCGAGAATCATCAGCACAATGCCGCAGGCCAGAGAAACCACGCTCATGCCGCCCACGGTAGCAGTCACGCCGCCGAAGAACGCGGATTTCATATTCAGGACGATCTTATTGATCTGCCCCATATTGCCGATGCCGAAGGATGCCAGAATGGCAAAGATGGAGAACAGAACCGCAAGGACGCTGCCAATGGTCTTGCAGTGCTTCCTGCCGCCCAGACCGTCTTTCAGATAGTACATCGCACCTCCCGACCACTCGCCCTGACTGTTGCGGCGGCGGTAGTAGATGCCCAGCACATTTTCGGAGAAATTGGTCATCATCCCGAAAAAGGCCGCAACCCACATCCAGAACACCGCGCCGGGGCCGCCGATGACGATGGCTGCCGACACGCCGGCGATATTGCCGGTGCCGATGGTGGCGGCGAGGGCCGTACACAGCGCCTGAAACTGGGAAATGGTCTTTTTGTCCGTTTTCGCGTGGACACCGCTGTCCCTGCGGAACATGCCGCCGATGGTCTGCTGCCACCAGTAGCCAATGTGGGAGATCTGGAACCACTTCGTGCAGCAGGTCATCAGAATACCCGTGCCGATCAGCAGGACCAGACCGATCTTCACCCAGATAAAGGCATTGATCTTGTCATTGATCTCGGCGAGTGTGGTCAGAAAATTCTCCATACGTATCCTCTCTTTCCGGCTTCGCGTTCTTTGCAAAGCCAACAAAAAATAAAGACAGACTGCGCAAAACGCGCAATCTGTCCAAAAAAACAAACATTTCCCCTACGGACGGTATGGAAATCACTTTGTCCTTTTGCCTGAGAGATTGACGCGCAATGCGTTTTGCCCCTTCGGCACTCAATTCAATGAGCTTCTCCAAAGTTCTATCAGCTTACAGTCCTCATCCATGCTGGACACCTGAGAGTGTTACTCCTTCGGTTGCGGCAAGCCGCATTTCCTGCAAGCGTCATATAGATGTTAATAATTATACTATGCCTTCTCTAAATTGCAAGAATAAATTTCAGAAATTGCATTTTTTGTCAATTCTCCCAACTCAGAACCTTTTCCCGCAGGCCGTCCACGTCCAGAACGCCCAAAGCAAAGCCCTTTTTCACCAGCTCCTCCGGCAAATATTCGTCGTACTTGTCAAAAAGAGGCAGCTCCTTGGGATACACCAGCTCCATTGGGTCAATGGGTTTGCGTATCTCTTCGGCCAGCACCCGGAAAAAAGTGGCTTCGTCGGCCTTCATGGTGAACTGAATAAAAAACGGGCGGGCGGAATCCAGATTTCGCAGGCCGAGGCGGTCGGCGCACTTGATTTTCAGGAACCGCTCCATGGTCAGGAAGGTGTACGTCCCCACCCAGGGCAGCAGGCACCACATGTTGCCGCCCAGATTGATGAGCGGCTTTTCCGCCGCGCCGGAGTGAGCGGCGGTGAAGCGGGCCTGCTCCAGCCGCGCCACCGCGTTTTTCATCAGATAGGGGTACTGCCTGTCCTCCTGAAGCACCCGGCGCATTCTTGTGAGAATTTTGGTGTGCAGGTCGCCGGGACACTGGCCGAAATAGGCGGGGACGCTGCCCTTCACCTGTTGACAGTAGATCAGGCGGCGCTTGTGGTCCACGTCCAGCACCTGCCAGACATGTCCCGCAATGGCCAGCTTCTCCCCCACGGGAGGCGGCGAAACCACCGTACCCAGCTCCTGAGACTCGCTGCGGACGGTGTATTCCTCACTTTCCTGAAACACGCCGTAGAACTTGAAGGAGTTGATGACCCGCTCCCCCGCCAGCCCCACGATCAGACCGCCCTGCTCCGTCTGCTGAATGTGGTCTGTGGCGATGAGATGCCGGAGCAGCACCCGGTAGTCCTCCTGCGTGATCCTGTGGAAGTAATGCAGCCGCAGCACCCGGTCGGCCAGCGCCCGTGGGGACAGCTCGCCGCAGGAAGCCAGTGTGGACATGGTTTGATGGTACAGGAGGCTGAAGGGAAGCCTGTCCAGCCGGGGCGGCTCCACCCAGCGTTCTTCCAGATACAGCTGCACCAGCGCAATGCCCTGCAATAGCTTCCATGGAATGGTGGTGGGCAGCATGGCCCGCACCTCCGGCTCGTCCTCCCGGATGACGAACCACATTTCCGGCGGAAGCTCCCGCCGGCCGGTGCGTCCCATGCGCTGCAAGAACGAAGATACCGTCCATGGCGCGTCGATCTGAAACGCCCGCTCCAACCGGCCGATGTCAATGCCCAGCTCCAGCGTTGCGGTGGTCACCGTGGTCATGTACTGGGAATCGTCCTTCATGATCCCCTCCGCCGTCTCCCGGTAGGAGGCGGAAAGGTTACCGTGGTGGACGAGAAAGCGGTCGGGTTCGTGGTTCAGCTCGCAGTAATGGCGCAATGTGGTCGTCACCATTTCGCATTCTTCCCGGGAATTGACGAAAACCAGACACTTTTTGCCCCGGGTATGCTCGAAGATATACCCAATGCCGGGGTCTGCGTTGGCAGGGGCGTCGTCGGTTTTTTCTTCCAGCACAGGCAGTGCGCCGGGAATCTGCTTATCCTCCGCGGCCTGCGCGTCCTTGACGTAGAAATGCTCCATGCTCAGCCGCCATTTGCTGCCCTTGGCGTCGATTTTCGGGATGATGGTCTTCCGCCCCGTCCCCAGCGACAGGAATTCGCCGGTTCCCTCCGGGTCACCGATGGTGGCAGACAATCCGATACGCCGGGGATTGACTCCCGCAATTCGGGACAGCCGCTCGATGAGGCACAGCGTCTGCCCGCCCCGGTCGCCCCGCAGGAGGGAATGCACCTCGTCAATGACCACAAACCGCAGGTCGCCGAACAGCTTTGCAATGGCCGCGTGCTTGTGCAGAAGCAGCGCTTCCAGAGATTCCGGCGTGATCTGGAGAATGCCGGAGGGGTGACGCATGAGCTTTGCCTTATGGCTCTGGGCAACGTCCCCGTGCCAGTGCCACACCGGGATATCCGCTTCGGCGCACAGGTCGTTCAGCCGGGAAAACTGGTCGTTGATCAGCGCTTTCAAAGGGCCAATATAGATGCAGCCCACGCTGGAGGGCATATCCTCGGAAAACAGGGTGATGATGGGGAAGAACGCCGCTTCCGTCTTTCCGGAAGCGGTGGAGGCGGTGAGCAGCACATTTTCATCCGTGTTGAAAATGGCGTCCGCCGCCGCGACCTGAATGGAGCGCAGGTTTTCCCAGTGATTCTGATAGATATACTCCTGCACGAAGGGCGCGTATCGGTCAAATGCACGCATACTCAGCCACCTTACAGCTCAAATTCCGCAAGGGAATCGTCGGTCTGCTCCTCTTTTACCGCGTTCTGGGCGTAGTGGAACTGGTCAGAGCCCAGAAGCCCCCGGACGCTGATGCCGGGATTCTGGTAGACGATGTCCAGCACCTCAATAAAGTCCCGGATGACCTCACGGGGGGTGATATGGGTGTCCGCCCCGATGCGGCCGAATTCGATCTCAATGAAATCCACCATATCCTGCTGTGTCACGATCTGGGAATAGTCGTACAGCCCCGCGTGAATGTCCGCCAGCTTTTCCGTCAGGATCAGCATTTCCTCGTAGGTCAGGGGCTGCAAGCGAATGACGGGGGAAAGCAGATCTTTATGCTCCCCGGCGAAATGGCCTTCGGCCAGCCGGGAGCGGAGGGCTTCGTAGCTGTAAACGCCCCGGCGGGGGTCTTCCATGCACTGGGGCGTACCGCAGAGGATGAAGCCCAGATACCGCGCCTTGCCCTGCATGGCGTCGTTGTACATGGTCAGAATTTTCTCGTAATTATACTGCCGGGTGATGGCGTTGGGAATTTTGTAGATGTTCACCAGCTCGTCAATGAGGATGAGCATACCGGCGTAGCCCGCCTGCTTGAGAAAACAGGCGAATAATTTGAGATATTCGTACCAGTCGTCGTCCGTGATGACAATATTCACCCCCAGCTCCTGCCGGGCTTCGGTCTTCGTGGCGTACTCGCCCCGGAACCATTTGAGCACCTTGGCCTTCGTCTCGTCGTCACCGGCGCAGTGGGCTTTGTAGTACAGCGTCAGCAGCCTCGCAAAATCGAAGCCGTGAACCATTTCGTTCAATGCGCCGATCACCGCGGAGATCCGCTTTTCCACCAGCGGCGCAAGGCCGGGGTCGGTCACCCCAAGGCCGGAGGATGCCATGACCTCCTGCTGCACGCTGCTGATCCACCGATCCAGAATCAGGGGCAGCGCGCCGCCCTCCGGTTTGGTCTTGGTGGACATATTGCGGATCAGCTCCTTGTAGGTCGCCAGTCCCTGCCCACGGGTGCCCTGCAAGCGGCGCTCCGGAGAGAGGTCGGCGTCTACCACCACGAAATTCTTCGCCATCACATAGTTCCGGATGGTCTGGAGCAGAAAGCTCTTGCCACTGCCGTATTTTCCCACGATGAAGCGGAAGGACGCACCTCCGTCGGCAATGATGTCCACGTCCCGCAGCAGGGCGTCAATTTCGTCCTTCCGCCCCACGGTGACGTAGGGCAGGCCAACGCGGGGAACGACGCCGCCTTTCAGGGAGTTTATCAGCGCCTGAGCAATTCTTTTTGGTATTTTCATGGATGAATCATCTCTTTCAAATCCGCAATATAGTCTTCGATCAGTTCCGGCGGGTCGTCGCCCAGCAGAACGGAATCGGAAAAGGTGTCGTACAGTTTGTCGTTGATGCCGTCCACAAGGACGGACAGCATCAGCCCGGAAGACCGCACCCAGCCATAATCCCGGCCATACAGCAGGCTTTGCAGCAGCCGGTACTCATCCTTGGTCAGGGGAGTGTCCTCCGGTTCCGCGGCAGGTTCCGGGGGCTGCGCCGGGGGCGCTTCTTCCTCCGCCTCCTCATCTACCATCAGCCTGTCCCGGGTGACGGCGGCGTCATCCCGGATCCTTGCCAGCCGGGAATAGTCGATGGTGATTTTCTTTTCCTCTGCCTCCTTCTTTTCGGCGAGAAGGTTCTGGGCTTCCTCCTGAATGATCTTTATGATCCACTTGGTTTCCAGCTTGTACTGAATGGGGCGGCCGTAGTCATAGCACTCCCGCATTACGGCGTCGATGGCTTTCAGAACATCCCCCAGCTTTCCGTTGGAATGGGGAATGCAGCTGTACTTCTGAACGCTCCACAGGCCGTTATGGCAGCGGTAGATATATTTTTCGTCCACCGTGTACTGGCGGCTGCCCTGCTCCTGACGCCTGTGAAAAACCGCCGAGTCGAACAGAATCACCTGAGACTGGGTAAAGTTGCCAAAATACTGCTCGATCATGGTCTTTTTGCATCGGGTATCGTAATGCTCTGCTATCCGCCGCAGCACCCGGGCAATCACGGTGTCGCAGTCCTCCCGGTATCCCCTGTAGAATTTGGAGCGCTCCAGCCATTTCGGCGACAGCTGCTTCACCGCGCGGATGACTTCTTCGTCGCCACGGCTCCGGATGCTGTCCAGTACGGCAATGCTCCTGTTGAACCGCACCCGGGGGTTATCCGCCAGAAGGCCGGCGTCCAGATTATAATAGACCACGTAGTCCATCAGCCACTGGTTCAGATATGGCAGAATACCGTCGTTCAGCGCGCCGTACGCGTCCCGGAACTCCGTCAGCTTCCGGTAGCCGTCCATGGGGTCGGTGACGCCGATCTGATTGAGCAGCTCGTAGATATACAAAAACGCATAGCTCAGAGACGTTTCCTGCAAATCCCCCCGGCGCAGCTTCGTCCGCCACGAGAAATATCCCCGCAGCTCCGGGTCGGTCAGGGACTGGTAGGTGGGGAAATAGCGGAGCACCTGCCGGTCGTAAACATAGTCGTCCTCGTAACCTGCCAGCAGCTTTCCCTGTTTGACAAAAATGGACTCCCGGGACTGCCGGTAGGCGGGCATACCGTTTTCCAGCGAGCGGGCAGCCAGAAGGGGCGAAGGCAGCGGCTCACGGGGCATCTGGGGTCTCGGCTGAATGGCTTCGTCCCGGAAAACGTTGATGTAGAACCATTCCGCGGCCTTCTTTACACGATTCGTGTCCGTAGCGTCTCTCCCCTTTCGTCCATATGTTTGATATTATCATACAATATTTGCCGCACGCAGTCAAGCACGCAGGCAATATTTTCCCAAAAAGCAGCGGGGACAGGCCGCCTTGGCCTGTCCCACGAAAAAGCTTGCCCGTTTATACGTCCAGATATCCGCAGATCACCTTGAGGGTGTTGTACACGCCGTCGATGTGACTGCGCTCGTAGCCGTGGCTGGCGTAGACGCCCGCGCCGATCAGACCGTGACGGATATCGAAGCCCGCCCGCAGGGTCACGTCCACGTCGGAGCCATAGTGGGGGTAAATATCTACGGCGTAGTCCGCGCCGGTCTTCTTGGCGGCGTCAATAAGCTTGCCCACCACCTCGTAGCTGTATGGACCAACGGAATCCTTGGCGCAGATGGAGACCTGCCGCTCGGTGCAGCTCAGGCCCTCGCCCACGCAGCCCATGTCCACGGAGATGGCTTCCGTCACCCCGGCGGGAACGGAAGCAGCGCCGCCGTGGCCGACTTCCTCGTACACCGTCACATGGACGTAGGTTCTCCGGGGCAGGGTGATGTGGTTGTCGGCAAGATATTTGGCAAAGCCCAGCAGAATGCCCACGCTGAGCTTATCGTCCAGAAAGCGGCTCTTGAGATAACCGGACGCCGTGCGGCGGGTGCGGGGGTCGAAGCACACAAAGTCCCCCACCTCAATGCCCAGCTTCCGGGTGTCCTCGGCGGTAGAGACGTCCTCGTCCGGCACAACTTCCACGGTGTCATAGCTGCGCTTGGTAGAGCCGTACTCCCCGTTGACATGGACGGAGGCATTGCACAGCTGGCAGGTGCCGTCGTAGACCTTGCCGGAACGGGTGTAGATACGGACGTTTTCCGCTTCGGCATTGTTCGGCTCCATGCCGCCCACCGCCGTCAGGCGGAGACGACCGCTGCCCTTGATCTGGGCGACCATTGCGCCCAAGGTATCACTGTGGGCTTCCAGGAACAGACCATCGTCGGCATTTTCGCCGCCAAGATCGGCCAGAACGCCGCCCTTGGTGGTGATCTTCGCCGGAAAGCCCAGCGCTTCAAAGGCCGTCTTCACCCATTCGGCCGCCCGGCGGGTAAAGCCGGAGGGAGAGTCGATGGCCAGCAGCGCGGCGGTCTGCTCCCATGCGTAGTCTGCATATTTTTCGTTAATCATAATTTCCTCCCAGTAAAATATAGTGCCAGACACCAGCCACTTCCCGCATGAAATGGTTGATCTTCTGGGATAAACGGGATGTTTTTGCGGGAATTCCCACGAATTCCACGCCGCACGCTTTTGCAAACCGGCTGGCGCGGTACAGGTGGTACTCGCTGGACACCACCCCCAGCTTCTGAGGACGCTCACCGGTTTTTTCCTCGATGAGGTCAAGAGAAAAGTTCAGATTTTCCCATGTGGAGGTAGCATTCTCCTCCATCCAGAGGCGCTGGGGGTCAATGCCCAGATTCACCAGCTCCCGGTACATGCACTCCGCCTCGGTGATTGGCTCGTCCGTACCCTGACCGCCGGAAAGCACGGCGGTCACATCGGGATGCTCGTCCAGATAGGTGTAGGCGGCGCAGATCCGATCCCACAAGGAGACCGACGGGCCGTCCCGGTTCACCTTGGCGCCCAGAACCACCACATAATCCACCGGCTCCTCCGGATTTCCGAAGCTGGCATGGATGATGATCCCCTCCGTAATGCCGACCACCAGCACCCCCACCGCGAGAATCACGGTGACGGCGGTCTGAACCGCTTTTGCAAAGGCGGGGAATTTCAGCCCCACAAGGGGAAACAGGGTGTAAAACAGGATAATGCCGATCAGACACAGGCACACCAGTGCGGAAAAGCTGTAGCCCGGGACGGCGAATTTGAGGAACAGAGCCGCCACTGCCAGAACGCCGCAGCAAATCAGCGCCGCGATTCGTCCCGCGCCGAGAAGATGAAAAAAGGCTTTCATTTCAGAAAACTCCAAGTAGAATATAGTGTCACGGCCAATGCCGCTTTTCGCTCAGCAGCGTTGTGCCAGATTCTACCCTGCAGTTTACCACATTATCCCAAAGAAAACAAGCCGCCCCGGCGGGGGCGGCCTGTAATTTCAGGAAATCTTAATGTTGTGCCTTGTGTTCCCTGCTCGCCCTTACCAGCGCGGTGAAAGGGCGCTGCATCCGTTCCTCCACGGCGGCCACAGCCTCAGGGTGCCACTGCAGCCCCAGAAGGAAACGTCCGTCCTCAGCTTCAATGCCCTCCACGATTCCCGCAGGACTGAGGGCGCAGACCCGCATCCCCGGCGCGGGGGTGTCCACTGCCTGATGGTGGACGCTGTTGGTCAGCAGCTCGTCGCAGCCCATGAGACTGTGCAGAAACGTGCTGGGAAGCACCCGGGCGGGATGATCGGGGGCATAGCGGTGCTCATTGTCACGGTGATTCTCCCCGGCGGCTTCGGGGCGCTGGCTGGGTATGTCCTGAATCAGGTTTCCGCCCAGCGCCACATTGAGTATCTGCTCCCCCCGGCAGATGCCGAGAACCGGCTTTCCCGTATCCATGACGGCTTTCAGCAGCGCCAGCTCAAATTCGTCTCTCGCCGGGGTTGGCGTGCCGCATTCCGGGCGCATGGACTGGCCGTAGTATCTGGGGTCAGGGTCGCCCCCGCCGGTGAACAGGAAGCCGTCCAGATGCTTTGCCCAGAACGCCGCGTGCTCCGGCTTCCACGGCAGGAACACCGGGACGCCGCCCCCGCGGCGCACGGCCTTGCCGTAGTTGCTCCGGAAAACCTGCTGCATCCGCGGGTCGCCCGTAAAAACCACACCGATCAGAATCATTTAGATGTCCTTGCTCTTGGAAGCGATCTCCGACAGGCACTTGGACAGGAAAGCGTCCATGGTCATGGCGCCCAGATCCTCGCCCTTGCGGGTACGGACGGAAACGGTGCCGTTCTCCATATCCCGGTCGCCCACTACCAGCATGTAGGGGATCTTCTGCATCTGGGCTTCCCGGATTTTGTAGCCCAGCTTCTCGCTGCGGCAGTCGTCCTCGGCGCGGATGCCCGCATCCACCAGCTTCTGGCTCAGGCCCTTGGCGTACTCATGCGCCCGGTCGGTGACAGGCAGCACCTTGACCTGAACAGGGGTCAGCCACAGGGGGAAGGCACCCGCAAAATGCTCGGTGATGACGCCGATGAACCGCTCGATGGAGCCGAACACCACCCGGTGGATCATCACGGGACGATGCTTCTGGCCGTCCTCGCCGGTGTACTCCAGATTGAACCGCTCGGGCAGCTGGGAATCCAGCTGGATGGTGCCGCACTGCCAGGTACGGCCAAGGCAGTCCTCAATGTGGAAGTCCAGCTTCGGGCCATAGAACGCGCCGTCGCCCTCGTTGACAACGAAGTCCTTGCCCATGCCGGTGATGGCCTTCTTCAGGATCTCTTGATTGGCTTCCCACTCCTCCACGGTGCCGATGTGGTCTTCGGGCATGGTGGACAGCTCAACGGTGTATTTCAGGCCAAACACGTTGTACACCTCGTCGAACAGACGGACAACGTTCTGGATCTCGCTCTCCATCTGTTCCCGGGTCATGAAGATGTGGGCATCGTCCTGGGTGAAGCACCGGACGCGGAACAGTCCGTGGAGCGCGCCGGACAGCTCATGGCGATGCACCAGACCCAGTTCGCCCACCCGCAGAGGCAGGTCACGGTAGGAGTGGGGCTCGCTGGCGTAGACCAGCATACCGCCGGGGCAGTTCATGGGCTTGATAGCGTAATCCTCGCCGTCGATGACGGTGGTGTACATATTGTTCTTGTAGTGATCCCAGTGGCCGGACTGCTCCCACAGCTGACGGTTCAGAATCATGGGGGTGGAGACCTCCACATAGCCGTAGCGCTTGTGGACTTCCCGCCAGTAGTCAATCAGGGTGTTGCGCAGCACCATGCCCTTGGGCAGGAAGAAGGGGAAGCCGGGGCCGTAATCGGTGAGCATGAACAGTCCCAGCTCCTTGCCGAGACGGCGGTGGTCACGCTTCTTGGCCTCTTCGATGCGCTGAAGGTAAGTCTCCAGCTCTTCCTTGCTCTGGAAGGCAATGCCGTAGATTCTCTGGAGCATCTTCCGGTTGCTGTCGCCCCGCCAGTAAGCGCCGCAGGAATTGAGCAGCTTGAAGCCGTTGTGCTTGACCCGGCCGGTGTGATCCAGATGGGGGCCTGCACACAGGTCGGTGAAATCGCCCTGCGTATAGAAGGAAATGACCGCGTCCTCGGGCAGGTCGTTGATCAGCTCCACCTTGTAGGGCTCATTGCGCTCCTGCATGTAGGCAATGGCCTCGGCACGGGGCTTCTCGCTGCGGACGATGGGCAGACGCTCCTTGCAGACCTTCTTCATCTCCGCCTCGATCTTGGCAAGATGCTCGGGCGTGAAGGTGAAGGGCGCGTCAAAGTCATAGTACCAGCCCTCGTCAATGGCGGGGCCGATGGCCAGCTGCACCTCCGGCCACAGGCGCTTGACGGCCTGCGCCATGATGTGGGAGCAGGTGTGCCAGTAGGTCTTGCGATACTCCGGATTTTCAAAGGTGAACTCGTTTTCCATAATAAAATACCTCCGTTTCGGCGGGTCTTATCCGCCTTGTATTGTGTGGGGAAGGTATAAAAATACCCACCCCCTGAACGAAATCAGGGGTGGGATACAGCAGTATTCCACGGTTCCACCCTGGTTGCGGTTAATCGCCGCCACTCATTGACGCAATAACGGGCGCACCCGGCAGGCCATTTCCGACCCGCGGCTCAGAAGTGGTATCGGTTCCGGCAGGGGTACGAAGCCATTTCACCAACCGGCTTCTCTCTGAAGCATCTTACCGAACCGCGTGTCTTCCTCGCAGCCTTTTATCACCTGCAATTTAGCACATTTTCTCTCGATTGTCAATCCCCGCGGCGGGAAACCGGAAGAAAAAATTGGAAAAATCGACGGCGTGCGCTTCTTCCCCCTCCGATGCCCGCCCGGAGGCGGTTTTCCGGGGTTTGCCCCGGGAAAAAGCCGCACAAATCCCCGGCAAAACCGCCGGTAACGCTGCCGCAACCAGCAGGTTAAAGAGGTAACATAATCCGGCAGCTTATGTAAACATATGTAACCTTTTGACACAAGATATTGCAAAATGCGTGTTTCTGCGACCAATATCTTGTTTGGCAGTTGACATAATGCAGTCATAAAAATAATGTCAAAAGTTGTAGAAATCATGTAAAAATAAAGAAAAGCTTGACTTTTTAGTTTTATTTGTTATAATATTCCCATCCGAACCGTTTGGATATGCAATTTGTAATCATTTGATAACTTTTGATAAAAATGTTTTGGAAGCACTTTGGATGGGAGGGTTCGCCTTGGTACGCAGCGGCGCCGTTAAAACAATACTCCGTCTTTTCGCCGTGCTGCTGACCGCACTGCTGGCGCTGGCGCTGGTACGCCAGACGGCCTTCGCCAAGACCTATGTCATCACCGACGGCGACCGGGTCGTGACCTACACCACCTTCGCCACCGATCCCGCCGAGGTGCTGGATCAGGCCGGACTGACTCTGGAACAATACGATACCTACACTACACAGACCGGGGAGGGCGTGGAGGAAATCACCATCTGCCGCTCCCAGCGTGTCACGGTGGATTACCACGGAGAGGAAATGACGGTAACCACCTTTGGCGAGACAGCAGGGGAGCTGCTGTCCCGGCTGAACCTGGAGGTGGGGGAGTACGATGTACTCTCCCACGCTCCGGAGGCTCAGACCAGCGACGGCATGGTTCTGCGCGTAGACAGCGTCATCAAGACCCGGGAGACCTACACCGCCGCCATTCCCCACACCATTACTTACTGCAATGATGCCACCATCCCCGCCGGCATTCAGGAGGTGCTGACTTTGGGTGCGGACGGCGAGCTGCTGTGCACCGCCGACGTGCTCTACGTCAACGGCGAGGAGGTCGAACGGGCCGTGCTCAGCGAGACCGTCACAAGAGCGCCCGTGGCGGAGGTCATCGCCGTTGGCACCGGCGCGGAAGCGGAAGCCTCCGACCCCGATGAAATGCCGGTGATCGCCGACGGCTACATCACCCTTCCCACCGGCGAGGTGCTGACCTATTCCGACACCGCCACCATCCGCGCCACGGCCTACACCCACACGGACGCGGGCTGCGACATGACCACCTACACCGGCACCACCGTCCACAAGGGTACGGTCGCGGTAGACCCCCGCTACATTCCCTACGGCACCCGGATGTTCATCGTCTCCAACGACGGCGCGTATGTCTACGGCATCGCCGTGGCCGAGGACTGCGGCGGCGACATCAAGGGCGACCGGATGGATCTGTATTTTCCCACCTTCAACGAGTGCATCCAGTTTGGCCGCCGGGTGTGTACCATCTATTTTCTGGATTGACGAACGCCAACAACCCCGTTGCAAAACCGCCCTTCTTCTGGTATGATAGCCGAAGAAAGGCGGTTATTTGTGTATGATCGATGTATGCGATATTCAGGTGATGAAGCCGATGCTCGCTGCCCACGGCTTCCACTTTTCCAAGGCCAAGGGGCAGAACTTCCTCATTGCCCCGTGGGTGCCCCAGTCCATTGCGGAACAGGCCGGGGTGGACGAAACGGCGGGCGTGCTGGAGATCGGCCCCGGCATCGGCCCGCTGACCCAGCAGCTGTGTCTCCGCGCCGGGAAGGTCTGCGCGGTGGAGGTGGACGAGCGCCTGAAACCCATTCTGGACGTCACCGTGGGGAATTTTTCCAATCTGGAAATTCTCTGGGGAGACGTGCTGAAGCAGGACATCCCCGCGCTGGTGAAGGAGAAGTTCGGCACTCTCCGCCCCATGGCCTGCGCCAACCTCCCCTATTACATCACCTCCCCCATTCTCACGGCGCTGCTGGAAGCGGAGTGCTTCCAGTCCGTCACCGTCATGGTGCAGAAGGAAGTGGCGCAGCGCATCGCGGCAAAGCCCGGCACCCCGGATTACAGCGCGTTCACCGTGTTCTGCCAGTATTACGCCGAGCCGGAGCTTCTGTTCGACGTGCCCGCCCATTGCTTCCTCCCCCAACCGAAGGTCACCTCGGCGGTCATTACCCTGCGCACCCGGCAGAAGCGCCCGTGGGACATTGCCGATGAAACCGTGTTTTTCCGCGCCGTCCGTGCCAGCTTCGCCATGCGGCGCAAAAAACTGTCCAACGGTCTTTCCTCCGGCTTCCCGGAGCTGGGAAAGGCAGGTGCGGAAGCGGTGATCGCGGCGGCAGGCTTCGATGCCAACGTGCGGGGCGAAACTCTGGGCATCCCGGAATTTGCCCGGATCGCCAACGAGATCGTCCGCCGGAAGGAGAAAATGCGGCCATGATGGAATTTCTGTTTCTCGATCTGGACGATACCATTCTGGATTTTCACAAGGCAGAACGCATCGCCCTGAGCAAAACCCTCCGGGAGTTCGGCGTGGAGCCTACTGAGGACGTCCTTGCATTGTACCACAGAATCAACCGCTGGCACTGGGAGCAGCTGGAACAGGGAAAGCTGACCCGGGAAGAGGTGCTGGTCGGCCGTTTCGTGGCCCTGCTCCGGGAGCTGGGCGTATCGGCGGACGCGGTGCGATGTACCCGCAGCTACGAAGGCAATCTCGCTGTCGGACACTATTTTCTCCCCGGCGCTGAGGAAGCGGTAGCCAGCCTGAGCCAAAAATACCGTTTATTTCTCGCCAGCAACGGCACTGCATCCGTTCAGGCAGGCAGACTGACCAGCGCCAACCTGTACCGCTTCTTTGAGACGGTCTTCATCTCTCAGGAACTGGGCTTCAACAAGCCCGCGAAAGAATTTTTTGACGCCTGCTTCGCCCGTATCCCGGACTTTGACCCCAAGAAGGCCGTCATGGTGGGCGACAGCCTGACCTCCGACATTCTGGGCGGAAAAAACGCGGGCATCACCACGGTGTGGGTCAATCCCGAGCGCCGTCTCCCCCACCCCGAGATCGTTCCCGACTACGAGATCGAATCCCTCGCCCAGCTGGAAGCGCTTCTGGAAACAATGTAGCATAAAGGGTATGCGCCAGACGGTGCATACCCTTTTCGCTTATTTTATTGTCTGTGACCCGATGTTCCCGTGAGCTTGCCCCGTGGGGCGCGGCTGTAGTGGTGCTGTACCCCCACCCGGCTGCCGTCCTGCTGGAGAAAGATCTGCTCGATCAGCAGCAGCGGCGTTCCCTCCGGGCACTCCAGCGCCCGCGCCGGTTCTCCCTCCGCCGCGACGGCCGTGACCGTGATCTGGGAATACACCGAAAACGAGGACAGCTTGGCAAAGGTCAGATCCGGCAGCACGGCGTATCGGATCTCGCTTTCCACGGAAGGGTACGCCCGGGCATAGGGTACGAATTTGACATCGTATGCCACCGGCTGCCCCTCCCCGTCCCGGGATATCTGGGAGAATTCAATGACCTTCCGGTTCGCAGGAATGTCCAGCAGCTCCTGCAGCCGCTCGTCCGGCAGGATGCCATGGATGTCCCGGTATTGCAGCTCCGTCCCCTCCAGTTCCTCGGACAGGGACAGGACCATATCGTTGTGATTTGGCTGGCTGACAAAATAGCCGATCTTGGGGCGGGAAAAGATCAGCCCCTCATTTTCCAGCTGCTGCAGCCCCCGGCGCACGGTCTCCCGGCTGGCGCCGAATTCCTGACACAGATGGCTCTCCGACGGCAGCAGGTCTCCGGGGCGGTACTGCCCCGTGAAGATCTGGGTCCGCAGAGACGCATGGACGACGGCATAGACCGGCGTCTGCTCACTTGGCTGCTTCTTTCGCATCCACTACCTCCTTGCAGAACCGCACGGTTCGGTTGCTGTCGTAAGCCCAGCCGTCGGCCCCCACGTGGTGCATCAGATACTCGCTGGTGCACAGGCCGCCGATCAGCACCTTCACCTGATCCCGAAGTCCCGCGTCCGTCAATGCCTGAATGGTCTGGACCATGGCCTCCTGCGCGGTGGTCAGCACGCCGCTGAGCAGCACCACATCCGGGTGATAGTTCCGAACCGCATGGACGAACCGCTCCGGCTTGACGTCGATGCCCAGATCCACCACGTCGAACCGCTCCGCCCGAAGCAGGCTGACGATGATGTCCTTGCCGATGTCGTGGATATCCCCCGCCACCACGCCGATGACCACCTTCCCCAGAGGCCGGGGCGCGCCGCCGGAACGCAGAGGCTCCCGCTCGTTCAGGGCGCTGCGGTAGATCATACCGGAGACGATCAGGTCGGCAATGAAATAGTCTCCCCGTTCAAAGCGGGTGCCCACGGCGCTGATGCCGGTGTTCAGGCACTGCTGAATTTCCTCAAAGGAGTGTCCCTCTGCCGCCATCTGCCGGACGGTGGCGATCACCAGATCTTCATTCAGATCGGCCATTGCCTCAATAAGCTGTCTGTTCAGATCCATGCTGTTCCCTTTCTTTGTGTCGGTTTCGTTAATCATTTTCCAAGGTATGCAATGATCGGTTCGATGTACTTTTTATCCGTCCAATCGCACTTATCTTCCCCTGCGGCCATCAGCGTCTTTTCCCATACTTCATAATCGGCGGGGTCTTTCTTGGAAACGGCCTTTCTGAGTAAATTGCATAATGTTCTGTCCTTGAGCGACATTGCGTCCATATCCCACGCGCCGCGGCAATAAAAGACGGGAATATCAGATAACATGTCCTTCATGTTATGCTCTCTGCACTGCTGGAACGCGCTTTCTTCATAAGGCGACGCGCCGCAGCAGAATACGAGAATCTTTTTCCCCGTTAATTTACCGATGTTCCTTTTCAGGAAGGACAACCCGGCAATGCCGGAAGCATATATCCCGCCTCCCAGAATGATCGTATCGTACTTCTCAATTTCCTTAATATCCGCTTTCTTTGTCTCCATGCACGGATATCCCGTTTCTTCAGCGAGCCAGTCGGCATATTTCTTCGCGGCGCCGTATTTCGATTGATACAGAATTACCCCATCCATAAACGCTCCTCCCAAAATCCTGATTTGACAGTCTGGCGCATTAAACTGTCAGATTCTATTATAATTTAGTATAATGCTTATCGACTTAACACAGCAAGCCACAACATCTTGAGAAAGTCCGATTTATTCGACAGATAGGATGCTACAATGTTCCCAAAAGCAAAAAGGGGAACATCATCATGGCACGTACAGCTGAGATTACTTTCAAAGAGTTTCGCCGTCGCTACAATACCGAGGACGCTTGCAGAGCAGAGTTGTTCCGCCTGCGCTTTCCCAATGGGTTTGTCTGCCCTAAGTGCGGCTGTCATGGCCGCAACATTTATCAGTGCCATTCCTGCCGGCACCAGACTTCTGTTACCGCAGGTACGGTTATGCACCGTACCCATTTGCCTCTGACTCTCTGGTTCTGGGCGATCTATCTGTGCGCAACGGACAAAAGAGGGATTTCCGCTGTTCAGCTAAGCCGCACACTGGG
>ERZ827512.127-NODE-127-length-117963-cov-21.791456_pt1 | contig 117963 bp, 117 predicted proteins | sample MGYA00519916_ERZ827512 | MGnify/ENA primary metagenome ERZ827512 (study PRJEB31778, sample SAMEA3449335) | human gut metagenome | biome: human gut; feature: human-associated habitat; material: faeces | place: United Kingdom | collected 2010/2012 ...
GCCATGATGATGTTCCCCTTTTTGCTTTTGGGAACATTGTAGCATCCTATCTGTCCAATAAACCGGACTTTCTCATGATATTGTGGCTTGCTGCGTTAAGTCGATAAGCATTTTTGAAAATAAAGGAGAGAGGAACATGTATTGTTACAACTGCGGCAAAGAAATCGCGGAAACCGTGAAATTCTGCCCCTATTGCGGAGCAGAACAGAAGCAGCCCCAGCAGTCCCCTCAGTGGCAGCAGCCTCAGCAGCCCGTCCAGCAGCCCCAGCAGCAGGAACCCCAACCGCAGCCCATCCAGCAGCAACCCGCCCAATGGCAGAACCCTCAGCAGCAGGACACTCAATGGCAGGCTCCTCAGCAGCCCACCCAGTGGCAGAACCCTCCGGCGGCGAATAACAGCGGAAAAAACAATTCCTGGCAGTCCAGACTTCCCATCATTCTGGCAGCCGTCGCCCTTGTGGTCGTAGTTCTGCTTGCAGTGCGCGCGTTCCATAACCGCACCGATGCCCAGAACGAGCTGAAAACGATCGCGACTACAGAACCTGCCGCTACCGAAGCCGCCCCCACCGAAAAAGTCACGTACACCGAGCCTCCCGCCCCGACGGAAACAGAGGCCCTCACGGACGGCTGGCACACCATAAACGGAAAGCGCTATTACATTCAGGATGGCGAAAAGTATGTAGATCTTCAGGAAATCGACAACGCGCTGTACTACTTCGACGAAGACGGCGCACTGGCTGAGAATGAAGACGTGGACTATTATGGGACTACTTTACATGCAGGCCGCGATGGTATAATAGAAGGAATTACTATTGATGAAATTGGGGGAGAATGGTCAGATGAGTACTACCATTACGGGAATAACGGACGTAGTTCTGTTCTGGAATTATCCTTTGAAGTAGAAGGCTGCGATTCCTTCCGGTTCTATCTGGAGGCAGGCGGCTTGCATGGTGCAAAGGTGAATGGAAAGTGGAAAATCTACGTCAGGCACAACGGCAACTGGGAATTTGTACAGGATATCAATTACACAGAGCCAAATGGATATTTTGACATAAAACTCGACGGTTACAAGAACTTTGATGCCATTACTGCTTGCCCGATGGTGCAGGGCAACGCCACCTACTCCGCGGTTTTCTACCTGCAAAACGTACATTGCGTACTGTAATCGTGATCCGGCCGCAAGAAGACAAAAAAATACCGCCGGGGCAATTGCCCCGGCGGTAACTCTTTTCAGTATCATACTGAACTCCAATTAAAATCTTTAAAAAAGATTTTAATTGCCCGAAGGGCATGGAGTTCATATGAGACTTGTTTTGTGATTTCTTTCCTTATAAATCACAAAACAGGCAGCGCCGTCAGGCGATGCCTTCCTGATTAAAATTAAGATTTTAATCAGGAAATAGTATCAGGCGCTGCGGAATCGGGCGAGGAAATCCTTTGTTTCCTGCTTCTGCGGGTTTCCAAACACTTCGGAGGGTACGCCTTCCTCGCAGATGACGCCCTGACTCATAAACACCACATGATTGCTCACGTCCCGGGCGAAGGCCATCTCGTGGGTCACCACCAGCATGGTCATCCCTTCCCGCGCAAGAGACCGCATCACGTTCAGCACCTCGCCCACCATCTCCGGGTCCAGCGCGGAGGTGGGTTCGTCGAACAGCAGCACCTCCGGATCCATGGCCAACGCCCGGGCAATGGCTACCCGCTGCTTCTGGCCGCCGGAGATCTGCCGGGGCTTGGCGTTGATGTAGGGCGTCATGCCCACCTTTTCCAGATAGGTCATCGCGTGAGCCCGGGCTTCCTCCCGGCTCCGCTTCAGCACCTTCACCTGACCGACCATGCAGTTTTCCAGCACCGTCATATTGTTGAACAGATTGAAGGACTGAAACACCATACCCACATGGGCGCGGTAGGCCGGCGCGTTGACGCCCCGCCCGGCCACGTTCTTGCCGTGGTAGCAGACCTCGCCGGAGGTGGGCGTTTCCAGCAGATTGATGCACCGAAGCAGCGTGCTTTTTCCGGAGCCGGAAGCGCCGATGATGGAGGTCACGTCGCCTTTGGCTACGGTAAAGTCAATGTCCCGGAGCACCTCGTGGCTTCCAAAAGACTTGGAAAGGTGGTTGACCTGTAAAATCACGTCTTCCATATTAATATTCTCCTTTCGGTCTTCCGGAATCAAACTCGCCGCTGCGCTCGTCGAAGGGCGTCTTGCGGCTGGGGTGGGAATAGGTACCGGCGCTCATGGCCAGAGAGTCCGTGCTCACCAGCTCGTAATTGTCGCTGCCGTCCAGCCGCTTTTCCAGCAGGCGCAGCAGGAAAGACGCCGCCAGCGTCAGCATCAGATACCCCGCCATCTCGATCACGGCTGAGGGAAAATACAGCAGATTGACGCCCACAATGTTCCGATGGGTGGCGAAAAACTCCACGAAGCCGATAACGAACATCACGGAGGTGTCCTTGATGTTGATAATAAAGTTGTTGCCGATCTGGGGGATGATGTTCCGCAGCGCCTGAGGCATGATGACGTTCACCATGGTCTGCACATGGGTCATGCCGATGGCCTTCGCGCCCTCGGTCTGGCCGGGGTCAATGGAAATAATGCCGCCCCGGACGGATTCGGCCATGTACGCGCCGGTGTTGATGGACACCACGATGATGGCTGCCACCCAGATGCCGCCCATTCCCTTGAAGGCCACCGCGCCGTCGGTGAAGTAGGGCAGACCGTAGAAGATGAACACCGCCTGTAAGACCATGGGCGTTCCCCGGAACACCTCCACGTAAATCCGGATCAGCGCCCGCAGCAGCTTCAGAAAGAAGCGCTTGACCGGCGGATCCTGCCGGGTATAGGGAATGGTGTTGAGAATGCCGCACAGCAGGCCGATCACGCAGCCGATCAGGGTCGCGACCACCGCCAGAACCAGCGTGTTCCGGATGCCGGTAAAATAAGCGCCGGAGTAGGTTTCCCAGAGCTTTCCGATGTCGGTCGTGAGTTTTGCAAGCTTATCCATGAGGCACCTCAGATCGCGGGCTGAACGGCAATCGCCTCGTTCATGATCTGGTTCATGTCCTCCACGGTCATTCCGCTGAGGACCGCATTCATGGCGTCCAGCAGGGTGGTGTTGCCCTTGACCACGGAGATACCGATGTTGATCTCACCGGCGTCTACCTGAAAATTGTCCTCGCTGCCGGAGAAGTCCAGAATCACCAGATTGTCGTAGGTGGCGCAGGCGCCCATAGCGGTGGGCATATCGGTGCAGATGTAATCCACAGTGCCGGAGGTGACGGCCATGACCATGGCCGGAGCCGTTTCGGAAGCGGGCATCAGCTGCGCGCCCTCGATCTGGGGCAGGCAGGTGTCATACCAGATGGTGCCGGTCTGAGCGGTGCAGGAGCCGGAAAGCTGGGAAATGCCGGTGGCGGAGGCCAAGGGGCTATCCTTCCGGGTGACGCAGACGATGGAAGCGTAGAAGTAAGGGCCTGCCATGTCCACTTCCTGAAGCCGCGTCTCGGTCATGGACTGACCGGCAATGACGGCGTCCAGCTGACCGGCGTTCAGGGCGGGAACCAGACCGTCCCAGCCGATGGCCATAATCTCCAGCTCCCAGCCGTTGGCCTCGCAGATCTTCTTGGCGATCATGACGTCATAGCCGTTGGCATAAGCGCCGGGGTTGTTGGCGATGGGAACAGCGCCGTTGGAGTCGTCCATCTGGGTCCAGTTGTAGGGGGCGTAGGCACACTCCATGCCCACGGTGAGCACGCCGTCCTCCACGCCGGAGAGAACCACGGAACTGGCCGCAGTGGGTGCGGCGGAAGCGGCGGGAGCGTCGGAAGCAGAACTTCCACAGGCGGTCATGGACAGAACCATAAGTACGGACAGGATAACGGATACGAGCTTCTTCATTTTGAGATCAACCTTTCTTTTTGCGTTTTCGCATTTTGGAATAAAAAAATGAACCGCTTTGGAAAGCGGTCCATGGAAATGCGGAAAACCCAAACAAGAAAAGGATAATCCGAACAGCCAATGATAGCGCTTCACAAAGATTTTTGTGACAGTCCGGCAGATGTTCTCTGACGACCCAGCATGAAAAACCCGGGCAGATTTCCCACACTTCGGCGGTAATCCCTTTCTCCTTCGGCGGCTGCACGACCTTGCCGGAGGGTACTGATGAGTACCGCGCCTCTATCAAGCGATTCAATTTTGAGTGTATCCTAGCATCGCGGTTTCCGATTGTCAATAGCTTTTTCGGTGCATCCGCGTTTTTTGTATAATCTTCCAAATCAGAAGCGAACCCTACCATTCCATTTCGGCGAATCCGGCACATGTCGCCCATCTGTGCGCGAATCCCGGCTTGACATTTGTCCCTTCTCCCGGTAAACTGGTTCTATCAAATATACGGAGGAAACAGCGATGGATCACAGGGAATTGGCGGCGGAGCTCTTTTTATCCGACAGCAACTGCGCCCAGGCGGTGCTGGAGGCCTTCGGCGACGTAACGGGGCTTGAAAAGAGCTTCGCGGCGAAGCTGGCGTCCTCCTTCGGCGGCGGCATGGGGCGGATGCGGGAGGTCTGCGGTGCGGTCAGCGGGATGCTGATGGTGGCGGGGCTTCTGTACGGCTATGACGACCCCGGCGAGAACGACGTGAACAAAAAAGCCCATTACCGGCTGGTGCAGAACCTTGCGGGACAGTTCCGGGAGAAGATCGGCAGCATTATCTGCCGGGAGATTCTGGACAATCCGCCATCCGACCCCAATCCCACACCCCGCACGGCGGAATTTTACAAGACCCGTCCCTGCGCCCATATGGTCATGACTGCGGCGGGCATTCTGGACGATTACATTGCGGAGCATCCGGTCACGGAGCAGCAGCTATGAACGACTTTATCTACAATCAGCACGACATTCCCAAAGAGCAGTACCGCTATGGCCTGCGTGCCTCGGCGGACGTAGGCTGCGGATGGGTCGCCACCTGGAACGCCCTGCAAATTCTGGGGTACAAAACGGACATCCCGGCGCTGATCCGCTACTACGAATGGCAGCTGCCCCTGATCCACGGCAACACCGGCACCTCCTTCTGGGGGCCTGCGGTGTGCTTCCGGAAGTGGGGCTTCCCCGTGAAGATCGTCGTGGACACCAAACGCTTCGATGAGGCGGCAAAAAACGCGGACGCCTGCATCCTGTTCTACCACTGGCGGAATAAATACCGCTTCGGCGCGCACTTCGTGGCGCTGCGCAACACCGCCGGGGGCTTCGTCGGCTACAACACCTACCGCAACTCTACCGGCGCGGACAATTACGGCGGCAGCCTCGCAGACTTTCTCCGCAAGCGCAAATATTTCGGCGCTGTCCTGATCGCCATTAACCGGAAACCCGCAGAATCGCCTTGCCAAAACGTAGAAAATGGCAGTGAAAATTTGTGAACATTTCACAGTTCACCCCGAACGTCCCATGGGACTTCCCTTTTCCCGGAAATCCGCCGCTTGCATTCAGCGGGAAAGTGTGATATCCTTATAAAAAGGAGATGAGCCGAATGACTGTCCGGGAATCGGGTGAAATGTATCTTGAGGCTATACTGGTTTTGGCGAGGAAAAGCGGGTATGTCCGCTCCATTGACGTCAGCGAATATCTGGGGTATTCCAAGCCCAGCGTTTCCCGCGCGATGGGCATTCTCCGCGAGGGCGGGTATATCCTCATGGAAAAAGACGGCGCGATCACGCTGACGGATTCCGGGAAAAAACTTGCGGAGACGATCTACGAGCGCCACACGGTGCTCTCGGAGCTGCTGATCCGTCTGGGTGTGGACGAAAAGACCGCCACCGACGATGCGTGCCGGATCGAGCACGTCATCAGCGACGAGTCGTTCCAAGCCATCAAGCAGTACTATTACCAGCACAAAAAGTAAAAAATTCAGGCGGCGCTTAAAAGCGCCGCCTGAACGTTCCTATGGGGTCTGCCATGTCAGCCCAGCAGTTCCTCGATCTCCGCCTTCGGCATGTAGCCGATGGCCTTGTTCATGACCTCGCCGTGTTCCACGACCACCAGCGTGGGGATGCTGGCGACGCCGAATTCCATGGCAAGCTCCACTTCCTCGTCCACGTTGATCTTGCCCACGGCGATATCCTCCCGCTCCTGAGCGATCTCCTCCACAATGGGGCCGACCATCCGGCACGGGCCGCACCAGGGCGCCCAGAAATCCAGCAGCACGGGCTTATCGCTGTTTTTCACCAGCTCGTCGTAGTTGGCCTTCGTAATGTGCATGACGGACATAACAATTCCTCCTTGGTATTTTTCTGTGCCTATAGTATACCCTAATTTTGAAAAAAGCGCAAGGGGCGCGTCGGGCGTGCGGACAATTTGACATTTTGCCGCCCATCTGCTATGATACCCTGAAAGAAAAAGGAGGACACCGAATATGGGCAAATGTGAATCCTGCGGCGGATGCAGCGGCGGCTGTTCCGGGTGCGGTCTGGAGCTGGAGCTTACGGAAGAAGAGATCCGCTTTCTGCACCGGCTGGGAGAGTGCGCCTTTCTGCCGGTGATTCAGGAAAAGGAAGCGCCGGTTTTCCCGGAGGAGCCGGGAAAAGAGCTTCTGCTGCAATGTCTGGAGAAAAAGGGCCTGATTTCCCTTGACTATGACAAGCCCCTGAAAGATTACCATACCCCCGCCTATGACGCCAGTCCCGTCCGGGGCAGCATGGCGCTGACCAAACGGGGACAGGACGTTCTGGAGCTGATGGAATATCAGGGCGTCCGCAGCTAACCATCCGGCGGCGTTTGCCGGAAAAAAGAGACATAGAGAAGTGTTATTTATGAACAACAATGAATACCGCGTGGGCGTCAACCGTGGATTGCCTGTGGGGATGGGATATTTTTCGGTGAGCTTCGGTTTCGGCGCCATGGCCGTGTCGCAGGGCTTGAAAACGCTGGACGCGGTGCTGATCTCCGCCACGAATCTGACCAGCGCGGGGCAGTTCGCGGGGCTGACCCTCATCGTCGCTGCCGCCACGCTGTGGGAAATGGTGCTGACCCAGCTGGTCATCAACAGCCGCTACGCCCTGATGAGTCTGGCGCTGAGCCAGCGGATGGGCGAGAAGATCAGCCTGCTGCCCCGGCTTCTGATCGCGTTTTTCAATACGGACGAAATTTTCGCCCTGGCCATGGCGCGGGAAGCGCCCCTGACGGTGCCGTTCCTGCTGGGGCTGGGGACGCTGCCCTTTATCGGCTGGACGCTGGGGACGCTGTGCGGCGCACTGGCCGGGTCGATCCTGCCGCTCTCCATCCGGACGGCGCTGGGGGTCATGCTCTACGGCATGTTCATCGCCATCGTGGTGCCCCCCGCGAAGAAGAACCGGGACATTTTTGTCGCGGTGGTGCTGGCGCTGATCTTCAGCAGCCTGTTTTCCTGGACGCCGGGGCTGAAAACCGTTTCCCCGGGACTGTCCATCGTGGTCTGCACCGTGGCAGCCGCCGCCATCTGCGCCGCGCTGTTCCCGGTGAAGGAAGAGAGGGAAGCGGCATGAACATTTATCTGTACATCCTCGCCATGGCGCTGACGACCTACCTCATCCGCGTCCTGCCCATGACGATCTTCCGCAAGCCCATTAAGAGCCGTTTTTTGCGCTCGTTTTTGTACTACGTTCCCTATTGCTGCCTGACGGCCATGACGTTCCCCTCCATCCTCAGCAGCACCGCTTCTATCTTAAGCGGCGCGGCGGCGCTGGTGGTAGCGGTGATTCTGGCCTACCGGGGCAAAAGTCTGATCGTGGTCGCCCTCAGCAGCAGCGCCGCGGTGCTGGTGGTGGAATGGGCAATGAGCCATTTGTAAAATAACTGTGTATTCCTCCGCTTCGCCTTGACGAGCGGAGGAATCTTTGTTATAATGCGCCGTGAAGAGGGAGTAGTCGGCGCACAACGCGGGACTGAATCGACATACTGGCGAGGCCCCGGTTCAGCCTGAAATGACGAGACTTTTGCAGGCCGGCACAGTCTCTTCGCGTCTTCTGTGCTGACTTGTATTCAGTACGGAGGATTTTTTATGGGAATTGGAGAACTGTTCTTGCTGGCGGTGGGGCTGAGTATGGACGCCTTCGCGGTATCCGTATGCAAGGGTCTTGCCATGAAAAAGGCAACGCTGAAGGCGGAGGCGACCTGCGGACTCTGGTTCGGCGGTTTCCAGATGCTGATGCCCGTGACCGGCTTTTTCCTTGGCTCGCTGTTTGCCGAAGCCATTGAAGCGTTCGACCACTGGGTCGCCTTCGGTCTGCTGGTCATCATCGGCATCAACATGCTGAAGGAAGCGCTGGAGAAGGAAGACGAATCCGGCGACGACCCGGAAAAGGACGCCGACCTGTCCGTCAGGACCATGTTTCTCATGGCCGTGGCGACTTCCATAGACGCGCTGGCCGTCGGCATTTCCCTTGCCATGGTCGGCAGCGTGAACATCTGGCTGGCGGCGGCGTTTATCGGCATCTGCACCTGCCTGCTGTCCGCTCTGGGCGTGAAGATCGGCAACGTGTTCGGCAGCCGGTATGAGAAAAAGGCCGAGTTTGCCGGCGGCGTCATTCTGATTCTGCTGGGCGTGAAGATTCTGCTGGAGCATCTGGGGGTTCTGGCGTGAAGCGCACAAAGCGCCGCATGACGCTGTGTACTGTGCTTCTGCTTTGCAATCTGGTCTTTATCTGGGGCAATTCCCTGCTCCCGGCGGAAGTCTCCGGACAGATCAGCGGCACGCTGAAGGCGCTGCTGGACGGCGTGTTCACCCCCGGCGAAGCGGTTCCCTCCGGCGGCGACGGCCTGCTGCGGAAATTTGCCCACTTTGCCGAGTTCGGCGCGTTGGGACTTTTGCTTGGCTGGCTGTTCGGGATGCTGGGAAAAAAGCGGCTTCCGGCGTTCGCGCTGGGCGTGGCCGCTGCCTGCCTCGACGAGACCATCCAGGCCTTCATCCCCGGCCGCAGCCCCGGCATCCGGGACGTGTGCATTGACAGCTGCGGCGCGGCCGCCGGTATGCTCCTGCTGTTTTTGGGGCATGCTTATTGGAAGAGACGATTTACCCGAAATAATTTCAGGAGGAAATGAAACATGAAAAGATTTTTAACTGCAATTCTGGCGGCAGCTCTGGCGCTGTCCCTGCTTTCCGGCTGTGCCGGATCCAAGCCCACGGAAACCACCTCCCCCGACAAGGTGGAGGGAACCGTGGAGGAGCTGCTGAACGAAATCGTTGCCCAGCAGCCGGTGGAGTTCGACGGCGGCGTCGAGACCATCGACCTCACCGACACCAGCGAGGAGGGTCAGTGGGCCATCAAGAGCAGCACCGGTCTGGATAACGCCGGCGTACTGACGGAGGCCGCGGTGTTCGAGCCGATGATCGGCTCCATCGCCTTTTCCATGGTCATGGTGCGGGTCGCGCCGGGTGAGGACATCAAGTCCGTCGCCGAAGCCATGAAGTCCGGCATCAACCCCCGCAAGTGGGTCTGCGTGGAAGCGGACGACATGCTGGTCACCGGCTACCGTGACGTGGTGATGCTCATTATGCTGGACACCAGCTACGACCTCACCGCCCAGTCCTTTGTGGACGCGTTCGGCAAGGTCGTCGGTGAACCCGAATTTGTGATTTAAGGTTTCCAAAATGGCAGCGATTCCATCGCTGCCATTTTTATAAGAGTTCTCAGGAGCGAACACGCCTATGGTTTTTTCAAGCATTCCCTTCCTATATTATTTCCTCCCGGCGGTGCTGGCGGTGTATTTTCTCACGCCCCGGAAGGGGAAAAACGCCGTTCTGCTCCTTGCCAGCCTGATTTTTTACGGCTGGGGGGAGCTGCGGCTGCTGCCCCTGATGGCGTTCACCATCCTGCTGTGCTACGTCTGCGGCCTGGGCATCGAACGCTCCCGGAAGCGGAAAAAGCTCTGGCTGCTGGCGTCCATCGTCATCAGCGTGGGGCTGCTGGGGGTTTTCAAGTACGCGGACTTCTTCATCGGCAGTCTGAACGCCGTCACCGGCCTGAAAATTCCGCTGCTTCATCTTGCGCTGCCCGTCGGCATCAGCTTTTACACCTTCCAGTGCCTGAGCTACACCATCGACGTCTATCGCGGCAGCGTCCCGGCACAGAAGAACCTCATCAACTTCGGCGCGTATGTCGCCCTGTTCCCCCAGCTGATTGCAGGCCCCATCGTCCGCTATGCGGACATCGCACGGGAGCTGGAGCACCGGGAGCACAGCTGGGAAAACGCGGCGGTGGGTCTGCGGCGGTTTCTGGTAGGGCTGGGGAAAAAGGTCATCCTTGCGGATAACTTTGCCCTGCTGATCCAGCTGTTCCGACAGAGCGGCGAAAAATCCGTCCTGTTTTACTGGATGTACGCCGTGGCCTTCACCCTGAACATTTACTTCGATTTTTCCGGCTATTCCGACATGGCCATCGGCCTTGGGCGGGTGCTGGGGTTCCATTTTGTCGAGAATTTTAACTATCCCTATCTCTCCAGAAGCGTCACGGAGTTCTGGCGGCGGTGGCATATCAGCCTTGGCAGCTGGTTCCGGGACTATGTATATATCCCCATGGGCGGCAGCCGGGTCAGCCGCTGGCGGTGGGTTCTGAACATCCTCACCGTGTGGATGCTTACGGGGCTATGGCACGGCGCGGCGTGGAATTTCGTGCTGTGGGGGCTGCTGTTTGCCGCGCTGCTGCTGGCGGAAAAGTGGATTCCCGTCCTGCAAAGGCTACCGGGCGTCCTGCGCCATGGCTATGTGCTGCTGGCGGTAGTCCTCAGTTTCGTCCTGTTCAACGCGGACAGTCTTGCGCAGGCGGGGCAGGACTTTGCCGGACTGTTCGGCTTCGGCAGCCTGAGCCTGACCTCCGCCGAAACGCTGTACTACCTGAAAAGCTATGCCGTCCTGTTCGTGCTGGGTATTCTCGGCTCCACGCCAGTGGTGAAAAACGCGGCGCGGCGCATTGACGGAACGAAGGCGGGCGTCGTGCTGGAAGCCGCGGCAATGCTGGCGCTGCTGATCGTCTGCACGGCCTATCTGGTGGATGGCTCCTTCAGCCCGTTCCTGTATTTCCGGTTTTAAGGGGGCGAAGGTATGAAGAATCGAATTTGCGCAATCATTGTTGCGGCTGTCTGGGCGATGCTGGCTGCGTGGGCATGGCTGGCGCCCAGCCGGGACATTTCCGTCGCGGAGCGCCGCCAATTGGCACAGAAGCCTGCCATTCAGACAAAGGCGCTGCTGGACGGCAGCTTCATGACGGATTTTGAGGACGCCAGTCTGGATCAGTTCCCACTGCGGGATACTTTCCGCGAGGCGAAGTCCCTGTTCCACCGCTTCGTCCTGCGGCAAAGCGACAAAAGCGGCATTTATATCTCCCAAGGCTATGCTGCGGCACAGGAATATCCCCTGAGCGAAGCCTCGGTCAGCCACGCGCTGGAGCGGTTCAGCAGCGTATACGAAACCTATCTTTCCTCCACCGATTCCCAAATTTATCTTGCCATCGTCCCGGACAAGGGCTACTATCTGGCGCAGTCCGCCGGGCAGCTGTCTCTGGACTATGACCGGCTCTTTGCCATGGTGGAGGGCGGAATGCTCTGGGCGTCTCCCATCCGCCTGACGGACAGTCTGTCCATTCAGGACTATTACCGCACCGATACCCATTGGCGGCAGGAGCGGCTGCTCCCGGCGGCGCAGACGCTGTGTCAGGCGCTGGGGGCGTCTTCTCCCCGGCAGGAGGATTACACCGTCACCCCGCTGGAAAAGCCCTTCTACGGCGTGTACTACGGTCAGGCAGCGCTGCCCATGCAGCCGGATACCATGTACCTGCTGAAAAGCGACCTGCTGGATGACTGCCGGGTGTACGACTACGAAACGGGAGAAACCACCGCTGTCTACGACATGACCAAGCTGGACAGCAAAGACCTGTACGACGTGTATCTCTCCGGTGCCCGGAGTCTGCTGACCATCGAAAACCCCAACGCGGCCACTGACCGGGAGCTGATTGTATTCCGGGATTCCTTCGGAAGCAGCATGGTTCCGCTGCTGGTAAACGACTACGCCAAGGTGACGCTGGTAGACCTTCGGTACATCCGAAGCGACTATCTGGGAAAGTTCCTGGACTTCCACGGCCAGGACGTGCTGTTTCTCTACAGCACACTGCTGCTGAACAACAGCGCGGCAATCAAATAAGCATCAAGGGCGCTCCGATGAAAGCGGAGCGCCCTTGATGCAAAAAAAGTCCACTGTAATCTCACGATTACAGTGGACCTGGCAGAGGATGAGGGATTCGAACCCCCGCAAACGGAGTCAGAGTCCGGTGTGCTACCGTTACACAAATCCTCTATATTATACCTGGTGGAGACAACAGGACTCGAACCTGTGACCTCATGCGTGTGAAGCATGCGCTCTAACCAGCTGAGCTATGCCTCCATACCGAAGCAGGGATTATTATACCACGTTTTTCCGGAAAGTCAACCACTTTTTCGGAATTTCCTTATTTCTTTTTGCGCCCCACCAAAAGGTGGGGCGCGGAAAAGCTACCTGTATGGCTGCACGTATCGTTCATGGCTCAGGCTTTGCGGCCGCGCGTGGGCGCCGGAAACAAGACCGAGCATGGCGTAGATCGAAACCACCGAGGAGCCGCCGTAGCTGATCAGCGGAAGGGTCAGGCCGATAACGGGCATAACGCCGATGCACATGCCGGTGTTGATCATCACCTGGAACATCAGCGCGGACGCGGCGCCGTAGCATACCAGACGGCGCATATAGTCCTGGCAGTGCATACCCACATAGATGCACCGGGCGATAATGGCCATTTCCATAATCATGATCGCAAGGCACCCCACGAAGCCCAGCTCCTCGCCCATGGACGAGAAAATATAGTCCGTGTGCTGGGCGAACAGGCTGCCGCTCTGGGTACGGTTGCCGTTGAACAGCCCCTGCCCCGTCAGGCCGCCGCCGGTGAGGGAACGCAGGTTCATCATGGAGTGATAGCGCTCGTTGATGCCCATGGGGTCGATGGTGTCGTCAACCAGGATCAGGAACCGGTTCTGCTGGTACTTGCCGAGGAACTGCCACAGGATCGGGAACGCCGCCGCGATCAGACCGATGGCCAAAGCAAACCACCACAGGCTGACGCCGCCGCCGAAGGCCATACCGATGAAGATAAACACGAAGATCAGGGAAACGCCCGCGTCGCCGGACAGCACCATGTTCAGTCCCACCAGCAGTCCCAGATGAAGGCACATGTGCATAATAGACGGCAGGCTGGATATTCGGTTCTGGTGCGCCGACATGACCGAGGCCATAATAACGACATAGGTGATCTTGCAGACCTCGGCGGGCTGAACGCTGATAAAGCCCAGGTTGATCCAGCTTCGGTTACCGGAGCCGTGGTCGGTTCCCAGGGGGCTTATCAGCATGAGAAGCAGCGCACAGTTGAAAGCCACCATCACCATCCGGTGTTCCGAGAGGAAGTCCAGATCGATGGAGGACACCAGCGCGTACATCATGACGCCCAGACCGGTAGCCGCCAGCTGAATGATAATATATTTGAGATTGCCGCCAAACTTGTCGGCGGAAGTGGCGCTGGCAATGAAAACGCAGCCAAAGCCGGACACGATCAGGCACAGGATCAGCAGAAATATGTCGCCTTTTTTCCAGAAGTCCTTTAATTCATCCAAAAACCGGCTCAAACAACCGCCTCCTTTCCGCTATGGTTTTTCATTATACCATCCTTCCGGGGAAAAGTAAATAGACGAAATGTGAACGTGTCTTTAACATTGCCGGGGGGCGGGGTATAGGGGCCTTCCAAAACGGGCAGAATCCATAAAACCCGGCAAAAAAAATGTTATGCCTGATATTACATCCGGTTTTACTTGACAAAATGGGAAAATAGTATTATTCTAAATAGGAATCTGCAAGAATTGGAAACGTTTCAATTTTCCGAAACTGCCGTTTTTCCACCGCCGCAGGGGTGTCTTCCCCCGGAGTTCCTCCGGAGAACCCACGCTCAGACGGATACCGGCAAAAAGTTTCCTGTTTGCCGTTTTCGGGGCGGTTTCAACTGGACAGGCTGACCGGAATATGATATACTATCGGGAGTTGGTCAGAACGAAACCGTATCACAAAGCCACAGCGGCGCACCCGCTTTAAGAATGGAGAGCTAACATGAACAACAACTGTCTGAACATCCTGAAATGGACGGAGGCACAGCTCAAGTACACCTATGACGTTTCTTTGCAGGAGGCGACCCCTCAGGAGCTGCATGAAGCGCTGGGTCAGGCTGTTATGATGGCCATTTCCGACGATTGGAGCCATTCCAAGAAGACCCGTATGCCCAATCGTAAGGCCTACTACATCTCCGCCGAGTACCTGATCGGCCGCCTGGTGTATTCCAACCTGTTTAATCTGGGCATTCTGGACGAGATGAAGGAACTGTTTGCCGAGCACGGGGTCGATCTGGCGATTCTCGAGGACATTGAGGACGACGCTCTGGGCAACGGCGGCCTCGGCCGTCTGGCGGCCTGCTTCCTGGACAGCGCCGCTTCCACGGACATTCCCCTGTCCGGCTACGGCCTGCGCTACAAGTTCGGCCTGTTCAAGCAGAGCTTTGACGCCGACGGCAGCCAGGTGGAGAACGCCGACGACTGGACGAAGTTCGGCGATCCCTGGTCCTTCCGCCGCTATAACCACACCGTGAAGGTCAAGTTCCCCGACCATACCGTTCTGGCCGTTCCCTACGATGTTCCCGTCATCGGCTACGGCACCGAGAATGTGGGCACGCTGCGCCTGTGGCAGTGCGAGGCCGAGGAGGAGCTGGACTTCAACGCCTTCAACAATCAGGACTACCTGCGCGCCCTGGACGCCAAGAACAAGGCCGAGGACATCACCCGCGTCCTGTACCCCAACGACTCCACATGGGAGGGCAAGCGCCTGCGCATCAAGCAGCAGTATGTGCTGTCCTCCGCGTCCCTGCAGGATATGCTGCGCACCTTCAAAATTGCCCACGGCGATGACCTGAGCCGCTTTGCCGAGTTCTACGCAGTGCAGCTCAACGACACCCATCCTGCCATGTCCATCCCCGAGCTGATCCGCCTGCTGATGCTGGAGGGCATGAGCTTTGACGACGCCTTCAATGTCGCTCAGAAGACCTTCTCCTACACCAACCACACCGTCATGGGCGAGGCACTGGAAAAGTGGCCGCTGGATCTGATGCGCAGCGTGGTTCCCGAGATCGTGGACATCATCTGCCGCATTGACCAGAAGCTCAAGTGGGAGCATCCGGGTCTGTTCATCGTGAAGGACAACACCGCCCACATGGCGAACCTGTCCATTTACGTCGGCTCCTATATCAACGGCGTGGCGGAGATCCACACCCAGATTCTGAAGGACGACTGCTTCAAGGACTGGTACTACGCCTTCCCCGAGCGGTTCCAGAACAAGACCAACGGCATCACCCCCCGCCGCTGGCTGGGTCTGTGCAACCCTGAACTGACCGCCATGCTGCGGGAAAAGGTGGGCGGCGACTTCCTGAAAAACCTCGACCTCATCGGCGAACTGAAAAATCAGATTTACGACGAGACCGTCGTGGAATTCAACGATATCAAGCACCTGAAGAAGGAGCAGCTGTGCGCCGTCATCGCCAAGCACGAGGGCGTGACGCTGAACCCCGACTTCATCTTCGACGTGCAGGTCAAGCGTCTGCACGAGTACAAGCGCCAGCTGATGAACATTCTGTCCATTGTGGACATCTACTTCCGGCTGAAGGAAGGCCGCCTGCCGGACTTCCATCCCACGGTTTACCTCTTCGGCGCCAAGTCCGCCCCCGGCTACGCCCGTGCCAAGGCCATCATCCGCTATATCAACCGGGTCGCGAAGATGATCAACAACGACCCCGCCGTGGCCGACAAGCTGAAAGTGGTATTTGTTCAGAACTACAACTGCTCCTACGCCGAGCATATCATCCCCGCCGCCGACATTTCCGAGCAGATCTCCCCTGCCGGTACGGAAGCCTCCGGCACCGGCAACATGAAGCTGATGCTCAACGGCGCCGTAACCCTGGGTACGCTGGACGGCGCCAATGTGGAGATTGCTCAGGAGGCCGGCCGGGAAAACGAGTATATCTTCGGCCACACCGTGGATGAGATCAATGCCGTGAAGCCCACCTATCACGCCAGGGATATTTTCGACTCCAACGCCGACCTGCGCCGCGCCATCAACACGCTGGTGGACGGCACCGTGCCCACGGACGACGCCCAGAAGGAGCTGTTCCATTCTCTGCTGGACGGCACCGACTGGCATCAGGCCGACCATTACTTCCTGCTGCTGGACTACGCTTCCTACTTCGACACCAAGCTCCAGGCCAACCGGGACTATGCCGACCGCATTGCCTTCGGCCGCAAGTGCCTGATGAACGTGGCCTCCGCCGCCAAGTTCTCCTCCGACCGTACTATCCGTCAGTACGCCGAGGATATCTGGCACATCAAGCCCACCGAGTATTAAGATTGATTCAAAACACGCCCGATTCTGCAAAGAACCGGGCGCGTTTTCGTATTCAAAAAAGTCAGAACCTTGCACTGCGCGGCGAATTGTGGTATAGTATGGTCAAAGAACCCCGCCGGTTTCCCGGGGCATCACGTGAATCTTGGAGGTGCAGACATGAAAGTTCAATTCATCGGCGCGACCCATGAGGTCACTGGCAGCTGTACGCTGCTGGAAGTGAACGGCCGGTACTATCTGGTGGACTGCGGTATGGAGCAGGGGGAGGACATCTTCCAGAACGTCCCGCTGCCCGTCCCGGCGAATGCCATCGAAGCGGTGTTCCTGACCCACGCCCATATCGACCATTCCGGTATGCTTCCCAAGCTGTGCAAGGACGGGTTCCGGGGGCAGATCTACGCCACGGAGGCCACCTGCAATCTTTGCCGCATCATGCTGATGGACTCGGCGCACATTCAGGAATCGGAAGCCCAGTGGCGCACCCGCAAGGCCGAGCGCGCCGGGGAACGGGCCGTGGAGCCGGTATACGACACCAACGACGCGGCGGCGGCTCTCCGGCTGCTCCGCCCCTGCCAGTATAACGCCGCCGTCCAGGCCGCGGAGGGCATTATCATCCGCATGACGGACATCGGCCACCTGCTGGGTTCCGCCGCCATCGAAATGTGGCTGACGGAGGGGCAGCAGACCCGGAAGATCGTGTTCAGCGGCGACGTGGGCAACGTCAATCAGCCTTTGCTCCGGGACCCCCAGCCTGTTGCGGAGACGGAATACTTAGTCATTGAGTCCACCTACGGCGACCGCCTGCATCCCAAGGAGCGGGGCGACGTGGTGGGCGAGCTGGCCGCCTGCATCCAGCGGGCACTGGACCGGGGCGGCAATCTGGTCATCCCCGCCTTTGCCGTGGGGCGGACGCAGGAAATGCTCTACGCCATCCGGGAGATCAAGCAGCGGGGTCTGGTGACGGGACACGACCATTTCCCGGTGTACGTGGACTCCCCGCTGGCCGTGGAAGCGACGGGGATTTTCCTGCAATGCGACCCCACGGACTTTGACGACGAGACCCGGGCCATTCTGAAACAGGGCGTCAACCCCATCTGGTTTGACGGATTGAAGCTGTCCGTTTCCTCCGACGAATCCAAGCTCATCAATACCGACCCCCAGCCCAAGGTCATACTCTCCGCCAGCGGCATGTGCGAGGCGGGCAGAATCCGCCACCATCTGAAGCACAACCTTTGGCGCAAGGAAAACATCATCCTGTTCGTGGGCTATCAGGCGGAGGGTTCTCTCGGCTGGAAGCTGGAAAACGGCGCGAAGTCCGTGAAGCTCTTCGGCGAGGACATCGCGGTGAACGCGGAGATCGCCATGCTCCACGGCACCTCCGGCCACGCGGACAAAGAGGGACTGCTGAACTGGCTGGCAGGCTTCCGGGAAAAGCCCAAGATGGTGTTCGTGAACCACGGCGACGACAGCAGCTGCAAAGCCTTCTGCGCGACCCTGAAATCCATGGGCTACCATGCCGACGCTCCCTACAGCGGCACGGAATACGACCTGATCACCGGCAAGCTCACGACCTACACCGAGGGCGTGAAGATCGACCGGGCGGCCGTCTTCAAGGGCACCCAGCGGGCGAAGCAGATCTACGAAGATATGGTCGCGGCTGCGGAAGCGCTTCTCGCGCTGGTCAAGACCCGCCGCGGGAACACCAACAAAGACAACGCCAAGCTTACGGGGCAGATCATCAGCCTGATCGAAAAGTGGAAGAAATAAGGCAGCAAAACGCCCGGCAGGAATCCATTTCCCGCCGGGCGCTTTTCACACTTTTCTGCTTACTTTAGACTGTATTTCACCGCATATGCCTTGTATTCATCGTCAAAATTCTCGTTCTCCATCCGGGCGGAGCGGATGGCCTCGTGGGTGTTCATGTTGTGGTGGTGCAGGTCGATGATGCACCCGGCGATGTTGGAGCAGTGGTCGCCCACCCGTTCCAGCGCGGTCAGCAGATCCGACCAGACAAATCCGGACTCAATGCTGCAGCTGCCCTGCTGCATCCGCAGAATGTGGTGGATGCGCATTTTCTCCTTCAGATCGTCAATGACCTGCTCCAGCGGCTCCACCCGGTAGGCTTTTTCCAGATCGTCGTCCCGGAACGCCTGAAAGGTCATGTCCACGATTTCCTCCACAGCCCGCAGCAGAACGTTCAGCTCATGGCGGGCGGCGTCGGACAGCGCCAGATTCTTGCTTTTCAGTTCTTCGGCGGACTCTACCAGATTCAGGGCGTGGTCTCCGATGCGCTCAAAATCGCTGAGGGCTTTGAGCAGCATGGCGGCCTCGCTGCTGTCGTTTTCGCTGATCTTCAGGGCGCTGAGCTTGACAAGATAGGTGCCAAGGATATCCTCATAATGGTCGGTTTTGCTCTCCCCCTCCCGCACAGCCTGTGCAAGCTCCGGCGTGTAGTTCTGGAGGGCGGCGGCGGCATCCCGCAGGGTCACGGCAGCCACGTCCGCCATTTCATTGGTGACCACACGGCACCGCTCCAGCGCGATGGAGGGCGTGGTCAGCAGGCGTTCGTCCAGCTCACAGACCGCTTCCGGCTGCTTCCCGTCGGGAACGATCCTGCACACCAGCTTTTCCAGCAGACCTGCCGCGGGCAGCATCAGGGTTGTGCAGATGACGTTGAAGACCGTGTGGCAGATGGCGATGCCCAGATAGGAAGCGCTTTCTCCCAGAATGGCCGGGGAGAACAGGGCGTCCGCCAGCACAAAGAGGGTCAGGCACACAGCGGTGCCGATGATGTTGAACATCAGATGCACCACTGCCGCCCGCCGGGCGTTTTTGGTGGTGCCCACGCTGGACAGCAGCGCGGTGACGCAGGTGCCGATGTTCTGACCCATGATAATGGGGATGGCTGCGGCATAGGTCACGGAGCCGGTGGAGGACAGCGCCTGCAAAATGCCCACGGAGGCCGAGGAGGACTGGATGATTCCGGTGAGCACCGCGCCCACGAGAACGCCCAGAACAGGGTTCGTGAACATCAGGAACATCTGCTGGAATTCCGGCACATTTTTCAGGCTGCTGACCGCGCCGGACATGGTCTCCATGCCGAACATCAGGGTCGCAAACCCCAGAAAGATCATGCCGGTGTCCTTTTTCTTGCCGTCCTTCATGAACATGTAGTACACAATGCCCACCAGCGCAAGAATGGGGGTAAAAGAGCTGGGCTTCAGAAGCCGGACGAAGACGTTCCCGCTTTCAATGCCGCTAAGGCTCAATATCCATGCGGTGACGGTGGTGCCAACGTTCGCGCCCATGATGACGTTGATGGCCTGTCCCAGCGTCAGAAGCCCGGAGTTGACAAAGCCGACCACCATGACCGTGGTAGCAGAGGAGGACTGAATGACGCCCGTGACGGCCAGACCCGTCAGGAAGCCCAGCATCCGGTTGGTGGTGAGCTTCCCCAGAAGCACCCGCAGGGAGGAACCCGCCCGCCGTTCCAGCGCGTCCCCCATCAGGTTCATGCCGAACAGGAACAGGCACAGCCCGCCGATCATGGTCAGAACGTTGAAAATATCCATAGAATCCAGCCTCTCGTATCTTTGATACTTCAATTTTATCAGCGCAAGGTCAAATCCATTATCAGAAAAATGTAAAATCTGCGTAAATCCGACAGAAAATATGGGAGGGGCCGCGCCCCTCCCATTCATTCTACTTTTTCTCCATGGGGAACCGCACCGTGACGATCGTCCCCTTGCCGACGGTGCTGTCCAGCTCGATGGCCGCGCCCAGAATCAGCGCCGCGTGCTTGACGATGGACAGTCCCAGACCGGTGCCGCCGATCTCCTTGGAGTGGCTCTTGTCCACCCGGTAAAACCGCTCGAATACCCGCTCCTGATGCTCCGGGCTGATGCCGATGCCGGTGTCCGCCACCGTGAGAACGGCCTGATTTCCTTCCTGCCCGAGCCGCACAATGACCAGCCCGCCGTCCTTGTTGTACTTGACGGCGTTGTCCATGAGGTTGAACACGATCCCCGAAACCAGCTGGGGGATTCCCTGAATGACGGTCTTCTTCCCTTCCAGCTGAATGCTGACGTTTTTCAGCTCCGCCGGGGCGGTCAGCTCCTGCATGGCGGACTTTGCCGTTTCATACAAGTCAATGGGCGCCCACTGCATGTCCGCCGCGCCCTCGTCCAGCCGGGACAGGCGCAGGGTATCCTCCACCAGATCGATCATGCGCTGGGCTTCGCTGTAGATTTTCTCCGAAAAGTGCCGGGTGTCCTCCGGAGGAACCAGCCCGTCCTTCATCAGCTCGGCGTAGCCGGAAATGGCATGGAGCGGGGTTTTCAGCTCATGGGAAACGTTGGCGGTGAATTCCCGGCGGAGGGCTTCCGCCTTCTGCTTCTGGGTCACGTCAAACAGCAGCAGCACCACACCGAAAACCGCCCCGTCGGATCTGACCGGACTTGCGGCGGCGAGATATTCCCCGTCGGTCAGAGCCACGTTTTCCTCCGCCTTTTCCCCGGTGAGGGCTTTCTCCACCAGTGCGGAAATGGCCGTGTTCCGGTTGGCGACGCCAAAATCCGCCCCTAAGCAGTTGGGGGTGATTTCCAACAGCCGCGTGGCGGCGGGGTTGATGCTCAGCACCGTGCCGCTGCTGTTCATCAGCACCAGTCCCTCGCTTAAGGAACGGGTGACGGTGTTGAATTCCTTCTGCTTCTGCCGCAGTTCCTGCGACTGCGCCCGAAGCTGAACCTGCTGGGAGTCCAGCCGCCGCAGAAGAGGCTGGATTTCGACGTACTCCCGGTTGGACATGGGGTCGTCCAGATTCAGCTCGTTCAGCGGCGCCACAATGTTTTTCGTCAGCTGCCCGGCAAGAAGCGCCGACAGGGCGACGGCAATACCGATGACCAGAATGATCGGCTTCACCACCCCCAGCACCAGATGGGGCACCGTGTTCTGCGCCGCGGAAAGGCGAAGCACCGTGCCGTCGCTCAGGCGCTGCGCCGTGTAAATATACCGCTCCATCAGCGTGTCGGAATAGCGGAAGCTGGTGCCGGAGCCGGTGGCCAGCGCGGCCTTCACTTCTTCCCGCTCCAGATGATTCTCCATCACGCCGGAATCGGAGCGGCTGTCATAAAGCACCGTGCCGTCGGCGGCGATCCAGGTGACCCGGCAGTCGGAGGTGTCCAGGCCGTCAAAATAGGAAACCCCTTCCGTTTCCAGCGCGTGGGCGACCAAAGCCGTCTGCAATCGCAGCTGCTCCGCCTGAACGTCGGAAAAGTAGGTGTACAGCGCCCCCAGGATCAGCACCACCGCTGCCAGCAGCACCGCCAGCGACGCCAGAAAAATCGAGCGAAAAACCCGCTTCGTCATGGCCTACGCCTCCATCCGGTAGCCAACGCCACGGACGGTGCGGATGTATTCGCCGCACTGCCCCAGCTTCGTGCGCAGGGTGCCGATGTGTACGTCCACCGTCCGGGTCTCCCCCACGTAGTCCGTGCTCCAGATCCTCTCCAGCAGCTGATCCCGGGTAAAGACCCGGCCGGGATGCTCCAGAAAGAGCTTCAGTAACTCAAATTCCTTCAGCGTCAGCTCCACCCGGGTATCCCCAGCGTAGACTGTATGGGACGCGGAATCCATCCGCAGATTCCCCATTTGCAGCAGTCCGGGAGCAGCCGCAGGGGCAGCCCGGCGCAGAACCGCCCGGATGCGGGACACCATCTCCATCATGCCGAAGGGCTTGGCGAGGTAATCGTCAGCCCCCAGATCCAGCCCCACCACCTTGTCATACTCCGTCCCACGGGCGGAAGCAATGATGACCGGGATGCGGGCGGTGGTGGGATTGCCCCGGAGGGCTTTGAGAATTTCAATGCCGTCCATTCCGGGCAGCATGATATCCAGCATAATGAGCTGGGGCTGGGCGCGGCTCAGCGCGTCGAACAGTCCCACACTGTCCCGGAAGCCTTCCGCCTCGAAGCCGGACGCCCGCAGGGCATACAGCATCAGCTCCCGGATGCTGTCGTCGTCCTCTACGCAGTAAATCACTCGGATTCCCCCAATACTTATTCTATCTTACTGTTGATGGTACGATAAAACCGTAAGAATTACAATAGGCACTTTGTAAAATCCATGTAAAGTGGCGAATTTTGTCCCATAAAACAAAGGTTCCGGGGCGGAAATCCGCCCCGGAGTATCGTATCAGGCATTGAAAACATAGGTATCCAGCCGCTGGAAAGCCTCCTGCACCCGGCTCAGGGGCAGCGCGAGGTTCATGCGGATGTGGGTCTGACCGTGGAACGCCCGTCCGTCCTGCCAGATAACGCCCACGTCCCATCCGGCGGCAAGCAGCTCGTCCATGGTCTTGCCATGAGCCGTCAGCCATTCTCCGCAGTCCAGGAAAAGCATATAGGTTCCTTGAGGGCGGCTGACCTCTACGCCGTCAAAGTGCTTCGCGATGTAATCACAGGCAAAATCCACGTTGCAGGTGATGACCTGCCGCAGCTCCTCCACCCACTCGTAGCCTTCGGGCTTGTAAGCGCCCAGCAAGGCGTGCATGCTCATGACGTTCATGGCGTTGTAGTGACTGAGGGAACCCTCCTTGTCGCAGCGATCCCGGAGCCAGGAATTGTAGATAATATGGTAGCTGCCCACCAGTCCCGCCAGATTGAAGGTTTTGGAGGGAGCGTACAGCGCCACGGTGCGCATTTTCGCGTCCTCGCTGACGGACTGGGTGGGGATGTGGCAATATCCGGTCAGCAGAATGTCGCTCCAGATCTCGTCGGAAACCACCATGACGTCGTACTTTTTGTACAGCGCCATGGCCTGCTCGATCTCCCAACGCTCCCAGACCCGGCCGCAGGGGTTGTGGGGGGAACAGAAAATGGCGGCGTGGATGTGATTTTCCACGATCTTCTTTTCCATGTCGGCAAAGTTCATCCGCCAGACGCCCTGCTCGTCCTTTGTCAGCGGAGAGTGGACAATGTGATAGCCATTGTCCGTCAGGCAGTGGGTAAAGCCGATGTAGGTGGGGCTGTGGAGCAGCACGTTGTCCCCTTTGGAGCAAAGCACGTTCAGTGCGGAGATCACGCCGCCCAGCACACCGTTTTCGTAGCCGATGTGTTCGCTCTTCAGCCCGGTAACGCCGTTGCGGCTTTCCTGCCAGCGGATGATGGAATCGTAATATTCCGCTGGGGGGTCAAAGTAGCCGAAGGCCGGATGCTCCACCCGCTGGATCATGGCCTGCTGAACGGTGGGAACCACGGGGAAATTCATGTCCGCGACCCACATGGGAATCACGTCAAAGCCCTCCCGGGGGGCGGGATAGGAGGAACCGGGGGCGCCCACGGCGTCGACGGCGACGGCGTCCTTTCCCCGGCGATCCAGAATGGAAGTAAAGTCGTATTTCATTGTGTTTCTCCTTTGTATGCGCTTGCTCAGCCGGGAATACCGGCTGCAAAAATACCACGAAAAACAGCGGCCGCACAGCCGCCGAACAGAATTATTATAACAGCCTTCCCTCCCTTTGTCAATCCGCGGCCGCCCGTGTCGAAGGGAATTCTGTGTTTTCCACAACGGTGAATTGGTAATATTGTCTAATTTTCCGTCTTGAACAGCAGATATATTTATGCTATCTTATAAATACAAAGAGGTGATACCGATGTACAGGTAAATCCTTGGAGGCTCTGAATCAGAACGGAGCCAATGCAGGCGGGCAGGGAGGTCCCCGGCGATTCCGACTTATAAGCGCGTCTCGCGGAAGAGACAGACAGAGAATGGATAAGGTATCGGAACAGAAAAACGGATCGCATACGCCCGTCAATCCGCAGAAAGAGAGGTTAACCAACAGATGTTAGATAATAAGAGCGAACAGAAATGACCCTTGGCTGCAAAAAAACGTGCTGATCACAAGGCATGGCAGTCAAGGGTCATTTCATTTCTTTCCGCGCCCGGCCGGGGCGCTTTTTTGCCGCCCGGATTGACAATTCCGGCGAAAACGTGGTATCATATTCTTATCCGGAATGTCACACAGGAGTGCCTATGCAGATACAAACGAAAAAATTTGCCGGGCTGACCGGGAATCAACTGAAGCTTCTGGCCTTGTTCGCCATGACCTGCGACCATGTGGGATTGCAGCTGCTGCCCCAATTCATCATTCTGCGGATCATCGGGCGGCTGGCCGCGCCGCTTTTCGCCTATATGATCGCCGAGGGCTGCCGCTATACCCATGACCGGGGACGGTATCTGGGGAGACTTCTGGGCATGGCCGCGCTGTGCCAGATCGCCTATTTTGCCGCCATGCGCTCGCTCTACCAGTGCATTTTCGTGACCTTTTCCCTGTCCGTCTGCCTGATTTACGCGCTGGATAGCGCTGTTCGCCGCCGGACTCCCGTGTCGGTGCTGTCGGCTGCTGCCGCTGTTGCCGCCGTGGTTTTCGTCACCGAGGGCTTGCCCCGGATTCTGATTCACACGGATTTCGACGTGGATTACGGCCTTTGGGGCGTAATGCTGCCGGTTTTGGTGTATCTTGGCAGGGGAAAATGGGGAAAACTGGCGCTGTTTGCCGTCGGTGTCGGTCTGCTGGGTCTGCATTACGGCGGGACGCAGTGGTGGGGGCTTCTGAGCGTTCCCCTTCTGGCGCTGTACAACGGCAAAAAAGGCACATGGAATATCGGCCCGCTGTTTTACTGGTATTACCCCGCCCATTTGGTCGTGATTTACGGCCTGAGCCTGCTTCTGACACACGCCGCCGGATAACGTATCGACCGGGGAACCATCCCCGATATATAAGGAGGAAATGATATGCGTAAAGATTTTGGTTCCAAGCCCATGCTGTACCCCATGCCGGTGCTGATCATCGGCACCTACGGCGAGGACGGCACGCCCAACGCCATGAACGCCGCATGGGGCGGCATCGTGGACACGAATCTCATCGGCATCTGTCTTGCGGACCACAAGACCACCCGGAACATCTTCGCCCGGAAAGCCTTCACCGTCTCCATGGCGGACGCGGAAAACATGGTGGCTGCGGACTACGTGGGCATCGTGTCCGGCGATAAGGTTCCCGATAAGGTCGCCCGTGCAGGCTGGCACACCAGCAAGAGCCATCTCGTGGACGCTCCCATCATCGACGAACTGCCCATGACGCTGGAATGTTCCTTCGTCAGCTACGACGAGGGCACCGGACTGCTCATTGGCCGGATCGAAAACGTCAGCGCCGAGGAATCCATTCTCACCGACGGCAAGATCGACCTGAATAAGTTCCACCCCATCACCTTCGACCCCTGCGGCAACGGCTACTATCCCCTTGGCGAAAAGCTGGGCGATGCATTTCAGGAAGGCAAAAAGCTGAAATAATTTCGAGGGCATGACGACCCCCACGCAAACACAAAGCCCTCTCAGTCACCTGCGGTGGCAGCTCTCCTGGAGGGAGAGCCAGGGGGCGCACAAGAAATGGATCGTATCGGTACCGATACGATCCATTCGCCGTTTTTCATCAATATTTCCGCCATGTCGAGGGCATCAGCAGGATCAGCATGGGGAACAGCTCCAGCCGCCCGAACAGCATATCCGCCGTCAGGACGATCTTCGCCAGCGGCGAAAAGGCCGCGAAGCAGCCCGTGGGGCCGACCAGCCCCAGGCCGGGGCCGATGTTGTTCAGCGTCGCCAACACGGCGGTGAAAGTGGTGACAAAATCCAGATTGTCCAGCGCCACCAGCAGCACGGACACCAGCGTCACCAGAAAATACAGGGTCATGTAGCTCTGAACGCCCTGCACCGTCTCCCGGCTGACGGGCTTTCCGTCCACCGTCAGCACCCGCACGGAGCGGGGATGGAGCAGCTTGCGCAGCTCGGAGCCAAGGGCTTTGCACAGAATCACCAGCCGGGAAACCTTCACGCCGCCGCCGGTAGACCCGGCACAGGCACCCACGATCATCAGCAGCACCAGAATACACCGGCTGAGCTGGGGCCACAGGTCAAAATCCGTGGTGCTGAAGCCCGTGGTGGTAATGACGGACGAGACGGCGAAAAAAGCGTGGTGGAACGCGTCAAACGCCGTGGGGAACATCCCCAGAATGTTAAGGGTAATAATCAGCGTGCTCCCGGCGATGATGGCAAAATACGCCCGCACCTCGGTATTCCGCCAGGCCATGGCATATTTTTTCATCAGCAGGAAAAAGTAAACGTTGAAGTTCACGCCGAACAGCGCCATGAACACGGAGACCACGCCCTGAAGATAGTAGCTGTCATAATAGCCCATGGAGCTGTTCTTGATGCCGAAGCCGCCGGTGCCGGCGGTGCCGAAGGCGGTACACAGGCTGTCAAACAGGGGCATTCCCCCAAGGAGCAGCAGCACCACCTCCACCGCCGTCATGACGATGTAAATGCCGTAAAGAATGGCGGCGGATTTGCGCATATTGGGCACCATCTTGCTCACGGTGGGGCCGGGGCTTTCCGCCCGGAGCAGGTGGTTGGCCTGTCCGCCCATATTCACCAGCGACAGCATGAACACCAGAATGCCCATGCCCCCCAACCAGTGGGTGAAGCTGCGCCAGAAGAGCATCCCGTTGTCCAGCGCCTCCACATCGGTCAGGATGCTGGCGCCGGTGGTGGTAAAGCCGGAAACCGTCTCAAACACGGCGTCTAAGTAGCTGGGGATCTGCCCGGACAGGGTAAAGGGCGCCGCGCCGATCAGGGAAATGACCACCCATGCCAGCGCCGTAAAGACGAATCCTTCCCGGGCGTACATGTCCCGCTTGGCGGGCTTGAACCGGGTCAGCAGGAAGCCAAGCAGTCCCGCCGCGATCATGGTGTACAAAAAGTAAATGCCGGAGCTTTCCCCGTAGATCACGGCGACCGCCAGCGGCAGCACCAGAAACGCCGCCACGATCAGCAGGATCATGCCGAAAAGATAGCGAAGCAAGGGATAATTCATGTCCGTTCCCCCTTACCGCCGGGTGGTGAAGATATCGTTGAGGCTTCTCAGTCCGCTGTGGGCTGCGACCACGATCACACTGTCCCCCACCTCGATGGTGTCGCTGCCGCGGGGGGTAATGGTCTTGCCGCCCCGGGAGATGCAGCCGATCAGCAGGCCGTCCTTCAGGTGCAGATCCTGCAATGGGATGCCGCAGAAATCGGCGCTGGCCGTGACCCGGAACTCCATCGCTTCGACCTTATTGCTGACGATCTTGCACAGCGTCTCCATGCTGGCATAAGCGTCGGAATTCTGCATGGCCCGGACGTAGCGCACCACGTTGTCCGCACAGATATTCCGGGGATAGAACACGGAATCCAGAGACAGGCTGCCCACCAGCGGCTCATAGGAGCTGCGGTTGACCTTGGTAATGACCTTGGCGCGGGTCGTCCTCCCGGCAAACAGGGAAATGATGATGTTTTCTTCGTCAATGCCCGTCAGCGCCGCAATGGCATCCATGTGCTCGATGCCTTCCTCCTGTAACAGGCGCTGATCCGTACCGTCGCCGTGGAGGATCGTCGCCTCCGGCAGAAGCTGGCTCAGCTCCTCGCAGCGCTTCGCGTCCGATTCGATGATCTTCACGTCCATGCCGGTCGCCAGCAGCTGCCGTGCCAGATAATAACCCATCCGGCCTCCGCCGATGAGCATGACCTGCCGCACCCGGGTCTTCGCCACGCCGACCTGCCGAAAAAAACGCTGCGCCTCCTGCGGACTTGCCACCACGGAGATCCGGTCCCCGGCCTTCAGCTGGAACTCACCGGAGGGGATAATGACGTCCCGCTCGCCCCGCTCCACCGCGCAGATCAGCACGTTGGCCCGGAACTTTCCGATGTCCTTCAGCGCCATGCCGTCCAGCGGGGAACCCGCCGTCACGCCGGTTTTGAGAATTTCCACATGCCCTCTGGCAAAGGTGTCGATCTTGATGGCCGAGGGGAACCGCAGTACCCGGGCCATTTCCGTGGCGCAGGCTTCCTCAGGGTTGATGGCCATGCTGAGCCCCAGATCGTCCTTGATGAGGTTCAGCTCCTCCACGTACATGGGGTTGCGCACCCGGGCGATGGTGTGCCGCGCGCCCAGCTTCTTGCCGATGAGGCAGCACAGCAGGTTCAGCTCGTCCGCGCCGGTACAGGCGATGACGAGGTCTGCCTGATCCGCTCCTGCCTCCAACTGAACCTCCCGGGAAGCGCCGTCGCCCTCCACGACCATCACGTCCAGCTCATTGTTGGACTGATCCAGCCTGACCCCGGAGCGGTCTACCAGCGTCACTTCATGTTTTTCCTTCGACAGCTGCTCAGCAAGGACACTGCCGATTTTTCCGTCGCCGATAATCATGATTTTCATAAATATCACCCACGTCTTTATCCATTTTGCCTTACTATATCACAAATCCCGATTGAATGCAACCGCGCGGGAAAATCTGTGCAGAATCTGAAGGGGGTGTCAATAAAATCTGTCATTTTCTGTATTTCCTTCCGGAAATTCACGCTAATACTCCAAAAAATATTGGCAAAGCTATGGTTGCGGAACAAAACCGCGAGAAAGCAAAAAGGAGAGAAAACGGTATGAAGAGCAACAATCAGATCAACATTCCCCAGGCTCGGGAAGCGATGGACAAGTTTAAGATGCAGGCTGCCAGCGACCTTGATGTTCCCGTTACCTATTAAACTACGACGTTTTTCTTTCTAAAAATTCAAAAAACTATGTTGAAGTGCTTTCAAATTACGTTGTAGCAAGTGGAAAAGTTCATCGTCCGTTTTTACATCCCGATTCCGCTTTATCACAGTAAAGTATCTGGCAAATCATTCACTTTTTCGTCCGCATGTTGCAGCATGATTCGTTTCCCTTTCATGCGCGCTTCCTGTCCATTACTATAAAAGAGCGCACACTTCCGAATCCGGAAAGTGTGCGCTCTTTTTGTTTGTATGGATACCAGTCAAATCATTTGCGGATAATATGCCATATGTATCAAAATATCTTCTTTTTCTTATTTGCAAGTTTTTTTGATAGTTGGTTTAAAATTCGGCTTTCCCGCCGCCTAGTATATGGAGGGACTTCCAAGGTTCTCTCCGCTGAACCTTGAAAACTTCATAATCATTCATCTGATACATTCTTCTGGACAAGAGCCGGGAGGACAGTACGCCGTGACCACCTGTCCCGTAAGGGATACGAAGCGAGGAAGCCCGCAAGGACTGAAGCAAAGGTGCTGAGCGAGAAATGCTGCCTCCGATGTCGGGTTGCCACCGGCAAGGCGACGAAGGTCCAGACAGGACAATGATACTTCTCTACGGAGCTGGCGGAGGACCCGGCAGGGGTGAAAGGCCCATGGACTCGATTCGCAGTCGAGCGTCAGATGATTTCCCTTTGCGCGTTTAGGGGGCGAGGCCGAATGAAACGCGCCGACCAAAGCGCAGAAAACTATTCTGTGTTTTGGTGGAGCAAAAATAACAATCAGGAGGTACACGAATGAATCACTGTAAAACCATTGCTCTTGTCAATCAGAAGGGAGGTGTCGGGAAAACGACCTCTACCATTAACTTGGGCGTCGGCCTTGCCAGTCAGGGGAACAAGGTATTGCTGGTGGACGGCGACCCGCAGCACAGCCTGACCATCGGTCTGGGTATCACTGACCCGGATAACCTGGAACATACGCTGAACACAGCCATGCTTGCCGAAATCGAGGGCGAAACACCCAAATGGGAAGAAGGCATCATTCACCATCGGGAGGGTGTGGATTTGCTCCCTGCCAACGATGAACTCGCCGGTATTGAGCTACGCCTGTTCAGTGCCATGTCCAGAGAACAGGTGCTGAAATCCGTGTTGAGCCATGTCAAAGATCGGTACGACTACATTCTCATTGACGGTATGCCTTCTCTTGGCATTGTCACCGTCAATGTTCTGGTGGCCGCGGACAGCGTTATTATCCCCTCCGAACCGGATTTCCTGTCTACCAAAGGCATGAACCTGCTGCTCAAAACCATTGGCCGTGTGCGCCGTCAGATCAATCCCCGGTTGAAAATTGACGGCATCGTAGTTACAAAGGTGGACAGCCGTACCAATAACGCCAAAAACATCATCGCCGCTCTGCGTACCACACTGGACGGCAGCATTCGGGTATTTGACACGGAAATCCCCCGCTCCGTTCGAGCTGCGGAGGCATCCGGCGAGGGCAAAAGCATTTTTGCCTTCGACCCCAAAGGCCGGGTAGCTCAGGCTTACGGGAACTTAACGAAGGAGGTGGCCGAACTTGGCAAAGAAGCAAATCGATCTCGGTCTGACGGGGCTAGATGAGCTGTTCATGGACGATAAGGAGCGGGTAGAATCCCAGCTCCCGAAAATCTATGAAATACCTCTTTCGGAGATTGACGAGTTTCCGAATCATCCCTTCCATGTCCGACTGGACGAGGACATGGATCAGCTGGTGGAGAGCATCAAGGAGCGGGGCATCATCACCCCGGTCACGCTGCGACAGAAGCCCGACGGGCGGTATGAAATCGTCTCCGGCCACCGCAGGACGAAAGCCTGCGAGCTTGCGGGCCTGATCACCGTCAAAGCGGAAATCAAGGAGCTTTCCAGAGACGAGGCCATTATCCTTATGGTAGAAAGCAATTTACAGCGCACCACCATTCTGCCCAGCGAAAAGGCGTTTTCCTACAAAATGCGGCTGGAAGCTATGAAACGGCAGGGTGAACGCTCTGACTTAACTTCTGTGCCAGTGGCACAGAAGTCGAAAACATCACGGGAGGAATTAGGGGCAGCGGTTGGCGAAAGTCAAGACCAGGTTCGTCGCTACATCCGCCTCACCCACCTTATCGAGCCTCTGCTTGACCTGGTGGATTCCGGGAAAATCGCTTTCCGGCCTGCGGTGGAGCTTTCGTATCTGACAGAGGAGGAGCAAAACAGTCTGCTGGATTCCATCAATTCCGAGCAGTCCACCCCGTCTCTAGCGCAAGCATCGAAGATGAAGGAGTTCTCCCAAAATGGCAGGCTCAATGCCGACGTCATTCTCTCCATCATGTGCGAGCAGAAGCCCAACCAGAAGGAGAAAATCAGCTTCCAGTCCGAGCGGTTGAAACCCTTTATTCCGAAAAACTTCACCGCTAAACAGGCGGAGGACTACGTTATTAAGGCTCTGGAATATTACCACCGGTATCAGCTCCGGCAGAAGGAGCGTGACAGATAATGGTCTCAACCTGTCGTTCCCCTCCCCCTCACACTCCCCCTTATATTGTATAACCAGCTGTACCGGCTGAAAAGAAGCGTAGACACCTGCCAGAATCGGCGGGTGATTTTTTATGGAAAGGAAAATGCAATGCGAAAAATCATGAAACGAGGGTTCTGCCTGTTTCTGGTGGCCGTGCTGCTGGCAGGGCTGGTGCCTTATGCCTTTGCGGATGAAGCAAAGCCAACGGATGTATCTGAGGATGCAGCGGAGCCAACGGAAGAGACAACAGCTCCACCCGAAACGACAGTTCCCTCAGAATCCACAGAGCCGCCGTCAGAACCAACGGAGCCTACAGCAACAACGGAGGCCACAGAGCCGGAAGCCGACCCGGTGGAAGATGACACGGAGGATGACCGGCTGTTACCCGACAACATCTCCACCTACGCCTCCACCGTCTCCAATGTTCTCCTGTTTGATCAGGCTAGTCCAAACTACACTACGGTGCTGAGCAGCCAGATTTCCGTGACCTATCAGCCTAACGGTACGGACACTGCCAAGACAGCTTACATTAAAAATCTGGGCTGGCACTTCGCCAGATACAACAACACGCCCTATGAGGACGACCCCATCTACTGTATCGAGCCCTGCAAGAACTACGCCGCCAGCACCTCCGGCAACTACATGGACCAGGATTTAGGCGTATCCGGCAGCGGCAGCTCCAGAGGCAGCAACGTCTGGTACGCTATGCCCAGCTCCTACCGGCAGGCCATCGCTCTGACCCTGCTGTACTCCAAGCAGCTGTGGAACAGCAACTACAGCGTCAAAACCACAGCCATGGCCAACAACCCCAATGTATCCACCCGAATCGCCACTCAGTTTCTCATTTACGAGATCGTCACGGGTCTGCGGGATGCCAGCACCTTTAACCGCAAAAGCTCCAATGGCTATTCCAGCGGCGATGTGTTCTACAACGCTGGCGATACCATGGAATATCAGATTATTTCCACTCTGCCCACCATCACCTCCCAGGCAACGGCCCTGTCCACCTACAATTTCTATGATACCCTCTGTGAAGGACTGGCCTATGACAAGGATGCCGGTGTAACCGTTGCGTTTTTCACCGATGCCGCCTGCACCGATAAAGTTGCCACATGGAGTCAGGATTCCGGCAAGTTCACCGTCACCTACAGCGAAGATGGCCGCCATATGACCGTGGACATTACCAAGGCCGGTCTGGATGAAATCAACGGCAGCACAGCCAACAAGAACGGCAAGCTCTACACCGGCTACTCCAACTACACCGCCCGTGTGACCTACAGCGCCGTCATCAACTCCGACAATTCCTTTGCCTACGGCGAAAAGGGCAACGAGAACACCGTCATTCTGTCATGGAAGCGCACTTCCGGCGACTACTATGACACCCTCATTGACGACTGTCATGTGTTCTCTTTCGGTCTGGATCTGACCAAGCTGTTCTCGGATGTGGACGCGGAAACCGCCGCCGAAACCAAGCTTTACGACAGCGTGAAGTTCAAGATTCAGAACAAGACCGACGGCATATGGATCATTGCCAAGCGCAATGACGCGGAAGGGGTCTACTATGTCACCGGCCATACCGATAAGGAAACCGACGCCACCGTCTTTACCCCCGTCACCATGGGCAAGGCCTACGGGCACATCATGGTCAAGGGCTTGGAGGAGGATACCTACACCATCACCGAAACCCAGACGGCCAACGGATACACTCTGCTGAAAAACGCAATCACCGTCACCATCTCTCTGAAAGAGAATACCGCCAACACCTGCAATGTCTACGCAAAGGATGTGCTGGGCGTTCTCCAGAATGACCCCCACTATTCTTTCGACGGCGGTGAGGACCTGAAGCTGACCAATATCCCCCAGCGGGCACTGTCTCACAACTACCCCACCGTTTCCGCAACCGTGGACAAGAATGACGTCACCATGCTGGAGGACAACGGCTCTGCCAACGCCGAAGTACCCCTGACCGTAAAGAACACCAAGGGTTTTGACCTGCCCAAGACCGGCGATCACGGCACCTGGATGTACAGCCTGGTGGGTATTCTCCTGATGTCTACCGCCGCCGGTGTCATTGTTCTGACTGTCAAAAAGAAGCATGGCCGGTAAGTATCTGACACCCCGGAAAAACACTCCGGGGTGCCGTCCGAAAGGAGGAGATCCTATCCGAGAGAAGCGAAGAACGATCATTACCATCTCCCTGGCGGTGCTGCTTTTCCTGCTGGCGCTGGGTCTGACCGTCTATCCCATCTTCAGCAGCCGCTACAATGACGCCCACCAGTCCCAGATCCATACGGAGTACCAAGATGCGGTGAATGCGCTGCCTGACACCGCTATCCCGGAAGCCAGAGCCGCCGCACAAAGCTACAATGAGGAATTATGGAGCAGCATCGTCCAATACGGAAGCTACTCCAAGGATTCCGTAACTTCCGCCATGGAGGAATACGCCGGTCTCTTAGACCTCACCGGCACCGGAACAATGGGTTATGTCCATATCAAGGCACTGTGTTCCGGAAATCCTCAGATCAAGGAGAAAATGGACTTAGATATTGAGGTGCAGAAGCTGAAGCTCCTGCGCTCGAACCACATGAGCCAGCGGTACGCGCTGGAAGATAAGCTCATTCACAGCTTCCCCATGCAAATCGCGTCCACGCGGCAGATGATAGATGGTCTCCGGTCGGATATGGTACTGCTCAAAGAGAACACGCATCCAAACGAGGACGGTTTCAGCCCCATGATGATAGACGGGCGCACCTTCACGGAGAAGAAAGCTGCCGGTACTGCCCTTCTGGATGCCTGCAATACCATGACCGGCACCGGTCCCGTTCCCCTCGGCTCCTACCGAGGCTTTCAGATGACGCTCTGCTTTGACAGCTTTGAAAAGCTGTTCAAGATTTCCTTGCAGGGTGCGCTGACCTACAAGGTTGGCCTGGGCCCGGATGTTTTTGGCAACATTCAGCGCATGGAGAACCTGCTGGAAAGTATGCCGACACGACAGATTGAATCCAAGGAGAAGCTGAAAAATCTGGAAATTCAGGTTGAGAACGCCAAACAGGAGGTTGCGAAGCCTTTTCCCAGAGAGAGCGAGCTGAAAGAAAAATCCGCCCGTCTGGATCAGCTGAATATCCTGCTGAACATGGACAAGCGGGAAAATGAGATCGTGGACGGCATACAGGATGAAGGTGAAATCCAGCCCCAGCGGGAATCCCGTGATTGGGAGCGGTAAACACTTCGCACATTTGCTTGCTTTCTGGAAATGCGATATAATGGAAGAAAAAGGAGTTGTCCATTATGTTGTTTTCCAAGGAGAAAATGCGTTATGTAACCCTGAATGATTCCGAGCTGCGCCTTGCCAAATACGCGCTTCTCCGGTTCCGTAATATGCTCATTGCCAAAGAGCTGCCCACGGAGGACGTAAACGCCCTCTTGCTGAAGCTCTATAAGTAAGCAAATCCACCGCTTTTATTGACTGCTACAAATGCTCTCTTGCCACATTCGAAAAACGTAACATGCAGTCTCCTGTAAAGCAAGAAAAACGTTACATACCATTTGACAAAGCCGAAGAATAATGTTACACTGGCCGTGTTACAATATGCTTAGGGGGTGGCCAAATGCTGTATCGAAAGGCATATGACAGACTGCTGGAATGGAAGGGGCAGCCGAATAAAAAGGCTCTTTGTATCATGGGCGCACGTCAGACCGGCAAAACGACCGTTATCCGCCAGTTTGGCAAGGAACAGTATTCCTGTTTTGTGGAGGTCAATTTCATCACAGATACCGATGCGGCAAAGATCTTCTCCGGGAATCTGGATGCCAATACTATCATTGCGGGTCTGACCGCTTATACCAGAAAGCCAATGATCCCCGGCAATACGCTGGTGCTTCTGGATGAAATTCAGGCGTGTCCCAACGCTAGGACTGCCATCAAGTTTCTGGTGGAAGACGGCCGCTTCGACTATATCGAATCCGGCTCCCTTTTGGGCGTCAGGCACAGAGAAGTGCGATCCTATCCGGTCGGCTTTGAGGAGCTTTATCAGATGTATCCTATGGATCTGGAGGAATATCTGTGGGCCAACGGCGTACAGAAATCGACGATTCAGTACCTGAAAGGCTGCTACGAGACGGGAACGCCGGTCACGGATGCCATTCATCAGACCATGTGCAAGCTGCTGTATAGCTATATTGTGGTCGGTGGTATGCCGGATGTAGTCCAGACCTATGTGAATACCCATGATATTGCTCTGGTGATCGCTCGCCAAACGGAGATACTGGAGCTGTACCGGCTGGATATCGCGCAGTATGCACAGGGCAGCGAAAAGGTCAAGGTTCGTGCTATTTTTGACAGCATTCCCAGCCAGCTGAACGATAAAAAGCGCAGGTTTGTGTTGGCCGCATTAGACCCCAATGGTCGACAGCTCCGCTATGCGGATAGCTTCAACTGGTTGGCCGACGCGGGCGTCGCGCTTCCCTGCTACAATGTGGGGGAGCCGCAACCACCGCTCATGTTGAATGAAAAGCGGAATCTCTTCAAGCTGTTTATGGGAGATACCGGTCTGCTGTGTGCTGCCTGCATGGAAAATGTACAGTTTGAGATTCTCAACGGTGCGCTGCAGATCAACATGGGCAGTATTCTGGAAAATGTGGTTGCGCAGCAGCTAAAATGCAATGGTTTTCAGCTGAATTATTATGACGGAAAGAAAACCGGCGAAATCGACTTTGTTATTCAAAACGGAATGGGAATCGAACTGATCGAAGCCAAATCCGGAAACGATTTCAAGGTACATTCCGCCATGGACAGAATCCGCAAAACAGAGGGCTGGAAATTTGAAAAAGCGACCGTGCTCTGCAAAGGAAATATCGAATCCGTTGATGGGGTGTGGTATTATCCATGGTATATGGTCATGTTCATGAAAGCCTATCAGCCGCCAAAAGAGATGAAATACGAAATTGATTTAAGTGCGTTGCAATAATCCAAACCGGAAAATAGCATCTGTCTTCACCGGCAGGTGCTTTTTCTATACCCGAAAATGAAAGGAAGGCAATATTTATCACAAATCAAGAATTAAACACACGTCTCTACCAAAAGATGTTTGACGAACAGGAACACTACCGGCAGCACCTTCTGACGCTGCCCCCGGAGGAAATTCTGGGCAGCGCCTACGAGTACACCATCCGGGAGGACATTCTGTTATCCCTGGAATACAATGACCTAACAACCAGGCAGTGTCAGGCACTTCTCAAATCCGAGCATCCCTTGCAGGATGTATTTCGGGCCTGGGAGCATCACGAAAGTCCCCATATGGAGGAAGTGCAGGCCATTATCGAAGCAAAGGCGAATGATATGTGCCATCTGTATGCCCAAAAGGCACACCAAGAGGAGCGGTAGCCCATGGCATACTTCACCCCGGAGGACATCCAGCAAGCCAAACAGCTGGATTTACTGACATATCTTCAAATTTACGAGCCGGATCAGCTGGTGAAGGTGTCCGGCGATACCTACTGCACCAGAGACCACGATTCCCTCAGAATCAGCAACGGGAAATGGCACTGGTTTTCCCGGCAAACAGGCGGCAGGACGGCCCTTGACTATCTCGTGAAGGTCAGGGGCTGTTCTTTTATGGAGGCTATGGAGATCATTCATGGCGCACCCCTGCCTAAGACGATCCCCGCACCGGCTCCCAAGGCAGAATCAAAAAAGCTGCTGCTCCCTGAGCGGAACGGCAACGCGGACACCGTGATCCGCTATCTGAAAGGCCGCGGCATCCACGACGTTATTATCCGCTACTGTCTGGAGAATAATCTGCTCTTTGAATCCCAGAAATACCACAGTGCCGTGTTTCTAGGTTATGACAAGGACGGCACTGCCCGCTATGGCAATGTCCGTGGAACCGTTGGGGACTACAAAGGGGAGCTGTCCGGCAGCGACAAGCACTACTCTTTCTCTATTCCCGGCAAGAGCCGGACCGTTCATGTCTTCGAGTCTGCCATTGACGCTTTGAGCTACGCCACCATGGAGCTGTTCGAGGGAAAGAACTGGCATGAGGATCATCTGCTGTCCCTTGCCGGGGTATTTGTCACCAAACGGGAAGATGTAGTGCCGGTTGCTCTGTCCCGGTATCTGGCGGATCACCCGGAGATTCGGACACTTCGGCTCCATCTGGACAACGATGTCGTTGGCCGGGGCGCGGTGGCCGGAATTGTCGGTGGTCTGCGTAACAGGTACGAGATTTGGGACGAGCCGCCCAAGTGCGGCAAGGATGTTAATGATCAGCTCAAAATCAGGATTGGATTGAAGCGAAAGGAGGATTTTTGCCGTTGAAAATCAATATTTATCAGATCAACACAGACCGGGACCCGAAGCAGCTTAAATTCCTGTGTCTGGACACCGCTCGTCGGATTCTGCATTCTGCGGAGCCGGACAGTGCCGCCTACGATAAGGTCTACTCCGGCGATGTGAAATGCCGGAATCTGGAGGATGTATTTACCCTCTTTAATTCTCGCAGGCCGGAGGGCTTCCGGGGACACAGCCTCTCCGTCTCGGATGTTGTGGAGGTGGAGGATGCCGCCGGTATTACGCCGGGATTCTATTTCTGTGACAGCTTTGGATTCAAGGAAATTCCTTTTCAGCCGGAGCTTGCCGCCGACGCCGTCCGGGGTCCTACCATCCAAGTGGTTTTGGTGGAACCCGGAAAGACGGCACGGATCGCGGAAGTCGGCACTTCTCTGGACGCCATGCAGCAGACCGTAGGCGGCGATATTGAAGCCTGTTACCCCTTTGATGAGCAGGTCTGTATTGTCTGCAATTCTGAAGGGAAAATCAATGGCCTGCCCCTGAACCGCGCCATCCGGGACGAAGATACCAATGAGATTGTGGACATCATTGCCGGTACGTTCTTCATCTGCGATTGCCGCAAAGAATCCTTCGGCAGTCTTTCCGAGGAACAGCAGAAGCGGTATCTGGAAAAATACCGTCTCCCGGAACGGTTCTTCCGCACAAGAGACGGCATTGAAGCCGTGTCATATAAGCCTCAAAATCGAGAGCGTTAAGTGTCCTTTCTCAGCACCGCCAGATAATCTACGTAGGAATATATTTTTGCTCTTCCCGACTTTTCTGTTTGCTGTAAAATCCCATTATCCACAAAAGACGCAACATTTTTTGCGGCTGTATTATAGGACAAATTTAGGGCTGTCGCAGTTTTTTGAATATCGATAATGGGGTTCTTTTCCAAATAAATAAGAAAGTTTATTGCGTTGGTTTGCTGCCGCTTTGTCATGCTATTAAATTTTTGTACATTCCGGTTGTGAATTTCCGTAAGACGGTCAATTGTTTGAATTGCATCCTCGGCAGAATCGGATAGTGCTTGCAGGAAAAAGAGAACCCACTGCTCGTAGTCCCCGGTTTTTCGTACTTGCGTCATCCGGTCATAGTATTCGACCCGGTTCATTTTCAGAAAATAGGAGATATAAAGCGACGGTGCGGAGAGTATTTTCTTCTCCATGAGAAACAGCGTAATCAGAAGCCGCCCTACCCGGCCATTTCCATCTAAAAAAGGATGGGTTGTTTCAAACTGGTAATGGATCAGTGCTGCCTGGATCAGTGGGTCAAGGGAATCCTCCCCATTCATATATTTCTCCAGATCGGACATGGCATCTACCATATCTTCTGGATTTGGCGGAATATACCGCGCATTTCTCAATGTGCTTCCCTGACCGCCGATCCAATTTTGCGAATAACGGAATTCACCGGGATTCTTTTCCTGACCGCGCACCCCCTCCATCAGAACAGCGTGTGTTTCTTTAATCAATCGGTTACACAGCGGGAGCGTTTGAAGGCGATTGATCGCGTATTCCTCCGCACGGATGTAATTCACAACATCTGATACATTGAGGTTTGTGTTTTCCTCCGCAAAGGGGTTCAAAATGTCATCCAGCGTACACTGCGTCCCTTCGATCTGGGAAGAAAGCAGTGCTTCCTTCCGCACATACATGGAAACAAACAAATCCATATTCGGAATACGGGAAGACAGGCCATCCAGTGTAGCCAGCCTTCGATTTGCGTCAATCAGCTTGGCAATCAGCTCATTACTCATCTCAATAGGCGGCTCAGGGGGAAGCGGATTGGGGCGAAAAGACTGATAAGCCATTTCCCCTGACAGATTAGTTACAAGGCAACCGGCTCTGTTATTCATGGCAGTTCCTTTCTAAAAATGAAATTACACGGCTAATAATAGCACAGTTATTTCAGAAAATCAAGTTTTTCTGAAATAACAGGCAATATAGTTTTTCATAAAATACGTAAAATATGATATAAACAATCAAAATACTCCCTGTAATTTCATTTTCCACCCCAATAGACAAACCGGTTGCTTTTAATCATTTGTGTCGTGAAGAATAGAAAAGTGTGAATGGTTGCAAAAATCTATTCTAAGTCAACTAATAGCCATTACAGAAAATGAATCAATGCATCCGAAAACATATAAGCAATTTCTGGTAATACCGTTTCCAGAGACTGCTGCCACCGCACCGCCCGAAAGGGTGGTGCTTTTCTATACCCAAATTACAGGAGGTGATGCCCCTTTGAACACAAAATCCACAGCGTCCTGTGGCTGTGGCAAGCCCAGGACTACCCCTATTTCCCCGGAGGAAAAGCGATGGCTGAAAGAAAAACTATCCCAGTCCCGTTACGACGAATGTATGCAGGAGCGGCGGGAGGCATGGCTGTTTCTTCGGCCCGGTCATAAAAAGAACTATCGATAGGAGGTTTGTCTTTTATGGAGCAAGCATCGCCTTTGTACTCCCACAAAGGCAGCTTGTCAGGGGGAACCCCTGATACCCCTGTATCTGAATCGAGAAGAAGGAGTGAAATCTATTCGCAATCGTAATATCAAAATCCAGTTGTGGCTGAACAAAGCGGAAGCCCGGAATCTCCAAGAAAAAGCAAGGCGCAGCCACCTGTCTGTTGCCGCCTATCTGCGGCAGCTTATCAGCGGTGTTGTTCCCAAGGAAGCTCCGCCCCCGGACTTCTTCTCCATGATGCGGGAGCTGCATTACATCGGGAACAACCTCAACCAAATCGCCATGAAAGCCCACGCTCTGAATGCCATCGATGCTAAGCACTATGATGAGGGTGTACGGATGTTTGATAAGGCCGTTCAGAAAATCCTGTCAGCAGTCCTTGACCCCATGCCTATGGAGCACTGACCCATGGCCGTTACATCCATCTGGCGTGTCCATGGCAGCGTTGGGAAGGTTCTGGACTATGTGGAAAACGCGGAGAAAACCACCGCCGTTTCCACCGGTGACGGCGACCTGTCCGATGTCATTGACTATGCCATCCAGCAGCGCAAGACCAGCCAGACCCAAGTGAGGGACGGTGAGGAAGTTGTTCAACGTTTCGTTTCCGGTATCAACTGCAATCCCCGTACCGCAAAAATGGAGATGCAGAAGATCAAGAAATTCTACGGGAAAGAAGATGGTGTCATTGCCTACCACGGCTACCAGTCCTTCGCCCCCGGAGAAGCTACGCCGGAGATTGCCCATGAGATCGGGGTCAAGCTGGCACGGCAGCTTTGGGGAGACCGCTATCAGGTGCTTGTAGCCACCCATTTGGATCGTGCTAACCATCTGCATTCCCATTTTGTCATCAACACAGTGTCCTTTGTAGACGGCATCAAGTACCACCGCACAAAGCAGGATTATAAGGAAATGCAGCGAGTGTCTGACGCGCTCTGCAAAGAGTATGGCCTGTCCGTAATTCGGAATCCCAAAGGCCGGGGCAAAACCTACAACGAATGGATCGCCGAAAAAGAAGGCAAGCCCACCCTGCGCGGCGTTATCCGCTCCGACATTGACCGTGCCATTCTTGCCTCCACCACCCAGCAGAATTTTCAGGAAGCTATGCAGGCCATGGGCTACACGTTCAAGACCCGCACTCCGGATGGGCAGCCCCTCAAATATCCGGCACTGAAACCGCCCGGAGCGAAAGGCTACTTCCGCTTCCACCGGCTGGGGCCGGGGTATTCTCTGGCCGAAATTCTGGATCGTGTTTACGACAATGTACGCAGGCAAGCACCCTTCCCGGAAGCTGACCGAATGGCGAGACAGCGCAATCCATTTATCCCCTACCCCAAAGCCAAAGGCATACACGCCCTGTATCTGCGCTACTGCTATGAGCTTCATATCATCCAAAAGCATCCAGCATCCGTGAAGCGGGTGCCTTATTCTATGCGGCAGGATTTAATCTTGCTTGACAAGCTGGACGCGGAAACCCGCTTCCTCGCCAAGCATGAATATGGCAGTTTCGTCGAACTGGAATCCCACAAAGAAAAATCCGCAGGCAGAATTTTCGAATTGGAGCAGGAGCGCAACACGCTCCGCAATCAGCTTCGGACTGCCACCCGCAGGGAGGATGCTCCCACGGTGGAAAACCTTAAATCCCGTATCAAAGAGGTATCCTCTGAGATAAAAACACTGCGTCAGGAGGTGAAATTATGTGACGGAATCGAAGCCCGTTCCGCTCTGATGGAGCGGAATCTGGAGCAATTACAGCAGGAACAGGAAATCGAAAGAAAGGAGGAAGAACAGCATGAGCTATTCCGGCGAGGCGGCAGATCAGGTCGTCCGTCTGAGCTTGAACGGGGTTGAGGTCGCGGCAAAATTGTCCGGCTCCGCCGCCAAGCAGCTGGCGATCATGATTTACGCCATTCTGAAAGACCAGAAGAAAACCAAAGGTAAAATCCGTCTGACCAATATGCTCCGCTCCGGCAAGGAGCTGAAAGTGTTCGCCGTTAAGGACGGGGATCTTCAGAAATTTTGCGAGGAGGCCAAAAAGTACGGTGTTCTTTATTGCGTCCTCAAAGACAAGAACGCCACTGACGGCATTACGGACATCATGGTTCGGGCAGAGGACGCCGCCAAGGTTAACCGCATCTTTACCCGGTTCGGGCTTGCCACTGTGGATTTGGCATCCCTCAAAACAGAGCTTGTCAAGGAGCAGGATAAAGCACGCACCGAGGAGGATGCGGATGTGCGTTCCGGTTCCGACAAGCCCCATAACGATGATTTCGTGAAGGAGCTGTTTGGCGAGGACCCGGAGAAACACATTGTAGAGGAAAACCCTCTGACCGGACGGGCCGAGGCCGAACGTCCGTCCGAGAGTACATTGCTGAACAGACGGGGCGAAGAAATCTTTTCTGACAGCCGCCCCTCTGTCCGTGAGGCGATGAAACAGATTCGGCAGGAAAAGGCTGCACGCCAGCCCCAGAACACCATTGCCGACAAGGCAGTGGAGAAAATCACGAAAGGAAAGGAACGATGAAATGAACGAATTTTTTGACAAGGAGGAATGGGCCAGCCGCAAGCAGCAGGATCGGGAATCGGCATACGCCATGGTGGACGACGCTCTGAAAAAGGTCGGCACGGACGGAAAGGCTTTTCAGACTTACTTAGATGTGCAGTCCAAATTCGAGCGATATTCCGTCAGCAACGCTCTGTTGGTCGCTGCCCAGAAACCGGATGCCACTGATCTGGGCGAGGCCAACTTCTGGCGTGGCCGGGGCGGCTATATCCGCAAAGGAGAATCCGGTATTCTCCTTATGGAGCCTGGAAATTCCTACACCCGCAGAGACGGCTCCAAGGGAGTCAACATCCATATCAAGCGTGTCTTTGATATTTCCCAGACTACGTTGACCCCCACAAGGGAGCCCGCCGTCACCCAGGACACCCGGCAGCTTCTCAATGCCATGGTGTGCTACGCTCCCTGCAAGGTAGACTTCCGGGGCGAATTGCCGGATGGCCAAAGCGCTCTTTACAGCCCCCAAGAGAAAACCGTATTTGTCCTGCGGGGACAGTCCATGGAGGATGTGTTCCGGGGCGTTGCTCAGGAGCTTGCCCACGCCTATCTGGACACCGGGAACTACAGCCGGGAGAGCAATATTTTTCTTGCTCAATGTGTCGGCAATATTCTCTGCCAGCGCAATGGAATCGATGGCAAAAGCCTTGCTGTCACCCAGCTGCCCAAGGAGTACGCGGAGATGGAGCCGAAGCAGCTGCGGGAGGAGTTGAAAGCCATCCGCACCGCCGCCAATCAGATCTCCGCGGATATGTTCCGTTTTCTGGATGCCAAAAGCCACGGGAGCAGGCAGCGGGACGATGCCCGGTAAAGGAGGCGCGTATGGCAGAAGTACAGCATCTGATTCAGGTCAGCGACTATGAGCAGCGGCTCATGGTCAATGGCCTCAACTCCTTCCGCAATGACCTGATCCGGGACGGCAAGCCCACGGAGGACATCAACGCCCTGCTGATCAAGGTCATTGACGCGCCGGAGAAAAAGCCAAAAAGGAAGTTTGACCGTGAACGATAAGCTGTCCCGGCAGAACTGCGTTCTCTATGTCTGCGGCATTGTCCCCGTTGTCTGGTTGGCATTACTGGCGGCTCCTCTACTGGAGGGCGGTCTGGGGACGCTGCTGGAGGGCTTCGGCACAGTGCTGGAAAATCCCTTTCACATCGTCTGGTGTGACAAAAGCCTCAAAACGCTGCTGATCTTCCTCATGCTCTATGGTCTGGGCATTGGCATCTACGTTTCCAATGAGCGTGTCTATCGCAGACGTGAGGAACAGGGCTCCGCCCGGTGGGGAAATCCCCTCTCCATTGCTAAGCGCTACCAGCAGAGTGGGAACGCCAATAAGCTGCTGACACAGCAAATGGCGTTGGGTCTGGACGGCAGGAAGCACCGCCGGAACTTGAATGTCCTGATTTGCGGCGGTTCCGGTGCCGGCAAGACTCGCTTTTATGCGAAGCCGAATATCATGCAGGCCAACACTTCCTTTGTGATCCTGGACCCCAAGGGAGAGCTTTTGCGGGACACCGGCCATCTTCTGGAGGAAAAGGGGTATGTCATTAAGGTTTTGGATTTGATCAATCCCGAACGGAGCCACTGCTACAATCCCTTTGTATATCTCCGGGATGACGATGACATTCAGCGGCTTGCCACCAACATTATGAAGAACACCACCCCAAAGGACAGCAAATCCTCCGACCACTTCTGGGAGGATATGGCAGCCATGCTTCTAAAGGCTCTCATTTCCTATCTCCACTACGAGGCACCCCCGGAGGAACAGAACTTTCCCATGGTCATGGACATGATCCGGGCCGGTGATGTGAAAGAGGACAACGAGGAATATGTCTCCACTCTGGACGAGCTGTTCGAGCGGCTGGAGCGGAAGAACCCGGAACATATCGCCGTGCGGTACTACAAGGGCTACCACTCCGGCAGCGGCAAGACGCTGAAATCCATTCAGATCACCCTGATCTCCCATCTGGAAAAGTTCAATCTGACTTCTCTGGCGGGCATCACCCAAACGGATGAAATGGAGCTGGGGGAAATTGGTGAACGGAAAACCGCCGTCTTTGCGGTAATCCCGGACAGCGACAGCTCCTACAACTTCATCGTCGGAATGCTCTACACCCAGCTTTTTCAGCAGCTCTACCGGAAAGCGGACTTTGAGCATGGCGGGCGACTGCCGGTTCACGTCCACTTTGTCATGGACGAATTTGCGAATGTCGCCCTGCCGGATGATTTTGACAAGCTCCTTGCCACCATGCGAAGCCGGGAGATTTCCGTCAGCATCATCCTCCAGAATCTGGCCCAGCTGAAAGCTCTCTTTGACAAGCAATGGGAAAGTATTGTAGGTAATTGTGACACTTTTTTGTACCTCGGCGGCAATGAGCAGTCCACCCATGAGTATGTGTCCAAGCTGCTGGGGAAGCAGACCATTGACACGAACACCTACGGCCAATCCAAGGGCCGCAGCGGAAGCTACACCACCAACTTTCAGACTGCCGGGCGGGAGCTGATGACCCCGGATGAAGTGCGTATGCTGGACAACCGCTACGCGCTTCTTTTTATTCGGGGCGAACGCCCTGTGAAGGACCTGAAATACAACATTCTCAAGCACCCCAATGTGGCCCTCACCACAGATGGACAGGCCGCGGCCTATCAGCACGGGACGGACCCGTTGAGCGTTGCCGCTGTTTCCATCAACCTGGAAAAGCTGAAACAGGCGATTCCCGAGGACACCGACACTGGGGATTATGTCATCCTTACCGAGGAGGAAGTCTATGACTTCCTGCGCAAGAAAGCGCAGGAAAATAACCAAAATCAAAATTCAAATTATCAGGAGGTAACTTATGAAAAACATCATCCACAACATCATTCATCCCACCACCCGTCGGACTTCTAACCGCTTGCCCATGCCCGAACCCGTCCGCAAAGGTTTCCGCCGCTACAGCTGTGCTGTGCTCTCCAGCACAATGATCTTGGGTTTGGCTATGCCCGCCTATGCTACCAGTGATCCGCTGACGGTGGTCAACAACCTGAGCACCTTTATCTTTGGCCTGATCCGTGCCGTGGGTCTTATCCTGCTGGGCTGGGGCATTGTTCAGGTGGGTCTTTCTTTGCAGTCTCATGATCCTTCTCAGCGGAGCAACGGCTTCCTGACCTTGGCCGGTGGTATCGTCATCACCTTCGCCAAGGAGATTCTGGATTTGATTGTAGGCTGAAAAAGCACCACGGGCAGACCCACGCGGGTCTGCCCCGGATAGGAGGTGAAAACCATTGTCGGATAACTGGGTCGTGCAAAACTTAGAAAAGGCCCTCAATATCTGGAATGACAAGCTAAGTGAGATCTGGCAGCTCATTACCCAATCCCCCACCAGCTTCAAAGGCGGCACCCTCTGGAATGTGGTGTCCAGCATCCACGGAGCCTTGCAGGCCATTGGATACGCCCTGTTGGTGCTGTTCTTCGTGATCGGCGTTATGAAAACCTGCGGCTCTCTGACGGAGGTAAAACGCCCAGAACACGCCCTGCGGCTGTTCGTGCGTTTTGCTCTGGCCAAAGGCGTTATCACCTATGGTATGGATTTGATGCTGGCGCTGCTGGACATTGTGCAGGGGGTAATCTCTACCATCATGCAGGCGGCGGGCTTTGGCCAGCCCCAGTCCGCGGTGCTGCCATCCGAAATTGTCTCGGCCATTGAGGACTGCGGGTTCTTTGAATCCATCCCGTTGTGGGCCGTCACGCTGATCGGCGGCCTGTTCATCTGGGTGCTGTCTTTTCAGATGATCCTCAGCGTTTACGGACGCTTCTTCAAAATGTTCATGTACACAGCCATCGCCCCCATTCCCCTGTCCACCTTTGCCGGGGAACCCACGCAGAGCATCGGCAAGAGCTTTCTCAAAAGCTACGCTTCCGTCTGTCTGGAAGGAGCTGTCATTGTGCTGGCCTGTGTAATTTTCTCTGCCTTTGCGTCCTCGCCCCCTGTAGTGGATGCGGGTGCAGCAGCGGCCAGCATGGTATGGAGCTATATCGGAGAACTGATTTTCAATATGCTGATCCTCGTTGGGTCCGTGAAGATGGCAGACCGGGTCGTGCGGGAGATGATGGGACTATAGTCAGGTCGAAAACTGTCATTTCCAGAATAGTTTTCGACTTATAAGTTCAAAACTATTGACATTGTGTTGTTCCAGAGTATAATAAAAGAAAAGCCATGGAGGTATGCAGCAATGGCGGAACTCGTCAATCGCCCGGAATATCTGAGACAGCTCATTCAAAACCGAGATGTAGACTTGGTCAAAATCGTCACCGGCATCCGCAGATGCGGCAAATCGTCCCTGCTGGAACTGTACCATCAGTATCTTCTGGAGCAGGGCGTCGTGGAATCGCACATTATCCATATGAATCTAGAGTCCCTGCGCTACCGGACGCTTTCCGATTATCTTGCTTTCTATGACTATGTCAGCCAGAGAATTCCGGACAGCGGAAAAACCTATCTGATTTTCGACGAACTGCAAGCGGTAAGCCACTGGGAAAAGGCCATTGAATCCTTCCGGCTGGATTACGATGTGGATACTTACATCACCGGCTCCAATGCTTATCTGCTGTCCACAGAGTTCTCCACTCTGCTTTCCGGACGATATGTGGAAATCCGGATGCTGCCCCTGTCTTTTAAGGAATTCCTGACCTTCTACAGCTTTGACCAATCTGTCACACTGGAAGAAAAATTCCAGAAGTATTTGCAGTTCGGCGGTATGCCCATTCTGCGGGAGTATCAGTTCAACGAAGCCCGGAGCAATCAGGCATTGGAGGGTATCTATTCCACCGTCGTCCTGCGTGATATTTTACAGCGCAATGAAGGTGCCGATCAGGTCATGCTTCAGAAAATCATGCTGTTTCTCTGCTCCAATATTGGCAGTATCAATTCTCCCAGCAGCATTGGCAATGTCCTGTACAATGAGGGGGATATTAAAGGACGGAATGTGGCGGGGAAAACCGTTGAGAAGTATATCTCCATGCTCCGCAGCGCTTATATTTTCTTCTCCGTCGGCCGCTATGATGTGAAGGGAAAGCAGCTGCTGAAAACGCTGGGCAAGAACTATATCATCGACATGGGCTTCCGGAATATGCTGCTGGGCTACCGGGACGCGGATCGTGGGCATATTTTGGAAAACATTGTCTATCTGGAGCTGCTTCGCCGGGACTATCGGGTCTGCATCGGAAAAGTAGGTGAAACGGAGGTAGACTTCGTAGCGGAAAAGCCGGACGATAAGCTATACATTCAGGTAACGGAGAGTATGCTTTCTCCGGAAACACGGGAACGGGAACTGCGGCCCCTGCAAATGATTCCGGATAATTACGAAAAAATCGTTTTGTCCATGGATCGGGACTTCATCAAATCCTACGATGGGATCAAATCCCTGAATCTGCTGGATTGGCTGTTGGATAAAAAGTAGGCACCCCATCGGGTTATTGGCAGATCAAAAACCGGTTTGTCCGTATTTTGTCATTCTCATTGGTTCCATGAGGATAGCAGACCGGGTCGTGCGGGAGATGACGGGGCTATAATTGGAATATAAAGGCGAACAGATTGGGATTGCAAACTAGGGAACTTTTTGCTATAATATAGGCAGCAAAAGTTCCCTAGGAGGTGCCGCATGAACAACAACTATCCGCAAATTCAAGAACTGCTCCATCAAAAGGCTGACTATCAGGCACGATTGAACCTACTGCCATACGACGGAACGCCGGAAGTCAAGGAAGATGGCGGCAAGAAGTATTTGTACGTTCGTAAACGCATCGGGTCGAGGCTGAGTTCCACATATGTGGATGTGTACTCTGACACGCTGTACCAGCTGCTACTTCGCAATGCCCGCGATGCCAAGGCGTACCGGAAGAATATTCGGCGTTTGGACAAGGAATTGGCACAGCTCGGCTACACAGACCAGGAGATTTCCCCTCGTGTGCAGCTGAACCTGGATTTCGCCCGGGCCAACATGAAGTCCAATATCTACGATCAGGCAATTTTGGAGGGTGTCGCCACCAGTTTTCCACAAACGGAGGACATCATTGATAACGGCATTGTCAACGGCATGACAGCAACGGATGTGCAAAAAATACTGAATCTGAAACACGCATGGGAATTTATTCTTGACCGGGATGTGATCACATACCCCAGCGACTATTCTATTCTGTGCCACATTGCGAAGCTGGTCAATGAGGGATTCTTCCAAGATGGTGGACGAATCCGAGGAGTTCCTGTCACGATTGGCGGTTCCAGCTATGTTCCGCCGTTGCCGATTGAAACCGTAATCAAGGAACACCTGGAGGAAATTCTGAAACGGGAGCAGCCTTCTGATGAAGCGGCAATTCAGCTATGCCTTTACTGCATGAAAGCCCAAATTTTCACCGATGGCAACAAACGTGCTTCCGTGATTTTTGCCAATCACTACCTGATTTCGCAGGGTGGAGGAATGCTGATTATTCCAGAAAAAGAGGTGCCAGAGTTTAAGCGGCTTCTTGTGGCTTTTTACGAGGACAGAAGCAACGACGTTTTTCTTTTTATGAAAGAAAAGTGCGTAAAGACATTTTAATCTAGGGAACTTTTTAACCGATATTTTATCAAAAAGTTCCCTGGCCGCAATTCAACGCCTTCCAAATTGGGAGGCGTTTTTCTTTTTACACAAAACAAGGAGGAAACCATTGGAAGTAAAAATCAACAAAGAAATCCAGTCCTACAGTGAGTCCATGTTCCTGGGGCTGTCCATGCGGCAGTGCGGCTTTTCCCTGGCGGCGATTCTGGTGGCCATTGGGTTGTATTTTCTGCTGAAGCCCTATGTGGGCACAGAAACCATCAGCTGGATGTGCATTCTGGGAGCCGCGCCCTTTGCGGCCATGGGCTTTGTCAACTACCACGGTATGACCGCCGAACAGCTGGCCTGGACCTGGATTCGTTCGGAGCTGCTGGAACCCAAGCGGCTCATTTCCGAGCCGGACAATCTCTATTACAAACTGCTGGAGGACACCATCTCCAACCGCGAAAAGGAGGCGTATAAGAAATGATGAAATCCATTCGTACTTTGGTGCGACAGGACCGGGAGAAATATGTCATTCCCCGGCGTGTCCAGGACGTGATCCCCATTCAGAAAATCTGGGAGGACGGGATTTTCCTCACCGGCGGGCGGTACGCGAAAAGCTTCCGCTTCACGGATATTAACTATCAGGTGGCATCGGAGCCGGACAAGGAGAAGATGTTTCGGGGCTATAGCGCCATCATCAACAGCCTGGACTGCGGAGCCACCACCAAAATCACCATCTTCAACCACCGCATGAGCCAGATCAACTTCGAGAAGTCCATTCTCATGCCCATGCAGTGGGACGGCCTGGACGACTACCGGGAGGAATACAACCAGATGCTTCTGGACAAGGCCACCAATGGCAATGGTATTGTCCAGGAGAAGTTCATCACCATCTCCGTCCGTAAAAAGGATGTAGATGCCGCCCGGAGTTTCTTCGCCCGTGTGGAAGCAGACCTTTCTGCCCACTTTTCCGCCCTTGGCTCCACCTGCGGCCCCATGAACGCCATGGAACGGTTGCAAATCCTCCACCGTTTCTACCGCAAGGGCGAAGAAAATGAGTTCCGCTTCTCTCTCCGGGATTCTGCCCGGAAGGGGCACAGCTTCCGGGACTACATCTGCCCGGATTCCATGGAACGGCACAGCGACTATCTCCAGATCGGAAAACGGTACGCCAGGGTACTGTACCTCAAGGACTACGCCAGCTACATTCAGGATGATTTCGTATCCGAATTGACGGACTTGAACCGGGACATGATGCTCTCCATTGACATGGTACCCATTCCCACAGACGAGGCTGTGCGGGAGGTGGAAAACCGGCTTCTCGGTGTGGAGACAAACATTACCAACTGGCAGCGCCGCCAAAACAGCAATAACAATTTCTCCGCTGTCGTTCCCTATGACATGGAATTGCAGCGGAAGGAAAGCAAGGAGTTTCTGGATGATCTGACCACCCGTGACCAGCGGATGATCTTCGGCATCCTGACCATGGTCATTACCGCCGACACCAAGGACCAGCTGGATATGGATACGGATGCCGTTCTCTCCACTGCCCGGAAGCGCATGTGCCAGATAGCGATCCTCAAGTATCAGCAGATGGATGGACTGAACACCGTGCTGCCCATTGGCACCCGGAAGCTCAACGCCTTCCGCACCCTGACCACGGAGAGCCTTGCGGTGTTCATGCCCTTTAAGGTCCAGGAGATCATGGACAAGGGCGGTATCTACTTTGGAGAAAATGCCATCTCCCACAACCTCATCATGTGCAACAAGGAGAATCTGCTGAACCAGTCCGCATTCCTGCTGGGCGTTCCCGGTTCCGGCAAGTCCTTCTCCGCCAAGGAGCTGATGACCTTCCTGATGCTGAACACCGAAGACGACATTCTGGTATGCGATCCCGAAGGCGAGTACGCCCCTCTGGTAGAAGCCATGGGCGATATGGGTTCCGTGATCCACATTTCCGCTGGTGGGCGCGACAGGCTCAACGCTATGTACATGGTGGACGGCTATGGGGAGAACAACCCCATCGTGGTCAAGTCCGAGTTCATCATGTCCCTGATCGAGCAGATCGACAAGAAAGGCGTCGGCCCCCAGCACAAGTCCATCATTGACCGGTGCATCACCATGGTCTACCGCAATGCCGCTTTCTCCGGCACCGTCCCCACCCTCTGCACCTTACGGGACACCCTGCTGGAGCAGCCGGAGCCGGAGGCCAAACAGATTGCCCTTTCTCTGGAACTGTACACCACCGGCTCTCTGGACATCTTCGGCAAGCAGAGCAATGTGGATCTGGACAAGCGGGTGGTGGTATTCGACATTCACGGTCTGGGCGCGCAGCTGAAGCCCACCGGCCTGCTGGTCATCACGGATACCATGCTGAACCGTGTGACCCAGAACTGGAAGAAGGGCAAGCGAACCCATGTATTCATCGATGAGTTCCACGTTGTTTTTGAAAACGAGTTCTCCGCTGCCTTTTTCAACTCCGCATGGCGGCAGTTCCGAAAGCGCAACGCCTTCCCCACTGCCATTACCCAGAACGTGGAATATCTGCTGGATTCTGTGCAGGCCAGCACCATGCTTTCCAACTCCGAGTTCATCGTCATGCTGAACCAGGCAGCATCTGACCGGGAAAAGTTGGGCAGGCTGCTGAACATCTCCAATGAGCAGATGAACTACATCACCAATGTGGAAGCCGGCTCCGGCCTCATTAAATACGGCAGCGCTCTCGTGCCTTTCATCAACCGCTTCCCCAAGAACACAAAGCTCTACCAACTCATGACAACGCGCCCCGGTGAGGGACGGTTTGCCGGTCAATCCTGACAGGAGGGCAAACCATGCCGGAAATCAAGACGAAACATAAAAGTCAACCGGTATTGAACACTGCCCAACAGCATATGCAGCGCAGTTTTGTCCGCGCCAAGCAGGAACAAGCAGCGCACCGGCAGTTGGAACATTCGGATTCTCCCAGCAATTACGCAGAGGAAAAAGTCTCCCGGACGGCAGAGAATGCCGTTCGGGATGCAGGGTCATTATTGCAACATGAAATACGCTCTGTTCGTTACCGTGACAGCACCCCGAAATCCACAGTGTCTGCGGAAAACGCCGATCGGCAGGAAGTCGCACGGGAGGTTTTCCAAAATCGTCGGGAAGTACGCGGCAGAGCTACGCAAAATACTGCCTCCATCCGCACACGGGAGCATGTAACGGACAATTCCGCAGCCGAATCCGGCATCTCTCCCGCACAACAGGCGGCGCGAAAAGCTGCTGCGCAGGACATTATTGGTCGGAAAAAGCGGCAAACAGAGGAAGAATTGGGCTTCGAGCGTACCCACTTCTCCCAACAGGTAGAAGCCACTCAAGCAAGCCCCTGTACTTCAAAAGCATCTGGCACCGTCGTAACTGAATCTGCGCAAGTCCCAAATGGTTTCCATAACACTTCTTTTTCTCCGGGTGATACCCCCACGAAAAAAGAAATCCCTATCAAGAAGAAATCCGACCTGCCCATTCGTACCAGGAATTCTTTCGTTCCGATCAAGACCTCCGAGAGAGCCGCAAAGAAAGTGTCCGACACAACCGCAAAACATGCTGCCCAGAAAGCCCAAAAGGCCGCCACCGCTGCTGCGCAAAAAAGTGTTCATGCCGCAGCCACCGCTGGACGCCGGGCCGCACTGGCCGCAAAAAAGGCCGCAGAGCTGACGGCCAAACTGGCTCGTTCCGCGGCAGAAGCGGTAAAGGCGCTTTACGCCGCCATTGGCGCAGGCGGTGTTGCGGCTGTTCTTGTGATCGTAATTGTCGTCCTGATTGGCTGCGGCGCTGCTATCTTTGGAAGTCAGGATGATTCCATGGAAACCCTGCCCCTCAGTGCAGAGGTGGAAGCCTATGAGCCGGTCATCCGCAAATACGCCAAGCAGTATGGCATTCCGGATTATGTTCTGCTGATTCAGGCCGTCATGATGCAGGAATCCGGCGGCAGAGGAAATGACCCCATGCAAGCCTCCGAATGCGGGTACAATACCCAGTACCCCAGAACGCCCGGAGGTATCACTGACCCGGAGTATTCCATTGCAGTAGGCATCCAGAATCTGGCGGACTGTTTACAGGCGGCAGGAGCCGAAAGCCCCATTGATCTGGAACATATTCAGCTGGCGCTCCAAGGCTATAACTTTGGCAGCGGTTACATCACATGGGCCTTGCAGAAATACGGTGAATACTCCCGTGCCAATGCCGTTGAGTTTTCCATGAAAATGGCAGAACAAATGGGCTGGAACAGTTATGGGGACAAGCAGTATGTTCCCCATGTGCTGCGGTACTACCCAATCGGCAAGGTGTTCTATACCCCGGAGGATGGGGACGCCATTGTGGACGTGGCACTGACTCAGGTAGGCAATGTAGGCGGCGAACCTTATTGGAGCTGGTACGGCTTTACCGGTCGTGTGGAATGGTGTGCCTGCTTTGTCAGCTGGTGTGCCGACCAATGCGGCTATCTGGACAGCGGTGCCTATCCGAAATTCTCCGGCTGCGTCTTTGGAATGCAGTGGTTCCAACAGCGCGGCCTCTGGCTGGACGGCTCTGCGGAACCGGTGCCGGGAATGCTCATTTTCTTCGATTGGGCAACCCAAGACGGTGTACCGGATCATGTTGGGATTGTGGAGCGGGTAGAAAATAACGTAGTCTATACGGTAGAGGGCAATTCCAGAGATATGTGTCGGCAGAACCAGTATTCTCTGGGAAGCAGCGTCATTCTGGGGTACGGGATGCCCGCGAGCGGCAATTAAAAACCGTATGTAGCAGTTTCGAGGCGAAAAAGCAAGTCTTGTTTTCTCCTGATAGCATGGTATAATGGTCACCAATGTGCGCGGAAAGGGAGATTCGATATGGCTGTTACAGCTCCAATCCATACTCTACAGGACTATCTTAATCAGGCTGCCCCGGTACTGCTTCAAATTCCAGGGTTCCCCCAGTTGGTACAGGCAGACGGAAACAGCTATGACACGCTGGCAAAGAAGTACCCAGACGCAGCGTTTACGATGATGGTCATGAATAACCTGTTCCACCATGATTCTGAATTCTCCGAAATTCATCAGCAGGCGTTTTCTTCTATCGTGGAAGGAACAAATATTTCGTCTGTACGCAAGCGCTACAACCTCTGCATGGATGCCTATTGGCAAAAACATTTATGGGATGATTAAACTATGGAGCAGTCTAAAAAGCCGCCGCGTTCCTATAAAGATCTGAAGCAGAAACAGAAGGCAAAAATTTCTGACTATATGTATCTGGAAACGCAGGATTTCTTCCAGACGAATGGGAGGATGCCGGATACGGATGAAGACTGCAAAGCGGTTGCCCAGAAGGTATTTAATCATCTCTCTGGCTTGCGTGTCCCCACCGAGGAAATCCACGCCGTCTATCTCAGGAAACGCCCTCATATTATCGAGCGTCTGACCATTTTTGGAATGCCGGGGCATATCCGTTCCCATGCAGAAATCAAGGAATTGCAGCGCATCCGAGCGGAAAGAAAAGCCCATACCAAGCGCAGAAAGAAACGTGCCAAAAAGGAGCCGAAGCTTCCGCCCATGGAGCAGGACGACACCTTTTTCTTCATCGCGGGTTACACCTCCGGTGGCGTGCCATATGGTCTTACCTGGGAGGAAATGGAATTGGAGCCGTGGGAAGATATAGAGTAATGTGTTTCACATTCTCCTCATAAATATAAGCAAATAAAAGTCTCCCGTTTCATCAGCTGGTTCGCATGGCGAAATGGGAGGCCTTTTATTTTTCTCTGGCTCTGCGGAACCGATACTCTGTCCAAAGCTCCAGCCCAAGGGGCAGCAGGCAGAGCGCCAGATAACCGACGGCCGCTGTCATGCCAATTCCGTTTAATGGCCGCCAGATGATTCTGGGGTTGTACCACATCTTGCTGGCTCCCAGTATCACGCCCATGGCCGTCAGGGTGATGCAGGTGAACAGGGTAATCACAAACGCCCTGTCCCGGTTGTCGAAGCGGTAAATAGAGAAAGCCGTCCGGCCACGGAGCAGGCTGCCCCGGGAACGCATGGAATCGGATTCCTGCACCAGCGCTGAAATCATCCAGGTTATCAGCATAGAGAATATCCGTAGGCAGTTGATGAATCGCTGGAAAACATTCCCCTGATTGCTGCCCCGGCCGATGCCTTTCTGAGCGAGGTTGATTTTCCTCGCCTCCCGGCCAACTCTGGGGATGAACCGCAGCAGGATCGTAAGGAAAAGCGACAACTGCGGGCTGATCCTGCCGAAGAGGTATACCACTTTGTCCGAAGTCACTATGCGGAAGATTGCCTCCAGCCACATGCACAATGCTGCAAATCGCAAGCCGATCACCAGACCGTAGACAAAGCTTTCCACTGTCAGGTTGTTGCCGATGAAATTCTGCCTCAGCACTGTGACACCGAAGTGGTGATAGGAGCTGTAGTACAGTGCGAATATCAGAATCAGCGGCAATAGGCACAGATTGAAGGCCACTGCCCGCTTTCCGCAGCGCTTGACGCTGTAGGCAAAGGCGCAGACATAGGCGATTGCCAGAAACACCGGGTGGTTGAAGCGCACCGTCCCGTACAGCGCTGCGGCAAAGAAAATGAAATTCACCGCCGGATGACAGCTTTCAAAGCCCATTTTCGCCCTCCATCATTCCGCACTGCTGCCTTCTGTTGCTGCCCATGTGCTTCCCACATCCTCGCCATAGCCGTTGCAGGTATAGCACCAGACAATGTTGTCGCCGTTTTCCACCTTGTAGCTCGAGCAACCGTAATTGGGGAACCAGTCGTTTACCTTGTACATCCAGCCGGATTCTTTGCCGCAGTCGAACTCGTACAGATGGTTGATGCCCTCAATATAGCTGCTGTCATACATGGGCGTCCAGCTGTATTCCAGCTGGATATCCGCCGCCGTACAGACTTTTTGCAGCACATCAAAAACAGTATCCCCCGGGGCAAAGGAAACGCGGGTCTGGGGCAGAATCACTGCATCCTTTGGCACGAAGGGAGCCTTTTCCTTATTTAGCTTGCCGATATTGTCCAGAATCGTGTCGCACACAATAGTGACGGTGCAGACATTATCCTCTTGGCCGGGGGTGATGACAGCATTGTCCTTCAGTTTCTGAATCCGGTATTGGCTTCCCAGGCCGTCGCCGTTATCCACCCTCAATGCAAAGGCCGCAGTCACACCTGCAACGACAATCGCCGCAATGACGAGAACCATAATCAGATTTGCTGTTCTCTTTTTCACGTCTGCACCTCTCTTTTTTATAAAAACCGGTCATCCTTCGCCGGGCAATCTCAGGTAAGGGGGAGCGCCTGAGCAGCGTCGGATGAGCCGGTTTTTAGCTGGGTTATTTTCTGTACGGGGCAGGAAAATGCCTGCCCCTGGTTGGCCTACAGAGGAGGATGTACGTTGCTGCGCACAATGCTGTAGGCTAGGCCATTTCTCATTTAATCGGTTGTTTGCTCTGACTGTTTTTCCTTCTCCACAGGGAACTTCAAGAGTTTTCCGTTCGCCATGCGGTAAATCAGTGCGGCATCTGTCGAATTAACCACACCGTCACCGTTTACGTCAGCCGCCAGGAGTTGGTCCGCAGACAGTTGGTATTTTCCGTTTGCATAACGGTAGACAATAGCAGCATCAGTGGAGGCAACCTTACCGTCCCCATTTACATCACCGTATTTGACCTCCGTCGTATCCTCAATGGTCAGCGTCAGCGTGGTCATGGGCTTGTCGCAGTGAACGCCATATTCCATTTCCAATCGAAAGTTTGCATTCTTCCGGCCATGTTATCACCCTCTCTCCCGCCGCGGCGCTTTCGCCCCGCCGTCAGATTTTTTGTATAGCAGCCCGCCCCCGAAGGACGGGAAACCATCCGTATAAATGCCCCGCGCGTTTACAGTGCGCTCCCCTGCTCCATGGGAACCGGGCAATTCCGCTCCGCCGGGGTCTTTTTCTTGCCCGGGCGCTTCTTCGCCGCCGCCCGCACGGCGTCCGCGCGCTGACGCTCCCGCGCCTTCTCCCGCTTCGCCGCCCGCTTGGCGACCCGCTCCTCCTTATGGAGGGCGGTCTGCCGCCGCTTCTCCTTCTGGTACCGGCGGTTTTCCCCGTTCCGGGGGATTTTATAGGCGGAACTCAGCCCCGCCGCCATCAGCGCCGCTTCCCAACTGCCGAACCGCCGGGCGATATAGCTGCCGCCCTCGATCTCGCAGGGGGCGGGGGCGTGATTCCACTGAGCAGCGCACCGGCTGACGTAAGCGGCCAGCTCCGGGAGGCTGTCCCCCGCGTGCTGCTCCGCGAAAACTGCGTCCTGCGCCGCCAGCGCCGCCTGCGTCCGCTTCGCGATCTGCTGCTCGAACCAATTCCGGCCGTCAAATTTCTGTGCGCCTGCTACCTTGCTCATTATGGCATACTCCTTCCATGGCGGCAAAAGAAAACGCCGACATCCCGCTTACGGGTCGTCGGCGCACACTCCTGCCAATTCAGCACCACGGAGAGAGCGCCCGCTGCCTTTCGTGTCCTGACCGCACAATTCTACTGACTCGCGCCCCGGGGAGGCCCCTCGTTTACGGTCTGCCTTCTCACCTTCCGGCAATGACGGGCTTTCGCCCCAGCGGTTTCCCGCCTCGACCATATCCTTGCGCTTACAGTGCCGACCGCGTGGGGCATTGCACCCCTTTCCTTCCGGGCGAAAACCTGACCGAACTTAAGGCTCGGGCAATCGCCATGCGGCGTCATCGGACACACATATTCTGCTGTCATCAAAAAGCCGCGCTTTCGTAAAGTTATCCCATTTGCGATAATTTCGACAAAAGCGCCCGAAACTGTTCCGTTTCCGTTCCGCCTGACGGGGACGGTGACGGCGAAAAATCTTCTTTCAACGCCGATTCCAGGAAGCAAATGCTCTGGATCACCCGCAGCTTGTGTTCCATGGAGGAATGTACGTAAAATTGCAGTGTGGTGCCCACGTCCGCGTGACCCAGCATTTCACTCAGGCTCTTTACGTCCACTCCGCGCTCAATGCAGCGAGAGGCGTAGGTGTGGCGCAGGGCGTGGAAATTCCGGTAGGTGATGCCCGCCGCTTTCAGCAGCGCCCCGTAGCGGTACTGCATCGTCCTCGGCTCCATGGGCGTGTCCGTCCCGGTGAGAAAAAAGCGTTGGGCGCTGTCAGGCCGGGGCAGCTGCCCGAGAAGCGCGGCCATGTCCCCGGGCAGGGGGACGGCGCGGCGGCTGCTGTCGCTCTTCGGCGGCTGGACGGCCAGACGGGTGTCGCCCTCGCCGGGGATGCGCTGTACGGTCTTGCTGACCCGCACCACGCCGCTTTTTAGGTCGATGTCCCCAAATTGCAGAGCGCACAGCTCGCCCAGCCGAAGCCCGGTGTTCAGCGCCAGCAGAACGGCGACGCCGGTGCCGTCCGGCGCGGACAGCACCCACCGCGCCAGACGCTGAACCTCGTCGGCGGAAAACACGCTGACCTGCTTCCGCCGGTAAACCGGCAGTTCCGCTTCCAGCCCCGGGCAGCTGCATTCCAGCCGCCGGACGCTGTATTTCAGCACGGATTTCAGCAGCACGCCCACGTCCCGCGCGCTTTTGCCCGACAGGCCGCCGCGCTGCAAGCCACCCAGAAAATCGGAAATCCCATTCGCCGTCAGCTGCCCGACGGACGTTTCTCCCAGCCCGGGCAGAATATAGTGCCGGAGCAGATAGGCGTACCGCGCCCGGGTGGATTCCTTCAGCTGCTTTTCCCGGTCGGCAAGAAACCGCCCCGCGGCCTGCGCCAGCGTAAGGGACGCGGCCTGTTCCGGGGCGTCCCCCAGCGCCTCCAGCTGTTTTTGACGCTTGACCCGGCATTCCCGATAGCTGCAGGCGTAGACGTAGCCGTACACCGCCCCGCCGGAGGGGGAGCGCCCCCGGATATACCGTCCCTCCCAGCGTCCGTCCTTCCGCTTGTAAATGTTTTCCCCACGTTTCGGCATATCGCATCCTCCTGACCATGTTTTTGACGGCGCATTCCGCCCGTCTCGACCATTTTAGCCCATGGGGCAGCGGAAAGACGTGCCTGCACCGAGGTCGGGTCAGCCAATTTTGCATAAAAAATGTTTATTTCTTACATTTTCGGTGTTGACTTCCGGATAAAAAATAGCTACAATAATATTGGTTCATCGGAGAGCCTATCGCAAATGGGATAACTTTACGAAAAAAGTACGGCGTACAGCTTTGGGAAAATCCAACAGCTGGACGCCTTTTTGCATATTATGCAATGTACCCCAAATTTCAGTTCTTTGAAAATTCCTCTTGACAAATCCCGGTGGACGGTGCTATTATAGCGCCACAGTCGGTTAACGAACAAACATTCGTATTCACAAAGCGGGCATTTTCGCGGAGTCAGCAGGAAAAATACGCGCCGGCACACGAGACCGCCCGGGTGAACCAAAACCAACAACCCAAAACGGTGTGCCGGATCATGTTGGGATTGTGGAGCGAGTGGAAAATAACGTAGTTTATACGGTAGAGGGTAATTCCAGAGGTATGTGTCGGCAGAAGCAGTATTCTCTGGGAAGCAGCGTCATTCTGGGGTATGGGATGCCTGCAAGCTGAAATCATCGTTTTTAGCATTTGCGTCCAGCAGTTCAAGTGAATTGCTGGACGAATCTTTTTTTATTTTGTCAACGGTTTTATCTACTTTCTCGTTTGGCCAATTAATAACCTCATAGATTAAGTATTCCCTGTTGTTTTTTGTAGTTATTTGCATAGTATAGTTAAAGCGTGATGCCTCTCTTTTCAGGTAGTATTACGCTTTCAAGCTGTCCCACTATAAATACATCCCAGGGCATCTCCTGCCTTGCACATCTATCCGCTGTCCTGCATATTCTGTCAGGAGAATCTGCTGATCTTGGGGGGATGCCATGTGGGGACAGGGGTACTGGCGTGCGAATCCGTGACAGAGTATGTTCAGGCGGCACAGCGGCGACTGGGGACGGATTATCCCGTTTTCGTTCTGCATTACCGGAACACCGATGACCCAGGACAGATGAAGCGTCAGATCGTGCAGGCCGTGGAAGGGCTGCCATGGAACATCGACACAGTTCTGGTGGCCATGGGCTTCTGCGGAGGCTCCTGGAATCAGGTAAAGGCGGCGCGCAGACTGGTCATTCCCAGGGTGGACGATTGCGTGTCCCTGCTCATCAACGGGACGGTGCAGCACAGCGCAAACCCAAAGCAAATGGGGCATCTCTACATAACCGAGCGTCAGCCGGACAGCCATGGGAAGCGTCTGTGCCAGCAATGCCCCCGGTGGAAGGCGGACGCCTGCTATTCCCGGTGGTTTGCCAATCACAGTCAGCTGGATATCGTGGATACCGGCGTTTTCGATTGCCACAGCGAGGCTTATGTGGGGGCTGCCCAGGAATGCGCGGACGCGCTGCACTGCTGCCTTGGCTATGTGTCCGGCAGCAACAGCCTGCTGGAACGGCTGATCGGCGGGCAGTGGGAGAACGGCTTTCTTGTAGCGAATCCGGGGCAGATCATCGGGCATAAGGATTTTTTCTGCTGAGCAAACGCATTGCGGCCGCCCCGGATTGGGGCGGCCGCAATGCGCTTGGGGTAAAAATGATTAGGAGGTAAGCTTGTTAGGGGACTGTCAGGGCTGCCTATGCCTGAATGCAGCTGGGGAACAGACTGCGGTCGGTATGGGGGATGAAACAGGCGGCGACGAAGGCATCCATGTAGCCCGGATGGGTGCTCAACTCCAGATACGTCATATTGGAAGCAACCTCGGATGTTTTTTCGACAGCGTCGTCGCTCATCACCATGGCGTAAGCGCCGGACAGGGAGGAGTTGCCGATGTACTGGAACCGTTCCAGATCCACATCCGGGAACATGCCGATGTTTACGGCGTTTTTCATGTTGATGCCGCTGCCGATGCCGCCGGCCACGTATACCCGGTCGATGCACTCCGGCGTCATGTCCACGGATTTAAGCAGCGTGTCAATGGCGGAGAAAATGGCGCCCTTTGCCCGGATGAAATTGTCGATGTCCACCTCGTTGATGGACACTTCACGGCTGGTCTCGGATTCCTCGGAGGTGGCGATGATGTAGCGCCCCATGCCGTGGGAATCCCGCCGGATGCGGCTGCCCTCCCGGACAAACAGGCCCTTGGCGTTGATGATCCGACAGCGGTACAGCTCCGAAATGATGTCGATGATGCCGCTGCCGCAGATACCCACCGGCTTCTGGCCGGGGTCACCCACGACGGACAGCGTCGGCTCCATGGTAACATTGTCGATGGTGCAGGCTTCGATGGCGCCGTCCGTGGCGCGCATACCGCAGGAGATGTCGCCGCCCTCAAAGGCGGGGCCTGCGGAACAGGCGCAGCTCATGAGGAAATCCCGGTTGCCGAATACAATTTCGCCGTTGGTGCCGAGGTCGATGAACAGGCTCATTTCGTCCTTGTCCCAGATGTCCGCGGCCAGGGTACCGGCGGTGATATCGCCACCGACGTAGGAGCCGATGTTTGGCGAGATAATGACAGGCGCAAGGGGATTTGCCGGGAGCTTTAGGTCTCCCGCCAGCAGCCCCTCCCACAGGAAGAAGCTGGGGATGTAGGGATCCATCCGAACCGGGTTGGCGTCCACGCCCACCAGCAGATGGTTCATGGTAGTATTTGCGCCGACGCTCATCCGAAGAATGCTTCTCGCGTTGATATGAGCGGTCTTGCAGAGGTTCGCAATGATAGGCGTCAGGGTCTCCTTGACCACAGCGTCCTGGAGCCGTTTCCGGCCGCCGGGCTTGCTTTGCTCGATGATACGGTTGATAACGTCCGCGCCGTAGCGGATCTGGCCGTTGCCGGAGGAGCCTTTTGCCAGCAGCTCGCCGCTGACCAGGTCGGTCAGAACCATGGCCACCGTGGTGGTACCGATATCGATGGCGCAGCCGACGATGCGGGTATCCTCGGGATCGCAAACTTCCATGCAGCGGAAAGTGCCCCCTGCCAGCTCGCCCTTGACACAGACCCTCCACCCGAATTCCCGGAGGGTCGCCGCCAGCTTGACCATCACGCAGAAGGGAACCTCCACCTTTTGAACGCCCAGCGCTTCCTCCACCGCCCAGGTCAGGCGCTCGATGTCCGGCATGGTGTCGTCCAGGCTCGGCTCCGTCATGGAGATCACGGCGCTGCGGAAGTTGTTTGTAAACTGAATGCCGCTGGCACGCAGATTGGCTTCCGTGCTTTTGAAAATGGCGATCTCCTTGGGGCTGCTGAGGTCTGCGGTCTTCATCCGGGACTGGTAGGCGCTGGCAATGTCCGGCACCAGCACGGTGCAGTTGCCGTTTACCTTGGAACAGCAGCTCAGCCGCCAGCCCTCGTCCCATTCCTCCTGGGAAATGTGGCGGCTTTGCAGAGAGTCCAGCGTTCCCTCCGTCAGCTTCACCCGGCATTTGCCGCAGGAACCGTTGCCGGAGCAAGGCGCGTCAATAGCCACGTTGGCACGGCGGGCAGCTTCCAGCAGATTGTCGCCGAGGTTGCACTCGATGGTTACGGCGCTGCCGCCCTCAATCTGGAAAATCACTTTGCTCATGTCATGTTCTCCTTCCGCTTGAATTTTATGTGAATTATGGTATACTGACGGAAACAATACAGTTGCGGGAAAACCCTCCCGCAGGAAAGGGGAGCACCTATGAAAACCTACGAACTGATTATTGAACGCCGTCAGCCGCCCTGCGGCGGAAAGCCCGCCAAGGTGGTGGAGGTACGCAGCGTTACCACCGACGACCCCGTGGCCTATGTCCGTTCTCTGGAGAAAACCGGAGAGCTGCAAGTCACCGACGGTTCCGACGGCGAGATTGTGGTTACGCTGGACGCGGGGCTGAAGCAGGTCAAATACAGCTTCACAGAGGAATAAGCGGCAAGGCATCCGGGCTGACCGGGTGCCTTTTTTCAATTCCGTTTCCGGGAAGCAAAGATCGTACAATCCGTCCGCCACGTCTTGTTTTCCAGAACGGTGACGCGCTCCCACTTGAAGTAGTCCGACCGGATTTCCGAAAAAACGTGCATTTCGCCGGGGACATCCAGGTTGGCGCCGATTATTTTTCCATTTTCTTTCGTAAAGCGGAAACGGTTGATTCCCTCTTCGCCGGAGCGAGCGGCGTCATAGCACCCTTCGTCGGCACGGTACAGCCGGAGGGTCACGGCGCATTCGGGCTGCATGGCGGAGCAAAGGCGCAGATCCTCGATGCCGGTTCCGTCCAGCACCCGGCGGAAGAACCATTCGCCCTTTGTTTCCCGACGCATGGCATCCACGCAGCGGATATCCCAGTCGCCTACCAGCGGGGCGAACCAATCGTCTTTCACCGGGATTTTCAGGGTGTACTTGCTGATCAGGGCAGCCGTGAAGCGATCCATTTTTCGTTTCTCCTGTTTCTCTGTTATTCCAGACTTTCGCCCCGGCCGCTGTAGGCGGATTCCACAGGGCTTGCGGCTGCGGCTTCCCGGCTGTATTTTTCTACCAGCTTTGCGGCCTTGTCCACCGGCAGGATGGTTCCTGCGCCGGCCACACAGCCGCCGGGACAGGCCATGCCCTCCAGCAGACAGCCCTTGAACTTCCCGGCCTTCGCCAGCATCATCAGCTTCCGGCATTCCCGCAGTCCTTCCGCACGGGCGGTCTGGATCTCCATGTCCGGGTACTGCTCATGCACCAGATCGGTGACGGCTTTGGCGACGCCGCCGGACACGGCAAAGCCGCGCCCCGCGCCGGTTCCTTCGTTCAGGTAATCCTGTTCCTCCACGGTATCAAAGTCGATCTGTTTTGCCTCGAACATACCCTGCAATTCCTCAAAGGTCAGCACGAAGTCCACGTCGGAGCGGATGTCCGCCCGGATGGCTTCCAGCTTTTTTGCGGCACAAGGACCCACGAAGACCACCTTGCAGCCGGGGAAGTCCTTCTTGACCATCCGGGCGGTGAACACCATGGGCGTCAGGGTCATGGAAATCTTGCGCATTTCTCCGGGGTACAGCTTCTCGATCATGGAGTGCCAAGCGGGGCAACAGGAGGTCGCCATGTAGTCCTGCTGCTCCGGCACCTTTTCCAGAAAATCCTTGGCTTCCTCGATGGTACACAGGTCAGCGCCGATGGCGACTTCCATCACCCGGTCGAAGCCCAGCTGCTTCATGGCGGTCACGAACTTTCCGGGGGACACCTTGCCGCTGAACTGGCCGATGAAGGCGGGGGCGACAATGGCAATGACGCGGTCGCCTTTCAGGATGGACTGAATGACCTGAAAGATCTGCCCCTTATCCACAATGGCGCCGAAGGGGCAGGACACCAGGCACTGACCGCAGGCCACGCACCTGTCCTGATCGATCTTTGCCCGGCCGTGTTCGTCGGAGGCAATGGCATCCATGCCGCAGGCCGCCTGACAGGGACGTTCCAGATGGATAATGGCATGGTAGGGGCAGGCACCGGCGCACTTGCCGCACTTGATGCACTTCTCCGGGTCAATGTGGCTTTTGCCGTTGACGAAGGAGATCGCGCCCTTGGGGCAGACCTTCTGGCAGGAGGCGGCCAGACAGTTCTGGCAGTTCTCCGTCACCCGGTACTGGTTAGTAGGGCAGGCGTGGCAGGCATAGGGAATGATATTGATGAGCGGCGGCTCGTAATACTGCTCGGCGATGGCGGCGGCATCCATGCCCTCGGTCATCAGACTGCGGGTCTGGATGGGGCGGATGGACAAGCCCATGGCGAGCCTTACCCGCTCACCCGCGATGGCGCGTTCCAAGAAAATAGACTCCCGGTGCAGGGGCTGGTCGCCGGGGACGATCTTGAAGGGCAGGTCCTCCGCTCCCTCGTAGCCGTTGCCGCTGTATGCCATGCGGGCGACCTCGGTAAATACCTTTTTGCGAATATCCGTGATCAGAGAAGGAATTCCTCTCATGTAACTGCCTCCAATTTCGATAAATAGAAATGCGGCAGCCCAATTGGGCTGCCGCGAACGTTTTTACGCAACACAAATAAACAGGAGCGTTCCCCTGCTTTTCCCATTCCTGTAGGTCTTCTGACTTGTGCCTCAAACGTGTCCGATCCTGCCTTCTCAGGTTGCCCCAATGACCGGCTTTCGCCGACGAACCGGACACATCGGCACTTACAGCGCCGTTTCCGCGTGGGGCCTTTCACCCCATTCCCTTTTTAAGCCCGGGAGCCGACTTGCGCTGCCCCAGAGCCACAAGAAGCTATTTTCTTCTATTGTAACACAGGCCGGTAAAAAGTCAAAGAGAAAACTGCTCCAGAGCCATGACATCCGGCTTATTTTCGCCGGCGGTGTGCATCATGCCAGACAGCACCCCCAGAGACGGGAGCAGCGACTCGTTCTGAATGACCGCCGTGCCGCATTCCATCAGGGGCGTGGAGCTGAAATTCCAGATCAGCTCGATCCCGTTCCGGGTCAACTGCTCCGCCACGTCCTGCAACACCTCGGAATCGGTATCTACGATTGCCAGCCTGACACCTTTGCTCCGATTTTTCCCGGACATGTATTCCATTGCCATTGGGCCAAGTGTGCATCCCGGCTTCAGCGGGTAGTAATCCGTAATCTCGACATACCCGCCGCATTTATGCAGAATCCAGTTGACACATTCCGGGTTTCCTACATGGATCGCTTTTATGGGCTGACCCAGACAGAGAAAGCTTTCCAGATCGGAGATCAGCTCATCCCGTTTGCGCCCGCATTTGGGGCAGCCGCGCCGGGACACGGCTGCCAGATCTTTGCGTACATTGACCTCCCCCATCTTCAACCCTTCGGCAATCATGGTGGCGGAGATATATTCCGGGGATTGTTCCGGAAGCCCTTTCAGGTATGTCAGATAGAGCGACAGCTTTTGCAGCATCCGATTGGTGACGGCTTTGCTCATACGATTCCCTCCTTTTTCGGGAGGTTTACTTTATGGCATCCCTCTCCCGATCCAGCCTTACATTCCGATAGTAAAGGAGCATATCGACGGTGATCTCCGTAAAATTCAGGAAATAAAACGCCCAGCTCAGGTAGAACAGCCAGTCCATAGCTCCGGTGGCGGCATCCAGCAGCAGAAACTTGCGGATGATGCCGAAGATATAGCCGATCCAGATGAAAAACTCAAAAATAACGCTTTTACCCTTCGCCGTGCGGGAGACCCAGGACTTGCGGATGGAGATCGGCCAGCTCAGGCCAAAGCACAGAATCATCAGTGCTTCCAGGAGGTCGGTAATGTCGATCATGATTTACTTCCTGCTTCTTTTGCTCAGATAGGCCGCCCGGCCGGATTCATACAGGTTGTTGCCCTCGCAGTCGATGATGACGACCAGAGGCATGTCCTGCACATAGAGCCTGCGCAATGCTTCCGCGCCCAGGTCTTCGTAGGCAATCAACTCGGCGCTCTTGATGCATTTGGCAAGCAGCGCGCCCGCGCCGCCGATGGCCCCGAAATACACGCCGTCGCATTCCTTCATTGCTTCCACAACTTCGGGAAGTCTCGCACCTTTGCCGATCATACCCCTTGCTCCCGCGCGCATCATGGTGGGAGCATAGGCGTCCATGCGGCCGGAGGTGGTGGGGCCGGCAGAACCAATGACCTGTCCGGGCTTGGCGGGTGTGGGGCCGACATAGTAGATGGTGGCGTCCGTGGGGTCAAAGGGTAGCTTCTCTCCCCGCGCCAGCGCTTCGCACATCCGCTTGTGTCCCGCATCACGGGAGGTGTAGATGGTACCGGTCAGAAGCACGGAGTCTCCGGCCTTTAAGCTTCTGGCCAGCTCCCGTGTCAGAGGAAGGGTGATTTTCTTTTCCATATTACAGCACCTCCGTCTTATGCCGGGTCACGTGGCAGTTGATGTTGATGGCGCAGGGCATTCCCGCGATGTGGGTGGGCATGGTCTCAATGTTCAGACCGATGGCGGTGGTTCTGCCGCCGAAGCCCTGAGGGCCGATACCCAGCGCATTGACCTTTTCCAGCATTTCCTTTTCCAGATCGGCGTAGAAGGGGTCGGGGTTCCGGGTATCCAGCGGACGCATGATGGCTTTCTTGGCCAGCAGCGCCGCCTTGTCGAAGGTGCCGCCGATGCCCACGCCGATGACGATGGGCGGGCAGGGATTGGGGCCTGCCGCCTCCACGGTCTCAAGGATAAAATCCTTGATGCCCTGCAGTCCGGCGGAGGGCTTGAACATCCGGATGGCGCTCATGTTCTCGCTGCCGAAGCCCTTGGGGCCAAGGGTGATCTTCACCTGCTCGCCGGGAACAATCTCGGTGTACAGGACGGCAGGGGTGTTGTCGCCGGTGTTGCCCCGGCGGACGGGGTCGCGGACGACGCTCTTGCGCAGGTAACCGTTGGTGTAGCCCCGGCGGACGCCCTCGTCCACCGCTTCCCGCAGGTCGCCGCCGGTGAGGTGGACGTCCTGGCCGATCTCCAGGAACACACAGGCCATGCCGGTGTCCTGGCAGATGGGAACACATTCCCGGTCGGCGATGTGGTAGTTTTCAATGATGTTGTCCAGCACGCCCACGGCGATATCGCCGTCCTCGCAGGCGCGGCAGGCTTCAATGGCGCACTTTACGTCACCGGGCAGGTGGGTATTGGCTTCGATACACAGCCGCTCCACGACGTCGGTGATCCGGCTGACAGGAATTTCTCTCATATGTCCTCCTCTTTACCGCTCATGACGGGCGTAATGGGGCAGCAGCAGAGGGGAAACGCCCTCCTCGGTGCAGCCCGCCTCTTTCAGCATGTCCGCGTATTGGTAGATGTGATCCAGATTGGGCGTACCCAGCGTGACGGTCTTCGCCTTGGCGGCGGCAGCCTTTCCGGCATCGCGGCCGAAAACGATAATGTCCAGCAGGCTGTTGCCCATGAGCCGGTTCCGACCGTGGATACCGCCCACCGCTTCACCGGCTACCAGCAGGTTGGGGATGGTCTTGGTGAATCCGTCGCCGCCGATCTCCAGGCCGCCGTTCTGGTAGTGCAGCGTGGGATAGACCAGAATGGGCTGCTTGCGCATATCGATATCGTAATTCATGTACATCCGCAGCATGGCGGGGATGCGCTTTTCAATAGTACCCGCGCCGTGAAGCTGCTCGATCATGGGAGTATCCAGCCAGACACCGTCGCCCAGCGGCGTGTGAACGCCCTTTCCCCGGGCGGAACACTCCCGGATGATGGATGCGGCGGAAACGTCGCGGGTCTCCAGCGGGTGCATAAAGGCTTCGCCCTCCCGGTTGACCAGCATGGCACCGATGGAGCGAACCTTCTCGGTCACCAATGCGCCGTAGATCTGGCTGGGGTACAGCGCCCCGGTGGGGTGATACTGGATGGTATCCTGATACAGCAGGGGTGCGCCGGCGCGGTAGCCCAGAATCAGGCCGTCGGCGGTTGCGCCGTAGTGATTGGAAGTGGGGAAGTTCTGATAGTGGAGCCGTCCCGCACCGCCGGTGGCAATGACGACGGTCTTTGCTTTCGCTACCAGATAATCGCCGGTCTCCATATTCAGCAGAACCGCCCCGGTCACTTGGCCGTTCTCGTCCTTCAGAAGCTCCACTGCGGAGGTGAACTCCACAACGGGGATCTTCCGGTTCAGGACCTCGTCCCGGACGGTGCGCATGATCTCCGCACCGGAGTAGTCCTTGCAGGCGTGCATCCGCTTCCGGGAGGTGCCGCCGCCGTGGGTCGTGATCATGCGGCCGTCGGCGTCCTTGTCAAACATGACGCCCAGATTGTTGAGCCACTGGATGGCGTCGGGTGCTTCCATGACCAGGCGGCGCAGCAGCTCCGGCCGGGCGGCGAAATGACCGCCGCCGAAGGCGTCCAGATAGTGCTGGACGGGAGAATCGTTCTCCTTGTCGGCGGCCTGAATACCGCCCTCGGCCATCATGGTGTTGGCGTCGCCGATGCGCAGCTTGGTGACGATCATGACCTTCGCCCCCGCCTCGTCGGCCTCGATGGCGGCGCAGGCGCCCGCGCCGCCGCCGCCGATGACCAGCACGTCCACGTCATAGTCGATCTTATTCAGGTCGGGCGCGCCGCTCAGCAGACGGCTGTTGGCGTGCAGCAGGTTGGTCAGTTCCACGGGAGCCTTCTGGCCCTTGTTGGGGCCGACCTTGATCTCCTTGAAGCCCTCCGGGCGGTAATCGGGGTGAAAGGCTCTCAGCAGCTCGTCTTTTTCTTCCGCGGTCATTCTGCGCGGCTCTACGCCCATACGCGCGGCGCGGGTGGCCTCCACCTTTCGGATGGATTCCAGCATTTCAGGTGTATACATGGTGCGCCCTCCTTACTTTTCGATATCCCGGTGATTGTAGAGTTCCTGCATCTCGGAAATGGGTTTCTGCATGATGGCTTCGATCAGCTCGTCGTAAGCACCGGCGTTGATCTCCTCCACCCGATTTTCCAGATGGGCGGATTTAGGCGCGATGTACTTTCCGGTGAGACGGCGGGCAAGCAGCCCCACCATGGGATGGCTGATACCGGCGGGGCAGCGCACGGAGCAGCAGCCGCAGCCGACGCAGTCGAAACTCTCCTCGGCACACTTTTCAAACTCGCCCCGCTGGGCATATGCGATATACTGCATCACGTTCAGGTTCTGGGTACAGGCCTTTGTGCAGGCGTTGCAGCCGACGCAGGCGTAAATTTCGGGGTACAGCTCCATCATGACCCGCTGATCGACCTTCAGGCCGTCGATATCATAGGTGCGCTTGTCGGTGGGAAAGAAGGGAATCGAGGCGATATACATCCCCTCCTGCACCTGGGTCTGGCAGGCAAGGCAGGTCTTCAGCTCGTTTTTGCCCTTGATGCGGTAGATGGTGGCGCACGCGCCGCAGAAGCCGTGACGGCAGCCGCAGCCCCGGGTCAGGGTGTAGCCCGCGTATTCCATGGCGGTCATAATGGTCAAATCACCGGGGACGGAGTATTTCTTGCCGAAAAAATAGACATTTACCATGTTTTCCATAGGTTTTTGTCCTCCTTAGTATTCGTTGGGCATGGCGTCCACCTGGTCAAAGCGGAATACGGGGCCATCCTTGCAGACGTACTTCGTGCCGATGTTGCACCGGCCGCATTTGCCCACGCCGCACTTCATGCGCAGCTCCAGGGTGGTATAGACCTGCTCGTTGGAGAAGCCAAGCTCCCGCAGCCCCTGCAGGCAGAATTTGATCATCACGGGAGGGCCGCAGAGCAGCGCCACCTTGTTGGTGTCGAAGCCGATCTCCTTGAGGTACGTCGGGACAAAGCCGACGTGGCCGTCCCACCCCTCCTGGGGGCGGTCGATGGTCAGGTAGACGTTGACGCCGGGGGCTGCCGTCCAGACCTTTTCAATTTCCTCCCGCCTGACCAGATCGTCGGCACTGCGGGAGCCGTAGAGAATGTCGATGGTTCCGTAGTTTTCCCGGTTGTCCAGGCAGTAGTTGATCACACTGCGCAGCGGGGCAAGACCGATGCCGCCCGCAATGAACAGAAGGTTTTTGCCCTTCAGCTCCGTGTTCACCGGGAAGGAATTGCCGTAGGGGCCGCGAACCAGGATTTCATCGCCCACATTCATGGAATGCAGCTGATCCGTCAGCACGCCGCAGCGCTTGATGGAGAATTCCTGATAGTCCCGGTTCGTCGGGGAGGAGGTAATGGAGAACATGGCCTCTCCCACGCCGGGGACGCAGACCATGGCGCATTGACCCGGCATATGCTCAAACAGCTTTCCGCCGCCGGGGGCGTTGACCCGGAAGGTCTTGACGTCGGGGGTCTCGGTGCGGATGTCGGTGATGACGCCGACCTGGGGGATCAGGGTGTCCCGCAGGAAGCCGGGATTGAACTTACATTCGTGCATCGCTTCGCTCATACATTCCCCTCCTGTTCAAAGGCTCTGATGACCTTGACGATATTCAGTCGACTGGGACACTTGTCCACGCACCGTCCGCAGCCCACGCAGGAGAACATCCCGTCGTTATTGGCGGGGAAATAGGCCAGCTTGTGCATGAAGCGCTGGCGGAACCGCTGCATCTGGCTGGTGCGGTTGTTGCCGTGAGCCATCATGGTAAAGTCAGAGTACATGCAGCTGTCCCAGCACCGGTAGCGCTGGACGCCGCGGCCGGTGTCATAGTCCTTGATGTCGTAGCACTGGCAGGTGGGGCATACAAAGGTGCAGGTGCCGCAGGCGAGACAGGGCTTGTACAGCTGCTCCCACAGGGGCGAGTCAAAATTCCGCTGTGCCGCGTCGGCGCCCCAGTTTGCGAGGCTCAGATCTTTCAGTGGCAGCTTCCGGCAGATGTCACGAATAGTGGCCTGCTCCGCCGCCACCGGCGCGTCATCCCACGGCTCCAGCAGGGACTCTACCTGTCCGGTCAGCGCCGTTCCCTTTTCCGTCCGTGGCTGCCAGTACAGATATTCCCCGGCAAGCCAAGCGGTCACATCGCCCTCCGGCGCGGCGCAGTCGATGCCGAAGGTTCCGCAGAAGCAGGAGGTTTCCGGCCGGGAACAGGCTAAGCTCACGAGAACGCCCCGCTCCCGGCGGGCAGCATAATACGTATCCACGGGCTGGCTCAGGAACACCTTGTCCAGCACTGCGACGCCGCGCACATCGCAGGCGCGGATGCCGAAGACCACGAAGGGCTTTTCCCGCAGGGTCTGCGGCTCCACGGCGAGCTTGCCGTCGGTTCTTTCACAGGTATACAGGTTTTCGCTCTGGGGGAAGAAGACGTCCTTGGGGGATTTCACGGTTTTCAGGGTGCGGATATCCACGTCCGCATCCGGCTGCCACAGGGCAAAATTGGTCTTTCCGGCAGCCTTTACCGGCAGAAACAGGTCGTTTTTCGCCGCCATGGCGGCATAAAGTGCCGCCAGTGCCTGGGTTTTGATCCGATACATCCCCTTACCCCCTTCCTACGCCGGGTTCGGCATCGTCCTGACGGAAGCTTGTCAGCGGCGCGGGGCTGTCCAGATCGAGGCCTGCCTGATAGTCTCCGTACAAGGTGTTGATTTCCTTGATAAATTTCCGGTTGAACAGGTGCAGCGGAATGCCCTGAGGGCAGACCCGGCTGCACTCGCCGCAGTCGGTGCACCGACCCGCCACATGGAACGCACGGATAATATGGAACATATTTTCCTCAAAAGAAGTGACATTGGCCTTCTGCTCGCTGTTGAAGGCCGTACTGTCGAAGACGCACTTCCGGCAGGAGCAGGCGGGGCAGACGTTCCGGCAGGCATTGCAGCGGATGCACTTGCTCAGTTCGCTGCGGAAAAAGGCAAATTTCTCCTCGGACGGCAGCGCCTCAATCCGTGCCACCTCCCCAAAACGGTCGGCATCCACGGTGTTCGAGGATTCTCCCAGCAGTTCGTCGTAAACCACATGCTCCTTGCCCTTGCATACATGGCAGCGCTCCAGCATGGCGGATTTGTAGGGCAGCGTCCGGGTGCCGTACAGGGTCTCGACGGTCAGATTTTCGGCGGGATCAGGGTACGCCGCGCCAGAAATGCTCAGAATCCCGTCAACGGGGATTCTGGAAAGCGACAGCTTTCCCTTGCAGCCTACGCCGACGATATATGCCTTCTCCCGGCTGACCCGGTGCTCCCGCAGGAGCTGGTTGAAGCTGTAGGAATCGCAGGGCTTCAAAAATACCAGGGTTTTCCCCTCTTTCTTCTCCGCTTCGATCATGTACTTACTGAGGTTCGCGCCGCAGAAGCCGTTGTAGACGAAGCCGTCCAGAGAATCCGCCGTGTCGAAGAAGGCCGGCTCCGCGTCCCAGACGTTTTCGCCCTTCCGCCAGCCCAGAACCCGGGCGACCTCGCCGGAGGAAAGGAGCTGCTTTGCTTTTTCCATCAATTCCTGCATCTCAGATCCCCCAATCTCACGCTCGGGCCAAGGGCCCGGACGGCTGACACAAAGCTGTTCATGGTTTCGGAGAACTTTGCGCCCTCGGCGGCGGAGACCCACTCCACCCGCGTGCGCCCGTCCTCTACGCCCAGATAATCCAGCATGGAAAACAGCAGGGTCATCCGGCGGCGGGCATAGTAATTGCCGGTGGAGTAGTGGCAGTCGCCGGGATGGCAGCCGCACAGAATCACGCCGTCCGCGCCTTTTTCAAAGGCACGGAGGATAAACATGGGGTTGACCCGGCAGGAGCAGGGTACCCGGATAATCTTCACGTCCGCGGGATACGCCAACCGGCTGGAACCGGCGAGATCCGCACCGGCGTAGCTGCACCAGTTGCAGCAGAAGGCCACGATCGTGGGCTTCCAGTTTTCGTTCGTTACCGGCATATGGCGTCCACCTCCGCAATGATCTGTCTGTTGGAGAAGCCCTGCAAATCCATGGCGCCGCTGGGGCAGGTCACGGTGCAGGCGCCGCAGCCCTGACACAGGGCGCTGTTGACCACGGCAACACGGCGCTCCTCCCGGATGCCATGGTCGTTGACCTGACGATTTTCGTAGCTGATCGCGCCGTAGGGGCAGACATTGGCGCACTGGGAGCACCCGTTGCACCGCAGCTCGTCAGGCTTGGCAGTGCAAGGATTGGTCTTGAGCTTGTCCTTTGCCAGCAGGCCGATGACCTTCACCGCGGCGGCGCCCGCCTGGGCTACGGTCTCGGGAATGTCCTTGGGCCCCTGACACACGCCGGACAGGAACACGCCCGCAGTGGGGGATTCCACAGGCCGCAGCTTGGGATGGGCTTCGGTCAGGAAATTGTTAGTATCAATGGAAGCGGTCAGCATGGTAGCGATCTTCCGCACATCCGGGTTCGGCTCGATGGCGGTGGCCAGCACCACCATGTCCGCCTTTTTCAGAATCTGCTTATTTTCCAACAGATCGACGCCCTGCACCAGCAGGCTTCCGTCGTTCTGGGGAGCAACCTTGCCCACCTGACCCTTTATGTAGTTGACGCCGTAGTCCTCCACCGCCCGGCGGTAGAATTCGTCAAAATTCTTACCGGGCGTCCGGACGTCAATATAGAATACCGTCACGTTGGTATCCGGGTACTTGTCCCGGATGAGCATGGCGTGCTTGGCGGTGTACATGCAGCAGATTTTTGAACAGTAGGGTTTGCCCCGGCTGTCGGCGCAGCGGCTGCCCACGCACTGGATGAATACGATCTCCTTAGGGGCTTTGCCATCAGAAAGCCGCTCCAGATGCCCCTTGGTGGGGCCTGCGGCATTCATGATCCGCTCCAGCTCCAGAGAGGTGATCACGTCCTTGCTCTCGTTATAGGCATACTCGCCGTACTTGTCCAGTTTAATGGTGTCAAAGCCCGTGGCCACGACGATGGCGCCGTACTGTTCGGTCACGATCTCGTCGGTCTGGGTGTAGTCGATGGCTCCGGCTTGGCAGAACTTTTCGCAGATGCCGCACTTGCCGGTCTTCATCTTGATGCAGCTGGCCGCGTCGATGACAGGAACGTTGGGAATGGCCTGGGCGAAGGGGGTATAGATGGCGGTGCGGGTGTTCAGCCCCCGGTTAAATTCGTTCAGCGTTTTTTTCGAGGGGCATTTTTCCTGGCAGACGCCGCAGCCGGTGCATTTGTTCAGGTCAACATACCGGGCTTTCTTGCGGATGTCCACCGTGAAATTTCCCACGAAGCCGGAGACCTTCTCCACCTCGGAATAGGTATGGATGGTGATGTTTTCATGAGCTGCCGCCTCCACCATTTTGGGCGTCAGGATGCAGGCCGAGCAGTCCAGCGTCGGAAAGGTCTTATCCAGCTGGCTCATGCGTCCACCGATGGAGGGCGATTTCTCCACGATATCCACCTTGTAGCCCGCGTCGGCGATATCCAGTGCGGTCTGTATCCCGGCGATACCGCCGCCGATGACCAGCGCCCGCTTTATGACCCGGCTTTCCCCTGCCGACAGCGGCGCATCCAGATGCACCTTGGCAACGGCGGCGCGCATCAGAATGACCGCCTTCCGGGTGGCCTCCTCCATGTCCTTGTGGATCCAAGAGCAATGCTCCCGGATGTTGGCAATCTCAACCAGATAGGGATTGATCCCGGCTTTTTCCGCAGCCTTGCGGAAGGTCGTCTCGTGCATCCGGGGGGAGCAGGAACAGACAACAATGCCGGTAAGACCCTTTTCCCTGATTGCGGCGGCGATCCGGGACTGACCGGCCTCGCTGCACATGTAGGGATAGTCCTCCGCGTGGAAAACGCCCGGCTCCTGCAGCGCCATTTCCACCACTTTTTTCACGTCCACCGTCGCGGCGATATTGCTGCCGCAATGGCAGACGAACACTCCGATTCTCTGCACGGGCCCTCACCTCCGTTGTTTTCTGAATGCGCTGACCAGAAGCTGCTGCGGGATATCCTCGTCCAGCAGCGCCCCGATCTCGTCCGGCGAAAGGCCTTCCTGCCCCCGCCGGCGAATCAGGATCTGCCGCGCCGCGTCAATGAGCTTTCCGGGCTTCACATCCCGGGGACACCGTTCGATGCAGGCAAAGCAGCTCAGGCACTTCCACGCGGAGACGGAATTTGCCAGCGCCTCCACGTCGTCGTTGATCACATAGGTGACAAACTGGTGAGGCTTAATGTCCATTTCGTTGAAGGACGGGCAGGAAGCGGAGCATTTGCCGCACTTCATGCACTTGAGGGGGTTCACGCCGCTGATGCGTTTGATCTGTTCCACCGTATTCACGCGTCCACCTCCGTAATGCCCAGCGCCTCCGCCAGAAGCTCGGTGAAATACACCACAGGCAGGCTGCTTTCCCGGCTGAGGTTATATTTGCACAGGGGGCAGGCGGTCACAAGGCATTCCGCGCCGAAGTCCGCCGCGCTCCCGGCGATCCGGCTGCACAGGCTGCCGGACAGCGCCTTTTCCTTCAGGGATATGTACCCGCCGCAGCACTCGTTGCGGTAGGGGTATACCACAGGCTCCGCCCCCAGCGCCCGGATAAAATCCTCCAGGATGGTGGGATTTTCCGGGTCGTCAAAGGCCATGACCGCGCTGGGGCGCAGGAGAAGACAGCCGTAGTACGCGCCTATCTTCCGCCCAGTCAGGGGCTTTACGACCTTTTTCTTCACCTCGTCGAAGCCGACGCGGTCGCGCAGCACCTCCAGGAAGTGCAGAACCCGGGTCTCCCCCCGGTACGGCTTGTCTAGCCCCAGATAATTGTTGGCGCGGAGCTGAGTATCCGCGTCGTTTTTCATATCGTCGTTGACGCGCTTGAGGACATGGTAGCAGGCGGAGCAGACCGCGATCAGATCCTGCCCCTTTTCCTTGGCGTCGTTCAGCGCCCGGACGGAGGAAAGTTTGGTCGCGATTTCGTCCGCGCCCAGGGGGTACACGCCGCCGCAGCACTGCCAGGACTCCAGTTCCTCCAGTTCAAACCCCAAAATCAGAGCACAGGCTCTGGCGTAATCGTCCAGAGCCTTTGCTTTGTTTTTCAGGGTACAGCCGGGATAATAGCTGTATTTCATAGCGTTCCTTCCTTTATATATCCAGACTTGCGATGACTTCCTTCAGTGCGTTGGCGCTGGCGCGGAGCTTCGCCTGCTCGTCGTAGGTCAGCTCTACGGGAACCTTTCCCTTCACGCCGTTGGGGCCGATGATGGTCATGGTGCTGATGCACACGTCCTCAATTCCGTACTCTCCGTGCATCATGGAGGACACGGTGGCCACGCTGTTATAGGCGGCGACCAGCGCACCCAGAATCTTGTTTACGGAGGCGGAAACGGCATAGAAGGTAGCTCCCTTCTTGGCAATGATCTCGCCGCCGGATTTCTGGACGTATTTCAGGGTCTGTTCCGGGTCGAGCCGGTCTTTCGTGGCGCACTGCTTGACTACCATGTCCTCATATTCGCTGAGAGGGCAGCCGGAAATCTGCGCCAGAGACCATGGGATAAAGGAGGTATCTCCATGCTCACCGTAGACGTAGGCGTGGATGTTTTTCTGAGCGATATTATAGCGGTGGGAGAGATCATAGCGGAGCCGGGCGGTATCCAGAATGGTGCCGGAGCCGATGACCTGATTTTCCGGGATGCCGGAGACCTTGGTGAATACGTAGGTCATGATGTCCACGGGGTTGCTGACGATAACGTACAGGGCGTTGGGGGCAACGGCTGCGATTTTTGGCGCGATGTCCTTCATAATGTTGACATTGGTCTGCGCAAGATCAATTCGGCTCTGACCGGGCTTGCGGCCGATACCGGAGGTGATGATCACGATGTCGGAGTCCGCTGCGTCGGAGTAATCACCGGCAATGACGGAGATCGGCTCACGGAAGCTGGTTCCCTGAACGATGTCCATGACCTCGCCCTCTACCTTCTCCTTGTTGATATCGACCACTACGATCTGGGAAGCAATGTCCCCCAGAGACAGTGTGTAGGCGATGGTCGCTCCCACATTGCCGGCTCCAATAACAGTTACTTTTCTGCTCATGAAAAAACTCCTCTCGGTTGGGGCAGCGCTGCGCAATGCGGTACTGCCTGAAATTTATACAGAACCCGGCGGAATTCCGCCGGAGCAATGTCAGCATTTCACTGGGATCCGTTTCCGAACCCCAGTGAAAAGGATGAACAACGGCCTGATATTGGCTATGGCGTGCCAAAAAAGAAAAAGAAATGAGGTAAAGAAGGTGGAACACACAAGCCCTGCCCGAAAACGGAAGGACTCCCGCAGCTGTCGCTCCGCAGGTTTCGGACACGGCCTGAGGGGTAAGCCAGACCGCTGCTGTATCAGCACTTGTTCTATCGATAAAAGTATATCAAACAAGCTCGGAATATTGAAATTGAAATACCGCATAGATTGTTTCCATATTTGCATGACGTCAACCACCCCTTTTGCCGGGAAAAGCCTCCGTCTCCGGTCAATTAATAAAATGCTGTAAAGAAACGGGATATTCTTTTTTCCGGCAAATTGGTCAAGTTGTGGCAAAAAATCCAGGATTTCCCATCGGAACGGAAAAGCGGCCATTCCAATTCGGAATGGCCGCAATAAAGTTTTGGCATGGCTATACACTAAAAGCCACTCTGTTTCTCTGCAAGCACAGTCTGTCGATGAAATCCCGGTCCAACCGGCTGAACCGGTATCCGGCTCTGCTGATGATCAGATCCTTGAACTGGCAGTTCTGATGACATTTCCGCTGGGTCAGTCGGTTGCTCTGGAGAATTTCCTCCGGCAGCGGCGAGACCCACATGTACGCGCAGGGGTTGGCGCGGAGCAGATCGAACTGGGTCGCCCGGTCGTACACAAGAATGCGTTTGGAGCTTCGCAGGAAACAGGAGTGCGTTTCCGACTCGCTGACGCGGATGTAGGGAACCTCCTCGTCGCCGAAGGCGATCTCCACGTAAGGGTCAAAATCCCCGGCGGACAGCTGCTCCTTCTGCGCCAGAGGGTGGTCGTGCCGCATCAGCGCCACGTAACCGGACTGCCACAAAAGCTCATATTGCAGCCCCGCCTCCGCCAGACTTTTCAGGAAGTAATCCTCGTCCTCCGTATGATAGCGGATGACTCCCAGCACGTAGTGTCCGTAGGCCACGGAATCGATCACGCGCATAGAGCTGGTTTCCAGAATATCCACCTCCATGTCCCGCTGATTGTCAAAGGAGCATACGTATTCGGATGCCGCCTTGGCGATATAGCTGACCCGGGGAATGGCCAGACTGAACAGCTGATGGCTGGTATCCTGAGCGTGGAGGATCGCGTCCATTTTCTGGAGCTGAGCGGCGATCTTCTTCGCGTATATCAGGAATTCCGTCCCCCGCTGTGTCGGAACGACGCCCTTGGAGGTTCGCTTGAAGACGGGAAAGCCCACGGAGGACTCCATGTCCCGGATGGCCTTGCTGAGGGTTGGCTGGCTCATAAACAGATTATTTGCCGCCTGCGTAATGGAGCCTGTTTTTTCAACCTCGATCGCATAGATAAAATACTGTGTATTCATACTCTGTCCACTCCTGTTCCCCGGCGGCAAAATAAAAGCGCGGCAGCCAAATGACCGCCGCGAACGTTTTTACGCAACACAAAGCACGCAGAGAAACCTCCGCGTTTACCCGTTTCTTGTAGTTTTTCTGACTCGTACCTCAGGCGAAAAATAAGCTCTGCCTTCTCAGGTTTCCCCAATGACCGGCTTCCGCCGACGGCTTATCTTCTCGGTACCCACAGCAGCGTTACCTGCGGGGCTTCTGACCCCATTCCCTTTTTAATCCCCACAGCCGGCCTGCGCACCATGGGGCCACAAGAACTATTCAGTTTGTTTATATCGATTATACCCTGAAATTCCGATAAAGTCAACAAGACGGATTTCTGTAAATCCGGGAAATTAGCTGTATTCTATATCAAACCTAGCCTCTGTTGCCTCTTGTTTTATTGTATCCTTTTGTATAGGCATCGTAAGCGTCAATTGCTTGACGTTCCATTTCATTCAAAGTTGAATACCCACTACCCTCAAACTTTACAATGTGGATTTCAAAACGGTCGTGATACTTATAATCGGCATAAACGTCTCCGTTTCCACCGTGGCCTGTAAAATGCTGGCTCACTCTTGTAAGTACGCGCACACTTTGTCCAACATAATTCTTGTTTTTGTCCCTATTATTGAGTATATATATGCCCGGACAATCCAATTGTGCCGAAAGCCTGTAGTTGCTCCTGAGTTGCATAAACTGTTGTGGGGTCATTGAAGTCTTACTTTCGACAAGGCTTCGTATCTTCTTTTTTGCCTGATAGTTTCTGTAAATAGGGATACCGGCGCAGGCGGCCAGGAAAAGAATAATCAGTGTGTTCGACGAAATACGCGGCATCGTAATGGGATTGAATACAGGCATTTCGCTCTGAGTAATCCCTGTTGCATACGCGCCAATAAACAGCCTGACGGTCAGGAAAGAAGCAATCCCGGATGCCGCGAGGGCGGATAAGAGGCATACCGCCAGGGAAAGATTGCAAATAAAGCCTCTATGCTTCCGTTTATTGTTATTGTAAACCACCGCAAACAGAATCCAACATAGAATTGCCGCAATGAGAGACGGCCATGAATTCCCGTTCAGCTGTTCCCGTTCAATCATGATTGAAGCATACAGGGAAAGCGCACAGCTGAAAGCTGCAAAGATGTTTAACAGCGCAATCGGAAAAGCGTTCCCATTCCGCTTTTTGGGTCTTCCTGGTCTGTTTTTTGGAGTGCTGTGCAAGCTGAAGTTGCCGCCGTACTTGCGTTCTCTTTCCCTATAATCCTCGCGGAACCAGTCCCTATCTTCAATACTCATGTTTCCCACTCCGTTTCATGTATTTGCAGCTACGTATTTCGGGATAATTTTTTTACGGATTAAAATGGAGCTTATTTGAGAATTGCTAATACCAGAGCCGTCAATGCACACACCGTGAGTATCAGCAGAATCCACAGAATAATTCTTCCAGAATTTTTGCGTCTTCTCTTCTTGACGGCACCGTTTGGGGCATCATTTGCCGCCACGCTATATTCATACGGGCTGACACCAGAAAAAGAGGCTTTTCCGCCAGAAATATAGGCGCGATTCAGCACAGCCAGTGGGTCTTTTTGCATGATGATTCGATCAGCAAAATTTTTGACATCCTCCACATCCTGTTCCGTGCATACCTGGTATACACTCACATTATGCGCAAGGACGTTTCTGGTTTTGCGCAATCCGCGTAGCTTCCAATAATCCCGCTTCCAATTGGGGACTATGCGCTCTCCCTTGGAAGAATGGCTTTCCATACCCTCAAGGTACTGCCTTACTCCGTCCCGACAAGAATGCCGGACAGGACGCTTGCCGCCTCCAACGCACTGCGCTTGGAATCCATAAAGGGGTGAACGTACATTTGCAGCGTGACCTGCACGTTGGCGTGGCCGAGAATTTCGGACAGAGATCTGATGTCCATACCGCAGTCAATGCACCGCGTCGCAAAGGAATGACGCAGTATGTGAAAATTTCTGGAAGAAATGCCCAGTTCCTTCTAGAATTTCTGAAAACGGTATTGCAGCGTTCTCGGTTCCATCGGCTTGTCACTGCCGGTAAACAGGTAATCATTTTCGCCCGCCCGGAAGGAACGCAGTACGGAAAGCATTTTCGCCGTCAACGGAATCGTCTGCAGGGAGTTGTCGGTCTTTGGCGTTTGAGTAACCAGCTCCGTGCGCCCGCCGTAGTTGATTCGATAGGCTGTGCGTCGAATATGCAGCAGGCCGCTGGTAAAATCGGCATCCGACCAGCGCAGGGCGCAGACCTCGCCCAACCGAATGCCGGTTTCCAGACACAGTAGAAAGGCCGTGTTGTTAAGCGTTGGTGTGCGAAGCACGGCGGCGCTGATTCTGCGGCTCTCCCATTCACTGAGAACCTCCATTGGCCTTTGTTTGACCGGGGGCGCACGAAATTCCTCTGCCCCGGCATACTGAAACTTCCGTCTTGCCAGTTTCAGCGCGGATTTTAAATCACACAGATATCATTTACGGTTTTCGGAGACAGCCCGCCCTTGCCGTCCAGGCGCCCGGATCTCAGCTTCTTCTCCACAAAAGCATTCAGAATAATTAAAGGTTGCGAATATAGGCATCTAAAATATCCGCCGCCGTCTTTCTCTGCTTTGGAGTCAGGGAATCCAGCTTCTGAGTAAGTTCATCATACACAAAATCCTTGCCTGTCGGAACTTCATCACGGAGAATATAATCCGCTGAAATATCCAGAGCAGTAATCAGCTTGATAAATAGATTCATACTGGGCATTTTTAAGCCACGCTCAATTTCACTCAGATATACCTCACCAATATCTGCTTTTTCGGATAGGCTCTGCTGCGTATATCCCTTATCCAGCCGCGCCTGACGGAGCTTCTGTCCCAATGCTGCCTTGTCCATCGCTTTCATCCCCCATGCAAATAGCACTAAATTAGTGTTATTAGTATAAGGAAAATGGAAACTTTTTAGAACAAGCGTATTGGATTGATTTTATGCTATTAGCTAATTCGTTTCAAAAATTACTATCAGCTATTTTATCGTTTCCTCATGCTCCGTTTTCTGACGCACTCACTGCATTCCCCCCTATTTGCTTCATTCAATCCGCCATAAATTGCCATTTCAGATGCCGGCTTAACCGCCTGACATCTTTTGCACTTCACCCATCTGACATTAAATCGATCCAATACCGGAGAGCTCGAAGGTACATCCATTTTATCTCGAACTTCTTCCAAACCGATTCGATATTTTTCGGACGCTGATAAAGTTTGCTTGGGTATATTCTTCTTTCGGAACCACTGATACCCATTATTGGTTTGATAATCTCTGTTCTTTTCGAGATTCTGTTCCTTGATTTTTCGGATTTGATCTTTTTCTTTCTGGAAATCCGCCAGTCTTCTCATTCGCTTTTCAGAGGAACTATTCAGATCCTTCAGATTCAAATAGCCATCTATCGCCAAGCAGCTACACTCGGAGTCCGGAGTACAATTATAATCGCAGTTATAGCAATCGTTTGGAAAAGCGTAGAATATCCCATTGTATTCCCGCTCATGAATTGGGCACGCATACGCATTTTGGGTCCTGCCTTTAATTATACCAGGCGTCCTTGCCCTTTCACGGATTTGTTTCTCTGTCTCGTCCCTCATTCTATTGCATATCCACTCTTTTGAAATAAAAGACGATTTTACACTATTTTCTATCAACCTTATGTTAATTGATTTCTCATTGTTTATTCGAGGTAGCTTAATTGATAAGCAACACCATCCTTTTTCTCTCGCTTCTCTTTCAAGAAGTGTATAATCCTCTGCTGTATAATAGTTATCAAAAGACAAAATAATTCTGGTATATGCTCCCCCAAGTTCCGCTATTAACAAAGGCGGGTACTGCTCCGGAGCGCAATGATAATATACCCGGCCAACAGGCACCTTTTCCTCTTTTTTTGCAGTAAGTATCCGCTGTCCCATTTTAACCTTCACACAAGGTACTTCAATTTCCCTGCAATTTGACAGCATCTTCTTCACGAGAAGGTATACCGCAATTTCATTCGCATATACACAGTCATAATTTGATTGATGTGCAAAATGGTGGACATTCTTTTCACCTTTTCTTGCAATAAAATCGCCTTGGCAAGCAGCGCATTTGCAGTTACAATTCAGCCCACGAAGCGCAACATCATCAATATACACCACATCGCCGCTTGACTTATCGATACCCCAATAAAGGTGAGATTTGTTGGTATGCTTGATATTCACATCACTTTTGTACATAAAGAAGCCTCCTAAATTGGCATATTCCTTCAGCACAATGCGGAAGCCGCCGCCATCAGTTACCTACTCCCCGTGCTTATTCGTATCCGCAAGCAGCTCCAGCTGCCGCTCCATTTCCTCCCGCAGCACCATAGGCATCTTCAGCCGCATCCTTCCCCCAAACTGGAACAGCCACCCCCAAAAGGTTGGGCTAATCTGTACCTTGACATTGGCTGTGTACTTCCCATCTTCTTCCTGCCAGATTTCGGTATCCTCACCGAATTTGTCGTAGACAACACCAATCAACGCCTTACTGAACTCCAACGTGACCGTCTCCGTTTTTCCGTTATACATCTTGAATGCCTGCTCTGTGTAATCCGCGACATTGGAGGCGTGAATCACAGCCCGTTGATCTGCGGATTCCGCTTCTACACGCACCTGTTCCATGCGGTCTACCCGGTAATTGACGACATCGTTATGCTTTGCCGAAAAGCACATCAGGTAGTAATTGTCCTCATTGTAGACCAGTGCCACCGGGTCAACAATGTAGCGGCTCTTTTCTCTGCGGTATACCTTCTCCCTGTTCTCATTCAAATCAAAGTAAATAAACGACACCTTTTTATGCTTCCGCAGAGCTTCTTCCAGGGATTCCACAGAATAATAGATTTGCTCATTGCTGTGCTTTCTGGAATTGAAGCATACCATACTTCCCCGCAAAAGCTCCGCACGGTGGTTACTGCCCAAGGCCGCAATCTTATCAATCAGGTTCTTCGTCTTGGATTCCGAAATAAAGGATGCCGCCTGAACCGCGTCAATCAGTATTTTCAGTTCCGCAAGCGAGAAGCTACGATCCGCAATGTAGTACGCTTTATCATGTCCCTGCATTGTGGAGAGGATTTCATACCCGCAGTCGTTCAGTACAGCGATATCCTTGCTCAATGTTCTGCGGTCACAGGAGATTCCGGCCTCCCCCAGCATAGCGCATAGCTCATTTGTTTTTAGCGGATGCTCCCCGTCACTGTTTTCACGCAGCAATTCCATCAATTTGAGCAGCTTTACCTTCTGTGGCGTACTAATCTCCATGCTTTCCCCACCTTTTTTATGTTAATTCGATTATAGTCTAACTTTTCACCGTTGTCAATTTGAAAGAGTCACAGTTCTGTGACTCTTTCATTGTATGCAAACATTTGTTCTTGACAGTATTTACGTCACCCGCTATAATAAAGGCACCCGAAGTAAAAAGCTCTTGCTCACAGGGCTATTCCACTCACGCAGGAGGTAGGAAGCCGCTATCGCCTGTAGCTCTGTCAAGTTAGAGCTGCGCACGTTCTTGGAACACCTTTTTCCTCTCAAAAGGTGCGGTTTTTCACCACGAGGAGGTTTATCGATGAAAGTATTTATTTCAAACAAAGAGATTGAAGAAATTGCTTCCGGTCTGATTCACGTGGCCTGCGGCCATCAGGAATCCGGTCAAATCGATATTGACAGCATAGCCCGTTTTCTCGGCCTGTCCGTTCTGTACGAGCAGATCATGGAGGAAGACATGGACAAGATTGGTTTCCTGTCGAATGGTTCGTATCCTCTATATGTAAACCGGCAAAATCAACGGGTTGGGGTTGTCTTTCCAAAGGATACGATTATATTAGATTCTTTTTTGCAGCGTCCCGCAGAGAACTGCCGCAGGCGGTTTGTCCTTGCCCATGAAATTGGCCATGTCCTGATTAACCGTGCAGACCCTCTGCATAATCCAGCTTGCTTTGACCGTGACTACGATAGCGAGCGGAGCTACAGTTTTCAAGAACTACAGGAACGTCTGGATTTAGGTGAGTGTCAGGCCAACACAATGGCTGCCCTGTTGCTCATGCCCAAGCCGCTTCTCGAAAGCACACTGCGCCGCCATGTCAGGAGACAGCGCATTCCCATCTATGGAGAGTGTGTGCTTCTTCCCCGCACCAAACCGGCAGTAAACGCTATGGCCGATGAACTGGGTGTCTCCTTTTCTGCCCTGCTTATCCAGCTGAAAAAGTATAACATGGTGGAACGTCATGACATACAGGAGTACGTTCTGAAAATGAGGCAGGCGACATGATTGGACGACATACCAGACCCGTTCCCCCGGCGCTTCCTGGCCGCCAAGAGCGATTAGCGTTGTCAGCCTCCGAATCCCAGTATCTTTCCCTGCGAGACATACGCTGCCCTCGCTGCAACTACCTAATCATTAAGGTGTATTCAGATAGTATCGGGCATATCCGTCCGAAGTGTCCTAAGTGCAAAGCAGAGGACTCCTTGAATCTTGCTTATTTCCGTAGGCAACGGGGAGCACAGTCTATAAAAAAGAAATACTACAAATTCTAACTAAATATCACGACTTACAATCGCGCAAGCGGAGACGATCTTAGATCGGGACTACCAAGCACCGTACAAAGTCGGAATCAATGGGATAACCATACCCATTTTGATTCCACTTTTACGGTGCTTTTTGCTGCCCGCTGCGCTTTGTACGATGAAAAGAAGTCCTTTCCCGGATAGCTCCGCGGAAAGGACTTCTTATGTTTCTTACGCTCTGGCAGGAATATCTGGCACAATACCCCTGATCTCCGGAATTTTGACCTAACCAAAATCAAAATTCAAAGGAGATTACTATGGTTTACAACTACAATCGGGAAAAGCACGCATTTGATCAGCGTTGGACATATCTGCGCAAGGCGTACAGCCACGCGGGAATGTCAGAAACCGCCATCGCAGATATATATAAATTTGACAAAGAGGAATTCAACTGTACACGCAGAGAAAGAGAACACGCTCTGGTCAGTCTTGACAGTCCTAATTTTGAAGAAGGAAGCTGCGGTCTGGATTTGTTTGCACTTGGCTACTACACCTGTGATTCCTATTCAACCGTCCCCCAAAAATATGCCTGGATTGACCAGATTCAGGACGAAGCACTGTATGGCCGTCTCCTGCAGCTGTCCGGTGATGATAAAGAGCTGCTGACGCTGATTGCCTTTGAGGGATTTTCTGTCCGCGAAGCCGCCGCTGTTTTCCATATAAGCGTTCAGGCCGTCTACAAGCGTCTCAAGAAAATCGGTCGGCTGCTATATGGTTAAGGAGGTCACGCTATGAACTACCCTCAACCTGACTCCGCTGTCCGTTCCGCAGCTTTAGAACTTACACTGTGTCCGGTATGTGCCAGATACTTTGGTAGCGCCTCGGATGTCACAATCCGAAGGCTCGATTCCTTTCAGCAAGTAAAGGAACTGTGTTCCTATTGCGGCGTTCGCTTTGGCTGGGATTACACAGTCCTCCGCAAACAGTCCCGGCGGAATAACGCTCCCCATAAATGGGAAAAATCAACCATGTAGATTGGAGGGAAAATATGGGCAAGCTTCAGATTAACAATATAACATACGTTGTTCAACGTGAATTTGTCGGTGAAAAAGCACCTTCCGATCTGATCCGTGAGCGTATTCGCCAAGCACATTGCCAGTCTTTACCTTTGACAACTCCGGCCCCCCATGTGTATAATTCAGGCGAAAGCACCTCAACGACGAGGTATGCTAAATGAATTCAACAACATCTAACCATTTTCCAACTGCAAATTTTTCTCTAAGGAGGTATACAAGCACAACTTCTCTCTCCCTTGCCTACGCCTACTATAGATTGTCTCAGGAAGAAGCGCAGGACGGGCAGTCCTCTGCCAGTATCATTAACCAGAAGAAAATCGTTGAAGCCTACTGCGCTCAGCGAGGAATCGTTCTTCTGGATTCCTTTGTCGATGACGGTTGGTCAGGCAGCAACTTTGAACGTCCCGGTTTTCAGAAAATGATGAAAGCTTTACAGGCCGGGAAAGCAAACATGGTCATAACCAAAGACCTCTCCCGTCTGGGGCGTGATATGCGGGAGGCCAGCTACTATGCCGAGCAGTTCTTTCCGGAGCACCAGATCCATTATGTAGCCATCGCTGACAATTTCGACTCTGAATTGGAGAATATCATGGCTCCTTTTCAGTTCGCAATGAATGAGGTATACCTGCGTGACGGTTCCAGAAAGGTTAAGGATGTTTTGCGGATGAAACGAAGCAAAGGCGAATACTGTGCCTGCCCACCCTTTGGCTACAAGAAAGACCCCCGCAACAGAGATCGGTTGATCCCGGACGAGGAAACCGCGCCAATCGTCGCGCAGATTTTCCAACGCTCCGCCGCAGGCGACTCCTGCATCAAAATTGCGCATGATCTTACGGAAGCCGGTGTGATTACGCCTCTTAAGTACCGGGTACTATACCGCGACAACTTTTCCGACACAGGTGCCGCCCGCGCCACGGATTGCTGGAATTACACCACGGTAAAACGGATCATCAAGAACCAGGTTTATCTTGGCAATACGCTGCTTGGGAAGACCCGCAAGGCAAGCATTAAGTCCCGCAGAAAGATTTCCATTCCGCAGGAAGATTGGGCCATAACGTCCAATACGCACGAACCTCTCGTTGATCAAATGACCTTTGACAAGGCGCAAGCAAACCTCGGAAAAGGCAGCCGCGACTACCGTCAATACGACCAGGTGCGGAAAAGCATTTTCGGTGGTATTGCCGTTTGCAGCCGCTGTGGATATTCGCTGTGTTCCTCCGGGACGGTTTACAAGGGCGAGCGCGAAAAATACTGGTTTCTTTCCTGCAATCATAAGAGCAAGCGGTTTGAAAACCCCTGCGAGGGCGTCAATATTAAATATGCCGATCTTCTTGAAGTGGTTCGTCAGGATTTGAACAGCCTGATCAAGCTGTCTGACAAAGAAATCAGTAAGCTGGTAAATCAGGTCTTGGAGGAAATCAACGACGAATCCGCCAAAAAAGTGCGGGAGGCAAAGATTGAAAAAGCCAAAGCACGCCTGAATGTCATTAACCGGACAATCGGGAAGCTGTACACCGACAACGCCGAAGGGAAGCTGGCTGATTCCAGATTGGAAGTCATGGTCGCCGACCTTGAAAAAGAAGCCTCCGGCCTTGAGAAAGCTTTGGAAGTTCTCTGTGCGCCGCCCCCTGACGATGACATCCGTTCCAATTACAAAAGGTTCTTTGATCTTGCCAAACAATACTCCACGGTCGAGGTTCTGGATCGGGACACTCTCCTGACTTTCGTCGAAAAAATTGAAGTGGGGCCTAAGATATTACCCGATGGATACGTCAAAGCACCCCGGAAAAATGCCGTCTATCAGCAAAGTGTTAAAATATATTACAAATTCATTGGGTGTCTGCATATTAAACCCCTTCAAAATTTCCCTCAAAACAGGGTGATTTCAGAACAATCTGAGGCAATTTGACGTTCACTATGTAAAAGAGACATCAAGGGAGGTTGGCGTGAACCTGACCAACGGTTACAACGGTCACCTGACCTCCCGCGAAGCCGGCTCCGTCGGCGGCCAGATGGTCAAGAAGATGATCGAGGCTTACGAGCAGGGTCTGCAGTAACGCAAACAGGGCGCTCTTTCAGAGCGCCCTGCCTTTTCATTTTTATACTATTAAATCTTAATTTTAATCAGGAAGGCATCGCCTGACGGCGCTGCCTGTTTTGTGATTTATAAGGAAAGAAATCACAAAACAAGTCTCATATGAACTCCATGCCCTTCAGGCAATTAAAATCTTTTTTAAAGATTTTAATTGGAGTTCAGTATAAAGTCCTCTCAGTCACCTTCGGTGACAGCTCTCCCAGAGGGAGAGCCAAGGGGCTGCATACGTTGGCACGAGAAATGGAGCGCATCTGTACCGATACGCTCCATTTACTGTTTTACGGCCACCCATCAAAGGCGGGGCGTGGTCTTTTATCCGTTAAAAGTTTTCCTCAAGCAGCGCCCCGAACGCATCCCGGGAAAGCGGGTCCGTCACGGAAATGGAGTAGGCGTAGCTTCCGTCCGTCCAGATGGCCAGACTGTACGCGCCGTTGCCGCCCTTTAAGGTCACGGCGTTTCCGGAGATTTCCAGTGTTTCCTCCTGCGCGTACACATTGCAGTCGCCGGAATTGTCCTCCGTTCCGGGGGATTTGCGGTAGCACAGGCTGTCACTGCCGCCGAAATACTGGATTTCCGCCAGTTCGTCCCAATAGGACACATATTCCGTGCGCTCCACCGTAAAGGGAACGCCCGTCAGCTCGTTCATGGGAATCCCCGTTTTTTCGGTCAGCGCTTCCAGACTGTCCACGGTGTCGATCTGGGCGACCGCCATCATCCCCTGTTCCGGCGGGTCTGTCTGCTTCGGCTTCCAGACGTACCAGCAGCACACCACGATGGCAAGACAGGCCGCCAATGTAACCAGCCGCCGGGTCAGCTGACGCTTCTTCTGCTTTGCCTGTTCTGCTTCCACATTGCGGAGGACTCGCTGCCGCATTTCCGGCGTCACTTCGATTTTATCCATGATCTGCTCATACTTCAAAGTCATAGCCCTCCTGCAAAATGGTTTTCAGCTTTTCCCTGCCCCGGCGAAGGTCGGAACGGACAGTGGACGGATTCCGCTGTAAGATTTTTGCGATTTCCTCCGTGGAATAGCCCTCGTAATAGTGCAGGTGGATCACCTCCCGGAACTGCACCGGCAATTCCTTCACCGCGTCCCAGACGAAGGACAGGTCTTCCCGCCCTTCCTCTGCCAGCTCGTCACTCAGCTCGTCGGAGGTTCGGAGGGCGTTGTACTCGATGCGGTTCTTGCTCAGGTTCGCCGCCACCCGCAGGAGCCACGCCTTTTTGTGCTCCTCGCTTTCAAAGTTGGGGGCGGCGGTCAGAAGCTTCAGAAGCGTGTCCTGCAAGACTTCTTCCGCGTCCGCCATGTTATGGAGATAACTGTAGGCGCAGCGCAGAATGGCGTTTCCGTAGGTATCCAGAGCATCCGCCGCCATCTGCCCCGCCCGGTCATCCGCCTTCGTCTGCTGCTTTTCCTGCGGGAGCAGGCGCAGAGCAAACGCGTACAGCCGCCCCAGAAGCCGCCACCACAGGGGCATGGGAATTGCTATTGCTTCCATTCCAAAGGTTCCTTCCTTCTAAAATTCAGGCTGTTTTTCAGGCCAGAGCTTCCACCCAGACGCTCAGCTGCTCGGCGCTCATACCGGCGTTGCACATTACGGCGTAGGAATAGGTGCCGTCCGTCCATGTCGCGGTATAGATCAGGCCGTCGTTGCCCTTGCAGTGGACAGTATGCCCGTCGATGGTCTGCTCTTCGGCAACATCGTAGGTGTTGTAGTCGCCGCTGATGTCGTCGCCGCCCACGCCCTTGCGGAAATACAGTTCGGAATCGTCGCCGTTGCTGAAGATCACCTGGGCGATTTCGTTTTCAATGGCCGCAATGTAGCGCTCGGTGTAGCCGTCCACGGTCTCGGGGGCAGTGAAGGAGAAACCGGCGAGCTTGCCCGCTTCTTCCAGACTGGTGCATTCCTGCCAGGGGTCGGGAATCTGGATGTTTTCGCCGTCTTCCGCAGGTCCCCAGGTCTTGGGGTCGCTTCCGGGAATGACCGTACCGTCCGCTGTGAAAGATGCATTGTCCTTGTGGGTGGTGGGCGCGGGAGCATTTGCGTTTCCGCTGCATCCCGCAATAGCCAGCGCCATTACCAAACTTAAAATAACAGCAATAAACTTTTCCATAATCAAAACATTCCTTTCTTTTTCCCGGCATTTCCACCGTTCTATCCTGTATACAGCCGGGCAAAGGGAAATGTTGCAGTTTCCCCCAAAAATTTTTTGTGGCATTCTTTCGCGGTTTGCGGTATCATGATATAAAGAAGGTGATAAACATGTATTTTGCATACGGGGAAACGGAAGTTTCCTATCTGCGCCGGAAGGACAAGCGGCTCTGCGCGGTCATTGACCAAATCGGCCACATCGACCGCGCCGTAGATACCGACCTTTTTTCTTCCGTCATTCACCACATCATCGGACAGCAGATCTCCACGAAGGCGCAGGCGACCATCTGGCAGCGGATGCAGGACGCCCTGGGAGACGTGAACGCCGAGACCATTCTTGCGGCGGGCATCCCGAAGCTGCAGGCGCTGGGCATGACCTTCCGCAAGGCGGAGTACATCACGGATTTTGCCGAAAAAGTCCACACCGGCGCTTTTGATCTGGCCGCCGTGGAGCGGATGTCCGACGAGGACGCCATTGAAGCCCTACGGGCGCTGAAAGGGATCGGCGTGTGGACTGCGGAGATGATTCTCCTGTTCTGTATGCAGCGCCCCGATATTTTCAGCTACGACGACCTTGCCATTCAGCGGGGCTTGCGGATGGTCTATCACCATCGGGAAATCGACCGGGCGCTGTTTGAAAAATACCGCCGCCGTTTCAGCCCCTATTGCAGCGTGGCAAGCCTGTACCTGTGGGCGGTGTCCGGTGGGGCGATCCCGGAAATGAGGGACTACAAGCCCAAATCCAAATGATCTTCCGGGGTCGCAAACGCTTTTTCAAAGGCCGCCGCATCGGCCTGGGACGTTTCCCAGCCGTATTTTTTCAAATCCACGCACCAGCAGTGACCGTTCCAGTATGTGGGAACGCCGTCCTCCGCCAGAAGCGTTCGCTGCAAATCGGAAATGACAAAGTGCTGCGCCCCGCTCAGCTCGCCCCTGCCGTTGACCACCCGGAAGGCGGGGATATCCTCCCCGGCCAGATTCTCCCGCAGTCCGTAGCCCACCTGTCTGGAATTTCTGGGCTTGCCGCAGAGCATGGCGATCTGCCCGTAGGTCGCGACTTTCCCTCTGGGGATGCGCAGGCAGACGAGCCGCATTTTTTCGTAAAACGTCATGATTTTCCCACCTTCGACCGTTGTCAGATTATTGTAGCACTGAACGGGGATTTGAACAACGGAAATTTATGCAAATCAAAAAAGGAGTGTTTTGTAATGAATAAAAAGGTACTGATCCTGTCCTCCAGCCCACGCAAGGGCGGCAATTCGGAGACGCTGGCCGCGGCCTTCGCCAAGGGCGCACTGGAAGCCGGGAATCTGGTGGAAACCGTACATCTCCGGGAAAAGAACTACGGCTTCTGCCGGGGCTGTCTCGCCTGCCAGAAGCTGGGGCACTGCGTCATCAGGGACGATGCCGTGGAGATAACCGCAAAAATGCACGACGCCGACGTGCTTGTGTTCGCCACGCCGGTGTATTATTACAGCGTCAGCGGCCAGCTCAAGACCATGCTGGATCGCGCCAACCCGCTGTACGATACGGACTACGCCTTCACCAAAGCCTACCTGCTGGCGACGGCGGCGGAGGACGAGCCGGAAACGGTGGATGGCACCCAGAAAGCCGTGCAGGGCTGGGTGGACTGCTTCCCCCGCTGTGAACTGGTGGACACGATCTTTGCGGGCGGCGTCAACGGCGTCGGCGACATTGCCGGACATCCCGCGCTGGAAAAGGCCTATCAGGCCGGGAAATCCGTGTGATTCCGGCATTTTTTACCCAGAGAAAAGGCCGCATTCCCCTGACGGGGAATGCGGCCTTTGAAATTGATTCGCTGTCAGAGAGGCAAGCCCGGATTACCGGCCCTCGCGGATCGCGGCCTGCGCGGCGGCGAGACGGGCGATAGGCACACGGAAGGGGCTGCAGGAAACATAGTCCAGACCGATCCGGTGGCAGAACTCCACGCTCATGGGGTCGCCGCCGTGCTCGCCGCAGATGCCGCAGTGCAGCTCCGGACGAACCTTCTTGCCCTTCTCCACAGCCATCTGCATCAGGGCGCCGACGCCGGTCTGATCCAGCTTGGCGAAGGGGTCGTTCTCGAAGATCTTGGCGTCGTAGTAGGCGTCCAGGAACTTGCCTGCGTCGTCACGGCTGAAGCCATAGGTCAGCTGGGTCAGGTCGTTGGTGCCGAAGCAGAAGAACTCCGCTTCCTTGGCGATCTCGTCGGCAGTCAGGCAGGCGCGGGGGATCTCGATCATGGTGCCGACCTCATAGTGCAGCTGGGCACCGGCTGCGGCGATCTCGGCGTCCGCCGCCTTGACCACCACGTCCTTGACGAACTTCAGCTCCTTGGCGTCGCCGGTCAGGGGGATCATGATTTCAGGCACCAGCGTCCAGTCGGGGTGACGACCCTTCACTGCCAGCGCCGCGCGGATGACGGCCTTGGTCTGCATGGCGGCGATTTCGGGGTAGGTGACCGCCAGACGGCAGCCGCGGTGACCCATCATGGGGTTGAACTCGTGCAGGGAAGCAATGATATCCTTGATCTGCTGAGCGGTCTTGCCCTGCGTCTTGGCCAGCTCGGCAATCTCTTCCTCGGTGTTGGGGACGAACTCGTGGAGCGGGGGGTCCAGGAACCGGATGGTCACGGGGTAGGACTCCATGGCCTCGTACAGCGCCTCGAAATCGGCCTGCTGCATGGGCAGGATCTTTGCCAGAGCGGCCTCCCGCTCCTCAACGGTGTCGGAGCAGATCATTTCCCGGAAGGAGGCGATACGGCCTTCCTCGAAGAACATGTGCTCGGTACGGCACAGGCCGATGCCCTCGGCGCCCAGCTCTCTTGCCCGGATGGCGTCACGGGGGGTGTCGGCGTTGGTGCGAACCTGCAGGCGGCGGTACTTGTCAGCCCAGCCCATGATGCGGCTGAACTCACCGGCGATCTCCGCGTCACGGGTCTCGATGATGCCGTCATAGATGCAGCCGGTGGAGCCGTCCAGACTCAGCCAGTCGCCCTCGTGGTAGGTCTTGCCCGCCAGAACGAACTTCTTGTTTTCCTCGTCCATCTTGATCTCGGTGCAGCCGGAGACGCAGCAGCGGCCCATGCCGCGGGCAACGACGGCAGCGTGAGAGGTCATACCGCCGCGGACGGTGAGGATGCCCTGTGCAGACATCATGCCCTCGATGTCCTCGGGAGAAGTCTCCAGACGAACCAGAACCACCTTTTCGCCTCTGTCAGCCCAGGCCTTGGCGTCCTCAGCGGTGAAGACGATGCGGCCGCAGGCGGCTCCGGGAGACGCGGCCAACGCGCGGCCAACGGGCTGCGCGGCCTTCAGTGCCTTGGCGTCGAACTGGGGATGGAGCAGGGTGTCCAGCGTTCTCGGCTCGATCATGGCAACGGCCTGCTTCTCGTCGATCATGCCCTCGTCCACCAGATCGCAGGCGATCTTCAGAGCGGCAGGGGCGGTACGCTTGCCGTTACGGGTCTGGAGCATATACAGCTTACCGGCTTCCACGGTGAACTCCATGTCCTGCATGTCGTGGTAGTGGCTTTCCAGAATCTGGCAGACCTTGGTGAACTGGGCGAACGCCTCGGGGAACTTCTCCGCCATTTCGGAGATGGGCATGGGGGTACGGACGCCCGCCACCACGTCTTCGCCCTGCGCGTTGGTCAGGAATTCGCCGAACAGCTTCTTCTCGCCGGTGGCAGGATTCCGGGTGAAGGCAACGCCGGTGCCGCAGTCGTCACCCATGTTGCCGAAGGCCATGGACTGGACGTTGACAGCAGTGCCCCAGGAATAGGGGATGTCGTTTTCACGACGGTAAATGTTGGCGCGGGGGTTGTCCCAGGAGCGGAACACGGCCTTGATGGCGCCCATCAGCTGCTCCTTGGGGTCGGTGGGGAAATCCACGCCCAGCTTGCTCTTATACTCGGCCTTGAACTGGGAAGCCAGCTCCTTCAGGTCGTTCGCATCCAGCTCCACGTCCTGGGTCACGCCCTTGCGCTCCTTCATCCGGTCGATGAGGGCTTCAAAATACTTCTTGCCCACTTCCATGACCACGTCGGAGTACATCTGGATGAACCGGCGGTAGCAGTCCCACGCCCAGCGGGGATTGCCGGACTTGGCGGCCATGACGTTCACCACGTCCTCGTTTAAGCCCAGGTTCAGGATGGTATCCATCATGCCGGGCATAGAGGCCCGGGCGCCGGAACGGACGGAAACCAGCAGCGGGTTCTCGTGATCGCCGAACTTCTTGCCGGTGATCTCCTCCAGCTTGTCCACGTAGGACATGATCTCGGCCTTGATATCGTCGTTGATCTGACGGCCGTCTTCATAATATTTGGTACAGGCTTCCGTGGAAATAGTAAACCCCTGGGGGACCGGCAGTCCAATGTTGGTCATTTCGGCCAAATTAGCGCCTTTTCCGCCCAGGAGTTCCCGCATTCCACCGTTTCCTTCGGTGAATAGGTATACATACTTGTGAGACATACTTCCATTACCCCTTTCAGTTCTTTGCGTGTGCCATTTTCAATTTTAATGTTGCATTTTTGAATCCTATTTTGTGTCGCTCACACAGTATAACACGGCTCTTCGCAAAATGCAAACCTTTTTGCAATATTTATGCAGAATTCCAAAAAAAGCCGCTTGGGAATATGCAGTTTGACAGCTTTCCTGCAGCACATGGAGGTTTCGTGCCGCAGATGCAAAAAAAGGACACGCTTTCGCGTGTCCTTTGGACGTTTTTGGGTGGTCAAGCGCCGGGGGTGTAGGTATATTGCAGCACCTCGCCGCTGCTGTCGTTGCAGACGATCACGGCCGTACCCAGGCGGGTCAGATTCTCGTTTTTGGCCGCCGGGGTCTTTTTCAGACTCCAAAGCTCTGTCTGGTCAAAGTCCTCCGCGGCGGAGCCGTCGGCGGGGGTGATGGCGTAGTAGGCCACGGTGTAGGTCACCTCTTTGCTCAGGAAGGGCTTCTTCGCGTACTCGATGATGGCCACGCAGGGCTTGTTCTCCCGCGTCCGCCCGGAGATGATATCGTACATCTCCTGATTCTTCTCCACCACTTCCTCAGCGGAGTAGTTCTTCGTCAGGGAGTTGTTTTCATAGTAGTAGCCCAGATATCCCGCCACGCAGCCGCAGCCCAGCGCGAACAGCACCGCCAGTGTTACGATCTGCTTCTTATTGAATTTCAGGGCTTCCTTGGAGTGACCCACGCTGTAGGTCAGGCCGAGGCGGTTGGTGATGGGCAGCATCACGCCCAGAAACAGCGCCAGCAGTACGGACTCAATGGGGAACATGAAAATGTTCTTGATCATGCCGGGGACGACCATGGCGAGGGTGTACTGTTTGCCGTCCATGTAAAGGGCATAATACCACATCATGATGGGGGTCTGGAGCAGCACATTGATGACCAGACTGACGGTAAACCGGCTGAGCATGACCCGGGTGGTGGTGACCTTTGCCCGGTACAGGAACAGGGCGAAAACCAGGGCGCCGCCGACTTCCGTCAGGATAAAGGGCAGGAAGTACATGCCCTCCGGACGGATGACGTAACCCAGCACGTCCGTGATGCAGGCGGCCAGCATGGCCATCACGGGGCCAAAGACCATAGCGCCCAGCGCATTGACGAAAAACGCGGTATTGATCTTCAGGAAGGGCGTAATGGGGATGGCGACCTGCTTCATAACCAGACGCAGGGCGATCATGAGCGCTGCGAACACCAGCATGTGGGTGTCCTTCAGCTCGGCGGCAGCGTCACGCCAGTAGGCTTTGGAAAACGGATGGGAATACAGGGTATTGCTCTTTTGTGATCTGGACATAAAAAGTCCTCCTTTCATGCAGCGATGATCCCATGCTCCCGCATTGACCCTACGGAATCGTGTATGCAAAAACTCCCCTTGCGGCTTTTCGCCGAAAGGGGAGATAGATTGCAGACACATATAACCCGTGGGGAAGGGCAACGCTTAAAGCCGCGACCATTCGCCCGACCGAGTATCGTTGCTACATAAAGGAGGTTATCCCATATGCAACAGCGGGTGCGGTGACCCCATCGTGGAACATTCCTTCGTCCGCCGGGCAAACTCCCCGTCCCGATGGCACTTAACGCGAGGTCTCCTACTCTGTTCGCAGACAAATATACACGAAAGGAGCGGAAAAGTAAATAGGTTTTTTACATTTTTTCGGAAATTTCCGCAATTTATTCGGCGTTCGTCTTTGCCATGGCCGCCCGCATCAGCACCATCCGGTAAATCTCGCCATAGGACAGGCGCTCCACTTCCTGCGCCGCTACCAGCGGAACCTCTTTCAGCACCAGATCGCCGGACTTTACCGTGAGCGTCCCCAGACGCTGACCCCGGCTGACGGGAGCCGTGACGGTCGGCTCCAGCGTCACCTCGCTGGTAACGCCGCTTTTCTGCGCCTTGTCAATGAGCAGCGCCATGTCCGCCTCCGGCACCGCGCTGACTCCGGCGTCTTTCCCCAGCCGCACCGGGATCTGGTTGTCGCAGTCGCTCAAATCCGGGCTGACCACCGCGAAATTGGCGAAGCCGTAGTCCAGCAGGGACTTGCAGGCGGCGTTCCGGGACTGGCTTGTCTCCGCCCCCATGACCACAGCGATCAGCTCCATGCCGTCCCGCATCGCCGACGCCGACAGGCAGTACCCCGCCCCGGAGGTAAAGCCGGTTTTCAGTCCCGTGGCGCCGGAGTAGAAGCGGATGAGCTTGTTGGTGTTGGACAGGCCGAAGGTGCCGCCCCGCACGGTGTCCATCCAGATGGTCGTGTAGTTTTTGATGAGGGGATGGTATTTCAGCAGCTGCCGGGACATGAGGGCGATGTCATAGGCGGAAGTCCGGTGGTTCACGGCGTCCGCCCCGTCGTCCAGACCGGTGCAGTTGACGAAGCTGGTGTCGTTCATCCCCAGCTCCTGCGCCCGCTGGTTCATCATGGCGACGAAGGCGCTTTCGCTGCCCGCGATATGCTCCGCCATGGCGCAGGCACAGTCGTTGGCCGAGGACACCGCAATGGACTTGAGCATGTCGGAAACGGACATGGTCTCCCCTGCCTTCAGGTAGATCTGGCTGCCTCCCTTGGCGGCGGCAGCTTCGGAAGCCGTCACCGTATCCGTCAGGGCGATCTTCCCGGAATCCACCGCTTCCATAATCAGCAGCATGGTCATGACCTTGGTCACGCTGGCAGGGGCAAGGCGCTCATGGGAATTGGACTCATACAGAATGGTTCCGGTGGCAACATCCATCAGCACCGCGCTTTTCCCCGCCACATCCAGCTCCACCGCCGACGCCGGCAGCGCAATCTGGCACAGCGCCAGCACAAGCGCCGCGACACATATCATCCGCTTCATAGTCATCCCTCCAAACGATTCGTAGTACAACCTATGTCCGCGGGGGATGATTATGCCGGATTTCTTCACCGGTTTGTGCTGTTTCCCGGCCGGTATATAACATTTTGTTGTGCAGTCCCATATTACATTTTGTTTTGTATATACTTGATTTCAGGGGGGGTGTAGGCCATGTATGAACGCATTCGGAATCTGCGGGAGGATCACGACCTCAAGCAGGAGGACATCGCGCGGCTGCTTCACTGCACCCAGGCCTGCTATTCCAATTACGAGACCGGCAAGCGGGACATCCCAACGGAGGTGCTTCACACCTTGGCAGACTACTACCACGTCAGCATCGACTATCTGCTGGGGCGAACCAGCCGGAAAGAGCCGTACCCTAAATAATAACCGTCCCCGGCAGCGTCAGCCTGCCGGGGACTTTTCCGTATATGCAGCGCCAACTGACATCCTCTGCGGGATATTTTTCGTGTCCCGCCCGCCCACTGCACATTTTTTCGCCGCCGGAATACCATGGAATGAGCGGCAAAGCTCAAAATTCGATATCGGAGGTAACTTCTATGTGCAACAACAACGGTCTGTGCGGCTGCCTGAACAACAACTGGTGGTGGATCGTCATTCTGATCCTCCTGCTGTGCAACTGCGGCGGCTGGAACGGCTGCGAGAGCAACAATAACAACGGCTGCGGCTGCGGCTGCTAAACAGAGAACGGGCGCCCTCTCCGGGCGCCCACCCACATGCAAAACGAGGGAGCGGTAAAACCGCTCCCTCGCCTTGTTAAAATTACATATCGAAGGGTTCCATGCTGAGGACGGGGTGACCCACCTCGGACAGGAAGTTCAGCAGCTGCTCGGGATCCTCGGTGCAGATGGTCTCATCGGCGATCATGTCGGTGAAGTTCTCTACGCCGTACATTTCCAGAGCGGTCTTGTCCAGACGCTCACGCATCTGATCCTTCAGAATCTTGGGCAGCCAGACGATACGGCCGGGGCCGCCTTCGGCAGCGATGAACTTGTGGGAAGCAATGAAGTGCTTGCCATGACCCATGAAGCCGGGGGTCTGCACGCCGCCGCCGGTCATGGAGGCCATCTCGGAGAAGGTCATGCCCAGAGGCGTCATGCCCGCATGCTCACGGCAGGTGATAACGACGCCCATGGAAACAGGCTCGACGCCGCAGATACACTCGAAGCAGCCGCAGGAGGTCATGGGGTCCTGGAACAGGGAGTACAGGGTGACATGCTCCAGAGCGCCATGGCTGTACTTGTTGACGGCCTCGTCCACGCTGGCGTAGCGGCCCAGCTTCTCGTCGGTGCAGCCTTCCTTGAGGATGGGCTGGCAGGGACCGGCAGGGTCCAGCTCCTTGGTGGCCTTGGCGTCCAGCCAGGAAACGGCGCCGCACAGACCCAGACGCTCGGGAGTGACGATGCACACGTGGCTGGGGGAGAATGCCTGGCACATAATGCAGGTGTAGTACTGATCCACGGACTCGTCGGTCATGGAGGCCAGACGGGCGTCACGCTTGTCAAACACCTCGTTGGCAGCGGCGCGGAGGGCAGCGTTCTTCTCGGGATTGACCACGATGGTGACCTGGCACTTGTCCACAACGGCCTCAAACTCGCTCTTGACCTTGGCGTACAGCACTTCGCCCAGATGCTTGAACTTGAAGCCGGCCTCAAAGTCGGCCTTGGAGATACGGATACGGATCATGTCGCGCTGACCGGTGTGCATAACGCCCTCGATGCAGTTGATCCAGGAGTGCATCTTACGCTCCATGACGGACTCGAAGTCGGGCTGCATGGCCTTGCCGGCGACTTCCACGGTGTAGCTCAGGGAGATCTTGGAGCCGACGGGGATCTCGTCAATCTCGGGGCCGTCCACAACGATCTTGTGGTCTTCCACCTCGGAAGCGTCCCGGGTCTGCACCAGCTCGAAGCAGTCCACACGGGAGCCGTCCACTTCCACCTGCATGTCGCCGCGGCGGATGATCTCGCCCTCGAAAGCGGTGGCGAAGGCCACGGGGATGTCGATGTTGGTGATCTTCAGCTTGATGTCGCGAGCCTCCAGAGAGGTGGCGTTCCACTTGGAAGTATCCAGCTGCTGGATCAGGGACTTGGGAACACGGAACATGTTCTCGGTCTCGTTGGAGATAACGGGGAAGCCAAGGCAGATAGCGCCGGCGCCGTAGGAGACGATCTCATCGGACAGGGGCTTGTAAGCGTTGACAAACGCCTTGACGCGGTCCATGGTGTACTTGGCCAGAGAGGCGAAGTCGCCGGGGGTCACGTTGCCGAAGATCAGCGCGGCACGGACGGCCACGGAGACAACGTGGATAACGGACTGCATTTCGTAGCCCAGAGGCACCACGCGGACGTTCTCGCCCAGCTTCATGCCGGCGTCGAAGCAGTGCTTGATGGAGTCGCCGGTGAGGGTGACCAGAATACCCTGCGCCTGATAGGACTTGGCCAGAGCCACAGTCTCGGCGGGGTCTTCCGCGCCGCCGATGATAACGGCAACGCCGGGGATGTCGCCGGTGACCAGCGGCACGCCCAGATTACGGACGAAGGCGTCGGTCAGGTGGCCCATTTCCGGCTCGGCATAAGGCTCCGCGCCGTGCAGGTACTTCAGCGCTTCCAAAAACTCGGCGCACAGAGCGGATGCAATGCCGCTTTCAAAGGCGTCGTGGAGGCGGTTGTTGCGGGTCATCTTGGACTTGATGGTGTCCATGGCGGCCTTCATCTCACCCAGAGTGGTGATCTTCACGCCGGTGACGCCGTAGTAACAGGGCAGGCTGTAAGCGGTGCCGGGGAAAGATACAGGCTCGCTTTCGCCGTAAGCAGCGATGGCCTCATCAATGGCGGCTACAGTACGGGCGTAGTTGTAGTCGTTGCCGCCAAAAACTCTTTCAAAAAGTGTCACGGTATTTCCTCCTAATTTAAGATTCATCACGATCCAATATCGCTTTGATTTTCCGGATTTCTTCGATTGCCGCAGGACTGAAATCATAGGGGGATTTCCCCTGCCGGTCGGCGTCTATGATGTCAGGGTTGTAGTGGATAAAGCCCAGCAGGTCTTCCGCCGGAATGGCGGAGCGGATGAATTCCTCGTCGCCGTCGTCCCGGATCTTGTTTGCCACCACCCGAACGCGGGTAATGCCTAAGTCCTTTGCCAGACGCTTGACGTTGTGGTAGGTCTGCACCGATCTCGCGCCGGGCTCGATCACCACGATGAACTGATCCATGTTGGCTGCCGTTCCCCGTCCTAAGTGCTCCAGACCCGCTTCCATATCCATGATGACCACATCGTTCTTCCGATAGGTCAACGCAGAGAGGATGGCCTTCAGCATCACGTGCTCGGGGCAGACGCAGCCGCTGCCGCCCACATCCACGGTACCCATGACCAGCAGCTTGACGCCGTTGATCTCCTTGGAGAAGGTGTCCGGGATATCCGCCACATAAGGGTTCAGCTTGAAGAACTTATTGGCGGCATTGGCGCCGGTGCGCTCCTCCACCAGAGTGCGCATTTTGGAGATGGGGACAATGGCGTCCACTTCCTCCTGACTCAGTCCAAGAGCCAGTCCCAGATTGGCGTCAGGGTCCACGTCGGCGGCCAGAACGGTACGTCCCTCGTCGGCGTAGAGCCGCGCCAGCGTGGAGGCCAGCGTGGTCTTTCCCACGCCGCCCTTGCCGGTAATCGCTAGTTTCATTGGAAAAAGACCTCGTAAGTAAAAGTTATCCCGAATTCAAATCGCTTTTTGTTCGGGTGACGCAGGCTCCTTAGATGCCCAGTGCGGCGCGCTTGGCCTCGATGCACTCGATCATCTTGTCGCCCAGCTTCTCAATGTCGGTTTCCACGACGAACTTGGCCTCGACCCAGTCCTTGACGCCATGCTCGCCCTGAAGCAGCGCGGTGACTTCCTCGGAGCCCTTGGTGTAGGGGTCAACGCCCAGGAAGGTCTCGATGCCGGTCGCCACGACGTAGTTGCCGATGGAGACGGCCTTCTCGGACATCCATTCGGGAGCGCAGCCCACGACGGGAACCTGAGAAATGTGGATGCCCCAGTCCTTGGCGATATCGGAAGCCAGGATCATCATACGGGAAATATCCACGCAGGAGCCCATGTGCAGGACAGGCGGGATACCGGCCAGCTCGCAGACGCGCTTCAGACCTGCGCCGCAGTAGTCCTTGGCCTTTTCAGGATCCATCAGACCGGCCTTGGCGGCAGCCTGGGCGGAGCAGCCGGAGACGATCAGGATGATGTCGTTTTCCAGCAGCTTCTTCATCAGCTCAATGTGAGCGGTGTCGGGACGAACCTTGGGGTTGTTGCAGCCGACCATGGCCACAGCGCCGCGCAGAACGCCGGAATGCACACACTCGATCAGAGGCTTGGTGGTGCCGAACTCGTCCACCTGAGAGTTGGCGACGCCGTCGAGAACCTTCTTGATGGCTTCCACAGAGTAGCCGACACGGGCATTCTGCTTCATGCTGGGGATGTTGACCAGCTCAGGCTTGCGGTTCTTGAAGTTGTCGATTGCCATCTTGACAATGGCCTTGGCGTTCTCACCGGCGGTCTCGGCATGGAACTGGATGAACTCGGAGTCGGGCATCCGGGCGATGGGAGAGGTGGTGATGAACTTGGTATGGAAGCACTTGCTCAGGGGGCCCAGAGCGGGGAAGATGCACTGCACGTCCACGACAATGGCCTCGCAGGCGCCGGTCAGAACCACGTTCTCCTGATTCAGGAAGTTACCGGCCATGGGGATGCCGTGACGCATGGTGACTTCGTTGGAGGTGCAGCACACGCCGGAAACGGTGATGCCCTTGGCGCCCACGGACTTGGCATAAGCGATCATCTCGGGGTCGTTGGCATAGTAAACGACCATTTCGGACAGGCTGGGATCATGGCCGTGAACGACGATGTTGACATTGTCCTTCTCCATGACGCCGATGTTGGCGGTGGTGTCAATGGGCTTGGGAGTGCCGAACATAACGTCGGAGAACTCGGTGCCCATCATGGAGCCGCCCCAGCCGTCGGACAGGCCGGCGCGCAGCGCCTGACGGATCAGAGCTTCGGGCAGAGAAGAGCAGCCCATGTGGGTCATGTGCAGCGCGGTGGAGACTTCCCGGTCGATGGCGCGGGGTTCGATACCGGCTTCATGCCACAGCTTCTGGGTGTACTCGGGGGCGCGCTTCAGGAAGCGCTGTACGCCGAAGGGCTTGCCGTACTCCAGCAGGCCGATCTCGGCCATTTCATGAGCCAGATCGTAGATGTCCTTACCTTCGGTCTCTACGCCCCACTCCTTGGCGATGCGGATCAGCTTCTCAGGGTCCTTGACCTGATAGTTGCCGCCTTCCTTGGTCTGGTACAGGGTGTGCATGATCTCGCGGCCATGGTCGGAGTGCGTAGCAGAGCCGCCGGCGGTGAACCGCAGATAGTTACGGCCGACGATACCATGTACGTCGCAGCCGCAGATGCCCCGAGGGGCCTTCTTGGTGATGCGGCACGGGCCCATGGAGCAGATACGGCAGCAAGTGCCGGATTCGCCGAAGCCGCAATGGGGGGTCTGGTTCTTGACCCGCTGCTGCCAGGAGTCAGCGCCAACCTTGCTGCCGTTTTCCAGCAGAGAGTTGGTAGCTTGCTCCATCTCCTCAACAGTTGTCAAATAAGCCCAATCCTTCAAAGTGATTTCCTCCTAATCATTTGATTCTTTGAAAAGCCTGTGCGTACCCTACGATAGGTCATAGTGTATCGATACTATTGTACTCATTTAGCGTGCAGTTGTCAATCATGCAATTTGACACATTTCACGTGTTTTTTTCATCCCCCAGGGGGGGATTTTTGCTATTTCCCTTAAAATTGTGGAGAAAAGGTGCTTTTTGGGAAATTATTCACAAAAATGTAAAAAATTTTTTGCTTGAAAACGACCGTCCATGGCAGAAAGCGGCGGGGAAGCGCCGCCGCTTCCCCGCCGGAATATCCGATTTTTTGCGCACTCATTGAATTGTCAGCTTGTGGCAGTGACCCCCTCCGAGAACATGCTCGACACAGGTCTTGAAGCGTGCAAACCTGTCATTGGGGACAAACGCCAGCGCCGTTCCGGCAAAGCCGCCGCCGTGAATGCGGACAGCGCCCTCGCCCTCCAGCAGCTGCTGGCACAGTGCGATGGTGAACGCCATATCCTGCTTCTGGATGTAGCCCGCCGGGGTCACGTTCTGCAGCAGCGTCCATGACGCCATGCCGGAAGCGTTGACGAGGTGCAGGAACGCGTCAAAGTCGCCGTCCTTCAGCGCGTGCACCTGAGACTTCACCCGGCGGTTCTCGTTGAAAAAGTGGATAGCTCTGAGCACTGCCCGGTCGCCGGTAACCTTGCGGACTTCAGCGATGTGCCTGTAGAACGCCGCCTCGTCCACATCGTGGAGGACTTCCTTACCGAAGAACGCCGCCACCGCCTTCATTTCCACGGGCATGGCCGCGTACTCGTCCGTCAGGTCGGCATGATCCGCACCGGAATCGATGGTGCAGAGGGTATAGCCGCTGTGGGCGAAATCGTAGTCTACCTTTTCCACGATGGGATTTTTCGGGTCGGCAAAATCGATGTACACCAGTCCGCCCACGCTGGAAGCCATCTGATCCATCAGGCCGGAGGGCTTGCCGTAGTAGACGTTTTCGGCGTACTGGCCGATCTGGGCAATTTCAATGGCGGAAACCGCGCCGCCCGCAAACAGGCCGTTCAGGATACGGCCGATCAGCACCTCAAAGGCCGCGGAGCTGGACAGGCCGGAGCCGGGCAGGACGGTAGACCTGACCTTGGCTTCAAAGCCGCTCAGCTTGTACCCCCGCCGGGCAAACGCCGCCGCTACGCCGCGGATCAGCGCCGCCGTGGTGTTCTTCTCGGACTCTCTGGCATCCAGATCGTTCAGGTCGATCTCCACAGGCTTGTAGCCCTCGGAATCCACGCGGATGATGTTCGTGCCGGTCAGGGTGACCTCCGCCGTGGTCTCCATGTCAACTGCTGCCGCCAGCACACAGCCGTGCTGATGGTCGGTGTGATTGCCGCCGATCTCCGTGCGGCCGGGGGCGGAAAAATGATAGGTGTCAGCCATTTTGAACCTCCGTCAAAAATCGTTTCAGGGCAGCTCTGCCCGATTCGGTACACTTGTAAACGCCCGCGCACTCCAGAACCCGGGCAAACACCTGACCGATCTCATACTGAATGATCGCCTCGGCGTTTTCGGCATTGAATTCCGGATGACGCGCCATGAACGCATCCGCCCAATCGGCGTGCTTGGAAAGCTCCTCGCTTACGTGCAGGTTTTCCCCATTCAGCAGGGCTTCCCGCAGATCGGCCATTTCCTTTTTCAGTCTGCCGGGAAGCACGGCAAGACCCATGACCTCGATCAGGCCGATGTTCTCTTTTTTGATGTGGTGGAGTTCCTCGTGGGGGTGGTACAGCCCCATGGGATGCTCCTTCGTCGTCAGGTTGTTCCGCAGGACCAGATCCAGCTCATACCGCCCCTCCCGCATACGGGCGATGGGGGTGATGGTATTGTGGGGCTCGCCGTCGGTCTCCGCGAAAACCGTCGCCGCCGGGTCGCTGTAGGTGCGCCACTTGGCGAGGATTTTGCCCGCCAGATCACAGAGGTGGTCTTTGTTTTTCGAGTTCAGGCGAAGCACCGTCATGGGGTATCTCACCACACAGCAGTCCACATCGGCAAAGCCGGGAACCTCGAAGCCGAATTCCTTTTCCGCCTTTTCCATGGGGAAGCTGTGGTGGCCGCCCTGAAAATGCTCGTGGGACAATATGCTGCCACCCACGATGGGCAGGTCGGCGTTGGACCCCAGGAAATAGTGGGGGAACTGCTCCACAAAGGAGAACAGCTTATCGAACACTCCCCGGTCAATGACCATGGGCGTGTGCCGGGCGTTCATGACGATGCAGTGTTCATTATAATAAACGTAGGGCGAATACTGGAAGCCCCAGAGCTGGCCGTTCACCATTACCGGCATGACCCGCAGGTTCTGCCGCGCCGGGTGGGAAATGGTTCCCGCATAGCCCACGTTTTCGGGGCAGAGCAGACACTTGGGGTAACCGGAGGCCTTTTTCAGCTTCGCCGCCGCGATGTCCCGGGGGTCTTTCTCGGGCTTGGACAGGTTGATGGAAATTTCCAGCTTCCCGTATTTGGTCTCCGCCGTCCAGCGCTCGTCCTTCGCGATGCGGTCGCGGCGGATGTAGTTGCAGTCCTGACTGAGGGTGTAGAAGTAGTCCGTCGCCGCCTTGGGGGACTGGGTATACCGCGACCGGAATTCCCGCACCACCTCCGACGGGCGGGACGTCAGGAAGCCCATGAGCTTCGTGTCGAACAGGTCGCGTTCGGCGATGGTATCCGCGATCATCCCCTGCTGGGCGGCGTAATCGCACAGCAGATTCAGGCACTCCGGGAAATCAAAGCGCTGCTCCTGCTTTTCGTAACTCTCCAACCGCAGTTCAGAAAGAAGGGTATTCCGTGCGAACGTCTCGTCCAGTGGGTGGAGAAGGCCGCAGTTTTTCGCGTAATCCAGCAGCGCATCCAGCGCCGCCCAAACAGTTTCAGTCGTCATAGCCATGGGGATGCTCCTTGTGCCAGTTCCATGCGGAACCAATGATGGTCTCAATATCGTCATATTTCGGCTTCCAGCCAAGCACGGTCTTCGCCTTTTCGCTGGACGCCACCAGCTGCGCCGGGTCGCCCGCGCGGCGGGGGGCCATCTCGCACTTGATGGGCTTGCCCACGACCTTTTCCGCCGTGTCGATGACCTCCTTCACCGTGAAGCCCACACCGTTGCCCAGATTGAAGACGTTGTTTTCCCCGCCGTTCATCAGGTACTCCGCCGCCAGAATGTGGGCGGAAGCAAGGTCAGTGACGTGGATGTAATCCCGGACGCAGGTGCCGTCCCGGGTGGGATAGTCGTCGCCGTAAATCGACACATGGTCCCGCCGTCCGTTGGGGACCTGCAAAATAATGGGGATCAGGTGGGTCTCCGGGTCATGCGCCTCGCCGATCTTACCGGACATATGCGCGCCGCAGGCGTTGAAGTAGCGCAGCGCCACAAACCGGATGCCGTGGGCAACGGACGCCCAGTAGAACATCCGCTCCATGGAGAGCTTCGTCTCGCCGTAGCAGTTCGTCGGGTGGGTGGGGTCGGTCTCCAGAATCGGCACATGCTCCGGCTCGCCGTAGGTCGCCGCCGTGGAGGAAAAGACGATGTACTTTACCCCATGCTCGATCATGGATTGCAGCATCGTCCGGGTGCCGCCCAGATTGTTATCGTAGTATTTCAGGGGATTGACCATACTCTCGCCCACCTGAGAATTCGCCGCGAAGTGGATGACCGCGTCGATCTTCTCGGAGGAAAACACATGGTCGCAGAATTCCTTACTGCGGATATCGCCCTGATAAAATCTGGCCTTCGGATGCACCGCCTTGCGAAAACCGGTTTCCAGATTATCGGCCACGACCACGTCGTAGCCGTTGTCAATGAGTTCATACACGGTGTGGCTGCCAATGTAGCCCGCGCCGCCAAGTACCAGAATCGTTTTCATTTATACTGCCTCTTTTCTCCACAATAGCGGCAGATGACCTTCATCTGCCGCTATTATAAAACATGGTTTACTTCTTGGCAAGATATTTCCGCATATCCAGCGAGCAGGCCGCCAGGATGATGCCGCCCTTGATGATGTACTGCATGGAGGGGTCGATGCCCAGCATGGACAGTGCAACGAAGATGATACGCAGCACGAACACGCCCAGCACAATGCCGCTGATCTTGCCGGTGCCGCCGACGAAGGAAACACCGCCGATGACGCAGGCCGCGATGGCGTCGCACTCGTAGTTAAGGCCCGCCGACTGGGTGATGGAGCTGATGCGGGCGCCCTCAATGAAGCCCGTAACGCCGTACATCGCACCGGCGAGGGTGTGGACCATTACGGTCGTCCAGAACACGTTGACGCCGGAGACCTTGGCAGCGTCGGCGTTGGAGCCGACGGCGAACATGTTCTTGCCGAAGGCGGTCTTGTTCCAGATAAACCACATCAGCGCCACGAAAATCACGGCGTACAGCACGTACCACGGAATGGAAATTTTCGCACCGGAGCCGGTGGTGAACTGGATCATGGGTGCGGAGACCACGCTCTTATACTCCTGAGACAGGCCGGAAACGGGCTGGCCGTTGTTGCCGTTGAGCATGAAGAAGATCAGGATCAGGCCGTAAGTAATGAGCTGGGTGGCCAGCGTCACGATGAAGGGGTGCAGGCTGAACTTGGCTACGAAGAAGCCGTTCACCATACCGATCAGCGCGCCGATGGCGACGACAATGAGAACCGTCAGCAGAATCCAACCCGGGGTAATGGCCGGGAGGTTGGAGAAAAGCTTCCGGGAGATGGTGCGATCCTGCAGCAGCGCGCCCGCGACGGCTGCGGTCAGGCCGACCACACGTCCGCCGGACAGGTCGGTACCGGTCAGGACGATGCAGCCCGCGATGCCCAGCGCCATGGGCAATGACGCCGCCACAAGGGAAACGATGTTCGCGATGGAACCCGCGGACAGGAAATTCTTATTCTTGATTGCCGTATAGACGATGAAGATCACCATCAGAATATACAGCGCGTTATTCAGAATGCCGTCCGACCAGAACCGGCGGCGATCCGCCTTGTCGAGTCTTTGGTATTCTTCACTCTTTCTCTGAAGCTGTTTGACTGGATTTGCCATACCGCTGCCTCCTTATACATACTTCGCCGCAAGACGCATGATGTCTTCCTGCGTTGCTGTCTTTGCATCGACTTCACCGGCCAGCCGTCCGCCGGACATGACGAGAATCCGGTCGCACACGCCCAGCAGCTCGGGCATTTCGGACGAAACCATGATGACCGTCTTGCCTTTGTTCGCCAGATCAAGGATCAGCTGGTAAATCTCGTATTTCGCGCCGACGTCGATGCCGCGTGTCGGCTCGTCAAGCAGCAGCACGTCCGGCTCGGTGAGCAGCCAGCGGCCGATGATGACCTTCTGCTGGTTGCCGCCGGACAGGCTGCGGATCTTCGTCTCCTGGGTAGGCGTCTTGGTGTGCATGGCGTCGATGGACCACTGGGTGTCCTTCTTCATGGACTTGTCGCTGAGGACAAAGCCCGCCCGCTTGTGCCTGTCCAGACTGGAAATGACGGAATTTTCCCGGATGTCCAGGATTCCGAAAATACCCGTCGCCCGGCGCTCCTCGGTGAGCAGGGCAAAGTTGTTCTTGATGGACTGCCGGGGATTCAGATTCTTGCACTCCTTGCCGTCCAGCAGAATGCGGCCGCTCTTGCGGGTGGCGACGCCGAACATGGTTTCCAGCGTCTCCGTCCGGCCGCTGCCGTCCAGACCCGCGAGGCCCACGATCTCGCCCCGCCGCGCGGTGAAGGAAACGTCCCGCAGATTGTTGTACAGTCCCGTCAGGTGCTCGACCTCCAGATAGACCTCGCCGGGCTTATTGGTCTTCGGGGGGAATTGGTTGCCAAGCTCACGGCCGACCATGAGGCGGATGATGTCGTTCATCTCCAGCTCGGATGCCGGACGGGTCGCCACCAGCTGGCCGTCGCGCATGACGGTGATCTCGTCGGAGATGCGCTTGATCTCCGCCATTTTATGGGAAATATAGATGATGCCCATGCCGCGATCCCGGAGCATGTTGATGATCCTGAACAGATGCTCAACCTCTTCCTCGGTCAGCGAGGACGTGGGTTCATCAAATACGATGACTTTCGAGTGATAGGAGACGGCCTTTGCGATCTCCACCATTTGACGCTGGGAAACCGGCATCGTGCCCATGACCCGGTGGGGGTCTACGTCGATGCCGAGCTCTTCAAAAATCGCTTTGGTATCGCGAAGCATCTTGTGCTCGTCCACAATAAAGCCCGCAATCTTGGGATAGCGCCCCAGCCACAGGTTGTCCATGACAGTCCGCTTGAGCGCCTGATTCAGCTCCTGGTGAACCATGGCGACACCGTTGTTCAGCGCCTCCTTGGAGCTGGTGAAATTGACCTCGCGGCCTTCCAGATAAATATGGCCGCTGTCCTTGCTGTAAATGCCGAACAGGCATTTCATCAGCGTGGATTTGCCGGCGCCGTTCTCGCCCATCAGCGCGTGTACGGTGCCCGCCTTGACTTCCAGGCTGACATGATCCAGCGCTTTTACGCCGGGAAAGGTTTTTGTGATATCCGTCATCCGGAGCAGTACGGTTTGCTCCACCTGGATTCCCCTCCTTTTTCGCTAGCATGCTTAGCTGTGAAGGGCAGCCGCCGACACAGCAGCGGCTGCCCTTTTTGGGTTTATAACTTACTTGGTGTAGGCAGCGTAGGCGACGAACAGCTTGTTGGCAATGCCGTCGGCGATGGAGTACATCTCGGCGTTGGTGCCGGCGGTGGCGGCGATGGCGTCAGCCATGGCGGTGCCTTCACCGGCGGCCTTGACGACGGAGGCGATGGCGACGGCCATGCCCTCGGCATCCTGCTTGACAGTACCGGTCATCTTGCCGGCAGCGATCAGTTCCTTGGCGGCGTCGGTAGCGTCAACGCCGAACACGGGGATGGTGGTCGCGCCCTCGGCGCCGGTGTTGTAGCCGGCAGCTTCCAGAGCGGAGATAGCGCCTTCAGCCATGTTGTCGTTGTTGCAGATGATCAGCTCGATCATGTTGCTGTTGGCCTCGTTGTACTGGGACAGGTTGGTGTTCATGTAGTCCAGAGCAGCCTGTGCGCTCCAGGCGCCGCCCAGATCCACCTGATACTTGGAGGCGTTGGAAGCGTCGAAGTACTCCAGAGCGGGCTTGCCGGCAGCGGTCAGGACAGCGTCGGCATCCTCAACACCGAACTGGGTGCGGTAGATGGCCTCAACGTTGGCCTCGTCGCCCTTGAACATGGCGTAGGAGATCTTGCCGTCGCCGTTCAGGTCAACGGTATCCCAGTTGGCCAGCAGGTACTCGCCGACCATCTTGCCCTGCAGGTGACCGGCTTCGGGAGCGTCGGTGCCGATGAAGCAGATGTTGGTGTTGGCGTTCAGGACGGTGCCTTCCTCGCCGTCAGCCTCGATGGCGCGGTTGAAGAAGATAACGGGGGTGCCGTTCGCCAGAGAGATGATCTCGTTGGCAACGTCGGGGGAGCCGGAGGTGACCATGTTGACGACCAGCAGGTTGTAGCCGTCGGTAACGGCGGTCTGGATCTGCTCGTTCTGGGTGGTCTGGTTGTTGTTGCCATCGAAGTTGTTGTAGGTAACGCCCAGGCTGTCCAGCTGTGCGTCCAGAGCGGTGCGGACGCTGGAAATGTAGGTGTCGGCGAAGGTGTAGTAGAACACGCCGACCTTCAGCTCGGAAGCTTCGACCTGAGCCTCGGTCTCGTTCCCTGCGGGAGCGGGGGTGGTAGCGGCGTTAGTGCTGGGGGTGGTGGTCTTGGAGCCGCAGGCGGCCATGGCGACTACCATGACAAGCGCGAGCAGCAATGCAAGTGCCTTTTTCATTGCTTTTTTCCTCCATAAAATTCATTTTTTGGTTTCGCCGGGTTGGCTTCACCGTGACTATATTGTATCAGATATGGATTTTTTTCACAGTCATTTTTCCTCGCGGATTTTCTCAAAAAATTTTGCCGCCTCCAAAAAACGCACCGTATTTTTGTGCAAAAAGCCCTAAGAAACGGTAAAAATTGCAAGTACGCCGATCAACCGAAAGAAAACATGGCCTTCTGGCTCTCCATGGTAAACATATTTTCTTTGGTGACGATGGTGGTCGCGGTGTCGATGAGCGCCGTGGAATCGAATTTTTCCCCCTGCAAAACCTGCCACGCCTTTTCTACGCCCAGATACCCCATGGCGTAGGAATTCTGCACCACCAGGGCGACCACCGCCCCCGTTTGCAGCAGCTCGATGCAGTTGACGTTGCTGTCGAAGGACACGGCGTGTACCTGACCCGTCAGCCCCAGGGAGTCCACCGCCTGAGCCACGCCCACGGCCAGCGGCTCGTTGAAGCCGATCAGCACGTTGATCTCCGGATGCTCCCGCAGCAGCTTCTCCGCCGCCAGACGGGCTTCCAGAGCATCGGTGGAAACATTGACGGCGTAAATGCCCTTGACCCGGCTGTCCCCAAGCAGCACCTCCCGGAAGCCCTGCTCCCGCTCCCGGCAGTTCTGGGTCTCGGCGTAGGCGTTGACAATGCCCACAACGATTTTTTCCTGCGCCGTTTTCAGCGCGGCCTCCCCGCTCATGCGCCCGGCCGCCACATTGTCCGTCCCGATGCGCACGGAAACGCCTTTGGAATCCACATCGCTGTCGATGACCACCACCCGGACGCCCGCGGCCACGGCTTCGTCGATGGCGGCGGCGTTTTCCGTGTAGCTGATGGCGGAGAAAACGATGGCGTCCGCTCCGTCGGCCACGGCCTGCCGGATGTAGTCGTTCTGTACTTCAAAGTCCTCCTCCGTGTCCGGGGCAAGGATGGTCAACTGCACGTTATATTCGGATTTCGCGGCGTTTGCCCCGGAAAAAACCGCTTTCCAGAACTCCGTGGTGGAGGATTTGGCGATCAGATAGATATTGTACGACCCGCCGCTCTGATGCGTACCGGCGCAGCCGGAAAGGCACACCAGCAGCGCCAGAAAAATGGCGATCCACTTAATGCTTTTCATGCTCCACCTCCTCCCGTACCTTCGGCATACGCACCGTTACCTTCGTTCCCTCGTCCGGGACGCTTTCGATGGTGATGCCGTAGGCGTCGCCGAACCAGATTTTCAGCCGGTCGTTGACATTCTTGATGCCGATGCCGGACTTTCCGTCGGGCTTCCGGCGGAAAATTTCCTCGATCTGCTCCGGCTCCATGCCCACGCCGTTGTCCTCCACCGTAAAGAGAACATCCTCCCCGTCGGCGCGGACACGGATCTCAATATGTCCCTCGTCCACCAGACCGTTGACGCCGTGGTAGATGGCGTTTTCGATGATGGGCTGGAGGGTGATCTTGTTGCAGAGATACTCCGTGCAGTCTTCCTCCACATCGAAATGGTAGGAAAACTGCTCCTTGTAGCGCACGCTCTGAATTTGCAGATAGCTCTTGGCGTGCTGCACCTCGCTGCGAATGGGGATCAGCTCGTGGCCCTTGCTGATGCTGATGCGGAACAGCCGCGCCAGGGCGTTGACCATCACCACGGCCTCCGCGTTCTTCCCCTGCTCGCACATCCACGAAATGGAGTCCAGCGTATTGTAGAGGAAGTGGGGGTTGATCTGCGCCTGTAGGGCTTTCAGCTCCGTCTTGCGCAGGTTGACTTCCTCACTGCGCACCGTGGCCATGAGCTTCTGGATTTTTTTGACCATGTGGTCAAAGGACGCCGACAGGTTCTCCACCTCCCGGACGCCGGTGACGGGTTCATAGGAAAAGCCCTCGCCGGTTTTCTCAAAGCTCTGCATGGCGACGATCAGATCGTGAATGGGACTGGACAGCACCCGGGAAAGCATCAGGCTCAGCAGCACCGCCGCAGCCAGAATAAACAGTGCGCCGATGAAGGTAATGCGCATGATCTCCCGCAGGGCGTCGGTAATCAGCTCCTGAAACGAGCTGACGCCTACGACCCGCCAGATGCCGTTTTCCAGCGTCTGGACGGTGTAGATGGTGCTTCCCTCCACGTGTGTCCCGTCGGGGAGGGAGGCGGTCAACGCGGTATTCTCGCTTTTCAGATCGGAATAAATCAGCTGCTGCTGGGGATGGTAAACCAGATTCCCCTCCGTGTCCTCAAGGAAGCAGTAGCCCCGCTGGCCGATGCCCACGCCGCTGATATAGGTGGAAATATTGGAGCAGCTCACGTCCACGGCGATGTACCGCTCCCCCTCCCCGGTGGTGGCCGGGCGGATGATGGTCACGACCCATGGGTAGTCCTCCACAAAAATCGACATCACGTGGGGTGCGGAAATGAAGCCCGTCTCGTAAAGCTCCCGCTTGTCCGGGTCAAAGGAGAGGTTTTGCAGGATATCCTCCCGCAGACGGCGGCCAAGGCTGTAGCAGTTGCGCATTTCCCCCTCCGCGTCGTAGGTGGTGACGGCCACCACGTCGGCGCGGATTTCCAGAAACGCCTCGAACCGGGCTTCCCGTTCCTCCGCGGGCAGCTCCAAGTAGCCGGTCAGCAGCGTCACCGCGTCGTTCATGTCCTCCAAATATTCATTCATGGTGCTGCCGGCCTGGGCGATGGCCTGACGGCTGGTGGTCTCGGCGTTGCGCAGCAGCGTCTGACGGTAGGTCTGCATAAAGACCAGATTGGCGCACAGCAGCACGCTCACCGCAACCGCCGTGAGCGTGAGCGCCATGATAAGATTCATGCTGAGACCCTTTTTCTTCATGCGTTGGCCTCTTTCTGCTCCTGACGCATCCGCGCCGGGGATTTTCCGTAGTATTTTTTGAAGCAGTAGCCGAAATAGCTCTGGTCGGCGTAGCCGCAGCGGCGGGACACCTCGGCAATGCGGCTGCTGCCGCTCCACAGCAGCTTCAGCGCCACGTCCATCCGTTTTTGGATCAGCAGGTTCATGAAGGTGTCGCCGTAGAATTTTTTGATATTCGCGCCCAGATAATTGGCGCTGATGTGCAGCCGCTCGCTGACGGATTGCAGCGACAGCTCCTCGTCCATGTATTCCTTCTCGATGATCTTCAGCGCCCGGGCGCAGAGCATGGCCATGTCGTCCCAGCCCCCGGCGGCGTACAGTCCGCCGCCTCTGCGGGCGATTTTCAGGGCTTCCATGGCTTCTAAGTAAGCGGCGTGTCCCTCGCCGAGAGAGGCGTACTCCTTGCTTAAGCCCGCCAGCGCTTCCCCGCCCCATGCCCGGCGGGTAGCCTGCCGCAGCTCGTCCAATGACGCATACAGCCGCCCGAACCCGTTGCAGGAGGCCAGCAGAAGCACCGTCCGGTTGCCGCTGGAAAATCCGCAGCAGGAAAACGCCCGGGAGAAAATCCGCTCCGCCATGGGAAGCAGCTCCGGGTGCGCCCCGTCGGGCAGACTGAACGCCGCCACCACGATATGCTCGTCCCCCCGGATTTCCATTCCGGCGCTTCGCAGGGATTCCGCCGCGGCCGGCGGCTCCGGGCGGGCGTACTCGTCCAAAAGCATCGTGGCCGTGACCATCCGCAGCGCTTCCGCGCCGCCCTGAGGCCGGGTCAGGCTGGCAAGGCGCTTTTCGATTTTGTCGTGGATTTTCCGCAGCTCCGCCGTCAGCTCCGCCATGCTGATTGGCTTGAGAAGGTAGGCCACGATCTCGTCCTCGATCCCGGCCTTGGCGTACTCAAAATCGTCGTAGCCGCTTAAGAACGCCACTTGCAGCAGCGGCTGGACGGCCTTCGCCTGTCTGGTGAGAGCCGTCCCGGAAATAAACGGCATCCGGATATCCGTCAGCAGGAAATCCGGCTGAAGCGCTTCCACCAGCTGCAGCGCGTCCAGCCCGTTCCCGGCGCGTCCCACAAGGCGGAAGCCCAGGGACTCCCAGTCGATCAGCTGGCAGACGGCGCCCAGCAGCTCCGGCTCATCGTCCGCCACCAGAACGGTCAACACCTGATGCTTTTCCATGTTCAGCCCTCCATTCGCATTGTTGATTTGATTATAAAAGATTTCCCGAAAAAACACAAGCCCGGAATGTTACATTTTCACATTCCGGGCTTGCCCCTTGATTTGATTTTTGGTTATTTTACAAGTGCATCAATATTCGCTGTCGTGATCTTCTGCCACGGAATGGTCAGGGGTTCCTTATTGGTGAATATCCCCGCTTCCCATTTCTCGTAGTCCGCCCTGTTCATGAACCGCCGCTCTCCGTTTTCCGTTATCAGGTAGACATAGCCGTCATGCTCGGTGTCAATGTCATCCGGGTAGGGCGTTTCCGTATAGGAATCGTAGTCGGTGATATCCTTGCACCATGCGTCCACATAGAAGGCGTCTTTATAGCTATCCTCCGCTTCGTCATAATACGCAATGGCGTAAGGCCAGAGGACATCCCCCGCATACCCCTGACTGTGGGACGCCTCCACCTTGAGCATACCGGGATAATGGGTCACTCCCACATAACTGTGGGACTCAATCCGCACGCCGTCGGTTTGGGGGTCATAGCCATAGATGATCTCACACATTCCCGCCATGTAGGTGTTGGATACGGAAACCAGCAGTTCTTCCTCCCCGTCTCCGTCCACATCCGTAACGGCAAATTGTTCGTCTTCAATCGTACCCGGTTCCCACACTTCAATATTCCCCGAGTCGGGCAGTTCCGGCCAGCGCAGATCGTCATGGACAGTCCGGAGCGCCCGCTGGAACGCGCTGCGGGCAGCGTCGTTCCGGTCAGGGGCGGCAGTTTCCGGCTGGGTGGGCTCTGCCGTTGTCTCCACGGGGATACGTTTCGACGGAGCGAAGTACTGTGCCATGGTGGGCTTCGGTGCGGTTGTCCTGCTGCAAGCGGAAAGAAGCAGCAGCATCACCGCCAGCATGAGACATAGTTCCTTTTTCATCGGTCTTCCCTTGCAACGGTGTACAAAGGGAACATAATAAAAAACTTAATGTTCATCACCTCGTCTAACCAAAATATTGATTTCATTATATCATAACTTTTTAGATAAAACCATCAAGCTTCGGGCCAGCATGACCCGAAGTTTTAGGACAGGATTTACTAATCTTTCGCAACATTTATGTCCCCGGGCAGGCATGATAAAATAGAGGTAGGAAGGATAGATAAAGGAGGTTTTGAAGATGAAGATACTGCTGAAAATATTGGTTGCTCCCTTTGCTTTGGCGTTGTCCCTTCTGGCGGCTCTGCTGGTGTTCCTGTTTGATATTTGTGCCGTCCTGCTGACGATTGCCTCTGTGATCCTGGCGGTGCTGGGTGTCGCTCTTTTTTTCACGCCGACGCCCATAGGCGGGATTGTATTTCTGTTTCTTGCCTTCCTTCTTTCGCCGTATGGACTGCAAGCGGCGGCGGGCTCCCTTCTTTGGGCGCTGGACGGAGGCAAATCCGCTCTGTACCGGTTTCTGGCAAGTTAAGCAGCCTCGGGCCATACTGGCCCGAAGTCGGGGCGGTCTGAATGGGCCGCCCCTTTCTCATGGAAAGGAGGAATGATTTTTGGCTACCACAACTTTGTTACAGCGCCATGCGGGCGAAGGCGAAACGATTGCTGAGGCTATCCGGGATTGTCTGGACTATGGCAAGGACCCGGAGAAAACAGAAAGCGGAAAGTATATCTCCGCTTATGAATGTGATCCGGCCACCGTGGCGGACGAGTTCCTTTTGGCAAA